>Ga0157361_1000113_pt1 | contig 45352 bp, 46 predicted proteins | sample AttlaeALBM2_FD_111481 | JGI IMG/M metagenome (GOLD analysis project Ga0157361, IMG submission 111481) | Fungus gardens microbial communities from leaf cutter ant in Ribeirão Preto, State of São Paulo, Brazil - Atta laevigata ALBM2 | ecosystem: Host-associated > Fungi > Mycelium > Unclassified ...
GGTGGTGCTCTAACCAACTGAGCTACGGACGCACTTGGTGCGCTCTAATGGACTCGAACCATCGACCCCCACCATGTCAAGGTGGTGCTCTAACCAACTGAGCTAAGAGCGCAACATGCTGTCGGGCGACAGCGGGGACGAATATTAACGGCAGGCCGTGTGGCTGGCAAGGGGAAAAAACGTTTTTCCCCTGTGACTGAGCAGCAACTGTGCTATGCGTCGGTTTTTTAGGCGTTGCGGGCCAAATAAAAGCCCGCTCAGCCACTTAGCGCGCTGCGCGCGTCAGAATCACCTGTGCCGGTAAACGCTGCAGGCGACGAATGCGCCAGAGCATCATGATGGCTGCCGAGGTCAGGCCAACGATGAAACCGCACCAGAAGCCGGCCGGCCCCAGCTGCGGCACCAGCCAGTCGGTGAGCGCCAGCACATAACCCACCGGCAGGCCCAGCACCCAATAAGCGATAAAGGTGATAAAGAAGATCGAACGCGTATCTTTATAGCCGCGCAGAATGCCGCTGCCGATAACCTGAATCGAATCCGAGAACTGATAGATTGCCGCCAGCAGCATCAGCTGGGCCGCAAGGGTGATCACCTGCGGGTTGCTGGTATAAAGGGCAGCAATATCGTGACGGAACGTCACGGTAAACAGCGCGGTGAGCGCGGCCATACTGATGCCAACACCCTGACCGGTCCAGGCGGCAATGCGCGCCTGTTCGGCCGATCCTTGTCCAAGGCGATAACCGACGCGAATCGTGGTGGCAACGCCCAGCGAGAGCGGCAGAACAAACATTAGCGAACTGAAGTTCAGGGCGATCTGGTGGCCGGCCACGTTAACGATGCCCAGCGGCGACACCAGCAGCGCCACCACGGCAAACAGCGTAACTTCAAAGAACAGCGCCAGCGCGACCGGCAAACCGAGCGTAAATAAGCGCGTGAGAATGGCACGCGAGGGCGCCGACCAGCGCGTCTGCATGCGGATATCGCGCATGGCTGGCATGCGTTTCAGCCAGAAGCGCATCACGATGTACATCACCCAGTAGACCGAGGCGGTCGCCACGCCGCAGCCAACGCCGCCCAGCGCGGGCATGCCAAAGTGCCCGTAGATGAACACATAGTTGAGCGGAATATTGACCAGCAGCCCGAGGAAGCCCAGCAGCATCGCCGGTTTGGTTTTCGATAAACCTTCACACTGGTTACGCGCCACCTGGAAAAACAGGTAGCCTGGCGCGCCCCACAGCAAGGCATGCAGATAACCCTCCGCTTTAGCGGCCAGCTGCGGATCGATGTCGTGCATGGTGTGGATGAGATAGCCTGCGTTCCACAGCACCACCATAATCAGCACGGCCACCGCCGATGCCAGCCAGTAGCCCTGACGCACTTGTTCTGCGATGCGCTCGCGTCGTCCGGAGCCGTTGAGTTGCGCAACGGTAGGCGTCAAAGCCAGTAGCAGACCATGGCCAAACAGAATGGCGGGGAGCCAGATAGAGGTGCCGACAGCAACGGCGGCCATATCCGTGGCGCTCACCGCACCGGCCATTATGGTATCCACAAAACCCATCGCAGTCTGCGCCACCTGAGCAAGGATGACCGGGATCGCGAGGGCCAGCAATTGACGCGCTTCTGTTAAATACTTCTGCACGTATCACCTGCGTAATTAAAAAGAGAGTGGGGCGAAATCCCCAAAGAATGCGCGGCATAGTGTAGCCGCAGTGCTGCAATCCACCAAACTTTGATCGCATTTTGTAAAGCCATTTGTGTAAAGTTTGCACGCCGTCAAATTAAGCCGCGCCGGACAAGCTGTGATAAACTGGGGCAAACTTCGCAGAGGCTAAGATTATGTTTACCGGAATTGTGCAGGGCACGGCAGAGATTGTCGCCATTGAAGAAAAAGAGCTGTTTCGCACCCATATTGTGCGGTTACCTGAAGAGCTGCTGCCAGGGCTGGCGCTGGGCGCATCGGTCGCCCACAACGGTTGCTGCCTCACCGTGACGGCGATTGAGGGCGACCGCGTCAGCTTTGATCTGATAAAAGAGACGCTGCGCATCACCAACCTGGGTGAATTACAGGTGGGCGATATTGTGAATATCGAGCGGGCGGCAAAATTCAGCGATGAAATTGGCGGCCACTTAATGTCCGGGCATATTATGACCACGGCGGAAATCTGCAAAATTATCCAGTCCGAAAATAACCGTGAAGTGTGGTTTAAATTACAGGATGCCGCGCAGATCAAATATATTCTGCATAAAGGCTTTGTCGGTATCGACGGTATCAGCCTGACCGTGGGTGACGTCACTAAAAGCAAATTCTGCGTACACCTGATCCCGGAAACGCTGGAGCGCACCACGCTTGGCGAGAAGAAGCTGGGCCACAAGGTGAATATTGAGATCGATCCGCATACTCAGGCGATTGTGGAGACCGTTGAGCGCGTACTGGCGCAGCGCGATGCCGCGGCGATGCTCTCTCAGGTGCAGCCAAATAGCGCTGAGTAACGCCCATAATAAAGGCGCTCCCCGCGCCTTTTTTCATCTGCCTGACAGTTAGCGCGCCACGCGCAAACCGCCCTCTTTACCGCGGCTAAATACCACCTGCCACAGCTGAATATCACGCGCGCGAAACGCGCCCGCGCAGGCGTTCAGGTAGTAAGTAAACATACGTTTAAAGCGTTCACCGTACTTCTCAGCCAGCTGCGGCCACGCCGCCAGGAAGCGCTCATACCAGGCCATCAGCGTGGTGTCATAATCGGCACCGAAGTTATGCCAGTCTTCCATAATGAAGTGGGATTCGCTGGCATCAGCGATCTGGCGTACGGAGGGCAGGCACCCGTTGGGGAAGATATACTTATCGATCCAGGGGTCCACATTCATGTCGGTTTTGATGGCACCGATGGTGTGCAGCAAAAACAGGCCATCCGGTTTCAGGTTGCGATCGACAACGTCAAAATAGGTGGCGTAGTTTTTGGGTCCCACATGTTCAAACATGCCCACGGACACAATGCGGTCAAATTGCTGATCCAGATCGCGATAATCCTGCAGCAAAATGGTGACATCCAGCCCTTCACAGCGCTGCTGTGCCATTCGCTGCTGCTCGGCAGAGATGGTCACGCCGTGAACTTTCACGCCGTAGTGGCGCGCGGCATACTCAGCCAGGCCGCCCCAGCCGCAGCCGATGTCGAGCAAACTCATGCCCGGTTCAAGCTGCAGCTTACGGCAGATCATATCCAGCTTGGCCTGCTGTGCCAGCTCAAGCGAATCGGCCTCTTTCCAGTAGCCGCAGGAGTACTGCATAAAGGAATCGAGCATCAGTCCAAACAGATCATTGCCGAGGTCGTAATGCTCTTTTCCGACAATCCACGCACGCTTTTTCGACTGCAAATTGGTGAGACGCGCAGCGGCAATGCGCAGCGTATCTTTGAAATGGTGAGGCAGCTGCTGATCCAGATGATTTTTCAGCACCCGGTGGAAGAACATATCGAGACGTTCGCACTCCCACCAGCCGTCCATGTAACTTTCGCCGAGGCCCAGCGATCCCTCCTGCAGGACCCGTTTAAAAAAATCCGGATGCTTAACCTGAATATCCCAGGCGCGTGTGCCATTAATGCGGATATCCGCCCGCTCCAGTAACTCCTGAACGATGCGGTACCACTGGTTTTCTTCAAGGCTCACTTCTTCTATACACGATGAACTCATAGCTTCTCCATCACCTTTCCGATTTGAACCTGAGAAAAGAATAGTCAATTTCCCCAGGCCTGTGAGAGAACTCACGGATTATCCGTGCGCCATATATCCGACGTTTTACAGAGGCATGAATTTGAATAGAGATGTCTGGCCTGGCTTCACTGAGGAGAACCGCGCAGACGCCATCCCGGCGACAGGGTCGCTAAATGTTAAACTTTTTATGTTATTGATTTGTTGCAGAAATGCTGACCCACTGAGTATATGCTCACGTGGGTCAATATTCAACGGGTTATCGTTAGTTTGCTAACGATAGGCGTTGCATCAGGAATTATCTTCGCAGGGACGAGAAAGGTGAGCAATATCACTTTGTGCGCTGGCCGCGCGCTGCCACAGGAAACCCGCCCAGGCCATAGCCACGGTCGCCACCATAACCAGCGTGGTGTGGTACAGCGCCTGTTGCAAACCCGAAGAGACGATCAGACTGGCGAGGAAGCATAAGCCAAGCTGCAGCAAATTTTGCAGCCCTGCGGCTTTACCGGTGGCTTGCGGAAACGGGGCCAGTGCGCTGGCGACAACAATGGGATAGATAGCACCATTCGCCAGCGCCATGCCACAGAACGGCAGCAGTAGCGCAAACAGCGGGGGCGTGCTCATCAACGCGACGGTAAACAGGCTCACTATGCTCAGGCTATAGATAACCAGCAGCCACGGCAGCAGTTGCCCACCCTGGAAACGGTTCAGAAGCGCGCGGCAGCCGAAGCCACCAATCAGAAAAGCGATGGTCTGCGGAACATAGCTCAGCCCGATATCGGCCGGGCTCAATCCTGCCGCGGCCAGGATAAACGGTGAGCCGGTCAGCCACGCAAAAAAGCTGGCCGAACAGGCGGAGTAGATTAAGACGTTACCGCTGTAGGCTCGGGTGCCCAGCAGCGTAAGCCAGCCAGGCTGTGGCCCTGCTGCGCGATGCTGCTGTTTTGGCGCCGCGAGGCGCAGCGTCCCGATGAGCAGGATCACCGTGACCAGCGCCAGCACCAGAAAGATACTGCGCCAGTGAAAATGTCCCATCAGCCAGGCACCCAACAGCGGCGCCAGCGCCGGCGACAGCGCCACCAGCGGCATAATGGTCGCGAACACTTTGTTCGCCTGTGATTGAGGATAGCGATCCACCACCAGCGCCTGCCAGCTCACGGCTGCTGCACACACGCCAACCGCCTGGATAAAACGCAGCGCCAGCATTAACCAGACACTATTTACCCAAAGCATCGCCAGGCAGCTCAGCGCGAAAATCGTTAAGCCCGCCAGCAGCACCGGCTTGCGGCCCCAGCGGTCTGACAGCAAACCCCATATGACCTGTGCACAGGCGAATCCGCCAAGAAACAGGCTCAGGCTGGCGCTGATGGTGCCGGGCGAGGTGGCAAAATCGCGCTGCATATCCCCAAACGCGGGCAGGTACATATCGGTGGCCAGAAAGCCGAGCATGCTCAGCACAGCGAGGTAGGGCAGAAATCCTTTTGACGACAACATGGTTTTTCTCATTCGGCAGGTTGAACGGCGGGCAGTGTAAAAGGGTGCAGGCGGCTTTGTGAAACGCTAATATTTGCAGAGTGCTATCAAATTTTTTGCAGGCAAAATAATGTGGTCTGAATATGCTTTAGAAGTTGTCGATGCCGTTGCGCGCACCGGCAGTTTTAGCGCTGCCGCGCAGGAGTTGCACCGTGTGCCTTCTGCTATCAGCTATACCGTTCGTCAGCTGGAGAGCTGGCTGGCGGTACCGCTCTTTGAACGGCAGCATCGCGAAGTAGTATTAACGCCTGCCGGTGAGCATTTTGTTCGCGAGGGGCGTTCTGTTATCAAAAAAATGCTGGCAACCCGTCGCCAGTGTCAGCAGCTGGCAAATGGCTGGCGCGGCCAGCTCAGTATCGCCGTCGACTGCATTGTCAAACCGCAGCGCACGCGCCAGTTGGTAAAAGATTTCTATCGCCATTTCCCTGACATGGAGCTGATCATCAGTTATGAGGTGTTCAACGGCGTGTGGGATGCCCTGGCGGACGGGCGCGTGGACGTGGCGATTGGCGCAACCCAGGCGATACCGGTCGGCGGACGCTTTGCCTTTCAGGATATGGGGGCGCTCAACTGGCGCTGCGTGGTCAGTCCTGAACACCCGCTGGCGCGCAGCGCACAGCTGGATGATGAGACACTGCGCGCCTGGCCATCGCTGGTGCTGGAAGATACCTCACGCGCGCTGCCGCGCCGCATGACCTGGACCCTGGATAATCAGCGACGTCTCGTGGTGCCGGAGTGGGAGACGGGGCTGGACTGCCTGCAGGCCGGATTGTGTATCGGCATGGTGCCGGGGCACCTGGCGCGTCCGCTACTGGATAGCGGCTTACTGACCGAGCTGCAGTTGCCGCAGCCGTTCCCGGAGAGCCCGTGCTGCGTCAGCTGGTCAGAGCAGCGCGCATCGCCGGCCCTGACGTGGCTGCTGGCCTACCTGGGTGAGGCGGATACGCTGAACCAGGAGTGGCTAAGCGAAGCCTGAGATTACCGGCGATAGTCGCGGAACGGACCATCAGCCACCGAGCGTCGCTCAATCAGCGTAGGCTGCACTTCAATGGTCTGCGGCTCTTCACGCTTACTGGTGATGCGGTCCAGCAGCATCTCCAGTGCTTTCTCGCCCAGCTGGGCTTTTGGCTGATGCACGGTCGTCAGCGCCGGAGTGAAGTACCGCGCGTTGCGCACGTTGTCATAACCAATCACGGAGATATCCTGCGGTACGCGCAGGCCCATTTCGTCAGCGGCGCAGATGGCCCCCATCGCCATGATATCACCGCCGCAGAATACCGCAGTGGGGCGCTGTTTCTGATTGAGGATCTGCTGCATCGCCTGATAGCCCGACTCTGGCTCAAAATCACCCTGTACAATCCACTCCGGGCGCACGCTAATTCCCGCTTCGTTCATCGCCTGTAAAAAGCCCGCATGGCGCCCGCCGCCGGTGTTGCGCTCCATCTGACCGGGAATCGCCCCGATATCGCGGTGGCCGCGCTCAATCAGATAACGGCCGGCAAGATATCCGCCGTGGAAGGCGTTGTCCTGGACGGTGTCGGTGAAGTCACCGCGCGAAGCACCCCAGTCCATCACAACCATCGGGATGTTACGGTTCTCTTCCAGCATCTGCAGCAGGTCATCCGGGTACTCTGAGCACATCACCAGCAAGCCATCGACGCGCTTTTGCGCCATCATCGACAGATACGCCCGCTGCTTTTGCAGATCGTTGTGCGCGTTACCCAGAATTAACGTATAGCCGCGATCAAAGCAGTGATTCTCCACCGCTTCAATGATCTCCGCGAAATAGGGCGCTTCACTGGAGGTAGCCAACAGCCCCAGCGTTTTGGTGTGATTCACTTTCAGGCTGCGCGCGACCGCGCTGGGTGAATAGTGCAGTGCTTTAATCGCTTCCCATACGGCGTTACGCGTCTCTTCAGCGACAAAGCGCGTTTTGTTGATGACATGCGAAACCGTGGTGGTAGATACCCCGGCGCGTTTCGCCACATCTTTAATTGTTGCCATCTGAATGGTACTCCTGGGCTTATCGCAACTTACTGATAAGTATATTGTTAAACGTTTGCGTCCGCGAAGGGTTTTATCCCCTGATTTTCAGGGTAAATCTGCAGGATATCGCAGTAAAAAACGCTTCAGCAGGCTGTCAATACAGCGTGCGCGAAACCTGTTGCGCAACGAAAGGCGGCGATTCTAGCAAGCCGGCGCGGATAACACGAGATTTTTGCCCATCGCTATGCGAAAATTATTTAACCCCAATAACTGTGTGACTAAGGAGCTGTGATGAGTACCGATCTGAAGCTGGCGCTAATGACTACCGCAGGGTCGCTGTTGATGATTATCGCGTTTAGCTTTACCGCCATTCTGCATTAATAAAAAAAGTCGGTGCTGCCAAAACAGCGACCGGCTTTTTTTGTTGCGCAACGTTTAGCGAATAGTTTTTGGCGTCATCATGCGGCGCGCGCCGACATAGTGTTTCTGCCAGTAATCTTCGCCCAGCGCGCTAATCTGAATGTCTTTGCCGGTACGCGGTGACTGAATGAATTTGCCATTGCCAAGATAGACGCCAACGTGATCGGCAGTGCCGCGGTTATTGATGCGGAAGAACACCAGATCGCCTTTTTCCAGCATCTCACGCTTCACCGGTGAGGCATCACGCAGGTGGTACATCTCATTGGCCGTGCGCGGGAGTTTGAATTTCACCAGGTCTTTATAGGCGTACCAGACCAATCCACTACAGTCGAAGCCGGTATGGGGTGAGGTGCCGCCCCATTGATAGGGTTTCCCCAACTGGCCCATCAGTTTGGTCATCGCGGTTTCGCGTGCTTTCTGATAGCGCAGACGGTGCGACTTACTCATCTTAATGCCGGTAAAGCCCTGTGCGTCATCATCCGTCTCGCTTTTGGCTACCCGCTTCGCTACGCGCTGGTGGCCATATTTTTTGCTGCTGAGTTTGAGCGTGGCTTTACGGCTGGTGGCGGGCTGGCGAACGGTGTCTGTTTTCTGCTGCTTTTTCAGTTTGAATTTTTGTACAGAAGTCAGGCGCGATTTTTTTGCCGTGGTCTTAACCGGACGTCGCTTGCGGCGCTCATCATCGCGCGCGCTCTTTTTCTCTGCTTTTTGCAAGCTGGCATTAACAGGCGCATGCGGTGAAGCAGCAGCCACATTAAAAAACAGTTGGGCGAAAGCCAGTATGAAGAGCGTAATCAGTAAACGCATAGTCCGGTTACAGGTTAAGCCGTCTGGTGAGAAACCAGGCCGCGTAAAGTTAGAAAAATCTGATCGTCAATCAGAGCCGAAGTGATTCTAATCCACTTTTTTTCCAAAGGGTAAGGCCTTTTTCTATTAATCTGTTACGGCACTGAATTTGTAGCGAAAATGAGCGATTTCAGCTGCTTAACACAGCGAAATTATTGCTAATTATTAATTGATTAACGCTTATTAATGATACGAAAATGTTATTTAGCAGCGAAAGACTTAACAAACATGGCGATCAGACGTGGCTGAAGCAAAATCCCGTTTTCAGTCGCGCGGCGAAGTCGCTACAATAAACAAACACGAAGTGAAAGATTAAGGAAGGCAAAAATGAGTACTGTTGAAAAAATTCAGCGCCAGATCGCAGAAAACCCGATTCTGTTATACATGAAAGGTTCGCCGAAACTGCCAAGCTGCGGTTTCTCTGCGCAGGCGGTTCAGGCGCTGTCTGCCTGTGGTGAGCGCTTCGCGTATGTCGATATCCTGCAGAACCCGGATATCCGTGCTGAATTACCCAAATACGCTAACTGGCCAACGTTCCCTCAGCTGTGGGTTGATGGTGAGCTGGTTGGCGGCTGCGACATCATCGTTGAGATGTTCCAGCGTGGCGAACTGCTGCCACTGATTAAAGAGACCGCAGAGAAGCATAAAGAAGCAGAATAAAGAAGCAGATGAGTGAAGAAGGCCGACGATCGTCGGCCTTCTCTTATTTTATCAGGCAGAGGCGTCGTCTTTTGCCGGCTCTTCACTCAGCGCCAGCGGCCAGCCGCCAAGGCGTTTCCAGCGATTAACCAGCTCACAAAACAGCGTAGCAGTCTGTTCGGTGTCATACAGCGCCGAGTGCGCCTGCGTACTGTCAAAATCCATGCCCGCCGCAATGCAGGCCTTCGCCAGCACCGTTTGTCCCAGTACCAGACCGCTTAATGCTGCGGTATCAAAAGTTGCAAATGGGTGGAAGGGGTTACGCTTCATGCCCACCCGTTCGGCAGCGGCCATCAGGAAACTGTGATCAAAGGTAGCATTGTGCGCCACGATAATCGCCCGGTTGCAGCCGCTCTCTTTTGTGCCCTTACGCACCATTTTAAAGATGGCGTGTAGCGCTTCATATTCACTTACCGCGCCGCGCAGCGGATTGGTCGGATCGATGCCGGTAAACGCCAGCGCATCGGGGTTCAGAATCGCGCCCTCGAACGGCTCTACATGGTAGTGCAGGGTCTCATCACGGTGCAGCCAGCCGTCCTCATCCATTTTTAAAGTGGTGGCGGCAATTTCCAGCAGCGCATCCGTTTGCGCATTAAAACCGGCGGTTTCTACGTCAATAACCACGGGATAAAAACCACGGAAGCGTTGATGAAGAGCGTTTAAGGCGTTCGATTCAGACATCAGGATCTCATAGCAATGAATGGGGCAGCGCGCATTATGGCAAAAATTGCGGGAGGGTGCAGCAGGATAGAGGGAAGTCAGCCTGCAAAAGCGCAGGCTGACAAACGGCATCAGTTGCCGAGGCCGTGACCGGCGTGTTTGTTCTCGATCAGCTCGATTTTGTAACCATCGGGATCTTCAACAAACGCAATGATGGTTGAGCCGCCTTTGACCGGGCCGGCTTCACGCGTGACGTTGCCACCTGCGCTGCGGATACGCTCGCAGGTCTCAGCGACGTTATCAACGCCCAGCGCAATGTGGCCGTATGCGTTGCCGAGGTCATAGTTGTCCACGCCCCAGTTGTAAGTCAGCTCAATCACCGCGCCTTCGCTCTCTTCGGTGTAGCCCACAAACGCCAGGGTGTATTTGTACTCGGTATTTTCGCTCTGACGCAGCACGCGCATGCCCAGCACGCGGGTGTAGAAATCAATGGAGCGTTGCAGATCGCCAACGCGTAACATGGTGTGGAGTAAACGCATAACTTCCTCTTTTTAAATCGTCAGGGAGTGACAAAACGCTAAGTATAGCGAGTAAATGCCCTGAAGAAACAACACTGCCGCACGTCCGGTGCGGCAGTCACGCTCTTACAGAGTCGGGTAGTCGGTGTAACCTTCCGCACCGCCGCCGTAGAAGCTCTCCGGGCGCTGCGGATTCAGTGGCGCATCCTGCTGCAGACGTGCTGGCAGGTCCGGGTTGGCGATGAAATCGCGGCCAAAGGCTACGGCATCAATCAGGCCACGGGCGATCAGGTCGTCCGCTTTTTCCACCGTGTAAGCGCCGGCACCAACGATCACGCCCGGGAAAGCGGCACGCACTTTCTGGCGGAATGCCTCGGTGTAGGGTTTGCCGCCCGCCCAGTCAGGCTCGGACAGATGCAGGTATGCAAGGCCACGTTTGCCCAGCTCGCTGATGTACCACAGCGCGGCCTCTTCTTCGTCCGGGCCGTTTTCCAGATTCTGGAAAGCGCCGACTGGAGAGATGCGGATACCAATGCGATCGGCTGACCAGTTGGCAATCGCCGCGTCAACCACCTCCAGCGCAAAGCGGCCGCGCTTCTCAATCGAACCGCCATACTCATCGGTACGCTGGTTGGAGTCCGGTGCCAGGAACTGATGCATCAGATAGCCGTGCGCAGAGTGCAACTCCAGCAGGTCAAAATCGGCTTCGCGAGCGTTAGCCGCCGCCTGGCCGAAATCTTTCACGATCTGCTGAATTTCCGCCACGCTCAGCGCGCGCGGTACAGAGGTATCTTCACGATAGACGCTGCCATCCGCGGCGCGCAGGGAAGTACGGGTGCCGGCAGCAATCGCCGACGGGGCAACCGGCGCCTGGCCTTCTGGCTGCACACTGTTGTGAGAGATGCGGCCTGTATGCCAGAGCTGCACGGCGCTGTGGCCGCCTGCAGCGTGAATGCCTTCGTTAATCATCTTCCACGCGGCAATTTGCGGCTGCGTGTGCAGGCCCGGCGCACCGGCGTAGCCCTTCGCCTGGAAAGAGACCTGCGTGGCTTCGGTAATGATCAAGCCTGCGCTGGCACGCTGCTGATAATACTCCGCCATCAGCGGCGTAGGGATATCGCCCGGTTCGATGCTGCGCAGGCGCGTCAGCGGGGCCATAAATACGCGGTTTGGTACGGTAATCGCGCCCACTTTCAGCGGGGTGAACAGCTGTTTACTCGCCATAATGACTCCTGTAATAGACCGGTCGTCTCGGAATGGTGTTTTTAAAAATCAGTGACTATCAAGCCACTGTTCGATGGTTTCAAGCGCCAGGCTTATGGGGCCTGACTCTCGTGAAATTTTGCTTTGCAGACTGGCACCCAGCCACAAAAGATAACAGCGCTGCGCCAGCTGCTGCGGCGTCTGCCCGAACGGCAGAGCCTGCTCCGCGGCGACTTCTGTCAGGCAACGGGCATAAGCGGCGATAATCGCCGATGCGCCACGCTGCAGGGCATCGCGCATCGGCTCAGAGAGATCGCACACCTCAGCAGACAACTTTACGCCCAGGCAGCCCACAATGTGGCCTTGCTCAATGAACAGCGTCTCCGCATAGCGAAAATGCTGCAGCAGGCGCTCACGCGCGGGCAGGGCCGGCTGGGTGAGTTGCTGCTCAATCTGGTGTAAAAAATTAACGAAGTAACGCTCAAGCAGCGCAACGCCAAACGCCTCTTTCGAGCGGAAATAGTGATAGAACGAGCCCTTTGGCACCTCTGCCAGCGCCAGCATTTCACTCAGGCCCATACCGGTAAAACCCCGTTGCAGGCAAACCTGCTCGCCAGTGGCGAGCAGATGTTCCCGGGTTTCGTTGCGTTGCATACTCTTATTCATGACGGGAAGATTAGTAGACCAGTCGGTCTAATGCAATCCTCAACGCGGGCTCTGGCACGATTTGATCATATCCAGCTGCGGCTGATACTGCCCGGTCTGAATGTCAAACATCCCCAGCACTGTATGAAAAAGATTATCTTGCGAGACGGCATCCTGGCTGGCCTGCCGCCGCAAACACGCCTGATCGATGTGGTAGGCGTCGGCGTAACCGGGCGACATCCACAGCAGCAGCGGGATATGCGTCTGCTGTGACGGGGCGAACAGATAGGGTGCGCCGTGCAGATACATGCCGTGTTCACCCAGCGATTCGCCGTGATCGGACAGGTAGATCAGCGCCACGTTAAAGCGATCGCTCAGGCTCTTTAGCTTATCAATGGTGCGACTCACCATATCGTCGGTATAGAGCAGAGAGTTATCGTACGTGTTGATCAGCGCCTGATGATCGCAGTCCTGAATCTGATTGCTATCACAGGTTGGGGTAAAGCGGCGGAACGCAGCGGGATAGCGCTGATAGTAGGCCGGACCGTGGCTGCCCATCTGATGCAGCACAATTATTCCGTCGTTGTGCAGGGCATCGACATAATTATCAATGCGATGCAGCAGGACATCATCAAGGCAGAAGCCGTCGTGGCAGTATTGTGGCAGATGCCACTGCGTCATATCGGTATGCGGCACGCGATCGCAGGCGCCCTTACAGCCGCCATCATTTTCGCGCCACAACACGCTTACACCGGCATGGGCGAGGATATCCAGCACGCCCTCCTGATGGTGCGCCAGGTTGGCATCATAGCGTTCGCGCGGCATGTTGGAGAACATGCACGGTACCGAGATGGCCGTTTCTGTGCCGCAGGAACTGGCATTGGGATAGTAGATAACCTGCTGTTTCTCCAGTTCAGGATTGGTGTCACGCGCATAGCCGCCCAGCGAAAAGTTCTCGGCGCGACCGGTTTCGCCGACCACCAGCACCACCAGCGTTTTTTTGCTTCCGGCATTGATCAGCGGACCTTTTTTCGCATCTTCGCCGATTTTAACCAGCGCCTGGCTACCCTGCAGATAGCGCTCATCGACATAGTGACCGGTACCGCTAACGATATTCGCCGGGGTGATCATCTTCACCAGCCCCTTATTGTTGCGGATCAGTGAGGCGTAATCTTTGTAGAACAGCACGGCCATGAGCAGTATGACCAGCACCGCGCCCAGCGCGCCTGCCAGGCGCTGCAGTACGCTCCACCACCAGCGCTGGCCGCGTCTGATGCGTACGCTGCACACCACGACGACCGGCACGATGCCCATCAGCAGCATCCAGAGGAGGTAGCTGCGGCTCATCAGCGCCCCGGTCTCCTGAGCGTTCGATTCGAACACGTTTTCGATCATATTGGTGTCGATCACCGTGCCGAAGCTGTGCATAAAGTAGTTCGCCGCCGCGCTGACAAGGATGAGTACCACCAGCAGCGGTTTACGCACGTAGGGCCAGGTCAGCAGGGAGAACAGCAGATAAAACGCGGCGATTAACACCACCGGCATGCTGGCCGCGAAGAGATAATCATGCAGACGGGTATAGGGGATCATCTCCCAGGCGTGCAGCAGGAAAAGTGCATTAAGTACTACGGCAAAAAACAGTGCAGCAAAAAAATTAAATCTGCCAGAGTGACACTGTAACTTAGAGATCGCTTTCATTGAATTTCATCTGAAGAACGGAATATGACAATCCTATGAATTGAAGATGAGGAAAACCTTAACCGTGTCTCAACATTCATTATTCGCTTAGCCGCCAGGACCACTCTTTAGTAAACAGGCGTAACAAAGGTTTCTGCGATTAACGACTGCACACCATAGCGCCCAAAAAAGTTTACTCCTTGCACAATGTTACTAAGCTGTTATCAATATAGGTCCAGATAGTGATTCCGGAGTAGATGTGGCAGAGCAACTAGAGTTCTTTCCCGTTCCCAGTCCTTGCCGGGGCATATGCCAGAGCGATGCCCGCGGCTATTGTCGCGGATGCCTGCGCAGTCGGGATGAGCGCTTTAACTGGATGAACTTCAGCGATGCGCAAAAACGTGAAGTGCTGCGTTTATGCCGCCAGCGCTATCTGCGTCTGCAGCGACAGCAAAAAGTGGATGAGGATCATGATCCACAACAACCGGAGCTGTTTTAAGAAACCGCAACCGTCGCTTTTCGTTATACTCCCGCTTTCGCCATATGGAATCGCGTTGAGGGAGTTCAAACATGTTACAACCGCAAGCTATCGCACCACAGGGGCCGGCATTTTCGCCTCTGATAATGGGTTACTGGCGCCTGATGGAGTGGGGCATGACACCACAGCAGCTGGTGCAGTTTATTCATCAGCATCTGTCGCTGGGGATTACCACCGTCGATCACGCCGATATCTATGGTGATTACCAGTGTGAAGCGGCCTTTGGTGATGCGCTGCGCCTCGCCCCGGAATTACGCCAGCAGCTGCAAATCGTCACCAAGTGCGGCATTGCGACCCGCGCTAAGCCTGAGCATAAAATCGGCCACTACATTACCGAAGCCAGCCACATCCTGAACAGCGCAGAGAATTCGCTGCGCCACTTCGCGACGGACTATCTCGATCTGCTGCTTATTCACCGTCCGGACCCGTTAATGGATGCCGATGAGGTAGCGGAAGCGTTCCTCCAGCTGCATCAGAGCGGTAAGGTGCGCCATTTCGGCGTCTCAAACTTTACGACCGCCCAGTTCACGCTGCTACAGTCGCGTCTGCCGTTTGCACTGGTAACGAATCAGCTGGAGATTTCGCCGCTTGAGCAGTCAAGCCTGCTGGATGGCACGCTCGATCAGTGTCAGCAGAATCGTATGCGTCCGATGGCCTGGTCCTGCCTGGGCGGCGGGCGTCTGTTTAACGATCCTCATTACCAGCCCCTGCGTGATGAGCTGGCGCGCGTGCGCGAGGAGATCGGCGCCGACAACATCGAGCAGGTGGTCTATGCATGGGTAATGATGCTGCCAAGCCGGCCACTGCCGATTATCGGCTCCGGCAAAATAGCGCGTGTAAACGAAGCCGTAAAAGCCTGTGAGCGTAAACTGGATCGCCAGCAGTGGTTCCGCATTCGTAAAGCGGCCATCGGCTATGATGTCCCCTGAAGCGTAAAACTACGTCAAGCTGCGGCAGCCTGGACAAATCCGGTCCAGGCTTAGAGGAAATCAAACCCGTAAGGAGACGTTATGAAGAGAGCCCTTATTGCCGTATTGACCATCGCCTGTGCTGCCGGTGCGCATGCCGCTTCCGAAGAGGTGACACTGCATCAGGTGACTGCGCAGGGGATCGGTAAGGCGATCGGCAAAGTGACCATCAGCGAAACCCCCTATGGCTTGCAGTTTGCGCCGGCGCTCACCGGGCTGAAACCCGGCATTCATGGTTTTCATGTTCATGCCAAAGGCAGCTGTGAGCCTGGCGAATCGCAAGGTAAAACCGTTGCCGCCGGCGCGGCGGGTGGCCACCTCGACCCGAATAACACCGGTAAGCATGCAGGTCCTTACGCTGACGGCCATTTAGGCGATCTTCCTGCCCTCTATGTCACTGACGACGGCAAAGCGGACTACCCGGTCGTCGCGCCGCGCATCAAGTCGCTGAGTGAAGTCAAGGGCAAAGCGCTGATGGTGCACGTGGGCGGCGATAACCATGCCGATCATCCGCAACCGCTGGGCGGGGGTGGCGGGCGTTTCGCCTGTGGCGTGATCTGATCCTGACGGCAGCCTCCTGGCTGCCGTGACTTTTTCCGTCTGAAAAATCCTGACCCATTTTCCCGCTACTCAACGGCTTTATTCCATCCTATGATATTGATTAAGGAATAGAACTGCTCAGGAGCAGGCATGAAAACGCGTGGGATTGTGCTGTTATGTTTAGCGCTGGCAGGATGCGATCAACCCAATAACACCCAGCTGCGGCTGGAGGCGAGCCGTCAGCTGCAGCGCACCATCGATACCAACCCCTTGCGTGCCAGCTGTGAAAATATTGCCCGCGGACGTGAATGGTTAACGCCGCACACCCTGCAGCGCTTGCAGGCCAGCGGGTGTCAAAACGTCTTCCGCAGCGCAACGGAAGCCAATTTTACCAATACGGCGGTTTACCATCGCAGCATCACCGTGGTGTGCGGCGGTATCAAGGGGAGCAGTTTTACCGGCAGTACGCTTACGCGGCGCTTCATCTATTCATCTGATGAGAAAGTGCTGGTGCTGCAGCCCATGACCGAACAGGATAAAACCCGCTTTGAAGGGCAGAAAAGCCTGCAGCAGCTGCAGGATGAATTCGCCCGCCAGCAGGCGCAATACTGCCAGTAACCAGACCGCACTTCTACCCGCCGGCCTTCAGCGGGTGAATCAGCAGCCAGAAGAAGAAATCCGGCAGCACCGCTTTAAGCAGCGGCGGAAAGAGCAGTGAAGCACCGAAAACCAGGGCGGTAAGCGGCGCGGAGGCGGTCAGCCCGGTTAAGGACGCCTGTCATCATCCTTCGTTATTCCAAACGATATCTCAATAAAGCCTGAATGAGCGTGTGCCGTCTGGCCCGGGATTTGTAATTTGTCCTGTAAACTCGCAGAATAGTGTAAAATCTGGCTTGATAGCTAGCAAGCTAATTATAAGGAGATGAAATGGATACGCCGCTTGGAACAGATCTGTCTCGCCTGGTGCGCATCTGGCGCGCGTTGATCGATCAACGTCTGAAGCCGCTTGAGTTGACGCAAACCCACTGGGTGACGCTGCACAATATTCATCAACTCCCGCCAGAGCAGTCGCAAATCCAGCTGGCGAAAGCCATTGGAATCGAGCAGCCTTCGCTGGTGCGTACGCTGGATCAACTGGAAGAGAAGGGGCTGATCACCCGCGCAACCTGCGCTAACGATCGCCGCGCGAAGCGCATCAAGCTGACCCGCGAAGCAGAGCCGATCATCGAGCAGGTTGAGAACGTCATTGATGCAACGCGCGACGATATTTTGTCCGGCATCAGCCTGGAAGAGATCAATCAGATGGTGACGCTGATTGCGCGGCTGGAGAAAAACATTCTCGAACTGCAGCACCGCGAGAAATAAAAAAACCGACGCACTGGCGTCGGTTTTTTTTATCAATCAGCTTAGCGCGGTGATACGGTCACCTGGCTGCCGTTAGAGGCCATCACCACACGCTGCCCGACTGAGTAGCGGCTGGCAGCCTGCTTCTGCACCACCATGATGGTATTGCCGTCATCCTTACGGATCTCCAGCTCTACACCATCTGATTTATTCACGGCACCCTGCACGCCCTGACCGGCTACGCCGCCCAGTACCGCACCGCCGGCCGTGGCCAGACTGCGACCGGCACCGCCACCAATGGTGTTACCGAGGAAGCCACCCAGTACAGCACCGCCGATAGCACCGATGACATTGCTGTCATCGCCGCCCTGAATTTTCACCGGACGCACCGAAACCAGGGTGCCGTAAGAGACGCTCTGTACCTGCTTGGCTTCGCTGGCGCTGTAGACATCGCCGGAAAGGGTGTCGTTGTTCACACAACCTGCCAGCGTTACACCGGCCAGGGCCACGGCTAAGAAACGCTTAATCATCAGAAAGCTCCTTAATGCAAAAAAACGCCATGTTCTCATCCTGTACTGCAAAGAGTATAAGACAGAAAGCTGGCAATTGACGCTATGTCCGAACAATACGCGGCTGGGGCGAAGCATAGACCATCACTCTTCAACAAAAATTCAATTGCACGCTGAAAATATTTTCGTGCTGGAATGCGGTGCGCAGTGCCGTCGAAAAGCGGAAATTTATCATAGAATTAGCCTGCGTAATTTGCCAGGCTAATCACAGATGAATCGCAGGCCCGAAAGAGGGCGAGGAAACGCTATGAAATCAGGACGCTATATCGGCGTGATGTCCGGCACCAGCCTTGATGGCGTCGATGTCGTACTGGCTGCTATTGACCAGAATATGGTGGCACAGCAGGCCAGTTACTGCCACCCGATGCCACCGGAGATACGCCACCAGGTGCTGGCTATTTGCCAGGGTCAGTCACTGACGCTCTCACAGCTTGGCCAGCTTGATACGCAGCTGGGAAAACTGTTTGCTGAAGCGGTTAAGACGCTGATGCAGCAGCAGTCGCTGGAAGCCAGCGATATCATGGCGATCGGCTGTCACGGGCAGACGGTGTGGCACGAGCCACAAAGTGCCGCGCCCAATACCCTGCAGATTGGAGACAATAACCAGATTGTTGCCGCAACCGGCGTGACGGTGGTCGGTGATTTTCGCCGCCGCGATATGGCCCTGGGCGGCCAGGGCGCGCCGCTGGTGCCGGCTTTTCATCAGGCCCTGCTGATGGATAGCGTGGAGCGGCGTATGGTGCTGAATATCGGCGGCATAGCGAACCTGTCGCTGCTGATCCCGGGCCAGCCGGTACGCGGATTTGATACCGGACCGGGCAATATGCTGATTGATGCCTGGATCTGGCGCAACAAGGGCTTAGCGTATGATAAAGAGGCGACCTGGGCGCGCAGCGGTAAGGTGGTACCGGCGCTGCTGGAGTCGATGCTGAGCGATCCCTGGTTTGCGCTGCCGCCGCCGAAGAGCACCGGGCGTGAGTATTTCAACCTTGGCTGGGTAGAGCGGCAGCTGCAACGCTTCCCGGCGCTGGCCGCGCAGGATGTTCAGGCCACGCTCAGTGAACTGACCGCGGTGACTATCGCGCGACAGGTGCAGCTTAACGACGGCTGCGATCGCCTCCTGGTGTGCGGCGGCGGCGGTCGTAATCCCCTGCTGATGGCGCGGCTGGCGGCGCATCTGCCGGGCACCGAGGTCAGCACCACCGATGAAGCGGGCATCAGCGGAGATGATATGGAAGCACTGGCCTTTGCCTGGCTGGCGTTTCGTACGCTTTCAGGCTTGCCCGGTAATCTGCCCGCGGTGACTGGCGCACGGGAGATGAGCGTTCTTGGCGCCATCTACCCGGCCACGCTGCGCGTAATGCGTTAAGGAGAAGAGATGAAAAAGTGGGGACTTCTGGCGGGCGGCGTGATGCTGCTCAGCGGCTGCGGCCTGTTACATAAGCAGGACGTTGCACCGCTAACGCTGCACTATCAGTGCGGTACTTTGCCACTCACGGTTACGCAGGATAACGCCAGACAGCAGGTGAGCTTTATTCTTGACGGTAAACCATTAACGCTGACGCAGACGGTATCAGCTTCCGGGGCACGCTACAGCGACGGCACCTATGTCTTCTGGTCAAAAGGAGACGGCGCTTTTGTTGAACGTAACGACAAAATCGTGATTAATGATTGTGAACTGCAACACGCGGATCGGTCCGCCCGTTAACGAAGAGAATCAGCATGAGCGACAGTGATAGCCTGCAAAATATTGCCCACCTGCGTCGTGAATACACCCGCGGCGGGCTGCGAAGAGATAATCTGCCGGCTGCGCCGCTGGCCCTGTTTGAGCAGTGGCTGCAGCAGGCGTGCGCGGCGCAGTTGCCGGATCCCACCGCCATGACGGTAGCCACCGTGGACAGCAGTGGTCAGCCTTATCAGCGCATTGTGCTACTCAAACACTACGACGATAACGGCATGGTGTTTTACACCAATCTGGGCAGCCGCAAAGCGCTGCAGCTGGCGGAGAATCCGCGCATTTCACTGCACTTCCCGTGGCATTTTCTTGAGCGTCAGGTGATGGTACTGGGTGAGGTTGAGAAGCTTTCGCCCATTGAGGTGCTCAAATACTTCCACAGCCGCCCGCGTGACAGCCAGATCGGTGCCTGGGTCTCGAAGCAGTCGAGCCGGATCTCCGCGCGTGGCGTGCTGGAGGGCAAATTCCTTGAGCTGAAACAGAAATTCCAGCAGGGCGAGGTGCCGTTGCCGAGTTTTTGGGGTGGCTTCCGCGTTAAATTCCACACCATGGAGTTCTGGCAGGGGGGCGAACATCGCCTGCATGACCGCTTCCTGTATCAGCGTGAGGGCAATGGCTGGACGATTGACCGGTTAGCCCCGTAAAACTGCGTTTTACCCCCTTTCAGCGCTGGCGCAGTCGACGTCAGCGCTTTATGCTATAGCCCTCATTTTTTTCGTATCCGCATCTCAGCGGAAAGCTGTGTACCAGCCTAGGTGCAGTCTGATCAATTTGGAGTCAGTGATGACCAGCAGTAACCTGATACAACAATTGCAAGAGAGGGGCTTAGTCGCCCAGGTAACGGACGAGGAAGCGTTAGCAGAGCGACTGGCGCAAGGGCCAATTGCACTCTATTGCGGCTTCGATCCGACCGCTGATAGCTTGCATTTGGGCCATCTGGTGCCGCTGCTCTGCCTGAAACGTTTTCAGGACGCCGGACACAAGCCGGTCGCGCTGGTGGGTGGTGCCACCGGCCTGATTGGCGATCCCAGCTTTAAAGCAGCAGAACGTAAACTCAACACCGCAGAGACCGTGGGCGAGTGGGTTGAAAAGATCCGCCATCAGGTTGCGCCGTTCCTCAGCTTTGACTGCGGCGATAACAGCGCCATCGCGGCCAATAACTATGACTGGTTTGGCGGCATGAACGTGCTGACTTTCCTGCGTGATATCGGCAAACACTTCTCGGTTAACCAGATGATCAACCGTGAAGCGGTAAAGATGCGCCTGAACCGTGAAGATCAGGGGATCTCTTACACCGAATTCTCCTACAACCTGTTACAGGGCTATGACTTCGCCGAGCTGAACAAGCGCCACGATGTGGTGCTGCAGATTGGCGGCTCCGATCAGTGGGGCAACATCACGTCCGGCATCGATTTGACGCGCCGTCTCAACCAGCAGCAGGCGTGGGGCCTGACAGTGCCGCTGATCACCAAATCAGACGGCACCAAGTTCGGTAAAACCGAGGGCGGAGCGGTCTGGCTGGATGCGAAGAAAACCAGCCCGTACAAGTTCTACCAGTTCTGGATCAACACGGCGGATGCCGATGTTTACCGCTTCCTTAAGTTCTTCACCTTCATGAGCATTGAAGAGATCAATGCGCTGGAAGAAGAGGACAAAAACAGTGGTAAAGCGCCGCGTGCCCAGTACGTGCTGGCGGAGCAGGTGACGCGTCTGGTGCATGGCGAGAGCGGCCTGACTGCCGCGAAGCGTATTACTGAAAGCCTCTTCTCCGGCAGCCTGAGTGATATGACCGAAGCGGACTTCGAGCAGCTGGCGCAGGACGGTATGCCTACCATTACCCTGAATGCGGACGACGATCTGCAGCAGGCGCTGGTGGCAGCAGAGCTGGTGCCTTCACGCGGTCAGGCACGCACCATGATCAACTCCAATGCCGTAACCCTTAACGGCGAAAAGCAATCTGATGCTGAGTACCGCTTCAGCGACAGCGACAAACTGTTTGGTCGCTTTACGCTGCTGCGTCGCGGCAAAAAACACTACTGCCTGATTAACTGGCAGTAAGGTGCAAGGGCCGGTGACCGGCCCTTTTTTCATGGCAAGGCAGTTCAGGGTAACAATGAAAAATATCCTCGCAATTCAGTCCCACGTGGTTTACGGCCATGCTGGCAACAGCGCCGCCGAATTTCCGATGCGCCGCATGGGCGCAAACGTTTGGCCGCTCAATACCGTGCAGTTTTCTAACCATACCCAATACGGTCACTGGACCGGCACCGTGATGCCCGCCACGCACCTGACCGATATCGTCAAAGGCATTGCTGCGATCGACCGCCTCAAAACCTGTGACGCGGTGCTCAGCGGCTATCTGGGCTCGGCCGAGCAGGGCGAGCAGATTCTGGAGATCGTCCGTCAGGTGAAAGCGGCGAATCCGGAGGCGTGGTTCTTCTGCGATCCGGTGATGGGCCATCCGGAGAAGGGCTGTATTGTCGCGCCGGGCGTGGCCGAGTTTCACTGCAAGCAGGCGATGCCGGCCAGCGATCTGATTGCACCGAATCTGCTGGAGCTGGAGATGCTGAGCGGCCATGACGTGGCAAACGTTGAGCAGGCAGTGATTGCCGCGCGCGCGCTGATTGCCCAGGGGCCGAAAGTGGTACTGGTAAAACATCTGGCACGCGCGGGACGCCGTAGCGATCGCTTTGAGATGCTGCTGGTGACCGCCGATGAGTGCTGGCACATTAGCCGCCCGCTGGTGGATTTTGGCGTACGTCAGCCGGTTGGCGTGGGCGATTTGACCAGCGGTCTGCTGCTGGTGGATCTGCTGCACGGCAAATCGTTACAGGATGCGCTGGAGCATGTGACGGCGGCAGTGTATGAAGTAATGCTGAAAACCCACGAGATGGGTGAATATGAGCTGCAGCTGGTGGCCGCCCAGGATGCGATTGCGCAACCGGTACAGCACTTTACAGCAGAGAAGCTCTAATCCTGCTGCGTCGTGCTATCCCGCACGGCGCGGTTGTTGCGATAACCGCGCCGCCCTCGCTGCAGCTCACTCTCCGGGCCGCAGCGATCTGTTAACAGGCTGTTTTACGCTAACCCTTCTGCTTTCAGTGCCGCCTGCACCGCCGGCCGCTCAGCCACGCGCGTAAACCAGGCCTCAAGGGCATCAAGCCCCTCAAGATTGAGTTTGATAGCTTTCGCCCAGCGCGTTACCACAAACAGATAAGCATCAGCGACAGTAAAACGCAGGCCCATCAGCCACTGCTTGTCCTGCAGTGCCTCATTCACCACCTGGTATTTTTTCTCCAGCTGCGCACGCGCAATGGCTTTGTACTCCTCCGGCGTGTCAGGACGGAACAGCGGTGAGAAGGTTTTATGCAGTTCGCTGCTGACAAAGCTCAGCCACTCCAGCGTGTGGTAACGCGTCAGGCTGCCGGTGGGCGCCAGCAGATTGCGATCCGGCTTCTGATCCGCCAGATACTGCACAATGGCCACGCCTTCGGTCAGCAGGGTGCCATCATCAAATTGCAGCGCCGGCACCTGGCCTTTCGGGTTGATCTGCCAGTAGTCTTCACCCTGTTCGGTTAATTTTTTCTGCAGGTCAACGTTCACCTGCGTGAAGTCCAGCCCGCATTCACGCGCAACGATATGCGGTGACAGCGAACAGGCACCAGGCTTGCAATAGAGTTTCATCATGGCTTCTCCAGGATTGTCGTTGTGAACAGCAGTGTAAAACTGCCAAATAATTTATCCGTGACTGCGTTCAGGAATTGCAGTCCTGCTTCAGAAATTCATCGGCCAGGGAGAGCCGTGGCGGCAGCGCCTCAAGCGCAAAGTCCCAAAAACGGCGCACTTTTGGCGCCATGTTTTTCACCCGCTGCGCCACCAGGTTAACCGGCAGCGGCGCCGGTTCCCACTCTGGCAGGAGACGCACCAGCGCGCCGGACTGCAGATCATCAATGACCTGATAGGAGAGCAGGCGACCAATGCCCTGACCGTTGCGCAGGGCATCCAGCTGGCTGGCGATGTCATTTACCCGCAGGCGTGGCGTGATGCGCACGCGCAGATCCTGCATAAAGCGCCATTCGCGCGTATGGCGCACGCCAGTGACCAGCGCATGCCGGCTGAGCTCTGCCGGATGCGAGGGTTCGCCCGCCTGTTGCAGATAGGCCGGGCTGGCCACCAGCATCGAACGTACGTCACCCACTTTGCGCGCCACCATTGACGAGTCCTGTAGCGCGCCAATGCGTACTGCAATATCGAGCCCGTTCTCAATCAGGTCCTGGTAGCTGTCGTGGAGGATCAGTTCAATCTGGATCTCTGCACGCTGCTGCAGAAAAGCGTTAACCAGGGGCATCACATGGCGGCGCCCACACATTACGGGCGCGGTGATACGCAGCAGGCCGTGCATGCCGCTGTGATGGGCGCTATCCAGCGCGCTTTGATAATCAGCGAGCAGCTGACGCGCCTGCTCAAACAGCTGCCAGCCGGTCTCTGTCGGTGCCAGCTGGCGCGTCGTACGTTCAATCAGCGTGGTGCCAAAGCGCGCTTCCAGCGCGTTCAGCGTGCGGGTTATCACCGGCGGTGAGCGTTGTAGCACCCGCGCTGCACCGGCAAGACTGCCTTGCTGGACGACGGCCACGAAGACCTGCATTTCGTCAAATCTGTCCATGTGACTTCCGTGAGTGATCTGCAGCGCGCAGCGATGCTGCTTAAACTACAAGGGAAAAGCGGTGAAGTGAAGGAGATATAGCGAGTCGCAGCTGCAGGGGATCGTTTTTCATCCACCGCATCACTGGCGCGTAAAACGGGCAGATGTCACGGAGTGGCGACCCGTCAGGGCCGCCAGAAACAGGAATTACTGATTCGCGTTGGCGCGTTTCAGCTCAGCTGAGGCATCGCTCTGCGTCATGCGGTTCAGCAGCGGGGCGGTAATCAGCATCAGCAGCGCAATCACGCCGGTTGCAATACCAATCTGCTGGAACACCTGGCTGTACACGGCCAGCGACGCGTGCGGATCGGTCACGTTCTCTGGCACCGCCATCAGGTTAGCCACTTTACCGGCGATCATGGCTGCGCCTGCGGTGGTCAGGAACCAGGAGCCCATAATGAAGCCCATCAGACGCTGCGGCACCAGCTGTGCCACCATCGCCAGGCCAAGCCCTGAGATCATCAGCTCACCAATACTCTGCAGCGCATAGCTCAGGATCAGCCAGTTAACGGAGACGATACCGGCATCGCTGGCAAATTTGGCGCCGAACGGCAGCACCAGGAACGCAGCGGAGCACAGTACCATACCAATGGCAAATTTGTGCGGCATCGGCAGTTTATCGCCAAGCTTGTTATACACCGCGGCCAGAACCGGACTGGCAACCATAATCCAGAACGGGTTCAGCGCCTGGAACTGCTCTGGCTCGAAGGTGATGCCCAGGATTGCATGCTCAACGTTGCGAATCGCAAAGAAGTTCAGTGAGGTAGGCATCTGCATATACAGCACGAAGAACACAATGGCTTCAACCATCAGCAGGAAGGCCACAATCATCTTACGGCGTGCCGCGCCCTGCAGCGCAAAGGCCTCTTTAGCAAAAATCAGCACGATGCCAACGGCGACCACGCCCAGCGTGATGCGGGCAATGCTCTGGTGGTGCAGCAGCCAGGTTGCCAGGGCAACCAGCACCACAACGCCGACCAGCGTCATCAGCAGCTTACCGACCTGCAGCGGCGCGAAATCCGGCTTAGAGCCGTAGTTTTTCACCAGACGCTGGCAGAACAGGAAGTTCAGCAGAGTAATCACCAGGCCGACCACGGAGAGCGAGAAGGCCGCACCCCAGCCATACTTCGCCGCCAGCCACGGTGTCAGCATCATGGAGAAGAGTGAACCGATGTTGATCGACATATAGAACATGGTGAATGCACCGTCGATACGCGGATCGTCTTTCTCATAGCAGGTAGAGAGCAGCGAAGAGGGGTTGGCTTTAAACAGGCCGCTACCCACCGCAATGGTCGCCATACCGACATACACCATGGTGGTGTCATGACCGGAGAAGGCGATCAGAGCGTAACCCAGCGCCAGAACAATCACGCCAAGCACAATCACGCGCTTAGTGCCCAGCACTTTATCGCCCAGCCAGCCGCCAATCGCGACCAGGCCGTAGACCAGTGCGCTGAACGAGGTAAACAGAGTAATGGAGTCCGCTTCGGACATGCCCAGCTGTTTCACCAGGTAAACCGCCATGATGGCTTGCAGACCGTAGAAACCGAAACGTTCCCACAGTTCGATGGAGAAGATCAGATAGAACGCTTTCGGTTGCTTGAAGGCGTTGAGGCTTACCGCCTCATCAGTGTGTTTGTTTGCAGTTGACACGAGTACCTCAGTTTATACATCGCCTGTTTTGCGACAGGAATTAAGTCTGCGTCGGGCTGGGTAGTCCCGCGCAACATTGTTATTAGATAGGAAAAACGCGGCCTAATTTGGCTGAATCAGCCCGGCAGGGCAAGCATTTTCTGCACGCTGAAATAGTTGTTACTGTCAGGGTTAAAACCATTATAAAAAGTTGTAAGTCAGTGTTAAATATTACTGGCCAGCATTATATCAGGAGAAAGCGTTTTACCGGAGATCGCAAAGTCTGTTTTTACGATATAAACCGCCTTTGCGGCTTTTCGCAGAACATATCGCTACAGATGGATATTTATCCCTTTTATGACACCAGGAATGGTCATGTTTTGAGCTTAACTGGCTGTTCGGTGAGCAGAATAGGCTGTCAAAAGATTCCGGATAGCTAAATAGTTGATCCTGCGCACAGAATGGCGAATTAATTAAAAGGGTAAAAGAAGAAAGCGTTTGCGTAGCCCCCTTTTGCCCAACATTTCATCGCCTGAAGAGACGCTTTGCCACATAACCGGCAGGTAAAGTGAACAATAAGCCACCGCCCAAAAGTCCTCTGTTTCCAGTCGTCCCGCTTTCGACAGCCCGACCATTTTGCTGTAACCTCGGTTTTTCCCTGAAAGGATGTCACCATGCCGCAGTCCGTTCGTGTCGCTTTAGTTGGCGACTACCGTGCCAGTGCCGTTGCGCATCAGGCTATACCTCCCGCGATACAACTCGCCGCCCAAACACTCTCACTGCAGGTTACCGCCGACTGGATTGCCACAGCGGAGCTGGACCAGCACAGCCTGGACGATTACGCCGCGGTGTGGGTTGTGCCGGGCAGTCCATATCAAAACGATGAAGGTGTCTTTGCCGCTATCCGGCAGGCGCGGGAGAACGCAATTCCTTTTCTCGGGTCATGCGGAGGGTTTCAGTACGCCGTTCTGGAGTATGCACGTAGCGTGTTGGGCTGGGACGATGCCAGTCATGCTGAGACAGATGAAGCGGGGCGCTGGGTCATTGCGCCGCTGGCATGCTCGCTGGTGGAACAACGCGGTGAGGTAACCTTTCGGCCCGGCTCACGCATTGCACAGGCCTATGGTGCGCTGCGTAGCGATGAAGGGTATCACTGTAACTTTGGCGTGAATCCGCAGTTCAGTGATGCGCTGGCCAGCCGGGATCTTGCGATTACTTCGTGGGATAGAGAGGGCGATGTGCGGGGCATAGAGCTGAACGATCACCCGTTCTTTGTCGCCACGCTATTTCAGTCAGAGCGTGCGGCGCTGCAGAATCGCCTGTCGCCGCTGGTGGTTGCCTGGCTTCAGGCAGCGTTGCACGCCAGATAATAAACAAGTCGCCTTAATGGCGTCATACCGTTCAGGTAAGTTCTGAGTTCGCCTGCGCACCCTTCGTAGCGACGCGATTCATTGCGTTGCTACGGAGTGTCATTTTTGGCGTCATACTCACAGAGATCTTCGATCAGACACGAGCCGCAGCGTGGCTTGCGCGCCACGCAGGTATAGCGCCCGTGCAGGATCAGCCAGTGATGGCAATCCACTTTAAAGGCCGGCGGTACCACCTTCAGCAGCTTCTCTTCAACCTCTTCCACGTTCTTTCCCGGCGCAAAGCGCGTACGGTTGCTGACGCGAAAAATATGGGTATCGACAGCGATCGTCGGCCAGCCAAAGGCCGTATTCAGCACCACATTGGCCGTCTTACGCCCGACGCCGGGCAGTGCCTCCAGCGCCGCACGATCCTCCGGCACCTCGCCGCCATGCTGCTCCAGCAAAATACGGCAGGTTTTGATGACGTTTTCCGCTTTACTGTTAAACAGGCCGATGGTTTTGATGTACTCCTTCACGCCATCCACGCCAAGCGCCAGTATCGCGGCAGGCGTGTTAGCCACCGGATAGAGCTTAGCGGTCGCTTTATTGACGCTCACATCCGTGGCCTGTGCGGAGAGCAGCACCGCAATCAGTAACTCAAAAGGCGAGCTAAAATTGAGCTCGGTGGTCGGGTGCGGGTTCTCGTCACGCAGTCGCGTGAGAATCTGCAGGCGCTTCTCTTTATTCACACTGCCTTCCCGGTTTCACCGTGCGGCAGGGCATCAGCCGCGGCGGCACGCAGAGCCGCGCGCTGTTTCATCTTCTGGTCAATCAGGTATTTACCCGCCAGCAGCATGCCCAGGCCGATAAATGCGCCCGGTGGCAGCATAGCCAGCAGCATCGGTGAATCAAAATGCACCACCTCAATGCGCAGTGCTTTTGCCCACGGGCCCAGCAGCTGATCGGCGCCGTTAAACAGCGTGCCGCTGCCAATCAGTTCACGGATTGAACCCAGCGTCACCATCGCGCAGGTGGCGCCCATACCGATGGCAAAGCCATCCAGGGCGGCCAGCGGAATGCTGCTTTTGGAAGCCACCGCTTCGGCGCGGCCCACGACGATACAGTTGGTGACGATCAGCGGAATAAAGATGCCAAGCGACTGATAGAGACCATAAGCATATGCGTTGATCAGCATCTGTACGCAGCTCACCACCGAGGCGATGATCATCACGTAGATCGGGATACGGATCTCCGCCGGCACCCAGCGGCGCGAGGCAGAGATCGCGCTATTGGTGATGGTTAACACCAGCGTAGTGGCCAGGCCAAGGCCCAGCGCGTTGGTGGCGGTTGAGGTAACCGCCAGCAGCGGACACAGGCCGAGCAGCTGCACCAACGCGGAGTTGTTCTTCCACAGTCCGCCAACCAGTAAGTTCTTTGCTTCACTCATGGTGTCTCTCCACATTCAGGCAGCGAAGTGAGTTTCGCTGGCAGCGTTTCAATCAGTAGCGCGGTGCGTTTGGTGGCGTTGACCACGGCGCGCGGCGTAATGGTGGCGCCGGTAAACTGGTCAAACTCGCCGCCATCTTTCTTCACCGCAAACTGCGTATCGTCTGCGCCGTGCACCACTTTGCCGTTAAAGCTGTTGATCCAGTCAGAGATACGCAGCTCGATTTTGTCGCCCAGGCCCGGGGTTTCATGATGCTCAATAACGCGCACGCCCAGCACTTTACCGTGAAAATCAGCGCCGACCAGCATCTGAATCGCGCCAGAGTAGCCGTCCGGTGCGGTAGTCTCCAGCGCCGCGGCCACCGGCTGGCCGCCTTTGCGCGCCAGGTAGAGCGCATGCGGTTTAGCGTTGCCGAGCGCGGCGGCATCGGTAACCAGGTAACACTCCTGCTGAATCGCGTTATCGTACAGCGCCGTGGGCACCACCTGATCCAGCAGGATCTTCTGCTGCAGGGCGGTCTGGTGCTCTACGGTAGGCTTGGTGACGTAGTTAACGATAGCCGTCACGCCCGTGGTGATCACCGCAAACATGCCCAGCGTGACCGCATTTTTACGAATTGCATCAAGCATCTGTCAATCCCTGCGATGGCCGTAAACGCGCGGCTGGGTGTAGTAATCAATCAGCGGCACACAAATATTAGCCAGGATAACGGCGAAGGCCACACCGTCCGGATAGCCGCCAAAGCTGCGAATCAGCCACACCAGTAAGCCAATCAGCGCACCATATACCAGCCGACCTCGGTTGGTGGTAGAGGCGGTAACCGGATCGGTGGCGATAAAGAAGGCCCCAAGCATGGTGGCCCCCGAGAACAGGTGAATCAGCGGCGAGTTGAGAGCCTCCGGCGAAAACAGCCAGCCCAGCGTGGCGCAGAAAGCCAGCGCAGCCAGGAAGCTGACCGGGATGTGCCAGCGAATCGCCCCCTTTGCCAGCAGCAGCATGCCGCCCAGCAGATACCCGAGGTTGACCCACTGCCAGCCCAGACCGGCCAGCACGCCACTGTAAATGGGCTGCGCCAGCAGCTGCTCAGCGCTATGGCCGGCGCGCAGTCCGGTTTTGAAGGTGTCCAGCGGGGTCGCCTGGCTCACGCCATCCACGCCCAGCTGCAGCTGATGCATAGTTTCACCGGCCAGCGTGTGGTTGGTAAAGAACATGCTCAGCGAATCCAGCAGGCCGGGTTTAACCGCCTGCAGCGCTTCAGGCGGCATCCAGCTGGTCATCTGTACCGGGAAGGAGATCAGCAGCACCACATAACCGACCATGGCCGGGTTAAACGGGTTCTGGCCGAGACCGCCGTAGAGCTGTTTGGCGATCACAATGGCAAATACCGTGCCCAGCACCACCAGCCACCACGGCGCCAGCGGCGGCAGGCTGATACCCAGCAGCAGCGCCGTCAGCAGGGCGGAGTTATCAGAGAGCGTCGGCACCACCGGCGTTTTACGTAGCCGCAGAATAGCCGCTTCGCTTACCCATGCGGTGCCGGTAGCCAGCAGAACCTGAATCAGAAAGCCAATGCCAAAGAAATACCACTGCGCGGCCATGCCGGGCAGCGCGGCCAGCACCACCAGCAGCATGATATTGCCGGTGCTGCGGCGGTTGTGGGTATAAGGCGAACTTGCAATGCGAAAAGCCATTTATTCCTCAGTCGTCGAAGTCTGCTGCTGCGCTTTACGCGCTTTGGCACGGGCGACCGCAGCGGCAATCGCCGCTTTGCGTGGGTCGGCGGGTTCAGGAGAGGCAGCAGCCTCCACTTCAGGGGATTCTGCGGCGGACTCCGGCTGTTGTGCCGCGGAGGCGGCTTTTTTCGCCTTCGCGCGCGCGATGGCCGCTTCAACTGCCGCTTTGCGCGGATCGACCGCCTCAGCCGGAGCCGGTTCAGCAGCAGGCTCCGCCGGTGCAGCGGCGGCGGCTTTTTTCGCCTTCGCGCGCGCAATGGCCGCTTCAACTGCCGCTTTGCGCGGATCGACCGCCTCTGCCGGAGCCGGTTCAGCAGCAGGCTCCGCCGGTGCAGCAGCGGCGGCTTTTTTCGCCTTCGCCCGTGCAATGGCGGCTTCAACTGCCGCTTTGCGCGGATCGACCGTCTCAGCCGGAGCCGGTTCAGCAGCAGGCTCCGCCGGTGCAGCGGCGGCGGCTTTTTTCGCCTTCGCCCGCGCAATGGCGGCTTCAACTGCCGCTTTACGCGGATCGCCAGACTGACGGCTCAGCGCCTGCGTTTCAGCCTGTTTCTCCGCCTGCTGCGCCAGCGCCTGCGCGTGGCGCGCCTCACGCTCGGCGGCTTCCTGTTCTGGCGTCTTCGCCTGACGCGCTTTCACACGCGCCACGGCCGCCTCCCGCTCGCCCTGATCGCTACGTGCCGCGCGCTGTTTTGCCTGTTCATGTCGCGCTTCACGCGCCAGCTTCTCACGTTCCAGGCGCGCCTGACGCGCTTCAAAACGCGCTTTGGCTTCCGCCGTGCGTTTCGCCTCCAGGTCGATGGCCCGCAGCTCGGCTTTTTCCTGACGATAGTACTGCACCAGCGGAATATTACTCGGGCAGACATAGGCACAGGCGCCGCACTCAATGCAGTCATCAATATGGTGCGCGCGCGCTTTTTCATGGTCGCCGCCCTGGCTGTACCAGAACAGCTGCTGCGGCAGCAGCTTCGCCGGGCAGGCATCGGCACAGGCGCTGCAGCGGATGCAGGATTGCTCCTCCTGCGTGTCACCCATCTCCTGAGAGGAGGGGGCCAGAATGCAGTTGGTGATCTTCACCACCGGTACGTCGAGAGATGGCAGCGTAAAGCCCATCAGCGGGCCGCCCATGATCACCATCTGACGTGCGCCGGGGTTGAACCCCACCTGATGCAGCAGATGACTGACGGGCGTACCCAGACGCCCCCACACATTGCGCGGCTGCGCGATGGCACCGCCGGTCAGCGTCACCACGCGTTCGGTGATTGGTTCACCATCAACTATGGCGCGCTTCACCGCCCAGGCGGTGCCAACGTTCTGCATCAGCACGCCGATATCGGTAGAGCGCCCGCCGTGCGGCACTTCCAGACCGGTGAGAATTTTGGTTAGCTGTTTTGCGCCGCCGGAAGGATATTTAGTGGGAATCACGCGAATCTGAACGTCGCGATCGCCACCCAACGCCTGCTTCAGCGCAGCAATGGCTTCCGGCTTGTTGTCCTCAATGCCGATCAGCACGCGCTCAGCCTGGAGTACCCAGGCGAGAATGCGGCTGCCCTCCAGCACTTCGGCAGCGTAATCCTGCATTAAGCGATCGTCTGCGGTGATGTAGGGTTCGCACTCGGCGGCATTGATAATCAACGTTTTTACGCCGCGCAGCCCGCCGCGCAATTTGGTGGCAGTCGGGAAACCTGCACCGCCTAAACCGGCGATACCGGCCGCATGGATGCGCCTGACCACGTCATCGCGGCCGAGCGAACGGTAGTCGGGCTGAGGATCCAATTGCGTCCAGCGGTCTTCACCATCGGCGCGCAGGAAAATGCACACCTCAGAGAGACCGGAAGGGTGAGCCGTCATGTGCGGCGCAATCGCTTCGATCTCACCGGAAGTTGGCGCGTGCACCGGCAACATACGGCCGCTGCCAAAGGTGAGCGGCTGCCCGCGCAGCACCTTATCACCCGGCGCCACGCAGATTTCGCCTTCGTGACCGATATGCTGCTTCAGTGGAATAATAAAGCGTTCAGGCAGCGGTAACTGGCTGAGCGGCGTGCCACTGGACTGGGTTTTCATCTCAGGCGGATGAATACCGCCCTGGAAATCCCACAGCTTCTCTTTACGGAACAGATTCAACAGATTAAGCATGACGTTCTACCAGAATCACCCGTACAGGAATGGTTTCGAGATCCCACTTCCAGTTGGCCGTGGTCGTGGCAACCGGGCGCATCTCAATGCAATCGGTCGGGCAGGGGGCAACGCACAGGTCACAGCCGGTGCAGACATCGCTCAGCACGGTATGCATGGCGCGAGTGGCACCGACAATGGCGTCGACCGGGCAGGCCTGGATACACTTGGTGCAGCCAATGCAGTTGGCTTCGTCTATCCACGCCACGGTCCGCACCGGCGCCAGCACCTCTTCACCACCATCCAGCGGTTGCGGTTCTACGTTTAGCAGCGCGGCCAGTTTCAGCATGGTCTGTTCGCCGCCCGGTGCGCATTTGTTAATGGCTTCACCGTTGTTGCCCACGGCATCTGCGTACGGCCGGCAGCCAGGATAGCCGCACTGACCGCACTGGCTCTGGGGCAGAATCGCATCGATCTGTTCGACGATCGGGTCTTCTTCCACCTCAAAGCGGCGCGAAGCGTAGCCGAGCAGCGCGCCGAATACCAGGCTCAGCGCTGTGAGTACAGCTATAGCAATCCAAATCGCGGTCATATCAGAATTTCACCAGACCGGTAAAGCCCATAAACGCCAGCGCCATCAGGCCTGCGGTGATCAGGGCAATCGAGTTACCTTTGAAGGGCGCCGGCACGTTGGCCAGCACCAGGCGTTCACGCATGCCGGCGAACAGTACCATCACCAGCGAGAAGCCCAGCGAGGCGCTGAAACCGTACAGCGCGGCCTGCAGGAAGGTGTGATTAAGGTTCACGCTCAGCAGCGGCACGCCCAGTACCGCACAGTTGGTGGTGATCAGCGGCAGGAAGATCCCCAGCAGGCGATAGAGTGACGGACTGGTTTTACGCACCACCATCTCTGTGAACTGCACAACAACCGCAATCACCAGGATGTAGGCCATGGTACGCAGATAGACCAGATCGAGCGGCACCAGAATCAGGTGATTCACCAGCCAGGCACAGATAGCCGCCAGGGTGATCACAAAGGTGGTGGCAAGTCCCATGCCAATGGCCGTTTCCAGTTTTTTTGACACGCCCATGAATGGGCAAAGGCCGAGGAATTTGACCAACACGAAGTTGTTCACCAGCACGGTGCCAATAAAGAGAAGTAAGTAATCGGTCATTTTAAAACCTGGGAAGCCTAAAGGCGTCTATTATCCGGAATTGAGAGGTGCATCTCAACCTTCGCGCAATTTGTGCAACGGCAGAGAGCACTCAGAATTAAATTCCTGACGAAACCCGCACCGTTATGGCCGGATAAACGTCTGTTTTACCCGTTGTGAACGTTTGAAGTAGGGCACGAACACGGCGGCGGAGAGCAGCGCCAGCAGCAGCGTCTGGATCGCTTTACCGTCGGCGACCGGCGTAAAGGCGAAGGTTTTGAGCGCCAGCAGCACCGTCACTAACAGCCAGATGATGTAATGACGCGGCAGACGACGCGATCGCTGGCAGAAGATCCAGCATACCCAGATGCTGTAGAGCCAGACGGCGGCCGCCGTGAGCAGCGAGACCAGCCACTGCGTCATTAAGACATCCGCATGGTCAAACAGCGTGGAGCGCAACTCGCTATCAAACAGCGGGCGCAGATACAGCGCCACCACCAGCGCGCTGGTGAGCATGGTCATTATCAGCCAGGCCAACGGCAGCAGCAGCCAGCCGGCGATACGCGGCGGGTTTACCGATTCAGACATGTAAAAGATCCTGTTACCAGAAAAAGGGCGATGCAGAGGGTAGCATGTCCAAACGGGACACGCCCGATCTGGACACTGTAACAGGGCACAGAGGAGAGATACGAGACTTACACCACGTAGCGCCAGACCGATTTGGGCACGCAGCCCAGATCATATAAACGGCCACCGGAAGCCAGCTCCGCACGGCGGTGGTCAGCGGCGCGATACATATTGATGATCTCATTGTCATCAGTCAGGGAATAATTGAGATGATCGTAGAGTTTTTCCAGGCTCTCGAGATTATTCACTTTACGAAACTTCAGCAGGTAATCTAATGCAGTCATGATTGCCATTAACAATAAAGTACGGAGAAGGGCCCAAGTATAGGGAGCAGGCGACCAGAGTCCATATCCGGACTTAAAAAAAAGCAAAATTCAGACAACGTGAGCCAATTCGCGCATCAAAAGGATCTTTTTTACGCTTTTATGGTTTATCACGCGCAATATTAATCAGCGCTCAGTGCCCGTATGGCGTCCCTGGCAAGCCGCGCGGCCAGGTTGGCGAAAAGCCTGATTATTTGCACGCTTTTTAATTTCTCTTATTCAGCGCGTATATTTTTACCAGCGTAGCGGCAAATAACCCGCAATTTATTTCAACCCCGCCAGCATATTTATGTACAAGCTATGAAACGCATACTTACCAAGTGTGCGAATTATCACAAAAACGATCATTGCCAGGCTTAAACGACGATAACCATTCTTTACGCAGTCGTTGTAATCGCTTCCAGTGGCACAAGGCATAACCACTTCTGTTTATTACAGTTATTTAACCTGCGTTGTAATAAAAGCCAGGTATTTTGTCCATACCTCTAAGGCTGTCATCACCATGCTGATACGCGTAACTCCTTTAAATCATTCTGTTTTGTGAACTATGTCGCGCTAGTTTTCTCGCTTTTACGCCAGGCTTAAACCGCGTTTGTACCCCTACAGCACACTCCCTTCAGAGGAATGAAAATTATGTGGAAACGTTTACTCCTGACCGCCATGGTGAGCTCCGCACTCAGTGCCTCCGCACTGGCAGCCGATATGACGGTAGGCTTCTCTCAGGTTGGCTCGGAATCAGGCTGGCGCTCAGCAGAAACTAACGTAGCGAAAAGTGAAGCGCAGAAGCGCGGCATTACGCTGAAGATTGCCGATGGGCAGCAGAAGCAGGAAAACCAGATCAAAGCCGTGCGTTCGTTTATCGCGCAGGGCGTTGATGCAATCTTTATCGCGCCGGTGGTACAGACCGGCTGGGAGCCGGTGCTGGAAGAGGCCAAAGACGCCAAAATTCCGGTATTCCTGCTGGACCGCGCCATCGTCGTGAAAGATAAGTCGCTGTATATGGCTGTCGTTACGGCGGATAACGTGCTGGAGGGCAAACTGATTGGCGACTGGCTGGTGAAAACCGTCGGCGATAAGCAGTGTAACGTGGTTGAGTTACAGGGCACCGTCGGAGCCAGCGTAGCCATCGATCGTAAGAAGGGCTTTGCCGAAGCCATCGCCGGACACAACAACATTAAAGTGGTGCGCTCACAATCCGGCGACTTTACCCGCAGTAAGGGTAAAGAGGTGATGGAGAGCTTTATCAAAGCGGAGAACAACGGCAAGAACATCTGCATGGTTTACGCCCATAACGATGATATGGCGATCGGTGCCATTCAGGCTATTAAAGAGGCGGGCCTGAAGCCGGGTAAAGATATTCTGACCGGCTCAATTGATGGCGTGCCGGATATCTATAAAGCCATGCTGGCAGGCGAAGCCAACGCCAACGTTGAACTGACGCCAAACATGGCCGGCCCGGCGTTTGATGCGCTGGAGAAGTTCAAAAAAGATGGCACGCAGCCACCTAAAATCATCAAAACCGAATCGAAACTGTTCCTGCCTGCCGATGCCCAGGCGGAGCTGGATAAGAAAAAGAATATGGGTTACTGATCCCCGCGACCGCCCTCCGGGGCGGTTTTTCATGACGTAAGCGAGGTTGAACCTGATGAGCAGTTTCGATGAGACACCGCTGCTGACCCTGAGCGGCATCAGCAAAGGCTTTCCCGGCGTTAAAGCGCTGGATAACGTGTCGTTCAGTATTCGCAAAGGCGAGATCATGGCGCTGCTGGGGGAGAATGGCGCCGGCAAATCGACCCTGATTAAAGTGCTGACCGGCGTTTATACCCGCGATGCCGGAACCATTACGCTCAACGGCACCGTTATTGCGCCGCAGAGCACGGCCGATGCGCAGCAGATGGGCATCGGTACCGTTTATCAGGAGGTGAATCTGCTGCCCAATATGTCGGTGGCCGATAATCTCTATATTGGCCGCGAGCCGCGCCGTTTCGGTATGATCGATCGCAAGCGCATGATGCGCGATGCCGATGCGCTGATGCGCAACTATGGCTTTGCACTCGATGTGACGCGTCCGCTGGGTCACTATTCGGTGGCGATGCAGCAGATCATTGCGATTTGTCGCGCGGTGGATCTCTCCGCGCAGGTGCTGATTCTGGATGAGCCTACCGCCAGTCTGGACGCCAGTGAAGTTGAGATGCTGTTTACCCTGATGGCGCAGCTGAAAGCCAAAGGCATGAGCCTGATTTTTGTTACTCACTTTCTCGATCAGGTGTACCGCATTACCGATCGTATTACCGTGTTGCGCAATGGTCAGTATATCGCCACGCGCGATACCGCTTCGCTACCGCAGATTGAGCTGATCAAGCTGATGCTGGGGCGTGAGCTGCTGGAGACCGCTTTACAGCGTCAGGGCAGTACGCTGCGCAGTAATCAGCCGGTGGTCTCTTTTGAAGATTATGGCAAGAAGGGCACGATTGAGCCGTTTAGCCTGCAGGTGCGGCCGGGCGAAGTGGTGGGCCTGGCCGGCTTGCTGGGCTCCGGGCGGACCGAGACCGCCGAAGTGCTGTTCGGCATTCGCCGGGCCGATCGCGGAACCGCCACCATTAAAGGCAAAGTGCAGCATATCCGTACGCCGGCGAAGGCGTCACGTCTTGGTATGGGATTCTGTCCGGAAGATCGTAAAACCGACGGCATCATTGGTGCCGCATCGGTGCGTGAGAACATTATTCTGGCGCTGCAGGCGCAGCGTGGCTGGCTGCGTCCTATCAAACGGCGCGAGCAGCAGGCGATTGCCGAGCGTTTTATTAAGAGCCTTGGCATCCGTACGCCGCACGCCGATCAGCCGGTGGAACTGCTCTCCGGCGGTAACCAGCAGAAGGTGCTGCTGTCGCGCTGGCTGGTGACCAAACCACAGTTTTTGATTCTCGATGAGCCAACGCGCGGTATTGATGTGGGCGCGCACGCCGAGATTATTCGTCTGATTGAATCCCTGTGCGCCGATGGACTGGCGCTGCTGGTTATCTCCTCTGAACTGGAAGAGCTGGTGGGCTATGCCGATCGCGTGCTGATTATGCGCGATCTGAAGCAGGTCGCCGAAATTCCGCTGGAGCAGCTGTCGGTAGCGTCGATTGTGAACGCCATCGCGGACGGAGGAGCACAACATGCTTGAATCGCCTATGACTCATGAAAAACCTGAACGGCGTAAGCCGAAACTGCCGCCGGGCATGCCACAAATTGTCGCACTGATTCTGGTGTTGCTGGTGGATAGCCTGGTGGCCAATAACTTTTTTGCCATTCACGTGCAGGATGGCCGCCTGTTCGGCAGCCCGATCGATATCCTGAACCGTGCGGCGCCGGTAGCGCTGCTGGCGGTAGGGATGACGCTGGTGATCGCCACCGGCGGTATTGATCTCTCCGTGGGCGCGGTAATGGCGATTGCCGGGGCGACAGCGGCAACGCTGACGGTGGCCGGTCATAGTCTGAGCTTTATTATTCTGGCGACGCTGGGTACCGGTCTGGCGTGCGGTTTATGGAACGGGGTGCTGGTCGCATTACTGAAGATCCAGCCGTTCGTGGCCACGCTTATTTTGATGGTGGCGGGGCGCGGTGTGGCACAGCTGATTACTCAGGGGCAGATTGTTACCTTTAATAGCGAGAGTCTGGCGTGGTTCGGTAGCGGGTCGCTGTGGCTGTTACCGGTACCGGTGTGGATTACGCTGCTGGTCGCGCTGGCGGTGTGGCTGCTGACGCGCAAAACCGCGCTGGGGCTGTTTATTGAGGCGGTAGGGATTAACCTGCGCGCTGCGCGCAACGCCGGGGTTAACGGCTGGCTGGTGGTGATGTCCACGTATGCCATTAGCGGGGTTTGCGCGGCGGTGGCGGGGCTGATCGTGGCGGCCGATATTCGCGGGGCCGATGCCAATAATGCCGGGCTGTGGCTGGAGCTGGACGCGATTCTGGCAGTGGTGATCGGCGGCGCATCGCTGATGGGTGGACGCTTTAATCTGGTGCTGTCGCTGGTTGGCGCGCTGATTATTCAGTCGATGAATACCGGTATTTTGCTGTCCGGTTTCCCGCCGGAGCTTAATCAGGTAGTGAAAGCCGTCGTTGTGATGTGTGTGTTACTGCTGCAGTCGCCGCGCTTTATTGCCATGCTGAGAGGGAGACGTCCGAAATGATTAAGCGCCATTTGCCTTTGATGATTACGCTGCTGGTGTTTGTGGCCGGATATCTGTTCTGTCTGAGTCAGTTTCCCGGTTTTGCTTCAACGCGTGTGATCTGCAACATTCTGACCGATAACGCTTTTCTCGGTATTATTGCCGTGGGGATGACGTTCGTGATTTTGTCGGGCGGTATCGATCTTTCGGTTGGGGCGGTGATCGCGTTTACCGGGGTGTTTCTGGCACGCATCATCGGGGACTACCATGTTGATCCGCTGGTGGCGTTTGCGCTGATTCTGGCGCTGGGCGCGCTGTTTGGCGGTATGATGGGCTGGCTGATTGATGCGCTGAAGATCCCGGCCTTTATTATTACGCTGGCGGGGATGTTTTTCCTGCGCGGCTGCAGTTATCTGGTGTCTGAGAATTCGATTCCGATTGATCATCCGCTGTATACCACGTTGTCGAGTCTGGCGTGGAAAATTCCGGGGGGCGGCCGTCTGAGTCTGCTGGCGGTGATTATGCTGGTGGTGGTGATTGGCGGCATTATTCTGGCGCACCGTACGCGGTTTGGTAATCAGGTGTACGCCATCGGCGGTAATCTGACGTCGGCACAGCTGATGGGGGTGTCAACGCGCGCCACCACCATTAAAATTTATATGCTGTCGACCACGCTGGCGACGCTGGCCGGAATTGTGTTTTCAATTTATACCTCGGCGGGTTATGCGCTGGCTGGTCTGGGCGTGGAGCTGGACGCGATTGCCTCGGTGGTGATTGGCGGGACGCTGCTTTCCGGTGGAGTAGGTACCGTGCTGGGGACGCTGTTTGGCGTGTTGATTCAGGGATTGATTCAGACCTGGATTAATTTTGACGGTACGCTGAGTTCGTGGTGGACCAAAATCGCCATCGGTATTTTGTTGTTCACTTTTATCGCACTGCAGCGTCTGCTGACCGTGATGTGGGATCGCCAGCAGAATGCGCCGGTTAAGCGTTTGACCTCCTGATTTTTCCTCATATCACCGGGTGCGCACAGGCGCGCACCCGGCTGCGTCTATTCTCCGCGGTTGACTCTGCATATTTATGTGCACCTGGGTACGTTGCAGTTATTACCTGTAGGGCGCGCATTCATGCGCACCTGAATACGTTTGCGGTTTTTAACTGTAGGGTGCGCATTTATGCGCACCGGGTTACGTTTGCGGTGCTGCTGCTGGCACAGATTGTAGGGTGCGCATTTATGCGCACCTGGGGCGGCGCAGGGTGCTGGCTGCACGTTCAGGCACCGGGGCCAGCAAAGGCCCGCCCGATCGCAAAGGAACCCGGCGTCCTGCCGATCGGCCGCGCCATCCCTGGCGCGGACGCTTTGCTCTCCGGGCGGGCCTTCGCTGGTCGTCAGGCATGGTCATGGCTGTGAATATGCCGGCCTTTGGTTACTGGCTTCGTATGGTCTATATCCGGCTGCGTGACCCGGAATTGATACACACCGGGCGTTTGCGATTTTACTGCTGGCACAGATTGTAGGGTGCGCATTCATGCGCACCTGGGGCGGCGCGGGGGGCTCGCTGCACGTTCAGGCACCGGGGCCAGCAAAGGCCCGCCCGATCGCAAAGGAACCCGGCGTCCTGCCGATCGGCCGCGCCATCCCTGGCGCGGACGCTTTGCTCTTCGGGCGGGCCTTCGCTGGCCGTCAGGTATGCTCATGGCTGTGAATATGCCGGCCTTTGGTTACTGGCTTCGTATGGTCTAACCCGGCTGCGTGTCCCGGCATTGATATGCGCCCGGGCGTTTGCAACTCTGCTGAAGGCGCGACAAAAATTGTTGAACACACATTGATATGCGCCAGGGCGTTTACGATCCTGCTGATGGCGCAGATCACCTGGCTGGCATCAGGGATCATGATTTCTGCCCAATCGTAGCGGCGCGATTAATCGCGCCTTAATCAGGCAGGCCCGTCGCCTAAAAAAAGAGAAGTGGCCAATTTTGCCCCTTCGCCGAATGAAAAAAAGCCGCGACAGTGCGCGGCTTTTTATTAGCAGACTTTACGCTCAACGACTCATTCGGTAATACGCTTCGTTCCAGCGCAATGCATCTTTGAATGCCGGCAGGCGCGTCTCTTCATCAATCACCAGCACTTCAATACCGTTCAGCTCGCCGTACAGATACATATCATCTAAATCCAGCGCCTGGCTGAACACCGTATGGTGTGCGCCCCCGGCCAGAATCCAGGCTTCAGAGGCGGTCGCCAGCGAGGGCTGGGCACGCCACAGCGCGCGGGCAACCGGCAGCTTCGGCAGCGGATTTGGCTGCTCAATCGCATCCACCACATTGACCAGCAGGCGGAAGCGATCGCCAAGATCGATCACGCTGGCGTTGACCGCGCGTCCGGCTGGGGTAGAGAAGATCATCCGCGCCGGATCGGCTTTCGCGCCAATGCCGAGGAACTGCACATCAATCAGCGGCTTCTCCTCTTTGGCGATAGAGGGGCACACTTCCAGCATATGCGAGCCCAGAACCAGATCATTGCCCGGTGAGAAGTGATAGGTGTAATCCTCCATGAAGGATGTGCAGCCGGCGCGATTACCGGCCTGCACTTTGAGAATGTGCAGCAGTGCGGCGGTTTTCCAGTCGCCTTCGCCGGCAAAACCGTAGCCCTGGCCCATCAGACGCTGTACGGCCAAACCAGGCAGTTGTGTCATGCCATGCAGCGTCTGGAAATTGGTGGTAAAGGCTTTACAGCCTTCAGCATCCAGAAAACGCTTCAGGCCCAACTCGATACGGGCGGCATCCAGCACGTTCTGGCGCTTGTCACCGTGCACCGAGGCCGCTTCGCTGAACAGGTACTGGCTCTCATACTCATCCATCAGCGCATGCACATCGCCGTCGCTTACGCTGTTGACGACGTCAACCAGATCGCCGACGCCCCAGCCGTTAACCGCGTAGCCGAACTGGATCTGCGCCGCCACTTTGTCGCCTTCGGTTACGGCCACTTCACGCATATTGTCGCCGAAACGCGCCACTTTGAGCTGCTGGCTGGCCTGTTTCGCCAGCGCAGCGTTGATCCAGCGACCGATGCGCTGCTGGCTGGCGCTATCCTGCCAGTGGCCGGTCACCACGCTGTGCTGCAGCCCCATGCGTGCACCAATAAAGCCAAACTCACGGCCGCCGTGTGCGGTCTGGTTCAGGTTCATAAAGTCCATGTCCATACTGTCCCATGGAATCTCCGCGTTGAACTGGGTATGGAACTGCAACAGGGGCTTATGCAAAATGCTTAAACCGCCAATCCACATCTTGGCAGGCGAGAAGGTGTGCAGCCAGGTGATGATCCCTGCGCACTGGTTGTCATGATTGGCTTCGCGACACAGCGCCAGCGCCTCATCCGGTGACTTCACCAGCGGCTTCAGCTCCAGCGGCACCGGCAATGTGCCCGCCTGGTTCAGTCCATCCATTACCTGACGCGCGTGCTGTTCCACCTGACGCAGAGTTTCCGCTCCGTAGAGATGCTGTGTACCAATCACAAACCAAACTTTCTGTTCCATTCATCGCTCCTTTACTTAGCGGATGCGGCGCGGGCGGCATACTGCGGTTCAGCGGCCTGGCACCAGTTTTGATAACGTTGATAGAGTTGCTGATAAGCGGTAACGCGCAGGCTATTGGGCTGCAGGGTGATCTCAATCGGGCTCGCCATCACCTGCTGGGCTGCCGGCACATCGCGGTATACGCCGGCTGCCACGGCGGCAAAGATTGCCGCCCCCAGCGCACAGCACTCGTCAGAAGCGACGATATCCAGCGGACGGTTCATCACATCGCAGCAGGCCTGCATAATGGCAGGGGATTTCCGCGCGATACCGCCAAGCGTCAGGATGCTCTGTACAGGGATCGCCTGCTGTTCAAAGCACTCCATAATGGCGCGCGCGCCGAATGCGGTTGCAGCGATCAGACCGCCGAACAGCGCCGGCGCATCGGTGCCCAGGTTAAGATCGGTGATCACCCCTTTCAGGCGCTGGTTGGCATCCGGCGTGCGGCGGCCATTGAACCAGTCCAGTACCACCGGCACGTGATCGAGCTGTGGATTGGCAGCCCAGGCGTCTGTCAGCCTGCGGATGAGATCCTGCTGCAGCGTAGCCAGCTGCGGCTGTAGCTCAGGGTGCAGCGCTGCCGCCTGCTGCAGCGGCCAGCCGAGCAGACGGCTAAACCAGGCGTAGATATCACCAAATGCCGACTGACCGGCTTCGCAGCCAATTGCACCCGGCATGACGCTGCCATCGACCTGGCCACAAATGCCTTTTATTGCGCGATCCCCAACGGTTTCGCTGTCCGCGATAAGAATGTCGCAGGTTGAGGTGCCAATCACCTTCACCAGCGTGTAGGGCTGCGCGCCGGCGCCGACGGCGCCCATATGGCAGTCGAAAGCACCGCCGGAGAGAATGACCTGTGTTGATAACCCCAGGCGCTGCGCCCACTCGGTGCTCAGCGTGCCAACCGGCACATCGGCGGTGAAGGTCTCGGTGAAGAGCGGGGAGTCAAGCTGCTCCACCAGCATAGGATCGAGCGCGCGGAAGAACGCCGCCGGCGGTAAGCCCTGCCACTCCGGATGCCATAACGACTTATGCCCGGCGGCGCAGCGCCCACGGCGCAGCTGAGCCGGCGCGGTGGTGCCGCTCAGCAGGGCAGGCACCCAGTCGCACAACTCCACCCAGGAGACCGCGGCTTCGCGCACTGCGGCGTCTTCACGTGAGACATGCAGAATTTTTGCCCAGAACCACTCGGAGGAGTAAACGCCGCCGATATAGCGTGTGTAGTCGGTAAACTGGCCGCTGCGGCACAGGCGGTTGATCTCTTCAGCCTCTTCAATGGCAGTGTGATCTTTCCACAGTACAAACATGGCGTTGGGATTGTCGGCAAACTCCGGACGCAACGCCAGTACGTTGCCATCGCGATCAACAGGCGCCGGCGTTGAGCCGGTTGAATCTACGCCAATCCCTATAACTGCTGATCGCTGTTCCGGTGTTAAGGCCTGCACCACGCTGACCACCGCCTGCTCCAGTGCATCAATGTAATCCTGCGGATGGTGACGAAAGCGATTGACGTGCGCATCGCAGAATTCACCCTTCGCCCAGCGCGGATAATTCACTACTGCTTTTTCCAGCTCTTTGCCGCTGTGGCAGTCAACTGCCAGCGCGCGCACCGAGTCACTGCCAAAATCCAGCCCAATTGTGATAGCGCCAGCGCCCATTGGGATTCTCCTGTGTGAGTTAGCTGGCTCTATCCTGGAATGTCGCCGCCTGAGCGGTTAGTCATCAGCGGCTGAGAATATGCACTTTTCTGTCATCGCCAGGGTTGTGTGATCGACAGCAAAAGTTAATGACCGGTTAATTTGGCTGAATATATGGAGAATTTAGTCATCGTTTTAGGATGTGATACCGCTCTACATTTTTCGCTGCTTTTCCCGCTACAACTAGCCCAGCGTTTGCACAGCCTTTGTACAACCTTTGAACTAACGCGCTGATTTTGCGCTGTACCCAAACGTAAAGTCTGATTGGTAGCGTTTACACCGATTCTTAATTAACAGCGAAAAACCCCATTGTGCCGGAGAGCATCATGCATAAATTCACTAAAGCGCTGGCGGCGGTAGGTCTCGCCGCGGTTATGTCACAATCCGCTATCGCCGAGACCATGAAACTCGGATTTCTTGTCAAACAGCCGGAGGAGCCCTGGTTCCAGACCGAGTGGAAATTTGCCGATAAAGCCGGCAAAGATCTCGGTTTTGAAGTGATCAAAATCGCGGTTCCGGATGGCGAGAAAACGCTCAATGCCATCGACAGTCTGGCAGCCAGCGGCGCGAAAGGATTTGTGATCTGTACGCCCGATCCCAAGCTGGGCTCGGCCATTGTGGCCAAAGCGCGCAGCTACGATCTGAAAGTCATCGCGGTTGATGACCAGTTCGTGACGGCCAAAGGCAAACCAATGGATACCGTGCCGCTGGTGATGATGGCCGCGACCAAAATCGGCGAGCGTCAGGGGCAAGAGCTGTACAAAGAGATGCAGAAGCGTGGCTGGGACGTGAAAGAGACAGCGGTGATGGCGATTACCGCTAACGAGCTGGATACCGCACGTCGCCGCACCGGCGGCTCAATGGATGCGCTGAAAGCGGCAGGCTTCCCGGAGAAGCAGATCTATCAGGTGCCAACCAAATCCAACGATATCCCTGGCGCGTTTGACGCCGGTAACTCGCTGCTGGTGCAGCATCCGGAAGTGAAGCACTGGCTGATTGTCGGCATGAACGATAACACCGTACTGGGCGGCGTGCGCGCCACCGAAGGCCAGGGCTTTAAAGCGCCGGACGTCATCGGCATTGGCATTAACGGCGTTGATGCGATAAGCGAACTGTCAAAAGGCGCCGCGACCGGTTTCTACGGTTCACTGCTGCCAAGCCCGGATGTGCATGGCTATAAGAGCAGCCAGATGCTCTACAACTGGGTAAGCAAAGGACAGGAGCCACCGAAATTCACCGAAGTGACAGACGTCGTGTTGATTAC
>Ga0157361_1000114_pt1 | contig 45238 bp, 45 predicted proteins | sample AttlaeALBM2_FD_111481 | JGI IMG/M metagenome (GOLD analysis project Ga0157361, IMG submission 111481) | Fungus gardens microbial communities from leaf cutter ant in Ribeirão Preto, State of São Paulo, Brazil - Atta laevigata ALBM2 | ecosystem: Host-associated > Fungi > Mycelium > Unclassified ...
CACTGCGGGTAAGCTTTACCCATTGAGTGGGCATCACTGAAACAACAGCCTCAGCAAGGAGATGACAATGGCGGTAAAGATGATCGCGGTGGATATGGATGGCACCTTTCTCGACGACAACAAGGAGTACAACGTTCAGCGCTTTTTGCGGCAGTACGCGCTGTTGAAAGAGAGAGGCATTCGTTTCGTGGTCGCCAGCGGCAATCAGTACTACCAGCTGCAGCGTTACTTTCCTGAGATTAAAGATGAAATCGCCTTTGTCGCCGAGAACGGCGCCTGGGTTTCAGACAGCAATGAAGAAATTTTTTGTGGCGAGCTGGCGCAGTCGCGCGTGCATCAGGTGCTGGACATCCTGGCGAAAGAGCCCGATATCAGTACCGTGGTGTGCGGGCGCAACGGCGCCTACGTTCACTCATCGGTCCCGGATGAGGTAGTCAACCTGCTATCCAACCATTATGCCCGGCTGGAGAAACGCGACGATCTCTACGCTATCGATGACACTATCTTTAAATTTTCCCTGAACCTGGCGCATGAAGGCGTCGATGCGCTGCTGGCGCGCCTGCATAACCAGCTGGGCGAGATCGAAAACATTATGCATCCGGTCTCCAGCGGCTATGGCTTTATCGATCTGATTATCCCGGGCTGTCACAAAGCGCACGGCATCGCGCTGCTGCAGGAAAAATGGGGCATCAGCGATTGCGAAGTGGTCGCTATCGGCGACAGCGCAAACGATCTGGAGATGCTACGCCAGGCCTGCTTCAGCTTTGCGATGGCGAACGCCGTGGAGCCGGTACGTGCCGTGGCGTGTTATAAAACCGAAAGCAATAACGATGACGGCGCGTTAAACGTTATCGCCCGCGTGCTCTCGCGCGAATTTCCCTTCGGTTAAGCCTCTGCCGGCCCCGCGTGCGATACAGCCGGGGTTACACCCGCCGCCGCGCTGCCTCGAGATTCTGCTCCATCTCATCCAGCGCGGCCTGATGCTCCAGCCCCCACTGATACATCCGCTCAATCGGTTCGGCGAAGGTTCTTCCCAGCGGCGTCAGCGCATACTCCACCTTAGGCGGCACCACTTCAAACACCTTGCGTGTCACCAGCCCGCGCTGCTCCAGTTCCCGCAGCGTCTGCACCAGCATTTTTTTTGAAATACCCTGCAGGCTGCGCTGCAGTTCGCCCGTGCGCGCGCGCTGCTCAGGCCAGTGATAAAGAGCGTGTAGCACCATAGTGCTCCACTTAACGGCAAACAGCTCCAGCAGACGCCGCGGCGGCGAATCCGCGAAAAACATCAGCTTTCCATCAATCCAGGCGGGCATAGTAAAATTTCCTTATGGTCACCAAAAGGTAACTACTACCAATAGCATCCCCGTCTGTCTATAGTGGGCCGCTTTCTTTGCCGCTTCAGGCAGACATCAGGAGGAAACGATGAAAATTAACGCACTGGTCGCTCAGCAGGCGACGCAACCGCTGGCTGTAGGCCAGGTCGAGTTACGCGAACTGCAGCCGGACGACGTTAAAATTGCCATTATCTACTGCGGCGTATGCCATTCCGATCTGCATATGGCGCGCAATGAGTGGGGCGTAAGCCGTTATCCGCTGGTGCCAGGCCATGAAATTGTCGGACGTGTCGAAGCCGCTGGCGCTAACGTTACCCACTTCAACGCAGGCGACATTGTCGGCGTCGGCGTGATGGTTGACTCCTGCGGTCAGTGCCGCTTCTGCCAGCAGCAGGAAGAGCAGTACTGCGAGGCGGGCTTTACTCCCACCTATAACGGCACCGATAAATATACCGGTTACACCACCTTCGGCGGCTACGCTCAGCATGTGATTATCGATCAACATTTTGTGGTTTCCATTCCGCAGAATCTCGATCTGAAAGCGGTCGCGCCGCTGCTCTGCGCCGGGGTAACCGTCTGGTCGCCGCTGCGTCACTATCAGGTGCAGCCGGGCCACAAAGTCGGCGTTATCGGACTGGGCGGGTTGGGTCATATGGCGGTGAAGCTGGCCAGCGCGCTTGGCGCAGAGGTGACGCTGTTTACCACTTCGCCGGAAAAGGGCGCCGATGCGCGTCGCCTGGGCGCCAGTCATGTAGTGGTATCGCGCGATGGCCAACAGATGGCCGCCTGTCAGGCTTCACTGGATATTATTCTCGACTGCGTCGCCGCGCCGCACGATCTTGATCCCTATCTGGCGACCCTGAAAACCAACGGCCAGCTGGTTCTGGTAGGCATTCCCGATCGGCCACATCCGTCGCCGAATGTGACGCCGATGGTTTTCCGTCGACTGAGCATTAGCGGCACCTCCATCGGCAGCATCCGCGAAACGCAGGAGATGCTCGACTTCTGCGGCCAACACAACATTACCTCCGACGTCGAAATGATCGCTGGCGAAGAGATTGAAAGCGCCTTCGCTCGTATGCTGCAAGGTGACGTGAAATATCGCTTCGTTATCGATATGGAGAAAACGCGCTGGTAACGTTAAAAGGGGCTTCGGAATAAGTCCCTTGATTTTTAAGCATTTCAGCCTGAAATCGCCAGCAATGCCTGGTGCTAACCGCCGATTCGCGGCGCTATCCGCTTTCACGCTTTTCTACTGATTACAGTGAATGCTTTGTGGCTGGCGGATGTGATCAAATTTCATCCGGTAATTGCTCAGGGTTCAAACAGATCGGCCAGTTTTCCGCACGCAGAGACGTTATATAGGCAGATTGACTGTAATCAGCAGCGGCGTGCTTTCTCTGACGCAACAACATTCACTGTAATCAGCAGCGCCGTGCTGACTTAACTGCATTAACATTCACTGTAATCAGTAACCCGGCCGCACGTCAGACCTGTTCACTGTACCCAGCGCAGGGCATGACATTGCCTGACATCGCCGGTAAAGTCAGGTTTTCGCTTTTTAAAAGGAGGAGGTAAATGGAAAAGCTGTTTGTCTACGGCACTTTGTGTCCGGGACGTTCCAACGCCCATATTCTGGAGAATATCGGCGGCGACTGGCTACCGGGATGGGTGAAAGGCGTGCTGCATGAATCGGGCTGGGGCGCGGCGCTGGGGTTTCCTGCTATCCAGCTGGATGCCCACGGATCGCCTGTACATGGCTACGTTTTTCAGTCATCCAGCCTGGCGCAGCACTGGCCGATGCTGGATGAATTTGAAGCAGGTTACGATCGCGTGCCTGTTACAGTGAACACTGAAGAAGGCGACCTCGTCACCGCCTGGATTTATCAAATTCAGACCGCCTGAAAAGCCTGTGCCGGTAAGGAGTACTGGCACAACAATGCGTTACCCTCCGCTTCGTTTTAACCCCAGCCTGAAGAAATATTGCCGAAATAGTGGCGATCGCCTCTTTCTCTGACTAGTTTTTTAATCGTCCTTGTTAACATTTTTTTTACGTTCGCATCATGGGTGCGGCGCTTTTCTGGCTGCGCGGGCATCTTCGACCGCGTCTGTCTTTCAACACTGCGGCCGGGCGGGCGACGCCTGGCGATTTCCGGAGTCGATGATGAAAACCCTTAAAGACGCGCGTTCTCTCGCTGCCTTCGCTGCCGTTAGCGCGTTACTGACGCCGCTGTCGGCGCTGGCGTGGGATAGTCTTACCGTGTTTGGCGATAGCCTGAGCGACAGCGGCAATATTGGCCGTTTTACCTGGGATGGCGGTCGCCATCCGCTCTACGATGAAATTCTGGCTGCGAATCTGGGACAGGACTTACAGCGATCGAGGCTGGGCGGCAGCAACTATGCCCAGGGAAACGCAGTATCGCGGCCGCAGCTCAACCCGCAGCTCAACACCGAAGACCAGCTCGCCGGCTACCTGAGATCGACCGGTGGCCGCGCCGACAGCAACGGTCTTTATATTCACTGGATCGGCGCTAACGACGTCGCGGCCGCCGTTACCAATCCCTTTACCGCGACCAATACGCTTAACACCAGCGCGGCAGCGGCGACGGCACAGGTGAAAACCTTGCTGGATGCCGGCGCAGGCGCGGTGATTGTGCCCACCGTACCGCAGCTGGGCGAAACGCCCTATATGATCCTAACGGTATTGAGAGCGCTGGGCCCCGCCTCCAGCGCGGCCTCGGCCGCCGCGTTTCAGTCGCTCGACGGCGCCACCACGCCCGATGCCGCCTCGCGCCAGCAGGCGGTGCGCAACGCTTTTACTCAGGCGGCGGCGCAGGTGTCAGGAATACCCGCCGTGCGCGACGCGCTGGCGGAACAGCTCTACCGCGCGTGGCAGGCGCTGAGCACGCAGGTCTCGGCGCTAACGGCGGGCTACAACCAGCAGGAAGAGCAGGGGCTGGCGACGCTCAACGGCAATATCGTGCGCGTCGATATCGCCGGGCTGTTTAACGAAGTAATTGCCGATCCGACCCGTTACGGCCTGACTAATACTATTGGCATCGCCTGTCCGGTCGGCACCGCAGCGGATGAGTGCGCCTCTACCGACGCCGGCTTCTCCCGCGCGCAGGCCTATCTGTTTGCCGATCGTCTGCATCCCAGCCCGGACGTACACGCCATGATGGCGGACTATATTCAGTCGATTCTCGACGCGCCCGCGCAGGTCGCGGCCCTGTCGCAGGCGCCGCAAACCCTGGCGCGCGATATGCAAAACACGCTGGACGGGCATCTGCAACAGCAGCGGCATCAGGCGAGCAGCGCGGGGCAGCTTTCGGTATTCGGCGGCTATGCCGGCCAGCATGTGGACTATAAAGGCGATGCCTGGTACAACGGCGACGCCACCACCGCCAGCTTTACGCTGGGCCTCGGCTATCAGCTTACCGACAGCTGGCAGACCGGCGTGCTTTTCTCAAATACCAACCAGCGGCAGGAGCCTTCATCGCGCTACGACTACCGCCTGCGCGGCAATCTGGTTGCGCTTTACAGCCAGCTTGAGCTGGGCGACCAGGCGTGGATCAACGCCGATCTGCACTATGCCGACCTGGATTTTGACGATATCCAGCGCGACATAAAAATCGGTCCGGCAACCCGCACCGAGCAGGGCAACACCGGCGGCAAGCTGCTGGGCATGCGCGTGCAGACCGGCTGGGACCTGCCGCTGGGCGATCACTTGACTACCGGCCCCGTAGCCAGCTATGCGCTCGACTATGGCCGCGTCGGCGGCTATCGCGAGCAGGGCAACAGCAGTACGTCGATGCGCTACGGCGACCAAACCAGCCATTCGCAAATCGGCGCTATCGGCTGGCGCATTGACAGCCATCAGTGGCCGGTCAATCCCTGGGCGCAGGTGAGCTACAATCATCAGTTTGGCGATACCGACTCCACCGTAACCGCCGGCTTGAAGTCGACGCGTACCGCTTTCAACCGAACCACGGGCGCACGCGACAGCAACTGGCTGGACGCCGCCGTCGGCGCCAACGTGCCGCTGGGCGAAACGGTTAATGCCTTTGCCGGCGTATCGGCCGTCGGCGGCAATCGTGATGCGCATCAGCTCGGCTGGAATATCGGCGTAAACGCCACCTTTTAATGTTGGGGCCAGTCTCGACGGCTGGCTCTGATTTAATGGGTGAAGCATCTGCGCGGATGAATTGGTGGAGATGTCAGAGGTTTATTAATAAGGGTGAAAAGCGAGGAGCGCAAAGCAGGTCTGTTTAAATCGGAGAAATAACAGGGGATTTATTGCTCGGGCTAAAAAATATGCGTCAGGTCTTGCAACCCGACGCAGTCACTAGCGGCTTAATCCTGGCGATCCGGCGTTTTTCACCTCTCTGAACGCCGGCAGGAAAATAAGCGGTCAGGAGCCACGGCGGCTGTTCTGCCCGCCTTTTTTACCTGCTTCTGACGCTTTTTCTCGGTCGTTTTTAAAGTTGCCGCCGCTGTGCTGTCCGCCTTTACGACCAGCTTCTGACGCTCTTTCACGATTTTCAGCAAAGTTACCTGATCCGCCTCGATGTTGAGCCATAATGGGTCCTCTTCATGAGTTGAAAATAACACAGCCGGTCTGGAAAGCTGTGTGCGTCTTACAGCACTAAGATTAGAAGCCCTGTTTCATTACGCAAGCGCTACGGCGAGGCGGTAAATAGCAGGTTAAGTGAAAGGGTAATAAATCAGGCTGCATGAAGCGGCTGGAATTAAAGGAAAATATGCGTGAAGTTGTATAGGAATAATATTGGTGTACAGGTTTAAGCCAACAGAAAAATATCAATTAATTTGCTGCTGCTAATGATTAAGAGTATTCCTGGCAGAGCGGCGCAGCCGCGCCGAGGCGCGGTCTGGCAAAGCTGTCATTCGGCGGGCAGCCAGCGCGTTTGGGTAGCTTCGCTGTCATACTTCAACGGCGAGGGCAGGGCGATCAACTCAATCAGTACCCCGAACGGCGTCAGGCAGAACCAGGTCTGATTGCCTGGCCCTTCTTCCTGCGCAAAACAGTCGCTCGGTCCGTCGTAAAAGCGCGCGCCGTGCGCCTTAAGCTTCTCCGCCGTTTCATGGATGTCATCCACCAGCAGCGAGAAATGGTTGACGCCGGGCTGGCCGATATTTGCCAGATCGTCGGCGATGCCCGGATCGAGCTGAAACAGCTCTATATTACTGCCGTTGCCCAAACGCAGCATCGACAGCCCAATTACGCTCAGCTGCGACGGAAAGCCGTTGACCGGGCGCATCTGATCGCCGCTGATACGCTGCTCGCTTTTTTGCCAGGGCACGATGCGGTAGAGGATCGATGCGTCGAGGGCGTGGATAAAAAAGTTTTCCGCCTGCTCAATATTGCTGACGGTGATGCCGATATGCTCAATGCCTCTGATCGCCATCAGGCTTCTCCTTTAGTGTTCTGATTAGATTGATGACAGGTCAATGCCTGCGCGGCGCAGATCAGGGCCAGGTGGCTCAGCCCCTGCGGCAGGTTGCCGCGCCACTCGTTACTGCGTACGTCAAACATCTCATTAAAGATCTCAACGTTGCCGCTGTCGCACAGCGTCTCCAGGATCTCCTCCATGCAGGCACGCGCCTTATCGATCTCGCCAATCGAGGCCCAGGCTTCCGCCAGCCAGAACGAGCAGGCGATAAAGGTGCTCTCTTCCTCTTCCACGCCGCTATAACGGTAAAGCATGGCGCGTCCCTGGCCCAGCTCGCGCTGGATCGCCGCATAGGTCGAACGCATACGCGCCGGGTTGACTGCTTTGCCGTAGTGATGCACCAGCGCCAGCGACGCGTCCAGCCGATCTTCGCTGCCGACGTAAAACAGATAGGCCTGCTTGCTCTCCGACCAGCAGTGCGCCTCTATCCAGTCGCGAATGCGATCGCGCTCGCGCGCCCAGCGCGCCATCCAGGTGGGTTCGATATGACGGGCCTCGGCCATGGCAACCGCGCGATCCAGCGCCAGCCAGCACGCCATTTTCGAATGGGTGTAGTGCTGCTCGTCGTGCAGCTCCCAGATACCGGAATCCTTCAGCCGCCAGCGGTCGGCGCAGTGGTTCGCCAGCTGGCCCAGCAGACGCGAGGTACCGAGATCCAGCACGTGGCCCGCTTCGATAAACAGCTGCGCCGTGGCAAGCATATCGCCATACATGCTTAGCTGGCGCTGGTCGCGCGCGTTATTGCCGACGCGTACCGGCCGCGAATCTTTATAGCCGCGCAGCGACGGATAACGTTCCGGCGGCACGATATCGCCTTCCAGCGTATAGCAGGTACGTAGCTCGATGCCGTGGCGCAGAATGGTCTGCGACAGCCAGGAGAAAGCTGCTTTGCAGTCCTCCAGCGCGCCGAGATAGACGAAAGATTTGATAATCAGGCAGGCGTCGCGCACCCAGGCGTAGCGATAGTCGTAATTCTTCTCCCCGCCGATGCCTTCCGGCAGCGAGGTAGTGGCCGCTGCGGCCAGCGCGCCGGTAGGGGAGTACCAGAGAAACTTAAGCGACAGCGCTGAGCGTTTAACGTGGTCTTTGTACTCGCCCTCGTAGCTCAGGCTTTTACACCAGTCTTGCCAGGCAGTATGGCTGGTTTCGATCCGGGTATCGATAGCGTCGAGATCGGGCACGGCCAGCGGTTCGCGCTGAGTAATCAGCAGCGCTACCAGCGATCGAGAATCCTGCTGCGTGATCAGCTCGGCGATCACCTGTTCGTCATCCATGTGGGTAATCTTCACGTCGTCGCTGGTACGCAGCATCGCCATGATATCGCCGATATGAAACACATTGCCCTGCGTGGTTTCGCCCATCCATGGCGAGCGCGTTTCCGCCACAGTGCCGAAGCGCAAATGCAGTTTAAGTTTCACGCTGCCGCGCACGCCTTCAACGCGACGTGCCAGTTCGCTCCACGGCAGCCGGCCCGCCAGCGTACTGTTAAGCGACTCCGTCAGGCGTACTTCGCCCTGGTCGGTGGTGAAACAGGTTTCCAGCACGTTGCTCTCTTTGCGATAGCGTCGCGCCATGCGATAGGGCTCAACCGGCGTAAGCGCAAAAAAACCGCCGATGTCCGGATCGAGCAAACGATCGAACAGCGGCGGTGAATCCAGGTTTGGCGCGCACCACCAGTCGATGGCGCCGTCGGGGGCAATCAGCGCCACGGAGCGTCCTTCGCCAATCGCTGCGTAATCGCCGAGGCCAGCAAATCCCTCCTCGCGCACGGGCGAGGCGTAATCACCGTTCTTCATCAGAAGCATCCTTGTCTGAAACGCATTCTCTACAGACGAAAAAACTGGCCGCACAGGGCAGCCAGTTGGGAGGAGAACAGGGGAGGTTACAGCGTGCCAGTACCGCCGTCGGAGCACCATACCTGACCAGAGGTGTAGCTGCTTTCGACCGAGGCGAGGGTCACATAGAGCGGCGCGATTTCAACCGGCTGGCCAGGACGGCCCAGCGGCGCGCTGGCACCGAACTCTTTCACTTTTTCCTGCGGCTGACCGCCGGAAACCTGCAGCGGCGTCCAGTATGGACCCGGCGCCACTGCGTTCACGCGGATGCCTTCTTTGCCCAGTTGCTGTGCCATCGTCTTGGTAAAGGCGACGATACAGGCTTTTGTTTGCGCATAATCGAGCAAAATTTCGCTGGGCTGATAAGCCTGCACGGACGACGTATTGATAATGGACGCGCCGCGTGGCAGATAGTCGACTGCCGCTTTGGTGATCCAGAACATGGCGTAGACGTTAGTTTTAAACGTTGCGTCGAAGTCTTCAGTGGAGAGGGTACGAATAGACTCGTTAAACTGCTGACGGCCGGCGTTGTTGACCAGAATATCCAGTCCGCCCAGCTTCTCGACAGCCTGTTTTACCAGCGACTGGCAAAAGGCTTCGTCACGGATATCGCCAGGGATCGCCACAGCTTTGCGGCCTTCCGCTTCGATCAGCTGAATCACTTCTGCGGCATCGGACTCTTCTTCAGGCAGATAGTTAATTGCCACGTCAGCGCCTTCACGGGCATAGGCGATAGCCACAGCGCGGCCGATACCGGAGTCGCCGCCGGTGATCAGCGCTTTACGACCGGTCAGACGGCCTGTGCCGCGATAGGTGGTTTCCCCATGGTCCGGAACCGGATCCATTTTGCTGGCAAGACCGGGTACGGGTTGTTTTTGCCCTGGAAAAGAGGGGGTCGGAAATTCAACCGGGACGAGTGTTTTGTCGTTTTGATTACTCATGCTTAGCTCCTTGCACATCGTTTTCGGATAATAATAAGCCTGGCACATATGTGAGGTTTGTCACATTTAATTTCGCCGGAGCTTATTAATTCCACCTGTATAGGGATCAGCATTAATAATAAGACGCCTTTTTGCGTTTCAGGGCGAGCTGCGATATTTTTTTTCTCTTGCTATTTAACTGACGGTTTAATAAACGATTTATATAACCTCTTCTTACTTGAGGAGGTCAGACTGCTCTGAGAGTGATTCTGTTGTAAATGATAATAATATCAACATTTTATATATTATGCCTGTTTTTTTGGATGGGATTTTATATTGATTCCTGCTGGCCTGGTTTCTCTGTTACGCCCGCTTTGGCTGGCGCAGGCTAAACCTGACGCCGAAGCGGTAAATTATATTCATTCTTGTTAAGCAAGCCGGGAAATAATCTTCTTTCGAGTCAGCTTCGAGACAGCGAAAAAACCGGACGCATATTTGTGCTGTGCGCCTGGCTCATAAAGGCAGAATACGCTGTATTTATTGTGGTTTCCCACCGCTCGCGCCGCGCGTCTGCGTTACCCTTAACGCTCACTTTCTGCAACGGGCAAATAAGGAGCGCGACGTGAGCGCGTCGACGGGAATTTCACTCAAAATCATGGCGACCCTTAGCTCGACGCTGATGCTTGCCTGCGTAAAAGGTCTGGAGGGCGCGCTGCCGGTGGGAGAAGTGATCTTCTTTCGTTCGCTGGTGGGCGTAATGCCGCTGCTGGTATGGCTAACCTTTCAGGGCGGCATTATTCAGGGCATCAAAACCCGCAATGTGAAAGGGCATATTGGTCGCGGCCTGGCGGGCACCTGCAGCATGTACCTCAGCTATCTGTCGCTGATCTATATCTCCCTGACCGACGCCACGGCTATCAACTACGCCGCGCCGCTGTTCACCGTGCTGCTTGCCGCCGTCGTGCTGCGCGAAAAGGTGCGGCTGAATCGCTGGCTGTCGGTAGCGGCCGGTTTCGCGGGGATCGTTATTATGCTCTCCGGCCACCTGTCGCTCAGCGGTCCGCCCAGGCTAACGGTAGCCAGCCTGGCCTCTTCTGTCGGCGTCTTGCTGGCGCTGCTCTCTGCGCTCTGTACGGCGGGCGCGCTGATTCAGATCCGCTATCTGAGCGGTAAAGAGAAGCCGGGCGCCATCGCTTTCTGGTTCACCGCCATGACGGGCGCGACATCGCTGCTGACGCTGCCGTTCGGCTGGCGCCTGCCGCAGGGCGAGCAGCTGCTTCTGCTGCTGGGGTGCGGCCTGTGCGGCGGACTGACGCAAATTTTGCTGACGCTGAGCCTGCGCTACGCCGATGCCTCGCTGCTCGCCCCGTTCGATTACAGCTCGCTGCTCTGGTCGGTGATTATCGGCCTGATTTTTCTCGGCACCTTGCCGGAGAAGCTCACCCTGATCGGCGCCAGTCTGGTGGCGTGCGCCGGCATTTACGCGGTGTTAAGCGAGCGACGCCAGCGGCGTCGGGCTGCGGCATCGGCGCTAACCGCCCACAGCGAAACCGCCGATTTAACGCCTGATTAACAAGCCGTGCTCGACGTCAGGCAGGCAGTTGCCCTACAACTAATGGCCGTCGGGGGAGTCTCGCCAGAGAGACTGATAATACCTTAGCGTTTGCACAAAATACATATTAAACATCATAGACATAACTCGTGCCATTCAAAATAAACTGAGAAAAAATCCCAGAAAATCGAGCCAAATGTTCATTTATTAAACTGAGGTCCATTCCGACCCGCGACTATCAATATAACGCTCGGTCATTGGCGCGCTTTTGTGTCCGAGAATGCGTTGGGCAAATTCCGCGCCTTTCTCATCTGTATACAAACATGCAGATAAAGAGCGAATCTCGTGGAACGTTGGCGCTGAGCCTTTCCATTCGAGCCCGGTCCTCTCGCGTGCGCGGGTAAAGGCTACGGTTATTTGATTTGAGCTCAGCGCCGGAACCACGCGATCTGAATCGTTGCTCAACTCTCGGAGCTGATCGAGGACATCCGAGATTGAGCGGTTTACCCCACTTAGCCCATTGTTGATATCAATGGCGATTTTCATCCCCGTTTTGCTTTGCTCGGTGTAAATTTTCCTCTCGCGAATGTCGGTCCCTTTCATAGAGAAAATATCGCTTAGGCGCTGGCCTGTCAGTAACGCCAGCTCAAAAGAGAGTTTCCCCCTCGGATAGGAAAATCCGCCTCGTCTGCGATCTGCATGAAATGATCCAGGCTTAGGCGTTCTCGCGAGATAACGACTTTCTCTCGCCTGATGTGCTCAGCCGGATTCGTCTCAATATACCCCTCAGCAATGGCAGCAAAGAGTGAATCGCGCAGGGACTGGCGCACATTGTTAAACATCGTCACTTTTCCCGCGTCGCGCCACGTAGAAAGAAAATTAACGATGGTTTTTGTGTCGATTTTTTTGATGTTGATATCACCGATTGCATTCGTGATCGTATGGGATATGCGCCGGTAATCTTTGAGCGTTTTTGGCTTCAAGCCGCGCCGCTCAATATGAACCAAATACTCATTAAGCCATTGCGCCAAAGTGACCGTATTAACGTTAGTGATTCGCTCCAGCAGCGAGGCCGGTTGTTTAAGTTGTGCGTAAATCTCTAAGTTAGCCTCGATAGCCTGAGTTAACGCGTAACGCTTATCTCGGCCTAAACCGTACTCTTTTCCGGTTCGCGGATCTCGAAAACTGTAATAACCATCGTTACGCGCATAAAGATTCGGCGGTAAATCGACAAATTTCGGATCGCGTTTGCGTGCCATTTTCTAACCTCCCTTGTGCCTGAGAGGGCGCATTGTAATGATTTCAAACAACATAAGTTGTCAAAGTAAGCGACAGGCGCACGCTTTTAAACGTTCACCCCATAAAGTTGAGTTAACTTGCGGTGGTGGCAATTTCACATGCCACAAATCGTTAAAAAACAACATGATGGGAAAGAAATTAATGAGAGAATTTAATCGCGTTGCGCTGGTTACAGGTGCATCAGGTGGTATTGGGAAAGTTGTTGCTGAGCGATTAGCTCAAGATGGTTTTTATGTCATGGTTCACTATTCCGGGAACGCTGCAAAAGCTAACGAGGTTGTTGACAAAATCCACGCTAACGGCGGCGGCGCGGTAGCATGTCAGGCGGATGTAACTGAGCCCCAACAAGTTCACAAGATGTTTAAGACCGCACAAAACATCATGGGAAGGCTCGATGTAGTGGTTCATTGCGCCGGAGTAATGCCGCTCGGGAAGATCGCTCCCGAATCGACAGTGATGTTCGAACGCGTCATTAAAACGAACTTATACGGCGGCTTTATCGTCCTGGCAGATGCGCAAGAATATGTCGCAAGGGGAGGGGCGATTATCGCGCTTTCGTCGAGCGTGCTGGCGAAGAATTTCCCTAATTACGGGCCTTATATCGCCTCAAAGGAAGGTTTAGAAGGGCTGGTTCGTGTTCTGGCAAATGAGGTGCGAGGGCGGGATGTTACCGTTAATGCGATTTCCCCCGGACCTACCGGAACAGAGTTGTTTTTCAACGGAAAATCTCAAGAGCAAATCGAGACTTTTGCTAAACTCTCACCGCTGGAACGAATCGGCACGCCAGAAGATATTGCGAACGCCGTTTCTGTTTTGGCTGGCCCGGATGGGCGCTGGATTAACTCTCAAGTCGTTCGCGTGAACGGCGGTTTCGCATAATAAAAAAGGTGTTACGCCCTTTGGCCTGAACTCTCGCAAAGTCAGGCCGTTTTTTAACATCCCTCTGTTTCCCTTTCATCCGGTTTAGCAAACCACGACCTTTAAACACCTGGCTAAATTGTTGCGGATTCTTCGGATCTATCTTAACGGCATCCTCTTCTATCAGGTATTCGCGACCATCCAGAATCGGCGCGGGATAAAGACGACCGGCACGCACCCAGCGGCGAACCTGTTCCATACCATGCGGCAGCGGCTGGCGAGCATTACATTCACGCAAAGTTATCAAACGGCTCATTGTTATGGCTCCTGTTAAAAATCCACGAGAGAACGCGCCAAAGCGTCTAAGACGGGCGCGAGAGATGAGAGGGGATGAGTTAGGGTTATAGAAACGAAAAACCCCGCATGAGCGGGGAGAAAACCTTTAGTGCTTGATGGACAACCTGGTTAACAGGGGGAGTTAAAGGTTTTTTTTACAGCTTACTTTTGACCGTGAACCATGTCATAAGCGTACTGAATACCGATACCAAATGCGCCAGCGTGTTTCTGGCTGATCTCACTGGTCAGGCCGTAAGTTTCTTTACGTTCCCAATCGCGCTGTAGTTCAAGCAGGTAATTAACAGCAGTGATAGGACGAGCGCCAGATTGGATCATGCGCTGGATTGCCATTTGATGCGCTTCTTCGGTCATATCGCCGCTTGCATCGGTGACAATGTAAACCTCGAAACCTTGCTCTAACGCGCTCTGGACAGGGCCGTTCAGGCAAACAGAGGTCCACAGACCCGCGAACACCAGACGGTCACGACCCAACGCGTTTACACCGTCGATAAAGTTCTGATCTTCCCACGCGTTAGAGGTGGTGCGGTTAATGTAAGGCTTTTCTGATTCAGGGAATACAGCAGAAACCTCGGGGAAAACTGGACCCGCGAAATCATCGCGAGAAATGGTAGAAATCAGAGTTGGAATGTTAAAGCCTTTAGCGGTTTCTGCCAGGATAGCCACGTTTGCACGCAGATCGCCGATGCCGATATTTTTGGTGTTAAACGCCATTTGCCCTTGATGGTCCAGCAGGATCAGACCGTGGTTTTGCGGGTTTAACAGGTTTTTGCCTTCGGCGGCTACAGCTTTAATAGTCATTCTCTTAATCCTTAATTTAGTTTGATTAAACGCGTCGTTGTTGGCGACGTGGAAAACTATAAAAAATAAATTTCGTCGTGTCCGTGCACATTTGGAAAGCGAAGTTTGCATAAACAAAAGTTGTTAATCTTTGTATTTCGCGCATATTTTGACACGTAAGATAGATCATCACGGTTATTCACTAAACAGATAAAAACTCTGTTGATTAAGGGTGATCAACGATTTTCACAGGATAAAATTTGGATGGGTAGGGTTCGGGCTAAAAAAGAGCCTGCCGACACGGCAGGCTCGAAAATTGAGAGTGCATCGTTATTATTATCCTGCCAGCTTTAACAGGTGGCAGTATATTAACGCGACTGATTACGGAAATTGATAATTAAGAGCTAAGGAATGATACCAAATATGTTTGATCGTTCGTCCGTTAAGTGCTGTATACAATGATTCATAAAATCGCGAATCTTTGCAGATTTTCTTACATCAGGGTGAGCCAGGAACCATAGATCCTCTTTGATTTCAGGAATAACAGGGGAGATCCGAACGAGGTTGTCGTTTTCATCGCCATGCATACAGGGCAAAAGACCGACGCCGATTCCGCCAGAGACAGCCGCCGCGACGCTCAAAACTGAGTTTCCGCGAAACCGAATCTTTTCTTTCGGAACGTTAGAATCGATCCACATAAACGCCTTTAGCTTCGATAAGCTATGGCTGAAGGACGACCATTCCAGCTCGCGAAGGTGCTTACAATCGATTTGTTTACCTTCCCACTCTTTGCGGCTTCCATAAACAGCCCACGTTGCCGATCCTATTTTGCGGCCTGACAAGTGCTCCGGAACGTTGTATGTTGCGCGAAAAGCGATATCGGCTTGCCCCTCGGAAAGATTCTCTGATTCGTTGCCAATAGACACGGAGAACGAGATTTTCGGGTTCTTAGCAGTGAATGAAGCAATTAAGGGAACAAGATAATCGTAAAGTAGTGCATCAGACGTTGTGAGCCGGATCTCGCCTGAAAAGCCGCGCACCTCTTCTGTAATGCTACGGAGAACGCCGTTAACATCATCCTCGACCCGATGAGCCAGAGAAATGAGCTCAGCGCCCGGAACCGTTGGGACATACTGAGATCGGCGACGCAGAAAAAGCGATAATCCTAAGATGTTCTCGATTGTACCTAAACGCCGGAATAGGGTGGAGTGGTTCATGTCGAGAGCTTCGGACGCGCGCGACAGATTGCCATGTTCACCAACCGCCAGGACAACTTTTAAATCGTCATAGGAAAAGCGGTTAAGGATGTTACGCATGATTGCCGCCTTTGGTGGTTGCCGCGCTGTAACGCTGTTGTGTGATTGTCATCTTTCTTACTCCCCTTGTTGCTAAATCAATTTCAGATTTTGCATTAACTAACCTTTCTATCGTGGCGTTTAGGGCGATTTACCACAAAAAAACGGGTCTAATGTCTAATTGTTGATTCATGCGCTTTTTCCTTGTGCAGTTCTACATTTAGGACGATCAGCCGAAAGCGTTCGCGTGACTCTTTAAACCCCTTCTTTTTTTTCGTCCATCAAGATCCCGAGCCAATTTTGAGACACCTGATAAATAACCGTCGAATCAAACAATAACCCGAGCATTATCTGAGCAAATAAAATCGAATGCTGATCGTGTTCCGGCTTATCTCCGTTTGCCCTTGCCTTGCAGCAGTTGATCATCTGCGATAATTCTACTTCGCTAATCAGGTCCTTTTTTCTCTTTTGTTATGCTGCCTTTAGGCGGCGGGTACAGTAATTGGGTTAATTCATCCTTTCGAATCGTATAAACATCGGTCGCCCGGATGAGTAAGTCTGAATCTTTCACCAGCACATGAGCGGCATAACGAAAACAGCGATCCAATTCTTCAAGAGACTTAGCGTTATTCGCAGCCTCGTTAAACCCCTCTAACAGCTCTTGAGCTGATCGTTGATATTTGCTCGATTTAGTGTCGTTATTCTCGTTATCTGGCGCTGGTGGGCTTTCTGTGTGTTGTGCCGCGAGGATCATCGAGTTCAGGATCCTGAATGCTTCGCGGTGATTCGCTTTGCGGGGTAAAATCACGCTCGGAACGTTTCTCGCGGTCCAGCTCGTCCGGCGTATAAACACCTAAAATTACATCCGGTTTGTAGAGTCACGCCCAAAAATTTCGAGCGACTTATTAACTATTATTTCAAATGCACTTTTATCAGGAAACTCATATTTATACTGAATCGCGAGTTTCTAGATTGCATCTTCACCGATTTCGAGCTGATCGTTGCGACCATGCATCACGAAAGCGGATAGTCTTTCCTCTCACGCCTTGATTCTCCTTGCAACTCCGCTCAAATGGTCACTGAGTCTGGCAAATAAAACTGCCAGAACCCTAGCGCCCGCAAGGATAAACTTTAATCTTATAGGAACGTGGACAATCCTGATGCCAGCCATAGAAATCACATCGTTAATATATTGACCATCGGTTATTTCACCAGCAGGAATATTAACCGCATATGTAAACCAAAACAGACCCAAAAAAAATTAACACGATACCCGTTGCGCACATAAACAATAAATCTCTTCATCTTTCACATAAGTTACATTTGTCACAATTTGCTAATTAGCAAGCTAACCATTGCAAACTTTCAAGCAAATAATATATTTCCTTGCGTATATTTTAGATCCTCTTAGGAAAGTTAATAAAAATCGAATTCTTCGATGAATATTCGTTAGCGCTTGAATGCAAGGTACTTTTATGGAACCAGGGAAATTTAATGTTCGCCTATCTGTTGTTATTGAAATGACGCACTGGATCAGTGATAACATCCATCGCGAAATTCACGTTGTAGACGTGACAAAACAAAGCGGATATACACACTGGCACTTCCAGCGATTGTTTCGCGAAGTTACTGGTTACACGTTATCCGAATATATCCGCTTATCGCGTATTCTTAACGTTGTTTACGCACTGGCTACGTCACATTTGAAAATTACGCATATTTGCTACGATAACGGATTTCCAAGCCAGCAAGCATTGGCCCGCTTGTTCCGCAAATATTGCCATTGCACGCCGACTGAATTCCGGCGCTGTGCGCATAAGAATCCGGATTTTTTAAAGAGCGTTACAGGTGCTTTATTGACCAAGCAGACGCACTTTAAAAAATGTTCGAGAAAAGGTGCAAAACCGTACACCATAACGACGCAGATAGAGCGAACAGTAATATCCAAAACCAGCCCTTGCTGCACATTTTAATCACCCTCGGCGCGATTAACTTCGCGTCTGACTCTACGCAGTTAATTTAACCACCACGTAATAACCAGAGCCCACTCATCGGCACAAAACCGCGCCATCAAAATCCACGCCTCTCGACGTTTCATCATTTCCCCTATAAATCACTCCGAATAATCAACATACGAAAAGGGACGCTTAAAGTTAATCACTTCGAGTGAGCCGAATATACAGATCGATCACTCATTCGCTTTTCAAACCATGCGACCGCATATAATGCAACTCTTGCAGCCTGATCGTGTCAGGGAAGAGACGCAATCGACACTACAGACGAGAACAACGCACAACCCAAAAGAACCAAAATCCAAGCCCTACTATGACTTATCAGAAGCCCATAAACGTTCTAAGTGTGTTAATTGAATGTGATCTCAGTTCTGGCCTGTCACACTGACACACTAGAAATTGCGTTCAAAACGGTTTGTAAGTTATTGATTAATATAATGTAATGAGTTTTGAAAAAATCGTTTTCGCTGTGCAAAATTAAACTCTCAAAAGGAGCCTAAACAGGCTCTCCTTGACGGCGTGCCGCAGCTCGAATACAACTAAAGGCGTCGGGGGAGACGGGCCAAACCGTCTGAGAGGCTAATAGCGCAGCGCGCGGTTTAGCGACCCTTTGAACCTGACCCAGTTGATACTGGCGTAGGAAGACTCGTATCTCATTGTTTTTAGTCTGGTTGAGATGCCTGCCGCGAGAGCCTGTTCACTGCTCACGCTTTTTCCCTTCACGTATCACGGGTCGTCAATAGCGAGGCCTGCGTGAACATGACTCTTTTTCAAACCGTTTTCTCTATCCGGTGCGCGCCATGAGCCGCTGGTCGGTCATCGGCAGCGGCGTCGCCGGCTTATGCGTCGCGACGCTGCTGGCCGAACAGGGCGAAACGCCAGAGGTGATCGTCAGCGACGAAACGCCCGCATCGCACTGGGCGGGCGGCATGCTGGCGCCCTTTTGCGAAGGGGAGAGCGCGCCTGAACAGGTTATCGAACTGGGGCAGCGCGCCGCCGGCTGGTGGGCGCAGCGGGTCGACGGCGTCGCGCGTCAGGGCACGCTGGTGGTGGCCGCGCCGCGCGACGCCGCAGAGCTGACGCGCTTCGCCCGCATGACGCGGCAGCATCAGTGGCGCGATCCTGCACAGCTTGAGCCTGAGCTGGCAGGGCGCTTTGCGCGCGGCCTGTTTTTTCCCGATGAAGCGCATCTTAATCCGCGCGACGCCATGCGCCAGCTGCGCGCCAGCCTGGAAGCGCGCGGCGTCGTTTTTCACCGCGGCCAACCAGGCGGCACGATTATCGACTGCCGCGGCATTCACGCCGCCGAGCGCCAGCCTGACCTGCGCGCGGTGCGCGGCGAGATGCTGATCCTGCAGTGCGATGAACTCCACTTCTCCCGTCCGATCCGGCTGCTGCATCCGCGCTTTCCCTGCTATCTGGTGCCGCGCGCCGACGGCCTTTTTATGCTCGGCGCCACTATGGTCGAGAGCGACGACGCCAGCCCGATCAGCGCCCGTGCCATGATGGAGCTGCTCGGCGCCGCCTGGAGCATTCATCCGGCGCTGGCCGAAGCGCGCATCGTCGAGAGCGGTACTGGACGGCGTCCCGCCTATCGCCATAACCTGCCGGAAGTGCGCTATCAAGACGGCGTCTTCTCCCTTAATGGCATGTATCGTCACGGTTTTTTGCTCGCGCCCGCCATGGCGCAGCAGCTTATGCAACTGCTTAGTCAGGAGTCGAATGATGCAAATCGAACTTAACGGTCAGAGAGTAGAAACCGAGGCGGCGACGGTCGCCGCGCTGCTGCAGGAGCGGCAGATCGACGCCGCCTGCGTCGCCAGCGCCTTTAACGGTGAGTTTTTGCCGCGCGCGCAGTATGAGAGCCAGCAGCTGGAGGCGGGATGCCGTCTGGAAGTGCTGTCGCCGATGCAGGGAGGCTGAACCATGTTTTACGGCTTTGTTCCCCATTCGCGTTTTCTGCTCGGCACCGCAGGCTATCCGTCTCCCGATATTTTACAGCAGGCGATCTGCGCCGCAGAGGCGGAGATCATCACCGTCAGCCTGCGGCGCGAAGGCAGTCAGGGCGGCGCGTTTCGCGAGCTGCTCAGCCAGCTCAACCGCCGCGTGCTGCCCAACACCGCCGGCTGCCACAGCGTGAAAGAGGCGGTGACCACGGCGCATATGGCGCGCGAACTCTTTGACACGCCCTGGATAAAGCTGGAGGTGATCGGCAACGCAGACACGCTGCAGCCCGATCCCTTTGCGCTGGTCGAGGCGGCGCGCATTCTCTGCGCCGACGGCTTCCAGGTCTTTCCCTATACCACCGAAGATCTCATCGTCGGCGAAAAACTGCTGGAGGCGGGCTGCGAAGTGCTGATGCCCTGGGGCGCGCCCATTGGCTCTGGTCAGGGGCTGCGCAATATCGAAGCGCTGCGCAGCTTTCGCGCCTGGTTCAAAGGGGTGCCGCTGGTGATTGACGCCGGTATCGGCGCGCCGAGCCAGGCGGCGCAGGCGATGGAGATGGGCTTCGACGCGATTTTGCTCAACACCGCCGTCGCGAAAGCGCAGGATCCGGCGGCAATGGCGGGCGCCTTCGCAAGCGCGATTCGCGCCGGGCATCAGGCGCATCAGGCGGGCATGATGGAGCGGCGCGATATGGCCGCCGCCTCGACGCCGGTGTTTGGTCTGGCGAAGTTCAGCTAACGGGGCAAGATGATGAATCGTTATCAGCGGCAGCAGATGTTGCCGGAAATCGGCGAGGCGGGACAGCAACGGCTGCGCGCTGCGCGTGTGCTGGTGGTCGGCGCAGGCGGGCTGGGATCGACGCTGTTGCCGCTGCTGGCGGGCGCGGGCGTCGGCTATCTGCGCATCTGGGACCCCGATCAGGTGGCGCTGCACAATCTGCATCGCCAGACGCTCTACACCGAGGTGGATGTCGGTCAGCCAAAGGCGCTTTGCGCCGCGCGCGCGCTGGCCGCGCGCAACCGCGACTGCGTCACCGTGGCGCAGCAGCAGGCGCTGCGCGCCAGTACCGTCGAGCAGGCGCTGTCGCAGGTGGATCTGGCGATCGACGCGGCGGACAGCTTCGCCGTGACCTATACGCTCTCCGACGCCTGTCGGCCGCGCAACATTCCTCTCATCAGCGCCTCGGTGCTGGGTCGGCAGGGCTATGTCGGCGGCTTTTGCGGCGGCGCGCCGGGCTATCGCGCCCTGTTTCCCCGGTTACCCGACTCCGCCGCTAGCTGCGACACCGCGGGCGTGATGGGACCTGCGGTGGCGACGCTGGGTGCGATGCAGGCGCAGATGGCGCTCAGCGTGCTGCTGGGGCACACGCCGTCACCGCTCGGCAGCCTGATAAACTGCGACTTCAGCCAGTGGCACTTTCGCGCTTTTCGCTTTGACGACGCGCAGGAGCCGACGCAGCCCGCCATTCCTTTTATCGATCGCGACCTGCTGCACGCCGACGACTGTATCGTCGAGTTGCGCAGCCTGGCGGAAGCACCGCACAGCGTGGCGGCGCAGGTAGAGCGTCTGCTGCCCGACGCGATAGCCGCGTGGCAGCCGCCCGCCGATCGGCGCGTGGTGCTGGTCTGCGCCAGCGGCATTCGCGCGGCGAAAGCGGCGGCCACGCTGGCGCAACGCGGCGTCGAGCGGCTGGCGATTATCGCGGCGAACCAGCCATGAGCCTGAGGTCGCATGGGCCCGACATTCTCTTTGACGACGTCACCTTCGGCTGGGAGAGCACTCCCCTCTGCGCACGCTTCAGCCTGCGGCTGCGCGGCGGCAAAACCAGCGCGCTGCTGGGTCGCAGCGGCGCGGGCAAGAGCACGCTGCTGCGGCTGGCGGCGGGGCTGTCAACGCCGCAGCAGGGGCGCGTCAGCAGCTCGCTTCCCGGTGCGCTGTCGCGGCAAATCGCCTGGATGGGCCAGCGCGACGATCTCTATCCCTGGCTGTCGGTGCGCGACAACGTCATGCTCAGCGCGCGGCTCAGCGGCCAGCGGCCTGATAGCCAGCGCGCGGAGGCGCTGCTGACGCAGGTCGAACTCGCCGGGCTGGGGGATGCGCGGCCCGATTCGCTCTCCGGCGGCATGCGGCAGCGCGTCGCGCTGGCGCGCACGCTCTATCAGGACCGCCCGGTGGTGCTGATGGATGAGCCGTTCGCCGCCCTCGACGTTATGACGCGACTGCGGCTACAGAGCCTGACCGCCGAACTGCTGCGCGGCAAAACCCTGCTGCTGGTTACGCACGATCCGCTCGAGGCGTGCCGCCTGGCGCATGATATCTATCTGCTGGAGGATGCGCCGCTGCGCGTCCGCGACCTGCCCGCGCCCGACGGCAAGGTGCCGCGCGCGGCGCAGACAGAAGCGGTCCTGCAGGCGCAAAGCCGGCTCTTTCAGTTGCTCAGTCATGATTAAGCGCCTGTTAAGCCTGCTCTGGCTGCTGGCGATCGTCGTCGGCGCGTGGCAGCTGGCGCGCTACAGCGGCGTGCCCGCTTTTCTGTTGCCCTCTCCAGCGGCGGTAGGGCAGGCGCTGCTGCAACAGCACGCCCTGCTGATCCATCACGCCTGCTACACGCTCGGCGAGATCGCGCTGGCGCTACTGCTGGGCGGCGGCGCTGGCGTCACGCTGGCGATAGCGATGGCCGCCAGTCCACTGCTGCGCCGCCTGCTGTTTCCGCTGGTCGCCGCCAGCCAGACCATTCCCGTGTTCGCGCTGGCGCCGCTGCTGGTGCTGTGGCTCGGCTTCGGCGTCGCCTCTAAAGTGGCGGTCGCGGCGCTGATCGTCTTTTTCCCGCTCTGCCTGTCGCTGTTCGACGGACTCTGCCGCACGCCGCCCGGCTGGCTCGAGCTGGCGCAGACCATGAACCGCTCGCGGCTGCGGCTGTTCCTGCACGTTCGCTGGCCCGCCGCGCTGCCGCACTTCTTTTCCGGCCTGCACATGGCGGCGATCCTCGCGCCGGTCGGCGTGGTGATCGGCGAATGGGTCGGCGCCAGCGAAGGGCTCGGCTATCTGATGATGCATGCCAACGCGCGGCTCGAGACGCCGCTCAGTTTCGCCGCGCTGGCGCTGTTAATACTGCTGGCGCTGCTGTTATCGGGCGGGGTCGCGCTGCTGCGCCGCCGCTTTCTCTACTCTGCATAAGGAATAATCGTGAAAAAAGTAATGCTGATGCTGACGGCGCTGCTGATTGCGGCCGCGCCGCCCGCGCAGGCGGCGCAGAAGGTGCGCCTGCTGCTCGACTGGTTCGTCAATCCTAACCATGCGGCGATCTTTGCGGCCAAAGAGAGCGGCGCCTTTGCGCGTCAGGGGCTGGAGGTCGAGACGATCGCGCCAGCGGACTCCGCCTCGGTGCCGCTGCTGCTGGCGGCAGGCAAGGCCGATCTCGCCGTAGGCTATCAGCCTCAACTCTACACGCTGGTGGATAAAGGGGTGCCGGCGATCCGCGTCGGTACGCTGATTGGCCAGCCGCTCAACACCCTGACCGCGCTGAAAAGCAGCGATATCCACCAGCTGAAAGACTTCGAGGGCAAAACGCTCGGCTACGCTATTCCAGGGTTTGAGGATGTCGCCATCCAGACCATGCTCCGATCCGCAGGCGTGGACGTCGCTAAGGTCAAACTGATCAACCTCAATATGGATGCCGCCTCGGCGCTGCTTAGCCATAAAATCAGCGGCGCGATGACCATTTATCGCAACTACGAGCTGCTGGAGCTTAAGCAGCAGGGCGCGGAAACCCTGACGTTCAAACCGGAAGATCACGGCGTGCCCGCCTACGACGAACTGATCCTGCTGGCGAACGCAGGAACGGCGGCGACCGACCCGCGTATCGGCAAGTTTTTGCATGGGCTGAACGAGGGCGTGGCCTACCTGCGCGCCCATCCGGAAGCGGTCTGGCAGGCGTTTATCCGCGCTTACCCGGAGCTGAACACGCCGCTTAACCACCAGGCGTGGCAGGCGACGCTGCCGCTATTCGCCAGCGATGCCGGCCGCTTTGACGCGGCGCGCTATCAGGCTTTTGCGCGTTATATGCTGGACAACAAGCTTATCGGTCAGATTGCGCCGATGTCGCGCTACTCGCTGCCGACGCAGTAAATACGCGCTTTGCCCGCGTACTCTTTATCCGGCGCGTCTAGACTTAACAAAAAGGATAAGGAGCTAATGATGACAAAGAAGATCACGCTGGTGGCAGGCGATATCACCAAAATCGAGGCCGACGCGATTGTTAACGCGGCGAACAGTTCGCTGCTCGGCGGCGGCGGCGTAGACGGCGCGATTCACCGCGCTGGCGGGCCGGAGATACTGGAAGCGTGTAGAGTCATTCGCAACCGGCAGGGGGGCTGCCATACCGGCGATGCGGTGATCACCACTGCAGGCAAACTGCCTGCGCGCTATGTCATCCATACCGTCGGTCCGGTCTGGAACGGCGGCAGTCAGAAAGAGGCGGAGCTGTTAAAGCGCGCCTATCAGAGCTGCTTTCACCTGGCGCGGCAGCATGATATCAGGACAATCGCCTTTCCCAGCATCAGCACCGGCATCTACCGTTTTCCAAAGCAAAAGGCGGCTGACATTGCGCTGGCAGCGATGCGCGAGGCGCTGGCGGAAAATCCAGCGCTGGAAGAGGTGAAAATCGTCTGTTTCGATGAGGAGAATTACGCGATTTATGCCGGACTGCTTAACTAATTCATCACCAGGCCAAGAATAAGCAGCACTACGGCCACCACGGCATAGACGCCCGCACGCGTCAGCAGATTTTTCTGCTGGCGCTTTACGCCAGCGATCAAGAATCCCAGCGCGATGCAGAGCGCCATGAGTGAAACCAGTAAGTATGCTGACATGCCAACTCCCGCTAAAAAAGCCTTATTTAACATGCCAGCAGCGAAGGCGATACCCGATTTACACTTCTACTTAAAACTTATTCTGATCCATATTTCACCCTGCTCATCAACGCGTCTGTGCCGCTTTCTTAAGCGTTCCTGTGACGAAACCAGAATATTCCTAAAAAACCTCACCGTTCTAACTCAAATCCCGATAAACTGCGTGAACCATCCCGCCTCTCCCTACTGATTTAATGAATTATTATTCTCCTGATGACAGACATCTGAAGTTGCGCTCGACACGGTTTGTCAGGCGCATGTTTGCTATGCGACAGCTGGGTACGCTTCTTTGCTTCTATCCCATTCTGTCGGTATTAATGGAGTCGGGAAAAAGCCTGAGCATCTGCGCGCTGCTGTTCGTCAATGCCTTTTTCTGGCCCTGGATGGCGTGGCGGCTGGCGCTTGCCTCGGACGATCCCACCGGACGCGAACGCACCAACCTGACGCTGGACGCCGCCTTTGGCGGCATCTGGGTAGCGATGATGGCGATCAGCCCGCTGCCGTCGTTCGTGATCATGGCGGTTCTGGTGGCAGACCGCTACGCCGCGGGCGGCTGGGCGCAGCTTATCGCCGCGCTGCAGGCATTTCTGGTCGCCTTCGTGCTCACCTGGGCACTGCAGGGCGCACCGGTCAATATGAGCTTTAGCACGCGCACGGTGTGGCTGACGCTGCCGCTCGCCACCTTCTATCTGCTGGCGTTAAGCGTGGTCTCTTATAACCTGACGCTGAGTCTGCGTTTGAAAAATCGCGAGCTGGAGCGTATCGCGCTGATGGATCCAGGGCTGAAGATCCCTAACCGGCGGCTGTTTGAACGTCGCCTGGAGAGCGAATTTCTACGCACCCGCCGTGGTGAAGGCGTCGCCTGGCTGATGCTGATCGACGTCGACCATTTCAAAGCGGTCAACGACAGTTTTGGCCATGAAGCGGGGGATTTTCTGCTGGCGGAGATCTCCGCGCTGCTGCGCGACGGCGTCGGCATCGAGGATATTCCGGCGCGCTTTGGCGGCGACGAACTCTGCGTGATCGTGCGCGATGCGCAGGATGCGGGGATTCTGGCACTGGCGCAAACCCTGAAAACGCGCATCGCGCAGCTTCGTTTGCCCACGTCGCCGGACTTTTCCTGCACGGTGAGTATCGGCATCGCGCCCGCCAGTATGGCGGATTCGATCCATCACTGGCTGCGCCACGCCGACGAGGCGCTCTATCAGGTGAAGCGCGACGGCCGCAACGGCGTGCGCCTCTGGCAGCCGGCGTAGACGTTAAGGGGGCATTCCCCAACAGGGCATGCGCGTTTTCAGGCCAGGGATTATTTTTTGCCGGCCGAGCCTGGCTCAGAAATCATGCGGTGACGCTGCGCCTTCTGAGATTCACTTTGCAGACGGTTAAGCACGTCGCCTTCATGCTCGGCCTCATCGCTGCCGTAAACGTACTCATGACCGCTCATCAGCGCATACCAGGCGCGCTCGGCGACCTCGCTGGGCTTCGTCGGCTGCGAGGCGCCTACGGCAGTGTCGGTCTGCCCCGCATTTTTGAAGAAGTTGGTTTCGGTGGCGCCAGGCATCAGCAGCGTCATATTCAGGCCGCTGCCCTTCAGCTCGTTGCGGATGGCCCAGAAGAAGGAGTTAACGAAGGCTTTGGAAGCGCCATAAATCGCTTCGAAAGGCACAGGCGTGGTGCCGGAAACAGAAGAGGTCATCAGCACATGTCCGCCGCCGCGCTGGATCATGTCGGGCAGAAAGATCTTAGAGAGATGGACACAGGAATCCACATTCAGCCTGATAAGCTGAAGCTCTTTTTCCAGCGCCGTTCCGCCGATAAAGCGCCCGCCTAAACCCTGTCCGGCGTTGATAACCAGCGCGTCGATATCTCTGCCGAGGCCGTCGACTTTCTTTTTCAGCGTCTCGATCTCTTCATAGCGGCTGAGATCGGCGGCGTAAGGCTGTACGCTGCCGCCGAAATGCCGTAGCGCTTCACAGGCGTTATTCAGCTTCTCTTCGTTTCTGGCGACGGCGATAATATCGTAATTGTTTTTAGCGAAAAGCTTCGCCAGTTCGAAACCTATGCCGTTTGATGCCCCGGTTATTAAAGCCAGTTTATTGCTCACTCTGTTTCCCCTTTTTTCATGAAAGCGTAGTAAGCCTGGCACGAAAAAGGGGGCGATGAGTTATTTCCCGACTGCGCAGGCGTTAAATCGCGACAAGGTTTCTCACCCCTTCAGCCGCCATGTCGCCTCCCGCGCCGCGTTGTATTATCTCTCCGCGCGACATCACCAGATAGCTATCCGCCAACTCAGCGGCAAAATCATAAAATTGCTCCACCAGCAGAATCGCCATTTCGCCTTTGCCTGCCAGCTGGCGAATGACTTCGCCGATTTCCTTGATCACCGACGGTTGAATCCCTTCCGTGGGCTCGTCCAGTATCAATAGCTGTGGCTTGCAGGCCAGCGCCCGGCCTATCGCTAGCTGCTGCTGCTGTCCGCCTGAGAGATCGCCGCCGCGCCGGCCTTTCATCTCCTGCAATACGGGAAAAAGCTGATAAATTTCCTCCGGCACCATTCTGGCCTGCGCGCCAGAGAAGCGAGCCAGGCCCATCAACAAATTCTCTTCTACCGTCAGGCGCGGAAAAATTTCACGTCCCTGCGGCACGTAAGCGATGCCCGCCTGCACGCGCTGGTGTGGCTTACGGCCGTTAATCACTTTATCGTGCCAGCGGATCTCACCCGACTTGGCAGGTATCAGCCCCATCAGGCATTTCAGCAGCGTGGTTTTTCCCACGCCGTTGCGTCCCAGTAGACAGGTAATCTCGCCCGGCTTCGCCTCGAACGAGAGGCCACGCAGGATATGGCTGCCGCCATAATATTGATTCAGTTCGTCAACTTGCAGCATCTCAGCGCCCCAGATAAACGTCGATGACCCGATCGTCCGCCTGTACCTCGCGCAACGATCCCTCTGCCAGCACCTGCCCCTGATGCAGCACGGTGACGTGATCGGCAATGGTTTCCACAAACCCCATATCGTGCTCGACCACCATAAGCGAGTGTTTGCCCGCCAGGCTGCGGAACAGCTCGGCGGTGTATTCGGTTTCCGCGTCGGTCATGCCCGCCGCCGGCTCGTCGAGCAGCAGCAGATGCGGCTCCTGCACCAGCAGCATGCCGATTTCCAGAAACTGCTTCTGACCATGCGACAGCAATCCCGCTTTGCGCTGGCGCTCGCCGCTGAGCCGCAGCAGTTTCAACGCCTCGTCGATGCGATCCTGCTGTTCGCCGCTAAGCTTTGCCCGCAGGCTTGCCCATACCGACTTATCGTTTTTCAGCGCGATTTCCAGATTTTCAAACACCGTTAACGCTTCAAACACCGTGGGTTTCTGGAATTTGCGGCCGATGCCGGCCCGGGCGATCTCAACCGGCGACAGGCGCGTAAGGTCGGTATCCTGGTCATACAGCACCCGTCCGTTATCAGGCCGGGTTTTGCCGGTGATGACATCCATCAGCGTGGTTTTACCCGCGCCGTTAGGGCCGATCACGCAGCGCAATTCGCCGACGCCGATCTGCAACGACAAATCGGTGAGGGCATGAAAGCCATCAAAAGAGACATTGATCCGCTCCAGCTGAAGCACCGGGTCGCGTTGAGCGCGATGACGATCGGTGGGGCGCGGTTGGGTAAAGGGGGTATCAGTCATCATGCCTCCGGCGCAGCAGGCCGATCACGCCGCGCGGCAGCAGCAGCGTCACGAGGATAAACATCAGGCCCAGGAAGAATAACCAGTACTCTGGAAAGGAGACGGTAAACCAGCTTTTGGCGCTGTTGACAATCCCCGCCCCCAGCAGCGGGCCAATCAGGGTGCCTCGGCCGCCCAGCGCCACCCAGATGGCCGCTTCAATCGAGTTGGTCGGCGACATTTCGCCTGGGTTGATGATGCCGACCTGCGGCACATAGAGCGCGCCGGCCAGCCCGCACAGCACCGCCGAAAGCGTCCAGACAAAGAGTTTAAAGCCTCGCGGATCGTAGCCCACAAACATCAGGCGGTTCTCTGCATCGCGCACCGCCGTCAGCACCCGACCAAATTTACTGCGCGCTAGCGCGAAGCCTGCACCGAGACTGGCCAGCAGCAAGGCGACGCTGGCGATAAACAGTCCGATGCGCGTGCCGGTCGCGGTGACGTTAAAGCCGAGCAGGGTAGTGAACCCGGTAAAGCCGTTGTTGCCGCCGAAGCCGGTTTCGTTACGGAAGAACAGCAACATGCCTGCGTAGGTCAGCGCCTGCGTCATGATGGAGAAATAGACGCCTTTGATTTTCGAGCGAAAGGCGAAGAAGCCGAACACCAGCGCCAGCAAACCCGGCACCAGAACGATCAGGCAGAGCGCCCAGGCGAAATGCTGAGTGCCTGCCCAGAACCAGGGCAGCGTGTCCCATGACAGAAACGACATAAACGCCGGCAGGCCATCGCCCGCGGCCTGGCGCATCAGGTACATGCCCATGGCGTAGCCGCCGAGGGCGAAGAACAGGCCATGTCCGAGCGACAGCAATCCGGCGTAGCCCCATACTAAATCGAGCGCCACGGCGACGATGGCGTAGCAGAGAATCTTCCCCACCAGCGTCAGGGTATAGGTGGAGATCGCCAGCGGGTGGCTGGCGGGCAACAGCGCGCAGAACGGCAACGCCAGCAGCAGCAGGGTCAGCAGAATTCCCAGGCTAATGCTGAGACGCGGCGTTTTGCGCGTCAGGGTTAAAGTTAAAGGCTGGCTCATCAGTCAGTTACCCTCCCTTTGAAGGCAAACAGGCCCTGCGGCCGCTTCTGAATAAACAGCACGATCAGCACGAGAATAAGGATTTTGCCCAGCACCGCGCCAATCTGCGGTTCCAGCACTTTATTGAGAATGCCCAGCCCGAAGGCGGCTGCCACGGTTCCCGCCAACTGGCCTACGCCGCCCAGCACCACTACCAGGAAAGAGTCGATGATGTAGCCCTGGCCAAGCTCCGGGCCGACGTTGCCGAGCTGCGACAGCGCCACGCCGCCGAGTCCGGCAATGCCTGAGCCCAGGCCGAATGCCAGCATATCGATGCGCCCGGTCGGCACGCCGCAGCAGTCGGCCATCGCGCGGTTTTGGGTCACGGCGCGCACGCTCAGCCCCAGGCGCGTTTTATTGAGCAGCAGCCAGGTGAGGCCGAGCACGGCAAACACGAACAGGATCACCGCCAGGCGGTTGTAGGGCAGGACCAGATTCGGCAGCACCTGCAGGCCGCCCGAGAGCCAGCCGGGATTGGCTACCTCCAGATTCTGCGCGCCAAATAGCATGCGCACCAGCTGGATCAGCATCAGGCTGATGCCCCAGGTGGCGAGCAGGGTTTCCAGAGGACGGCCGTACAGATGACGAATGATGGCGCGCTCCAGCAGCATGCCGATACCTGCGGTGATCAGAAACGCCGCCGGCAGCGCCAGCAGCGGATACCACGCCAGCCACTGCGGCGCGAACTGCTGGAACAGATGCTGTACAAACCAGGTGGCGTAGGCGCCCAGCATCAGCATTTCGCCATGTGCCATATTGATCACGCCGAGCAGACCGTAGGTGATCGCCAGTCCGAGCGCCGCCAGCAGCAGGATCGACCCCAGCGACAGGCCGGTAAAGGCCTGACCGAACAGATCGCCCCACATCAGCCGGTGTTTGATGTGCTGCAGGCTGGCGGCGGCAGCGGCGCGCACCTGCACATCGGGTTCGATGCCGGCCTGCGTCAGACGCTCCAGGCTGGCCTGCACGTTGGGATCGCTGCTTTCGCCCAGCAGCGTAACGGCTTTCAGGCGCAGGGCGGCATCCGGGCTGGCAAGCTGCAGGGTGGCGACTGCCATGGCCAGGGCCGCATGCACCTGCGCATCTTTCTCTGCGGCGAGGCGCTGTTCCATAAGCGGCAGCTGATCGGCCGCCGCGTCGTTTTGCAACTGCTGCGCGGCGCGCAGGCGGATCGCCGCATCGTCGCTCACCAGCTGGTGGGACGCGAGCGCGCTGGCGATCAGCACGCGCAGCCGGTTGTTCATAAACAGCTTTTTGGTGTCGCCGCTGGGCTGGCGGGCGCTGTCGAGCGGAGTAAGAGTATCGCCCTGTTTGCTGAACGGCTGTTTTTTCTGGTCGATGACCAGGCTTTCATTGCGCAGCGCCTGCAACAGCGGCACGCGACTCGCCTGCGGCGCGGCGGCCCACTGTTGCAGCAGCGTGGCCTGTTCGGTGCGGCTGGCGGTGGCGAAATCGGCGCCATCCCCCGCCTGAGCGAACCAGGACAGGAGCAGCAGAGCACAAATAAAGGGTTTGAAGTTCATCAATACCGCCCTCTGAGTAGCGCTAAGCGCCCTTCAGGCGTCCTGAAGGGCATGATGTTATTTCGACGACTTCACGGGGTAATCAGGTTTCTTATCATTACCGGCGATATAGGGGCTCCACGGCTGCGCGCGGACCGGCTGTTCGGTCTGCCACACCACGTTGAACTGCCCGTTTTCTTCCACTTCGCCGATCATCACCGGCTTATGCAGATGGTGGTTGGTTTTATCCATCGTCAGGGTAAAGCCATCCGGCGCCTTGAAGGTTTGTCCCGCCATGGCCGCGCGCACTTTATCTACGTCGGTGGTGCCCGCTTTCTCTACCGCCTGCGCCCACATATGCAGACCGACATAGGTCGCTTCCATCGGATCGTTGGTGACGACCGTGCCTGCGTTCGGCAGGTTATGCGCTTTGGCATAGGCGCGATAATCGGCGACGAATTTAGCGTTGGTGGGATTGTCTACCGACTCGAAGTAGTTCCAGGCCGCCAGCTGGCCCACCAGCGGTTTGGTATCGATGCCGCGCAGTTCCTCTTCCCCTACCGAGAAAGCGATAACCGGAATATCGGTGGCTTTAATGCCCTGATTCGCCAGCTCTTTATAGAAAGGCACGTTAGAATCGCCGTTGATGGTGGAGATCACCGCGGTTTTGCCGCCGGCGGAGAACTTCTTGATATTAGAGACGATGGTCTGATAGTCGCTGTAACCAAACGGCGTATAGACCTCCTCGATATCTTTATCCTGAATGCCCTTGCTATGCAGAAAGGCACGCAGGATCTTGTTGGTGGTGCGCGGATAGACGTAATCGGTGCCCAGCAGGAAAAAACGTTTGGCGCTGCCGCCATCTTCGCTCATCAGGTATTGCAGGGCGGGGATCGCCTGCTGGTTAGGCGCGGCGCCGGTATAAAACACGTTCGGCGACATCTCTTCGCCTTCATACTGAACCGGATAGAACAGCAGGCCGTTCAGCTCTTCAAACACCGGCAGCACCGATTTGCGCGATACAGAGGTCCAGCAGCCAAACACCGCGGCGACTTTGTCCTGCGTCAGCAGCTGGCGGGCTTTCTCGGCGAACAGCGGCCAGTTGGAGGCCGGATCGACCACCACGGGCTCCAGCTTCTTGCCCAGCACGCCGCCGCTGGCGTTGATCTCGTCAATGGTCATCAGGGCCATATCTTTTAGCGGCGTCTCTGAAATCGCCATGGTGCCGGAAAGGGAAGATAATATGCCGACTTTAATGGTCTCTGCGGCCTGTGCGCCAAAGGCGAAGCCCAGACTGGCGACGGTGGCGGAGAGCGCGAAAGCCTTAAGCAATGAACGTCTTTTCATCAGTAACCCTCTAAAATTTAATGGTTTTACTATTCAGTAACCTGAAGCCGGGCCTGCTGTAACCTATGCAATGTGATCTTTCTGACTTCCGCTTTACTGACGGCGATGTGGTCGGTCAGAATGCGCTGCGCCTCCTCGGTGTTTTGCTGAAATATCGCCCGTAAAATCTGAGCGTGTTCGCGGTATGTCGCCTCTACCCGATCGTCGCGCGTAAAGTCGAGCCGACGGATAATGCGGATTTTTTCAGTTAATTCGCCGTGGACGCGGGCGATCTCCTGATTGCCGGCCGCCGCCACCAGCGCCATATGAAACGCCTCGTCCTGGGCTGACACTACGATGCCCTCTTCAAGGCGCGGATCGTCAATCCAGAAGCGCTTCAGGGCGGCGAGCATTTCCGCGCAGGCGAGGGGCGGCAGGGCGCACAGGCGCCGCACCGCTTCGCGCTCGATAACGGTGCGGAAGTCGTAGAGCTCTTCGAAGTATTCGAAGTCGAACGGCTTTACCTGCCAGCCGCTGCGGAACCACACTTCGACATAGCCCTCGCGCTCCAGCCAGAACAGCGCCTGGCGCACCGGCGTGCGGCTGACCTCCAGCCGCTCGGCGATTTCGTTTTCGCTGAAGCGGTCGCCGGGCATCAGGCGGAAGGCAAAAATGTCTTGCTTGAGCGCCTGATAGACTTTCTCCGCCAGGGCTTCAGGACGGCCTTTGCTACGCGGGCGTGAATTCATGGACGATCCTTATTCAAGCCACAGCAGGGCGTCGCCCGGGCTTACCGGACGTCCCGCCTGGCAGGCGATGCGTTTTACCGTACCGGCCTGGGGCGCGATAATCTGCAGTTCCATTTTCATCGCTTCCACCACGATCAGCGTCTGGCCGCTTGCCACCCTGTCGCCCGGCTGCACCAGCACTTTCCAGATGTTGCCGTTCATATCGGCGCACACCGCCAGCGCCTCGTCATCGACTTCGGCAACCGCCAGCGTCTCTTCGCTGGTTAGCGGCGCGTTCTGCTCTTCCTGCGTCCATAGCGTGACTTCGCGCTCAAACGCGTCGCTCTGGCGCTGGCGGAAGGCGCTAATCGACGCTGCGTTTTCTGCAAGGAACTGACGATGGGCGGCGAAATCGAACAGGGTTTCTTCAATGCGCACGCTGGCGCGCCCCTCGCGGAAGTCATCGCGCAGCCGGGCAAGCTCCTCTTCGCTGACCGGATAGAAGCGCACCTGATCGAAGAACTGCAGCAGCCAGGGCTCATCCGCCGCGAACTGATCGTTCCTGAGGAATTTGTTCCAGATCGGCAGCGTGCGGCCCACCAGCTGATAACCGCCGGGGGAGTCCATACCGTAGATGCACATATACATGCCGCCGATGCCCACCGTGCCTTCGGCGGTGAAGGTGCGCGCGGGGCTGTATTTGGAGCTGAGCAGACGATGGCGCGGATCGATGGGTACCGCACAGGGCGCGCCCAGATAGACGTCGCCCAGGCCGAGGATGAGATAGCTGGCGTCAAAAATCGTATCGCGCACCGCTTCGCGGCTCTCCAGCCCGTTAATGCGCTGAATAAAATCAACGTTATTGGGCAGCCAGGGCGCGCTGGCGCGCACCGTCTCTTTATAGCGCGCCACGGCGCCGAGAGTGGCGCTGTCTTCGAACGCCATCGGCATCCAGACAATGCGCGACGGCACCTTCAGCTGGCTGACGTCGCCGAGCCCGGCTTCCAGCTCCAGCAGCAGGTTCATCAGCTGCTTCTGGCTGAGGATCAGGCTGTCATAGCGCACCTGCAGCGAGCGCACGCCGGGCGATAGCTCCTCTACGCCGGGCAGGGCGCGCTCGCGCAGCGCCTTCATCAACAGGTGTACGCGCAGGCGCAGCGCCAGATCCAGCACGTTATCGCCATATTCGATCAGCACATATTTGTCGCCAGCCTGGCGATAGACGGCGGCCGGCGTGGTTTCGGTAGCGGGCAGCGCCGCCAGCAGCGTCGCGGAGCCGAACCCGGTGGCCGCTAACGACGGCACCGCAAAGGTCGCGGCGTGATGGCTGCGAAGGGTGGCAACGCACTCTGCCTGCGCTTTTTCCAGCGCCGCCGCCTCTTCGACGCCGATCGGGTGGAAGCGAATCCGATCCCCCGGTTTCACCTGGCCCACTTTCCACAATTCGGCTCTGGCGATGGTCACCGGGCAGACGAAGCCGCCCAGGCTGGGGCCGTCGTGCGTCAGGATCACCGGAAAGTCGCCGGTAAAGTTCACCGCGCCAATGGCGTATTCGCAATCGTGGACGTTAGAGGGGTGCAAACCGGCTTCGCCGCCGTTGGCGCGCGTCCAGGTTGGTTTCGGCCCAACCAGGCGCACGCCAAGACGGTTGGAGTTGTAATGCACCTGCCAGTCGCTGGAAAAAAACTCGTCGATAGCGGCCTGGGTGAAAAAGTCTGGCGCGCCGTGCGGGCCGTAGAGTACGCCGATGCGCCACTCGCTGCCGTAATGCGGCACCAGCGCCCGATCCAGCGCCTGCGGCGCGCTGACCGGCGCGGGCGTGGTGCAGGCCGCCAGCCGCGGCTGGGATATGGGCAGCATATCCGCCACGCGCAGTGTACGTCCGGCATGGCCGCCAAACTGGCCGAGCGAGAAGGTGGAGCGGCTGCCCAGGTATTCCGGCACGTCGAACCCGTTGCGAACCGCCAGATAAGTGCGGCAACCGCTCTGGGCGCGACCTAAGGTCAGGGTTTGCCCGGCTTTCACCTCAACGGGCTGCCAATAGGCCAGGCTAACGCCATCTAACGCAGCCGGGCAGCTGGCGCCGGTCAGGGCAATTATCGCATCGCTGTGGAAACGCAGCGTCGGCCCCTGCAGCGTAAACTCCAGTCCGGCGGCGCTCTCGTGGTTGCCCACAATGCGGTTGGCGAGGCGGAAGGCGAAATCATCCATCGGGCCGGAGGGTGGTACGCCAATATCCCAGTAGCCGAGACGTCCCGGAAAATCCTGAATGGTACTGAAGGTGCCCGGCTGCAGCACTTCAATTACGCTGGCGGACGGGGTAAAGCCGTCAAGAAAGCGGGTCCACACCTGACCGCTGCGGAACGCCTCGGTAGCGACGACTTGCCGCAGATAGTCGAGATTGGTGGCGATGCCGTGCAGCTGGGTGGCGTCAAGCGCCTGCTGCATCTTCGCCAGCGCCGCTTCGCGCGTCTCCGCATGGACAATCAGTTTGGCGACCATCGGATCGTAAAACGGCGAGACCTCTGTGCCGGTGTCGATCCAGCTATCCACGCGCACCTCATCCGGGAAGACAACGCCGGTGAGCGTGCCCGGCGCGGGCTGGAAGTTTTTCAGCGGATCTTCGGCGTAAATGCGCACTTCAATCGACGCGCCGACAGGGGGCCGCTGCAGGCGCGCCCAGTCAAGGGCGTCGCCCGCGGCGACCTGGAGCATGCACTCCACTAAGTCGAGGCCGGTGACGCATTCGGTCACCGGATGTTCCACCTGCAAACGGGTATTTACCTCAAGAAAGTAGAAGGCGTCCTGTTCGGCGTCATAGATATATTCAACAGTGCCTGCGCTGCGGTAGCTGACCCGCTCGCCCAGGCGCACCGCTGAGGCCAGCAGGGCGTCGCGCGTGGCCTGCGGAAGATGGGGCGCCGGGGTTTCTTCCACTACTTTCTGGTTGCGGCGCTGTAGCGAGCAGTCGCGCTCGCCCAGGGCGATCACTTTGCCGCTGCCGTCGCCGAAAATCTGCACTTCAACGTGGCGCGCGCGATCGATGCAGCGCTCCAGGAACACCCCGGCATCGCTGAAGAACTGTTCGCCGAGGCGACGCACGCTTTCCCAGGCGTTGCGCAGCGCCTCTTCGTCGGCACAGCGCGTCAAACCGATGCCGCCGCCGCCGGCGGTGCTTTTCAGCATGACCGGATAGCCGATGCGCGCGGCGGCGTCGATCGCCTCTTCCAGGGTATTGAGCAACGGCGTGCCGGGCGTCATCGGCACGCCGGCCTCGGCGGCCAGTTCGCGCGCGCGATGTTTCAGACCGAACTCGCCAATCTGCTGCGCCGTCGGTCCGACAAAAGCAATGCCCGCCGCTTCGCAGGCTGCGGCGAACGGCAGGCTTTCCGAGAGAAAACCGTAGCCGGGCCAGATCGCTTCCGCGCCGCTCTCGCTGGCGGCGGCGAGAATTTTATCGATGCGCAGATAGCTGTCGGCGGCTTTATCGCCGCCGAGCGCGATCGCCACGTCCGCTTCTTTGACGTGGCGCGCGTTGCGATCGGCATCGGAGTAAACGGCAACGCTTTTCACGCCGAGGCGTTTCAGGGTGCGAATCGCGCGGCAGGCAATTTCGCCACGGTTGGCGATCAAAACGGTGCTGAACATGGTTATTTACTCCCCTGAGAGGCGAGCCAGCTGCGCCAGCCGCCGAATTCGGTGATCTCCAGCGCCTGCGTCAGCGCTGCCGGTTCACAGATGAAGCCTTTTACGACGCGGCCGTCGGCAAGGGTTAGCGAGCCGATGCCGAGCGGCGCCGGGATCTCGGCCACGAATTCGCCGAAGCGCGCCAGCGGGATATCCCACAGTTCGACCACGATCGCCGCGCCGCTATCGCCGCGCAGCAGGCCCGGCTTTTTGATCGGGCCGTCGAGCAGGGCGAAGAGGCGATAGTTGCTGGCGGTACGCGTCTCTTCTACCCAGACCGCGTTGCGGGTGGTGAGCTGGAAATTGAGCGGCATGCCGGTGAGATGCGCGCCAACCACCGCGACGCGCACGTGATCGGCAGAGAGCGGCAGCGGCGCGTGCTGGGCGCGCGGCGGCTGGCCGGTGGCGCCAGGGGAAAGCGCCATCCGCTGCTGCCAGCGCAGGCCGAAATCGGCGAGGGCACGATCCTGCCAGGCGGGCGCAATGAGCGTAATGCCCGCAGGCAGGCCATCGTCCCGGAACGGGCCTGGCAGGGCTAAGGCGCTGAGATCGGCGAGATTAGTGAAGTTGGTATAGGTGCCGAAGTGCGAGTTGAAGCGCACCGGCTCCTGCTTCATCTCTTCCAGGGTGTGAATGGTGGGCGAGGTCGGCACCACCACGGCATCGTACTGCGCCAGGGTTTGCTGGATCTGCCGCGTCAGTTCGGCGCGCAGATATTCCGCCTGATAAGCGTCGACGGCGCTATATTTCAGCCCGCTGCTGACGATGCCGTACACCACGGGGTCCATCTCTTCCGGGCGGTTGATCATCTCGCCTACCGCCGCGGTGCGTTCCGCCACCCACGGGCCGTAATAGAGCTGCTCCGCAAGCTGGTGGAAGGGCGTGAAATCAATCGGATGCAGCGTGGCGCCGCCCGCCTGCAGTTGCTCCAGCGCACGTAGCCAGGCCCCTTCAGCCTGCTTGTCGCCGAAAAATTCCGGCGCGGCGGGAACGGCGAAAGCGGGCTGCGCGTTGAAGCTGGCAGGCGCGGTGCGCGGGTTGTGGCGCGAATAGGCGTCACCGGCGTCATAGCCGCCTGCGGCAGTGGCGACTATAAAGGCATCTTCCACCGTTAAGGCAAATACGGAGACGGTGTCGTTAAGGCGGCAGGCGGGCACTACGCCGCTGGCGGAGAACCAGCCTTTGGTGGGTTTAAGCCCGACGATATTGTTAAAGCCCGCCGGCACGCGGCCGGAACCGGCGGTATCGGTGCCGAGCGAGAAGCCGACCAGGCCGCGCGCCAGCACCGAAGCAGAACCCGAGCTGGAGCCACCGCTGACATAGTCAGGATGAAAAGTATTGCTCACCGCGCCGAACGGAGAGCGCGTGCCGACTAAGCCTGTCGCAAACTGGTCGAGATTCGTCTTACCGATCACTACCGCGCCCGCCGCTTTTAACTGCGCCACCACAAAGGCGTCCGCGTCGGCGGTGTAGGTGAAGGCGGGGCAGGCGGCGCTGGTGGGCCAGCCTGCCACATCGATATTGTCTTTCACCGCAAAAGGCACGCCAAACAGCGGCAGCGCAGCCGGATTGCGCAGATAACTTGCCAGCAGCGGTTCGATTTGCGCCTGTAGCTGCGCCGGGGTAGCGAGATAAAGCCAGGCGTTATCCTGCTGATCGATAGCGTCGAGGTGCGCATGCAGCAGCGCACCGATGCAGTGCGGGTCCTGCTGGTAGCGGTATTGCCACTCCTGAAGCGTGAGTCCGAAGGTTGAGGCCATGAGTGAATTCCAACTGGTATACAAGATGGAATTCCTCGAGCAAAATTCATGCCATTTTCTAATGGCATGAATTTACTGGCTATTTTTTTCAGCGCTGCGCGCTCAACCTCATTACCTGACGTGTCGTGGTGCAACGCAGCACTGGCTTAAAGCAGAAGAAGTGTTGAAGCGGCGTTAAATCGCAGGATAGTCGCCGTAGCCGTCCGGCCAGGGCGTCAGCAGATCAAATCCGCTTTCGGTTACCGCCAGGGTATGTTCCCATTGCGCCGAAAGCGAGCGATCTTTGGTGACCACCGTCCAGCCGTCCGAGAGCACGCTGGTGCCCGCTTTACCGGCGTTGATCATCGGCTCAATGGTAAAGATCATGCCAGGCTGGAGCGCTAAACCTTGCCCGGGCGTGCCGTAGTGCAGGACCTGCGGCTCATCATGATAGATCTGACCGACGCCATGGCCGCAGTAGTCGCGCACCACGGAGAAACCGGCGCCTTCCGCGACGCGCTGGATCGCCGCGCCGATATCGCCCAGCGTCGCGCCCGGCTTCACGGCGTGAATGCCCGCGACCAGCGACTGATAAGTGATATCCACCAGCCGCCGCGCGCGCACCGAGGGTTCGCCGACAAAATACATGCGGCTGGTATCGCCGTACCAGCCATCTTTAATCACGCCGATATCAATATTGACGATATCCCCTTTTTTCAGCCTTTTTACCGAGGGAATGCCGTGACACACCACGTGATTGACCGAGGTGCAGGTGGTGCGCGTGTAGCCTTGATAGCCGATATTGGCGGGGATCACCTCTAGCTCGTTAACGATAAAATCGTGGCAGATGTCATCCAGCTCTTCCGTGGTGACGCCAGGCTGCACGTGCGGCGCAATCATCGCCAGCACCTGCGCCGCCGCATGGCCCGCCGCGCGCGCCAGCTCGATTTGTTCCTGAGTGTGGATCTTTACGCTTCTGTTCACTGCGCTTCTCCTTGTGGCAGGCGTTCGGCAGGGGAGATGAGCTGACGCAGGTCGCTGCCGTGCTCCAGCTCGACGCGGATCAGCAGCTGCGCCAGCTCCTGCTGGGTGAAGTGAGGATAGAGTTCCGCCAGCATGCCCAGCTTTAGCCAGTGTTCGGCTTGCGCGTTGATGGAGCGGCTCATCGCCTGGCTGGCGATACGCAAATTTTCATGCATCAGATCGGATATTTTGACAATGCCCATGGGTGGCCTATATGAAACGTATATGTTTTGTATATATCTTATCCATAACGGCATGATGTGCAAGGTGAAATTTCCGCCGGTCCGAAAATGTCCGAAATTTGTCCGAAATTTCATACATGCTTTAGACCAGTACGTATTCATCTCCACGCGGGTCCAGGTACTTTTTGGTCATCGACAGGTTTTTATGGCCGAGCAGCCGCTGCGCAAAAGCTTCACCCTTTCTGGCCTCATACAGGCGCCCGGATAAACTTCTTATTTCATGAAAGGTCGGCGGATTCGCGCCTGTGTTTAAGCCACAGCGCGCGCGTGCGCGGGCAAAGGCCTGGGTAATATTTTCTGGCGTGACAGGGCCGGGTTTGCGCCCATGACGTCGGGTTACTGAATAAATGAAATACTCAGAGGGATTATTTTGCTGGCATAATGCAATGCCCTCACTCAGCGTCATGTCTATTTCAGGCAGCTCCAGCGAGACAGGTATGGCCAGCTTGTTGCCTTTTTTGCTTTGCGTGACGAACAGGCGGCCGTCTTTGACATCGGAGAATTTCATGCGGGTAATATCCTCTCTGCGCTGAGCACTTAACAGAGCGATAAGCATGGCTTTGTAAAACCACGGTTCCGCTTCACGCACGGCATCCAGCAGTTTGCGAAAATCGTCTATCGAGAGTCAGCTTCTCTGTATTCTGGGTGCTGATGTGCGCGTAGGTCCTACAGGGTTTTTTTCGATAATCCCGGCCACAATGGCTTCACGGAAAACGTCATTCAGCACACTTCTCAGGATAACCGCCATTGTCTGTTTGCCATCCGTGATGTAACTCTCCAGGAAAGTGCGACATCGCGGGTAGTGATATTCGCCAGGGGCTGTTCGCCGAAATGCTTCGCCAGTGATTTGAGCTGATACAGACGCAACCAGAAAAACATCACTATCAGCTGGGGTTATTACTTCCGCGTGGGCATCGTGATGACCCTGCCGGTGCTTTTTGTGACGCTGGCCGCGCTGGCTCTGCGGCTGTCTGTTTAACTTAATACGGGACTGCGTGCACGCAGCGCCTCAACGGAGTATCGCTTATGACTGACATTACTATTTACCACAATCCGGCCTGCGGGACGTCGCGTAACACCCTGGCCCTTATCCGCAACAGCGGCGTTGAGCCTTCAGTGATTCTGTATCTGGACACGCCGCCAACGCGCGACGAGCTGCAAAAACTGATTGCGGATATGGGGATCAGCGTGCGCGCGTTGCTGCGCAAAAATACGGAGCCGTATGAGCAGCTGAATCTGGCTGAGGATCGTTTCAGCGATGACGAACTGCTGGATACCATGCTGGCTCACCCCATCCTCATAAATCGTCCGGTAGTTGTGACGTCTCTCGGCACAAAGCTCTGTCGTCCGTCTGAAGCGGTTCTGGACATTCTGCCAGACCCGCAGAAAGGGGTATTTATGAAAGAAGATGGTGAACAGGTCATTGATGAGCGCGGGAACCGGATCGGCCACTGACCCCGAAGCGTCCAGCCAACAGAATGGAAGATACAAAAACAGAAGCCGGCAGATGCCGGCTTTTTTATATGCTGCGCTGGTTGACCCGCTCTGAGAGCTGCGCAGCACTTTCTTTCCTTTCGCTGTAGCGATCGGTCAGGTAATCACTGCATCCGCGCGTCAGCAGGGTGAACTTCATCAGCTCCTCCATCACATCAACTATGCGATCATAATACGGTGAAGGCTTCATGCGACCGTCTCCCTCAAACTCAGCCCAGGCTTTGGCCACGGATGACTGATTCGGGATAGTGATCATACGCATCCAGCGGCCGAGGATTCGCATCTGGTTGACGGCATTAAACGACTGCGAGCCGCCGCTGACCTGCATGACGGCAAGCGTTTTGCCCTGAGAGGGCCGAACCGCTCCGGACGTCAGGGGTATCCAGTCGATCTGTGCTTTCATGATGCCGGTCATGGCGCCGTGACGTTCCGGCGAGCACCAGACCATACCCTCCGACCACAGAACCAGTTCGCGCAGTTCCACAACTTTCGGATGCGTTTCCGGGGCGTCATCAGGCAGCGGCAGACCGGACGGGTTGAAAATCTTTACCTCTGCGCCCATTGCCGTCAGTAGCCGGGCGGCTTCTTCCGTCGTCAGCCGGCTGTAAGAGCGTTCCCGCAGCGAGCCGTAGAGCATCAGAATGCGGGGTGGGTATGCCACTTCTGTAGCTCGCAGTTTCTCTTCCTTCAGAGGCGCGTCCAGAAGTGTGGGGTCAATGTTTTTCAGGGTATCGTTCATGTTGTTCACAATGAGGTCTCTTCGTGACTCGTCGCGGGTGACAGGCTGCAGCTATTGCCTGCACAGCATTCTTCTGTCAGAAAGGCCATCAGCTGCTCAAGCTGCGCATAGCAAGGTCTGCAGAACAGGATGCGGCTCTGTCGTTCCTGGCTGATCAGGCCAGCAGACATCAGCGCAGAAAGGTGATGGCTGAGCGTGGAGGCAGGAATGCCGAGGCGTTTCTGCAGTCCGCCGACCGGGAGGCCATCATGGCCCGCCTTAACCAGCTCCCGATAAATGCTCAGGCGTGTCGGGTGTCCTAACTCTCGTAGTGCGTTTGCTGCTGTGTTTAAATCCATACATCCTCCATAACTATATTTCCAGAATAATAGAAATAATGATGAGGTCAAACAGGCGCGAAATCGTTGTATTTGAGAGATCGTTAAAGCTGAACGTCCGCTTCTGGCACAAAGCGGACGCTATCCGGCTCAATGTCCGCCCCAATGTCTGCTATGAGCGAGAAGCGGACATTGAATGTCTCTGCAGTCTTTCTCCTCCGAACATTCATCACATTTGACCGGTTGATACATACTTCGTCAGGAGCCTTCCAGCGGCTAGAATAAGGTTGTTTTTACGTTTCATGGAACATTCATGCGCGAAGATTTCAATGATTACCTCGCGTTCCTGGCCGTTGCGCAGGAGCGGAGTTTTACCAGGGCGGCCGCCAGGCTGAATATTTCTCAGTCAACCTTGTCTCATATCATCAGAAGGCTTGAGGAAAGGCTGGGAATGCGGCTGCTGATGCGCACCACCCGGAAGGTGGCACCAACGGAGATTGGTGAAAAGCTTATGGCCGCGCTTGAGCCTCGTCTTGACGCGATTGAAACAGACATATCAGCACTGCTACGTTTTCGCGACACGCCGGCTGGGATGGTGAGGCTCACGGTTTCAGATCATATGCTTCATGAGTATATCTGGCCGGCCCTGGCCCCTGTGCTTAAAAATTACCCGGAGATTCAGGTCGAGCTGTCTCAGGAAAACGGCTTCATAGATATTGTTGAAGGCCGCTTTGACGCTGGCGTGCGCCTGGGTGATGACGTTGTCAAAGATATGATCGCCGTAAGGATTGGCGCCGACTGGCAGCCGGCCGTCATAGGCTCTGCAGACTATCTGGAAAAAGCGGGCATACCCTCTCACCCGTCTGAACTTGCGCACCACAGCTGTATCAACATCAGGCATTCAGGAGCCGGACAGCTGTATGCATGGGAGTTTGAGAGAGGGGAAGAAACACTCAATATGAAGGTGCAGGGCCAGCTGATTTACAGCAGCGTCTATCCTATGCTTGCCTCTGTTGAAGCCGGATATGGTCTGGCATATGTTCCGGATAATCTGGCCGAGCAGGGAATAAAGCAGGGTCGCTGGGTGAGAATACTTAAAGAGTGGAGTCCTGTGTTTAAGGGCTACCACCTCTATTACCCCAGCCGGCGACAGATGTCACCGGCTTTGAGGGTGATTATTGATGCCTTACGCTACCGTTCTGCAGGGCAGGCTGTGTAAGCCGGCGTCATTTATGTGAGAGTGAACGCCGCCCCGGCAATACAGCGATAACCGCAGAGGCCACCAGTAGCGCGGTGGCCAGCATGAAGGTGCTGACCCAGCCCTGATGATCGAACAGTTCGCCGCCCGTAAACGCCCCCATCGTTATTGCAAACTGAATGAGTGCGACCATTAATGCCCCGCCGGCTTCGAGTTCGTCAGGAATTATCCGCGTCATCCAGGTATTCCAGACAACAGGGATGGGGGTGACGAGGATGCCCCAGACCAGCAGGAGTGCCCCTGTCGCAGCAGGAATGTGCCCCAGCGCGGTAAGCAGGCCGGCGACAATGGCCAGGCCAGCCGGCAAGCCGGTAAGCGCAGGCAGCAGATTATCCCTGACAAAGAATCCTGAAATAAGCGTACCCGTCAGTCCTGCTACGCCCACGCCCAGCAGGAAAAGGGAAATCATGTTTATACCCAGCCCGGTCACGCCTTCAAGGAACGGCCGCAGATAGGTGGACAGTGAAAACTGCCCCATAAAGGCAAGCGTCACGGCAATCATGCCCAGCGCAAATGTCCGGCTGCGCAGCAGCGAGGCTATCTGCCCTATACCGGTATCACGCTGCGGCGGCAGCTTCGGAATAACAACCATCTGCCATATCAGGCATATCACTCCCGCAGGTACTACCGTAAAAAATGCGCCGCGCCAGCCAATCAGGCTGCCCAGAAAGCTTCCCAGCGGAGGAGCCACCACAAACGCCAGCGCCGTTCCTCCCTGCAGAATAGCAATAGCCCTGGGAACGCTGACGGGGCGAACGATCCGTACCAGAATTGCTGTCGATAAAGACCAGAAGCCGCCGATTGAAATGCCGATCAGCGCCCGGCCGAACATGAACATGCCATAACCGTGAGCGGACGTGACGATTAGCCCGGACAACACCATCACCAGTGTGTAAAAAATAACTGCCGTACGCCGGTCAAACCGGGCAAACAGGGTATTACCAAAAAGGCTCGTAATCACTGCAAACAGCCCGGAAAAGGCAATGGCCTGACCGGCCTGGCCTTCGGTGACGGACAAGTCCTTTGCAATCGGTGTAAGCAGGCTGACTGGCATAAATTCTGACGAAACCAGGACGAAGCACAACAATGCCATGCTGATTACCGCGCTCCAGGCGGACGTTATTTCAGGCGCGCCGAAGCCGCCCGCGTTCTGAGTTTTATTCATAAGTGTTTTCTGAAGGTGATGGTGAACAGTAACCACAGGCTTACAACCTGCGATCAGATAAAAAGGGTTAAGGCGGATCAGCTCTATGCTGCTGACCCGCTGTGACAAGGATTAAATAAGTAGTAATCAGAGTGACGGTGACTCTACCTGCCCCAGGGCAATCAGCGCCTGCACGGATTCATGTATGGCTTCCAGACTGCTGTAGCGGGGCTGGTAACCCAGCCTGACGCGCGCTTTTTCAATGGAGTGCGATGAGCTTCTCACCACGTGTCCTCTGGAGTTCTCAGCAAACTCAGGTTCAAGCCCTGCAAGCCACTCATCAAAAGGCTGGAACTTCAGTGACGGCTCTTTGCCAAACCAGCGGAAAACAGCTTCTGCATAGCCTCTCAGCGTGATGGCCTGACCAGACACGGCATTGAAGATTTCGCCTACTGAGGCAGAACGGTTTTCAATGGCTTTAATAATAAGCTGAGCGACATCCACTGCGTGAACGTGATGTACCGTTTCACTTCCGAGGTTAGGCAGCGCAAGCGTTTCGCCGCGCGCAATGCGCGAATAAACTTCAGGATTAGAGTTACCCTGCGGAGTAGTCGGCACCCATCCCTCACCGACGATGTGCCCCGGACGGAAGCACGTTGCCGGGAAGCCGGAAAGCCGTGCTTCGC
>Ga0157361_1000117_pt1 | contig 44396 bp, 42 predicted proteins | sample AttlaeALBM2_FD_111481 | JGI IMG/M metagenome (GOLD analysis project Ga0157361, IMG submission 111481) | Fungus gardens microbial communities from leaf cutter ant in Ribeirão Preto, State of São Paulo, Brazil - Atta laevigata ALBM2 | ecosystem: Host-associated > Fungi > Mycelium > Unclassified ...
AAAGCGGCTGTCGCCGTCCATCAGCCAGGCAAAATCCGTCTGCCGATCCTGCTGCTGCAGCTTGCCGGGATTGGCTTCGGCCTGTTCCCGCGCCGCGTTGCGTAGCGCGGTGGCCCGGGCGTGATCGCCGGCGCTATCGGCCCGCAGCGCCGCCAGCAGGGTTTCACACCAGTGCCATGCGCTGCCCGGCAGCTGCGGTTGCGCCTCGCCGTTCAGCACGGCGGCACGCTGCTGCTCACCGGCAATTGCCTGTTGCAGCAGCGTGACGGTTGGCTGCGCCTGCGGCGCTAAAGCCAGCCATGACTGCAGCTGGGTTTGCGCCCGTGCCCAGTTGCCGGCCAGACACAGCAGCTGCACAAATGCAGCGCGCAGATCGGCACTGCTCGGGTTGGCCTGAATCTGGCGCGTGATCTCCGTCAGGTTGTCGGCCAGAGACGCTTTCGCCAGACGCTGTTGTAAGGATTCCATGCTCGCTCCTTGCGTTAGTTAACGGTGCGGTAAACCGCAGCGGCGGGATCTTTCAGCTCCGGATGCAGCTGTTCAACCAGCAGCACTTTGAGCGGCGCGTTACCGCTCAGCCACGGCGACCACACTTTGCGCACCTCCTGCATACGTGCGCGCAGGGCACTTTCGTCCGCCGCATCATGGGCGGCCATCTGCACAACAACCTGATTCGGTGCCTGCCAGCCGTTGAACTGACTGCTGAACGGCAGCACCAGCCAGCTTTCCGGTGATTTTTCGTTGCTCAGCACCATGCGCTCGCTGTTGACGGTGGCGATGGTGAGTTCGGCGGTGTGCGGTTTGCTGGCCAGGCCGGCAATCGGGAAGCCCTGCAGGAAGGTTACTGCTACGGTTTTTGCCGCGCCGTTACCCATCTGCGTCAGGCTGCTGCTGCCGCTCAGCCAGCCATCGTCGCCGCAACGCAAACCCTGTTTTGACGGCACGAACAGCGCGCTGGTCTGCGCCGGATGCTGCCACCAGGTGCGGAAGTGGCACCCATCAAGCAGGCTGAACTGCAGCCACGGTGAGGTATCAGCCTGCGGTGAGTTCAGCACTGGCGCAGCCGGTTCGGCAGCAGCAGCAGGCGAGGTTTCCACCGGTGCAGGCGTAACCACCGTCTCCCACTGCTGCGCTTTCGCGGCGCTGCCTGTGGCGATCTGACTGCCGTCATCATCATTCAGCACCCAGCTGAGCTGCTGCAGCGATTTACATTGTGAGGCCATCAGACCCGCAACGCGCGGCAGGAAATCCTCCAGTGCGGTGACGTTTTTCTCGCCATGCGTGACGATGCGTAAATCCACGGTACGCTTACACCAGCTTGCCAGCTGGTTATCCTTTACATCGTCAATCCAGACATCCAGTTTCTGTGCCGGGGACTGCACGATGCGGTAGTTCTCAGCAAAGGCGTGTGTGCTGAGCAGCAGCGCAGCCAGACCCAGTAATCCATGTTTCATGTTGGCGTTCTCAATCTCGAAGAGGGAAAAACTGCGCCGCTTCGGACAGCGAGTGCAGTAAGGTGGTGTCCTGCGGTGATCCAACCCAGACCGCCAGCGCGCTGAAGTTGTCCTGCTGGCCGTTTTCCGGCTGACCGTTTTTAATGATTTGTTGCATTAGCGTCAGCCACTCTTCCGGCGTGTTCACCATATGCAGTGACTGCTGCATCTGCTCCAGCGTAACGCCATGCCAGAAGCCGTCGGTGCACAACAAAAACGCATCGCCATCTTCAATCTCCACCACATCGCTGTAGCTGGCATCGCGCTGCTCATCTCCCATGCCGAGCGCAAAATAGAGAATATTGCTGTTGATGCCCTCGGTCTGGTGTCCGGCGTCTTTCATCTGCTGCACCAGGCTGTGATCGGTCGTGACGTGATAGAGATAACCGCGGCGAAACAGATACAGCCGGCTATCACCGGCGTGTGCCCAGTAAGCCAGCTCATAGTCACGGTCGATAAACAGGCTTACCAGCGTGGTGCCCATGCGGCTGTGCTCACTGCTGGCTCTCTGCTGCTGGCGAATGGAGTCGTTGGCGTGGTTAACGTAATCGCGGATCGACTGCGCATTCAGGTGCGCGTTGCCGTCAAAGGCTGCCATCAGGCTGCTGCGTGCGATCTCTGCCGCAACGTCACCGCCGGGAAAGCCTGCCACGCCATCGCACACCACAAAGCACGCTGAGCGTTCACCGATGACGTCACCGGTTTGATCCTGATTGCTGGCGCGGTCGCCCTGATTCGACGTGGAAGCAATAGTGATATTCATGCGTCATCCGTGTGGGTTTGTGAGTCTTTGTACTGATTAACTTCCAGGTCATAGGCATGCAGGAATGCTTCACCGAACAGCGTGTGGAAATCGTCTTCGATCTCACCGGCGGTTTCGCCATAGCGCTCAACGAAGTGTTCCCAGAGTGCGGCTTTACGGCTGCCCGGCAGCCCCAGCCGGGAGACCGATCCCGCCTGGCGCGCCTCCTCCTCCAGCTGATCCGGATTAAAGGATTGCAGCATTGAAGCAATGATGGCGCGGATGCCGGCGATCATGCCCAGCTGGTGCGCCTGCAGATCGATCAGCGCATCACGCACCGCCTGACGCGGCGGCATAAAGCCCGGCATGCGGCTGCCGAACATCTGCATCAGTACGGTTTTACCGGACGGCAGCAGTTTGAACGGGTTGTTGGCGTCATCGAGGATCACCGTCATGTCCGCTTTCACACCGCGCTTGAGGATGGATCGCGAGGAGAGCAGCGCCACCGTACCCTGTGAGAACATGCTCAGCATCTGACCAAACTGCAGCATCTGTTCGCGGTCAAACTGCGGCGTGGGCTGCAGATCGCGCAGGCCCATGCCCTCCAGCAGCGCATCCAGCAGTTCACCTTTGAGCTGATCGCCACTGCTCTGGCTGGTGCTGCCACTGGCAACAGAGGTGTTGTTCTGGCTGGAGGCAACCGGATCGATACGCAAACGCCCTTTTGGCGTGGGCGATGGCGTGCGCTGCACCGCCTGCGGGGTGGGCAGCGTAATACCGCCGTAGTCCATTTGCGGGTTTACCGCTTCAGGCTGCTCAGGGGCTGCTTCAGACGCGATGTTCAACAGCGGTTCGCTGGCAGGCTGCGTTTCCGTATGGTCGAACAGCGGCGAGCTGCTGAGATCCGCCAGCCCGACCGGGGGACTTTCCGGCTGCGGAATCTCCTCGTGTTCGGCAGATGTCTCTGCCCGGGTAGCGGTCACTTCAGGCTGCGCCAGCGGGACGGCACCGCCCATCATCAGGCCAAGCGGATCGTCATGGTTGCGCGCATCCGCACTGCTTTGGCTGCCAAACAGACTGAGGGGATCCAGTTCGGTACCTGCAATTTCAGTCTGCGGCTGCGCAGCGGCGTTCTGCTGCGCCGACAGCGTGCTCGGCGTGCGATCGTCGAAGATGCTCTCCTGCGCAAACAGCGCATCGCCTTCATCGAACAGGCTGGTATGTTTGGGCTGCTGACCAATATCCAGCGGCGTGTCATTGATCAACTGAGCCAGCGGATCTTCCGGATTGCGATCGATGCTGGCAGGCGCGGTGAGCGGATGGGCCTCCGGCAGATCGATAGCTGCGGGTTTACGCTTCGACAGATCGTCGGAGATCGAAAACTCTTTCGCCAGACTGTCCCAGATTTCACTCGGGATCGCGGCGGTATTGCTCTCTTTCTCTGCGGGCGACTCGTCGACAATCACCGCGCTCTTCGCCACGGGCTGTGGTGCAGCGGGCGCGGCCTGCGGCTGTTGTGCCCCATGGAGATCGTTGACCTGCAACTGATAATCGTCGATGCCCAGTACGTCGCCATCCTGTAATTCAACCTGGCGGCCACGCTCCAGTGGGATGTCATTGAGCAGTACGCGCGTGACGTTACCACGGTTGGTCAGGCGACATTCGCCGTTTGCCGTGATGTGCACAATCGCCTGCAGGCGGGAAATGGTGCGGTCGTCATCGGGTAAAACCAGGTTGTTATCAATTCCGCGACCAATGGTGCCGCCAGGTGGAAGAAAGTCACAACGGGTTTGCGGCGGCTGGTGGCCGGGTTTAGTCGTTATTATCGTAAAGCGCATAACGGATTCCTGCGGTTAGCTGTTCGGCATCTATACCCCGCACCTCTGCGGGAGAGGTGCGGGGTATAGAGAGCAGAGTGAAGGATGCTGCGTGCTATATTCTGTTAGGGTTACAGCGGCATGAATGGCGCAATGAATTGCGCCGCTACGGAGTGTGCGCGTTGCGCTATCAGTTTATGGGTTCGAGAAGATCTGCCTGAATATAACCCGATAATTTTCCGGTTAATGCTGGCTGGTTTTCATCGTAATTTGCGACATAAAACCAGTCCTGATTGATGGTTTTGATTTTCACCAATGGTGTTTGTGCCGAAATAACAGAAACTGTTTTACTACCCGTTACTGGTTGGCTATGTATTTTAGCCTGATGAATATCATCCTTTAATTGCATGGTGATTAACCATGGGTGGTTATCACAACCCGTATTAATAAAAGGCTTTGTTATATGCTGTGCTGTAAAGCTAAGCAGCGTTGCCTGATAAATATTGCTGTCGCACTCAGTGATGGAATGCAGTTGACTAAATCTCAAGCTGCCATATTGCTCGATATATCCCTCTTTATATCTAAAAAAGCCTTCAGGGATGTGAGAGAAATGTTTACTGATAAAATCTTGCGGTGCTTTTATTTCGTTAAGATTAATGATTTTGATCGCGCTATTTTTTTCATCTGACGCAAAACGCAATAAGAGCTTTGGCTCGTTGAGATTGCCATGCCAGACAGGCAACCAGTACGCTTGCAGTGTACCATTTTTCACGGCATCGCCAGCTATAGCAAAATGGCTCACGGTTAAACACACAATCAAAAAATTGAAAATCCATTTCATTGCTATCACCATTGTGTCAGATAAAGGCAAAGCTAATTAATAGGGCAACTCTTTAAGCAGCATAATGCGCTCTTTATCGATAAAAATGGAAAATAAAATTTCTTATATAAAGCAGAAAGTTAAACCGATGGCAACGCCAAAAAATAAAAAGCAAAAGCTTATAACATTTAAAACATGAAGCTTTAGCATCCATGATATTTTTCCTTGTGGCTGAGACAGAATAAAATGGTAGGTTTGTTTGCTTATTTGTTTTCCTTTCGCTAATTTCATTTTACGTCCATTATAGAGATCAACAAAATAAACGATTTTATTGGCGTTAAACAAAGGACCAAAAAAAGAATAAATATTAGTCATAATATCTAAGTCAAGGTTACGGCTTCTAAACTCACTAATTAGCTCATCATATTTATGCACATTATTCTTAAATAAAAAGTAAGAGAAGATTTGTAATATGAATGCAATAAAAATTAGTGAAAGCGAAAGGTAAAGAAAGAAATCAACTATATCCATGATATTTCCATATAATTACCTCAGCTCAGGATTTAAATCTTCATCAAATGAGCATCTGCTGGTAATTCAATTAAAGCAGTGCCTCCAAATTATAAAGCCTATACCGCCACCTATCATCAGAAATGCAGTAATCAGATTCAAATTATGAAGACGAAGCAACCAATTTATTTTTTCTTTTGGCAGCGACTGAATGAAATCATAAGTTTCATTGTTAACCCTCTCGTTCTTTTTATGATATAGCGGCATGCCCTTATATAGATAGGCAAAATAAGATATCTTTAGAGGATGAAAAGAGGGGCTCAGATAAGATGAAACATTTGTTATAATGTCAAGCTGAAGGCTCCGCTGGCGAAACTCAGAGAGGATACTTTCGAATTTATCTGAATTCTTCCTGAATACTATATATCCAGCTATCTGTAACACGATCGATAAAAGAAAAGCAGATGCTGATATAAAGATTAAAAGATCTGGAAGATTCATAATATTTTATCCATCGCCAATTCTGTAAACTTGCTACTAAACTCTCCGGCAACATATCCACCAACAGCAGCACCAACTAATGTACAGATTAGAAAATAAAAAACCAGCAACCAAATATTATGAATCATCATCCCTATAAATTTAAAATAATAAATTCAGTAGAAATCCATATTAAAACGAGATTGTGATCCTTGCAAAATCCACTCAAGATAAATTTTAAATCTTACAAAACATAATAATTATGGAACCACCAAATAAAAGAAACGCACTAATTAAATTTATTTTATGCAACTGCAGCAACCATTTTATCTTGTCGGCAGGAAGATTCTGAACGAAAGCGTATGTATCAGCACTTACCATCTCATTCCTGTTATGATACATATTGACACCTTTATAAAGCCTTGCAAAATATGAAACTTTATTATGATGAAATAACATAGAGAAATGAGTGGCAACTTGTGTAGTAAAATCTAGCTGAAGATTAAGCCTTTGGAACTCATTCAAGATGAACTCAAAATTTTCTTTGTTTTTCCTGAATAAGAAAAAAGCGTATATTTGCAATAAGCAACCTATGGCTATTATAGCTATTGATGTTGAAAGCAAAAGATTCAAAATGATTTTTCCATAATCATTCCAGCCCCTGATTTCAGACTTTATCAGACAGATATTTATTACCGGATAAAATATAATGATTCGCCTATCTCTCAAAAATTTTAAAATATAAAATTCAGGACAAGCTAATATTTTTCATAAATCATTAAATAGCTCAGAAACACATGAGCCATTTAATATAAATATTCTAGCTATCATTCATAAGGCATGTTTTTCAGCTGAATGATACGTAAATCATCGATGCGAGACAAGCATTTATTATATAAAGAGTCATGCGTTACAGTACCTTTTTCGGCTAGATATGACTCCAGCTCGCATTGACCATCCCTATACTTGAGCCATCCGCGCTGTGACTCCAGTAATATGTTGATATAATTTTCCGAATCAGAAGAAGAAGAAGAATATGCTTCGCTGATTCTCTTTTTAGCATTAGAATATTCATTGTTTAGATTGTGTTCAGATTCAATTTTCTTTGAATTATAACACTCGTTTATTTCGGCATCACTTATAGCATTATCACACTTATCATAAGCGAAAGAATAATTAGTAAAAATTGAAAAAAAACACGCTACCAAAGATAAAGAGAGTATTTTCATAAAATCAACCTTTTTGTTTAAGATACTTAACTCGTTGACGACCATTCTCATAAGATCTCATAACTGAGCTATTTTGTATATAGGTTATTAACTCACTTACATCATTATTCATTCCGGCCTTCATAGGTTTTTCACCTTTAGTAAACCCTTGATACACAAAGTCTACAAGCACATCTTTAATAGGTTGCTTAAGTTGGCTCCAGCTGACCGCGTTTTTAAATGTGCGAGTCCAATAGTTATAATTATTAATAGTCCGCTGGACGTATAACGGATAAATTAATTCAAAGAGATTTTTTTGCATCGAATGACTTATTTCTCCAATAACTTCCTTATTCGAACTAACAAATATTTTAGCTTGACCACCTTTTAATCCAGAACCGGAAGCAATCATTTTAGCCTGGCTTTCAGGTACCCCAGAGAAAATCAGATCACTGTAAGTATCATGCTCTGTGCGACTACCAATGTCATACCCCCGACCAATAGTGACGCCAGATAAAGAAGTTGGTGGCCAGTGAATTACCCTGCTAAAAAACTGGCTACCTTTTATATCATTACCTTCTGCATCGAACGTTACCTGACCAAATCTAACAGAAAGATTTCCAGCAGTATTAAGATATTTTTCTGGCACACTAAGGGAATCGCCTCCCTTGCTTACACTTCCATTTAAAATAAATTTAAATGTTTTTCCATTCGCATCTACTCTCCCATCAGGTTTACTCATGAATTCTTTTTGAAGATGAATAATAAAGTGGACAGTTTTAGGGCCACAGATCCCATCTTCTTTCAATCTTGCTGAATATTTACTATTGATTAGACTTTGTATGACTTTAACATCCTGAGGGTTGTTAACGCCACGTACTCCGACAGAGTTATGAATTTTCATGGCATATCCTTATACTTCATAAGTTAAATAGGGCGATAATTAAATCGCCCTTTCAGCCTATTAGGCTTCTTTATTTTCTTTAATATTCCAACCGGCGCTACTTTCAGCTCCTTTACCACCAGATGAAGTTTGTTCCCAATACTGCTGCTTCACTTTAGATGCCTGGAAGGTATAGGTTATCCCCACAGTGTCTCCACTGTCTGATCCCGTGTAATTTACTGCCGTTACTAAAACATCTTCTAAAGTGATTCGTGCATATTCAACCTGCTGCCCTCCCGCCTTGCAAACAGAGAGTTCAACTTTAGATAAATGTTTACCGCTAGCACAATGTTTGAGGATGGCGGTTGTCGATTTATCAATTAAAGCGTCAACGCTTAAGTCTGAAAAATTAACTTTACCCGCACCGCCGCCGCCGCCCACGGACATATTGCCTGGCTGATTAGCACCCCAGTTGAAAGAGGTAATATCGGTCCAGCCGGTGTGGTTAGAGTCTTTAGACTCACCGGTGACACCATCAACTTTTAAAAACATATCAATAGCCATAATTATCTTCTCTTGCTTGATTTACGTTCTGCTTTGATAAAGCATCGTTATGGCAAACAGGAAAGCATGGGGCTGAATAAAACAGTCCATATTTTACCTCTGCCTCGTTTTTCTGAATAACGCTACATGGTTTATTCAGAGAGTGTTTTTTATTGTCCCACTTGCTGGTGCAATAAAAAATAGTGAATCCATTAACTCACTGGTTTAAATTTTGAAACGTGGAAGTCGCTCGCAAATACATAGCTTTTTAATTAAATAATCTGAACATCTCTCTTTAACTCTTCAGGCTGCCGGTTATGGCAGCCCGGTACAGTTAATTAGTTATCATTCGATTTCAGCGAGGGCAATTTAGAGACCAGGCGCAGTGAAACTGTCAGGCCCTCCAGCTGGTAGTGCGGGCGCAGGAAGAATTTCGCCGCGTAGTAGCCCGGATTATCTTCCTGCTCTTCCACGGTGACTTCCGCCGCCGCCAGAGGTTTACGCGATTTGGTCTCCTGCGAGGAGTTAGCCGGATCACCGTCGACATAGCTCATCACCCAGTCATTCAACCAGCGCTCCATATCATCGCGCTCGCGGAAGGAGCCGATTTTGTCACGCACAATGCACTTCAGGTAGTGCGCAAAGCGGCAGCAGGCAAACAGATAGGGGAGACGTGCGGCCAGACGGGCGTTGGCGGTCGCATCCGCATCATGGTACTCAGCAGGCTTTTGCAGTGACTGCGCGCCGATAAAGGCGGCGAAGTCTGAGTTTTTACGGTGCACTAAGGGCATAAAGCCATTTTTTGCCAGCTCAGCTTCGCGACGATCGCTGATGGCGATCTCTGTCGGGCACTTCATGTCTACACCACCATCATCGCTCGGGAAGGTGTGGCATGGCAGGTTCTCAACCGCACCACCGGACTCCACGCCGCGAATCGCTGTACACCAGCCGTACTCTTTGAAGGAGCGGTTGATGTTAGCTGCCATGGCGTAAGCCGCGTTGCTCCAGGTATAACCGTTGTGGTTGGAGCCGTCGGTCTCCTCTTCGAAATCGAAGCTATCCACCGGATTGGTGCGGATGCCGTACGGCAGGCGCGCCAGGAAGCGCGGCATCACCAGACCAAGGTAACGCGCATCCTCCGACTCACGCAGGCTGCGCCAGGCTGCATACTCGGTATTCTGGAAAATTTTGGTCAGATCGCGTGGATTCGCCAGCTCTTGCCAGGACTCCATCTGCATCACGGTTGGCGCTGTGCCGGTGATGAACGGGCAGTGCGCTGCCGCACCGATGCGCGCCATCTCACCCAGCAGCTCAACATCCTGCGGGCTGTGGTCGAAGTAGTAATCCCCTACCAGGCAGCCAAAGGGTTCGCCACCAAACTGACCGTACTCCTGCTCATAGATTTTCTTAAACAGCGGGCTCTGATCCCAGCCAGCGCCTTTGAAGCGCTTCAGGTTGCGACCCAGCTCCTGCTTAGAGATGCTCATGAAGCGGATTTTGAGCATCTCGTCGGTTTCAGTGTTATTTACCAGGTAGTTCAGACCGCGCCACGCGCTCTCCAGCTTCTGAAACTCCTCGTGATGAATGATCTGATTGATCTGCTGCGACAGCTTTTCATCGATCTCGGCAATCAGCGCCTGAATAGTGCGGTAAGTGTCGCTGGATACGGTAACAGTGTTCTCCAGCGCCTGCTGCGCCAGGGTTTTTACCGCGCTCTCTACCGCTTCACGCGCCTGATCGCTGGTTGGACGAAACTCTTTATTCAGCAGCGCGCTGAGTTCATCCTGGCTAAAGCTGGCTGCGCCCTGAGCCTGCTGCTGTTGTGAGGTCTGCGACATTATTGCTCCTCCTTACCTTCAGCGCCGTCATGGTTCGGCAGATGCGTCAGCGATTGCAGCAGCGTGGGGTCTTGCAGAATCTTGCCAATCAACTCTTCCGCACCGTTTTTGCCATCCATATAGGTCAACAGGTTAGAGAGCTGGGTACGCGCTTCCAGCAGTTTGCTCAGCGGTTCAACCTTGCGTGCAATCGCATCAGGTGAGAAATCCTCCATGCTCTCAAACGTCAGTTCGACGTTGAGTTTACCGTCGCCGTTCAGTGTGTTATCCACCTGGAAAGCCGCGCGCGGCTTCAGTGATTTCATGCGCTCATCGAAGTTATCGATGTCAATCTCAAGGAATTTGCGATCATCGATGCTGGCCTGGGGCTCCAGCGGTTTGCCCACCAGATCGGCCATTACGCCCATCACGAACGGCAGCTGAATTTTGCGTTCCGCGCCATAAATCTCCACGTCATATTCAATCTGTACGCGAGGCGCGCGATTGCGGGCAATGAACTTCTGCCCACTGGATTTCGTTGGTGCCATGGTTTTCTCCATTAATGATGCGCGGGTAAAGTCTCGCAGGAGGCGCGCAGGTCTCGCTGCGTTGAGGAGTTACGCTCGCTTAGTCGCGGCGTCCAAAGATATTTTCCAGCTGATGCACGCCGTCTGGCGCCAGATCGCGGATGATGTCCATAAAATCGAGATCAATCATCCGCTGTACACGGTCAATCATCAGCGGTGCCGGATGGCTCGGCTCATGCAGGGTGAAGTAGTGCTTCACTTTCTCCAGCATGAGCTGCGCATCAGCGCGTGAAGTGAGGGATGCGCTGCGCCAGTCCGCCGTGGCGCGAACGGCAGCAGGCGCAGCGGCGGTGGTTGCTTCAGCCGCAGCTTCAGGGGCCACGGGGATATGAAGTGCGCTCAAATCGGTCGCCTGACAACGTTCCGCGATCAGGGCGATCTGTTTACGCAGCTGCGTTAGCTCAGGTACGGCGGATTCATCCAGCCGCTCTGCAAGAGTTTCACTGATAGTTTGCAAGCGCTCACTTATTTGCAATACCGCTTCAATTGCAGGTTGCTCTCCGCGAGCCAGCTCATCCGTCAGGCGCGGCAACCCACCGGGATATTCAGCCACCTCTGTTTTGCTGCCGTCACATAACGCTGCAGCATCACGCAGCGTGATGCCGTCTGAGGCGTAACGCAGTAGCCATGACTGCCGTACGGCACTGCTCAGGGCTGATGTATCCCCCAGCAGCGCCACCGCGTTGATGCGGTAGAAGGGGTCGGCCTCGCCAAACTCTTCCAGTCGCGGCCACAGCGGCTCCCAGTAGAGCAACAGAGATTGCTCAATCAGCATTAGCCCCTGCGCATAGCCGGGCAGACCTCTCAGCTCGGTCCAGGCGTGAGTAAGTGCTAACATCACGCGCAGGTCCTTGCTGCGGCTGAGTAAATCAATCGCCAGCTTTTCAACTCTGTTCCAGTCAGCCGGCTCAGCCGGAATGATGGTATCGCCAAACTGCTGTTCTGCTTTACCGGTACTCGCCTGCTCCATGGCCTGGAAATCCGCGTGATACTCCAGATTTTCGCCACAGGGATTGTCACTGCTGACCGGTGCCAGCAAGGCATCTATATTCATCGTCATTGTCACTGGCCTCAGGATTCAAACATCGGTGGATAGAGCCCGTTTCGTCCGGGTTTGGCGCCGCCGGCCGGATCAAACAACAGCGAAAACAGCTGTGCGGTAAAGTTGCCGCTGTGGACCTGGGTATAAAGCGGGAAACCGTCGCTCTGATTGGTCCACCAGAAGCTGGTATAGAACTGCGGATCAAAACTTTCGCCGGGCAATTTCCAGTTGAGCGTAGAGGCGCTCTCACCGTTGCCGATAACGGCCAGGATGTCTGACTGCTCGCCCGTATCCTGCGACTGCTGCGGCTGTGGAATAGTGAGCAAAGCCTGATCGAGCTGCTCTGGCGTCCCGCCGCTCTGCACCACGCGCAGCAGCGTATTCCCCACCTGCTGATACCACTCGCCGGAGCGCGCCAGTAGAGCAGGCGACCACTCAGCCGGAGTGAAATGGCGCAGCGCGCACAGCGGATAGTTGCGGCCTACGCTATCGCGCGCGGCAATCAGACAGCCCATCTGAATCAGCTGGCTGCCCAGCATTGGCGGCACAACGAAGTTCCACACCGGTGCCTTGAGAAAAGCGCGCGACGGGGCGTTTTCACCCTCACTACTGGCTTGCCAGTGATGCAGTCCGATCTGAAACCAGTTGGACCATTGCCGATAAAGCACATCGGGGAAGCGGCGCTTCACAAAGTCACCCGAGCTGGGCAATTTGCCGTACCAGCCGGGTGCTGCGTAATGAGTCATTGTCGGGTCCTGTTTCAGGGGCAACTAAAGCCGGGAAGCTGGAACGGATTGCGGATGCTGCCAGGGGTAAACGACAGCGTGACCTGATGGCCATCAACGTTAAAACTGGCTTCGCGCGTTAAGCCACCCGCGGCCGTCAGGCGCGCCCGATCAAAGAAGCGGTTGAGCGCCCACGGGCCGCTGGTCACCAGCGTTGAAGTGGTGCCATTGGTCAGGCCAAGCTGCATACGCACCTGGCTGGTGCCGCCCGGGCCCGGCCAGCTCACCATCTGCACCGCCTGAGGCCCGTGGCTGTAACGCAGCTGCTGACCGTCGACGTCCAGCGTCAGGTTGAGGATATCGTTATCCATTTTCACCGTGCGCAGCGTGACGCGGAACGACGGCGTTGTCGCGCCATTGGCAAAGAACGCATCCCGAATGGACTGCGCCTGCTGGAACGGACGCAGCAGCGCTTCGCCACCCGGTAATGTTTTGCCATCAATGCCCGGCGTAAAGCGCCAGGCGGCATGGGTGGTATCGACTTTGCTGGCAAGGTTATCGCGGAAGAAGCTGTCCATCAGTCCGCTGCCCGGGGCGAACATACGCGCCAGATCGTCCGGGGTGACTTCGCTGCGGGCGCTGCGTACCAGCGGGTAGCGCCCGGCTATCGCCTGACGGCAGAAGCTGCCCACCTCCATGGTGATGCGCTTGCGCACGTTATCCATATCCCGGCGCTGCGCATCGCTGCTGGCACCGACCGCCATACTGGAGACCATGTTTTGCAGCGAACCCGGCAGACGACCGGCGCTGGCCTGCAGGCGGCTGATGGCATCACTGGATGGCGGCGGCATGCCACTGTTCGCGGCATCCTGCACCGCCGTGAGATAACGGTAGAGATCGTCAATCTGGTGCAGGAAGTCATCCACCGCCAGTACTTTGCTGCCCTGCTGCAGCGGCTGCGCCAGTTCGATGATTGGTGCAAAGTGCACGGCTACCGCCTGCTCCGGCGCTTGCTGAACCGCGCCCTGCCCCGTGGCGGCGTTCGCGTTTGAGGAGGTGAACAGCGCTTCCAGCGTGCGCGTCGCGCTATTGGCAGCCGGCGCTTTCTCCTGCGTGGTGTTGTCATCCGGCTGGGCGCGCGTCAGCGTCAGCAGTTTACTCAGGTTAATCACCATCTGACGCAGCGGTGAGTGGTTGCCAGAGAGCAGCCGCGCCGTGTTGATACGCTGTGAGAGATCGGCGCTGCCGTTGAGCTGGATATCGCTCAGGAACTGCTCCCACTGACGGATGTAGTCCTGCACATAGAGCTGACGCACCGCCAGATCGGTTTGCTGGCGGTTATCCTGCGGCGTGACGCCGCCCAACACCCAGAGATCATCCTGATACAGCGCCCTGGTGACCGGCGCAATTTGCTGATCGACATGCTGCCAGTAGCCGTCTGGCGTAAACAGACCCGCCACGCCCTCATTAACCGATTTACCACTTTTGCGCGAGAAGACCAGTTCGCTCTGTGGCCCCCCAAGCGCTGACAGCGTTACCGGCTGCAGGCTGCCATCACGTTGCAGCAGGCGCTTCAGGCGTCCATAGACGCGCTGTGACAGCGGCATTTGATTAATCAGCGCCTGCTCGCGCTTTACCAGCGCATCATCCTTCGCATAGGGTGATGACTGAATTTGCGTCTCCAGCAGCTGTTGCAGATGCCAGGCCAGCTGCTTCACTTCCTGCTGCGTCACGTTCTGCGGCAACTCGCGTGAGATGTTGAGCATGAGCCAGGCATGCAGGAACTTGCCGTCGTAGTGCTTTGGCTGATACAGCATTTGATAGGCTTTCAGCGCCTCATAGCTGTAGTCGGCATCGCTGCCGTTATCGTTGCGCAGCCAGCGGGTGATGTTTTGCGCCACCTGCGGCAACAGCAGCTGCTTCAGCGCTTTATCGTACAGCGTTCGCGTGGCGTCGCTGACCTCCTTGCCACGATAGAGCCCCATGCGGCGCGTCAGCGGCGGATCTTCCAGGGTGAAATCCGCACTTTTTGGCAGTTGTAACAGCGTGTTGAGATACGGCACCAGCGCAAACAGATCGCCACTGCCTTCACGCTGCAGTTGTTGCCCCAGCTGCTCAACCTGCGGCGTTTTACCCGCCATCTCCTGCAGGTAGGCTCTGTTTTTGCTGTAGCTGGTAAGCCACAGCGCCCCGGCAATCAGCACCAGCACCAGCAGTGCGAGATAGCCCGACCACAGACCCGCGCGGTTACGCAGCTCCCACCAGCGATTGCTGCCCGCCAGCCCGGACTCCTGGAAGATCACGTTTTCCAGTACGCCCTTCAGAAAGAAGCTCTGCCCTTTGTTGGGCGGAATCGGCGCCTCTTTATCAACCTGATCCCAGCTGCCGGATTCGCCGGCACGCTGGCCGGGCAGATGCAGTGCACGGCTCAGCTCGCCCATGACGCGGTCAAACGGCAGCCCCTCCTGCGTGCCGCTGGCAAAATAGATTCCGCGCGGTGCAAACTGGGTTTCGAAATCAGAACGGGCAAACAGCGTGTCGAGCGCCTCTGCCAGCAGCGGACGCAGCGCCGCAAACTCCTGCGGGAAGAGATAACTTTCCGCACGCGACTGCGCATCGCTCTCAGCCAGCAGCGTATCGGCCAGGCCGGCATCCAGACGCTGTTGCAGCAGCGAATACTCCTGCTGGAACTGGCTGTTCAGCTCAAAATCGGCGGTGGAGGCCTGCGCCCAGGGGAATGTGAAGCCCCATATCTGCTCGCGCTGCGCTTTATCCAGCGAACCAAAGTAGCTGCGAAACCCTTTGAGCAGATCCGCTTTGGTTACCAGTACATACACCGGAAAGCGGATGCCGAGACGATCATGCAGCTCCATCAGGCGCTGGCGCAGTGCGATGGCCTGATTACGCAGCGCTTCGGGCGATTGCGTCAGCAGATCAGAGACGCTCAGCGTAACAATGACGCCGTTAATCGGCTGGCGACCGCGATATTTACGCAGCAGGTCGAGGAAGTGGTGCCACTCGCTGGCATCGCGATCCTGCTGGCTCTCCTGGGTGGTGTAACGTCCGGCGGTATCCAGCAGCACGGCTTCGTTGGTAAACCACCAGTCGCAGTTACGCGTACCGCCAATCCCACGCAGCGCCGCTTTACCAAATTTGTCTGCCAGCGGGAACTGCAGGCCGGAGTTTACCAGCGCAGTGGTTTTACCGGCACCGGGTGCGCCGATGATCATGTACCACGGCAGCTGATAGAGATATTGGTGGCTGAAGCGCTGCGCCCAGAAAGGCGCGCCCTTGCTGCTGTTGCGCTGGAAGTGCGCTTTTTTCAGCATCTCAGTAGCTTCAGAGAAGCGGCCCGCCAGCACCTGCTCTTCGTTGGTCAGGCGTTTACGATCCTGCTCTGGCGCATCACTTTTGCCGGTTTCAAGGCTCGACATCAGTTTGCGATTGAGCCAGAAGTTATACAAACGCGGAATCGCCTGGCTTAACCCCCACACCAGGTACAGCAGCGCAATACTGATGATGCGATTCTGCTCCGGCTCAAGCGGGCGTGAATCGACAATAGAGAACACCGGGCCGATGACCCAGATGATAAAGGAGAGCGCGGTGATACCGACGAACCCCCACGCGAGGCGGCTGGTCAGTACGGCAAAAAGCATATTCAGCATGGATTAGTTCCCTCTCGCCAGGCCGTTAAGTTCCGCTTGCGTCGCGTCCGGCGCCACCAGCAGCGTGATTTCAACGCGGCGGTTGCGGGCGCGATTCTCTGCACTGGTGTTCGGCACCAGCGGGTGGCTTTCGCCGCGCCCTTCGGCTTTCACGCGCGAAGGCTGCGCCAGCTGCTGTTGCAGTACGGTTTGCACCGACTGCGCACGCGCCAGGGAGAGCTCATAGTTGGAGGCAAAACGGGCGCTGCGGATCGGCACGTTATCGCTGTAGCCGATGACCAGAATCTTGCCGCTGACGTTGTTCATCGCCGCAGCAATACGCTGAATCACCGCATCGTACCGGCCGCGCACTTCGGTTGACGCTGATGCAAACAGTCCGTCACCTTTTAGCGTGACCACGCTCTGGTCGGCTTCATCACGAACCGCGACCAGTCCGGCATCAATTTCCGGCTTCAGGAAGGCTTTCAGATTGAGCGTGGCGGGCGGCGGTGGCGCCGGGTTGCGAATCTGCACCTCCGGCAGCGCCGTCTGGTAGATGCTGGCCAGTACGGGCGACGTGTAGTCGCCGAGACGCCAGTTCAGCACAATGTAGAACAGGCAGGCCGCCAGACCGGCTACCGCGGCGCAGGCCCACAGCGGGATCATCGGTCGCCACAGTTTACGCAGCACCGGTTGATCGGTTGGATGCGGTGACAACGCGGCGGCATAGCTGCCGCGCACGCTTCTGATCATCTGCAACAGGCGCTGTTTGATGGTCTCCAGCTGCGAACGGCCATTGTCAAGCACCCGATAGCGCCCCTCAAAGCCCAGCAGCAGGCAGAAGTAGATCAGCTCCAGTAGCAGGATGTGCTGGCGCGGGTTCTGTGACAGCTTTGCCAGCAGCTGGAAAAACTTCTCGCCGCCCCAGGTTTCGTTGTGAAACGTCACCAGTAAGCCGTTGCTGGTCCAGACGCCACGGCTGCCCCATGGCGTCAGCGCGGCGGCTTCATCCAGCGCGGTGCACAGGCAGTAGCGCGCGCCCACAATCACTTCGTAACTCAGCCCGGCCTGCTGACAGCTGAGTTCAAAGCGGCGGATCTGATCGATCAACTGCTGGCGCAGCCGCGCCGGATCGTCATGGGAGACGGAGTGGCGAATCTGCGGGATCGCATTGATCAGCGGATTCGCCGCCGCGACCAGCACATTCTGATGGGCGACATCCTGCTGTGTGACGTCACTGTTCGGTTTCTGTTGTTCCTGCATCATGCGGCGTGCTCAGTTTTGATTATTCTGACTGACTACGAATGGCCCAGAACTCCATGTTCAGGCCCGGAAACTCACCGGCCAGATGCAGCGCAAAGGCTCCGGAGCGCTCCATCTCTTTCCACAGCTCGCTGTTCTTATCCAGTTCGAAATAGCTGTACCCGGCATGCCAGGGGATTTGTGGCGGTGCGCCTGGCATCGCTTTCAGCGCCAGGCCGGGCAGCTGCAGCTGCACCAGATCGCGGATTTTGGTGACGGGCGCGACCTTCATCTGCGCCGGGAAGTGCGTTTTCAGTGCCTCCGCCGGCACGCTGGCTTTCACTGCCAGCACAAAGCCGAACTCCCGCACCATGCTGCTTTCCGGCACGGTAGCAACATTGAGCCCATGCGAGCGCTGGGTCAGCGGCAGCTGGATGGCGCTCTCCTCCATCACCTGTGATAAGCCCTGCCGCAGCAGCAGCGTCAGCCGGGTAAAGCAGCCGTGCAGATCGTCGTGATCGTAGAGCGGCAAAAGATCAGGCGCGCGCGCGGGCATCCAGGTGCACAGCTCGGCAGCCAGCTGCAGCCAGTGGCTATAGAGCGTTTCCGGATGCAGCAGCGGCAGATGCTGCAGATGGGCATGCAGGCCAAGCTGGCGGTTCAGCAGGGCCAGCAGCATAAAATCGACCATATCCGCGCTGTTAAAGCGCCCCGTGCCCGGCGCGCGCTGGCTCAGCTGCTGGCTGCGCTGCTGCATCAGACCGTGCAGATCGTTAAGCATGCTTTGCAGCGGGCGGCTGCCGTGCAGGGTTAACATGGGCGGAATGTAGTCGTTATCGAGGCGCACGTGATTGTCGCTGCGTTTCTCAATCACCTGCGCCACGCCCATGGCTGTCCATTCAGCGGTAAGATCCTGCTCAAGCATCAGACGCAAACGCAGCTTGCCGAACTGCACGGTCGCCGTGCCAACTGCCTGAGCGTTATCGTCTTCCACCTCCGCTTCCCAGGCGAGATAACGCGCCAGCGAATCCTGAGCATCCTGAAACGCCACGGCTTCACGACCATTACGGCGTGCCGGGATCGCCAGCACCACTTTGCAACGATCAACGTTGGCAGGCAGCGCCAGCGGCGCCGGCCCGTGCTGCGGCTGACTGAAGGAGAAGAAGGTGCCGTCTGGCAGGCAGCCGCTGGCGGCGCTCAGTGCCAGCTTGCCCTGCCGCAGCAGCGCTTCGTCAAACTCCAGATCGAAGAAGCCCCAGGTCCAGGCGCGCTGCGACTGCCCCCACTCGCGCAGGGTGCTGTGAAGATAATTTTCTGACTGCTGGAAATGATGAGGACGCAGAAACATCCCCTCGGTCCAGACGACCTTTTCGGCTCTGTTCATAGGCATCCTTTACTGCTTTACCACGCGAAGGCCGTTGATATCCGCCATAATGCGGGCGTTCAACTCACCATCATTACTTTTCCAGAACTGCCAGAACGCGCTGTTTTCACCGTCCGGGAACGGCAGCGCGAGGCGCCAGACTTTGCCATCCAGCGCCTGATATTCCGCCATCACTCCAATAAAGCGCGCCTCCGGCAGGCTTTTCGCGCTGAGCGTTTTGCTCAGCTGACCTGACATCAGGAAGAACTGCTGGTTGTTGAGCAGCGTGCTGCCCAGCGCGCTTGCAGGCTGATTCTGCAGGGAGTAGAAATCGGCGGACATGAACTCCGCATCCGAGGTCAGTAACATCACCCGCACTTTCAGTGGCGCGCCGCCGTTGATCTGCGGGTGCGCCTGGAAGTGCAGGTTGTAACGTGCCACGGCTGTCGGACTGCTGCCGCTGCATGCGCTTAGCAGTAGCGCCAGTAGCGGTAACATCCAGCGGCGCAGTTGCATCATTGTCATCATCATTCAGCCCTCCCTGCACAACGTGTTAGTTGATGATCCAGGTGCCGCTGCTGCCGTTCTGGCAGGCTTTGCTGTCACCATCGACTGCCACACAGGTCTTCTTTTTGCTGCTGGCGCGCGCGCGGCGCTTAGGCTGGTCGGCTTTGATCGTCTGGTCATACAGATCGCTTTTCACTACGGCACGGAACGGGACATACCCTGTCAGCTGCACAGCAGATTGCGCGGCACCCGGTTTCTCTGCGGTGGTCGCGGCATCGCTCTGCGGTTCAGCAGCCGGCTGCGCCTGTTCGCCCAGCGCCAGCCAGTTGTTTTCAACCTGACCAATAACGGTATAGGTTTCACCGCTCTTCAGGGTTGTAACCACTTTGCCGCCAAAGTCAGGGCGGGTCATGATCGAGGCAGGATAAAGCGCACGGTAGGATTCGTTGACCGGGCTGAACTGCGCCGGAGGTTTAACCGCATAGCGGTGACTCAGGGTTACGCCGTCAACGGTACTGCTGACAAGGGTATCATCCGTCATCTTTGGCGGCGCTTTACAACCGACCACAGCAAAAACAAACATCAGGCTTAACGCCACGCGGAGGTTCACCATTTTCTTCATGTTTAGTTCCATTAATGCCTAAAAAGTGGCCAGTGGCCGGTTAAGAGCAAAGCGAATCGCGTACGCAGTTTTAACTGGCTGCGATTCAGTACCAGTTGAAAAAATTAAACAGCAATACCGTATGGCTACTGCTGTGCGCAGACGCCGGACAACTGATCAGTCAAAATTAAGTATTACAAATGCAACATAAGTGACAGGGAGAAATGACGGAAGGTATCTGATCATTACAGCAGAGATCAGAAACATGATCGATTTTTGCTAAGCGAAGCACCTGTTTTTATAAATAAACAAGCTTTACTTATGCCATCCCTGGTTTAAAAACTATCACGTTCAGTGAGACTGACTAATCGATATCGATTAAGAGATAACAGCAAAAGATTAGAGCAACCTCTAACAATTTTGCTATTTATATAGATATATCAACAACATATAAAAGATCGGGAACATCATAGCTACCGCACGAGCCAGGTAAAACCTGCCCGTAAGCGCAAAATCACAATCCATTTGTTAATGCCTGACGGAAGTTTACATAAGACTGACGAAATTTCAACGCGCCGCTAGCAGAGGAATTTAAATCAGTAAAGCTTAACAAATATTTTTAATACAAATTTGTGTCACTTTTGCGCATCAGACCGGGTTTTATCTTAAGAAAGCATTAAAAGTATGAAGTAATGTAAATGAATGATGTTTTTTCGCCCTGTTGCTCATTAAAAAACATCATGAAAAAGAGTGGTCCTATTCTGACATGATCATAACTGAGCGAAGCGGCAGCAGACGATTTGAAGTGATATAGCGATAATTTGAAAAAAGGCAGCAAAAAAGACCAGATTCATAACCTGAAACTGGCCTTAAACGCTAAAAATGCAGGAGTAAGAATTGTTAAGCGGTGAGAATGGATTGTAACTCTGCGAGATTTTTCACCTGCCATGTCGGCGTAATGTGTGACGGCATCGGGCGTGTACCGTGGTCGATCCAGCAGGTTTTAAGCCCGGCATTCAGGCCGCCCAGAATGTCAGATTCTGGCGTATCACCAACCATTAATACGCGGCTGCGCGCCGGATTGCCCAGCAGTTGCAGCGTATGGTCGAAAATGGCCACGTCCGGTTTCGGCACGCCAACCTGTTCTGAAATTACCACGGCATCGAAATAGTCCCGGAAACCGGTCCGCTCCAGCCGCACCTGCTGCAGCGCCGTAAAGCCATTCGTGATGATACCGATTTTGACCCTGCCCTTTAGCGTTTCCAGCAGGCTTGCCGCGCCGTCGAGCGGTACACAGATTTCCGCCATCGCATTGAGGAAATCGCTGTTCAGCACCTCTGGCGCGACGCTGAGTTTTTCGCCCCACAGCGTAAAACGACGCGTTTGCAGCTGTAATGCTGAAATGGTGCCGTTCTGGTAATCGACCCACAGCGGTTTGTTCACCGACTGGTAGTCAGCGTAGTCCCGGTCGGTAAAGTGCACGTCGTAGCTGGCAAACATGCGCTGCAAGCCTGCAAAGGCGTCGAAATGGAAAAGTGTGTCATCCGCATCAAACAGGATGCAGTCCCAGTCGTTTAACATAGTGCTCCTCGTTCAGACTCTACAGCGTTAGCGCCATGATAATGGCATCTTCGCGTCCGCTGGCGGTGGGATAGTAGTTTGGTCGCACGCTGACCTGGTGGAACTCCAGCTGCTCGTAGAGTGCAATCGCCGCATGATTGGAGGCGCGAACCTCAAGCCAGAGCGTCAGCACATCACGTTTCTCCAGCTCGGCAATCAGATACTGCAGTAACTGGCGCGCATAACCGCGACGCTGAAAGTCAGGATCGACAGCGATATTGAAAAGCGAGGCTTCATCCAGCACCACCTGAGTGATGGCAAATCCGGCCAGCTTGCCGTCAGCCTGCAACCGCAGATTGATAAAGCGCTCTCCCTGGTTACTGGTAAAGGTGTGCTCGCTCCAGGGGAAAGCATGCGCGCGGCGCTCAATCGCCAGCAGCTGCGGCTGGTCTTCAGGGGTGACTAAAGAGATGGTTGTCATGGTTACACATCTGTTGCCACAGCGCGCGTTTTGCTGCGCCGCTGCTGATCAGTTCATTGAAAACGGCGGTGTTAAAGGTCACGCCGTTGAAAGGGTGGTCACTCTCGATACCCAGCAGCCAGCCGGCGCAGTCAACCTGTTCAGGCAGCATCGGCAGCTGCTCCGGCGTCAGCGTCATAACCTGTGATGGCTGAATGTTCAGAGTACGCAGTACATCGCGTACCAGCGGCTCCTGCAGTGCCGGCGCATGCTCTGCCACCACCACCAGCCGCGTATCCGGCGTAAGCGTGACGGCGATTTCGCCTTGCAGCACCCGCGGACGCCGCAGCTGGTACTGCGTAATCCCCATTTGCTGTAGAAGCCAGTCGCGCCTTGTGCTCATGCTATTACCCGTTATGCTGCCAGAATGCGACGCTATGCTAGCAAACCCATCGAACATGCGCCAACAAAGCACTATAATCCCCGCTCTGATTTAACAGGAGCGTTCCATGTCTGCTTTTACCCCGGCCAGCGAAGTGATTCTGCGCCACAGTGATGAATTTACCGCCCGCCATGTACTGTTTGCTGGCGATCTGCAGGATGACCTGCCCGCCCAGCTGGAAACCGCGTCAAGCCGCGTGCATACCCAGCAGTACCATCACTGGCAGAACCTGAGCCGTCGCCTGGGTGAACAGGCGGTGTACAGTCTGGTGGCGGGTGCGGCTGACGTCGCGGGCTGCGATACGCTGGTCTACTTCTGGCCCAAGAACAAGCCGGAAGCCCAGTTCCAGCTGCAAAACCTGCTGTCGCTGCTGCCCGTTGGCTGCGATATTTTTGTCGTCGGTGAAAACCGCAGCGGCGTGCGCAGCGCAGAGGGCATGCTGGAAGCCTGGGCGACGCTGGAGAAGATCGACAGCGCACGTCGCTGCGGCCTGTACCACGGCCGTCTTGATCAGCAACCGGCCTTTGATGCCAGCCAGTTTGGCAACACCTATCAGCTCGATGACCTGACCATCCACACGCTGCCGGGCGTATTCAGCCGCGACGGTCTGGATATCGGTAGCGATCTGCTGCTCTCAACGCTGACGCCGCACACCAAAGGGAAAGTGCTGGATCTGGGCTGCGGCAGCGGCGTGTTGGCCACCGCGCTGGCCCAGCATTCGCCAAAAGTGCGTCTGTGGCTGTGCGATGTCCACGCTGCCGCGGTGGAAGCGAGTAAAGCGACGCTGGCTGCGAACGGTCTGGAGGGCGAGGTCTTTGCCAGCAACGTGTTCTCTGACGTGACCGGCCGGTTTGATATGATCATCTCTAATCCACCGTTCCATGATGGCCTGCAAACCAGCCTGGATGCAGCAAACACGCTGATTCGCGGTGCGGTGAAGCACCTCAACAGCGGCGGCGAGCTGCGTATCGTGGCGAATGCCTTCCTGCCATATCCGCAGGTGCTGGACGAGACCTTCGGTAATCATGAAGTGCTGGCGCAGACCGGACGCTTCAAAGTGTACCGTGCGGTCTATGGCCGTGGCGCAAAAGCGCGTTAATCGCCCCGGCACCGCAAGCGCGGCGGTAAAAACGTTGCTTTTTGCAGCAGTCGTTTCACCGTCGCGAAATATCTGTTGACGCCGTGGGTAAAATCTCTAGAATGCGCCTCCGTGGTTAGCAATACTGTAATGTATTGCCGGTATGCGAAGGTGGCGGAATTGGTAGACGCGCTAGCTTCAGGTGTTAGTGTCCTTACGGACGTGAGGGTTCAAGTCCCTCTCTTCGCACCAACGTTGTCACTCCCTTCTGGCAGTTAACCCCCCAGGATTTTAAAAACAGTAATCACGCCTCTGCGTGATGTTGTTGTTTCCGCTTTTCTCAAATCAGATGAAAGTTCACGGAGACGGCGGCTAAACCCCCTGCCAGCGCCAGGCACGACGGTAACAGCAGATAGTGACGCAGACGCCGGTGAAACAGCATGACAACGGTAAGCAGCAACGCCACGATCATCACCACACGCCACTGACTAAAGCTGGGCTCCCAAAGCGCAAACACCGGCAGCGCTGCGCAGGGCAATAAGACGCCCCAGCCACTATCAAGACGCTTCCCCATCACCCAGCTCACACCCCATAAGCCGCAGGCGGCTATCATCGCCATGATCATCGCGCAACCCTTAAATGATAAATATTCCCATTATCATATGATAACATTTCTCATTATGCAGCGATTTTTTTCCTCCGACTCATCGGATGACAGAATTACTGGAAAATGCTAGATTGCGGCCGATAACTATTTCGATAACACAGTAAAATTTTACTCACTATCCGGCTCAGGGATTATATTCCGCGGGTAGCGCTTTGATATTTCAGGGCTGTCACGAGTTAATAATAATGAAATTACAATCTTATGATGCATTGAAACACAGCAAGTATCGGCTTTCGCTGATGCTCTTTTTGTTTTTGAATGTCGCTGTCTCACTTTTTTGTCTGCTCCCGGTTTCCGGCAGTGACCCCTCCATCCGATCGGCGCCGGTGCTGCTGGTGGCGGGCATTAGCGTGGCGCTGCTCGCGCTGTGTTTAATGACGCCGAAACAGAAACTGCCGCTATTAAATCCTGTGGCGCTGCTATTAGGCGCGCTTTGGGCCTGGCATATCAATCATCGCTATCACTTAGTATTTTATTTTGATGGCAGCTTTTTAATAATCAGCCTGTTATGCGTATTCTTTATCAGTGCAATTGCACTCAGTGATTATTTGATCGCATTTTGTTTACACATCACGCCGCCGGTATTAACCGTACTGTTGCTGGATGATGGTAAACACTTAATGACGATTCTTTTTACCATCACCCTGCCGCTGATCGGCTTCTCGCTGCATCATCTGATGCGCCGGCGCTTCGATAATTTCACCCGCCGGCTGGTGCGTCAGCTGTATGAGGAGAAAGAGAGTTTTAGCGATTTGAGCATGCTGGATCCGCTTACCGGTTTGTATAACCGGCGCGGGCTGAAGAACCGGCTCGATAGCATTCTGGAGAACCACGCCGGCAGCCATTTTGTGCTGCTGCTGGATATCGATAACTTCAAAGCTTACAACGACAACTACGGCCATGCGATGGGCGATCAGGCGCTGGCGCGCGTCTCGGTAGCGATTCGCGATGCGGTGCGCTCACGCGATGTGGTCACCCGTTATGGCGGTGAAGAGTTCCTGGTGCTGATGACCAATGTTAATGCCTCTATTGCCATGAAGCTGGCCGAACGCATCCGGCAGTATGTGGTCGATCTCAACATTCCGCACCGCTTCAATACTCAGGTCTCTACCCACGTCACCATCAGCGCCGGTATTGCGCCTATCTTTGATGATGATTTTGATCAGGCGGTTTCAAATGCTGACCGCGCGCTGTACGTGGCCAAAAATCAGGGGCGGAATACCATCCTGGCGTGGGAAGATCTGCCGCGCATGGCGCCGGCAAGCAGCGAACTGGTGTAGTACAAAGGCTGGCCGGCGGCGTTTATGGTGCCGGCCAGCCCCTTTCGTCTGCCGTTAAAACAACACCTTAGTGCACCACCAATACATGAATGCTGCTGACATCTTGTTCACTGAACCGGGAACGATTATCATTTGTTTTTCGTTTCCCGTTCTCGTCAGGACTCGCATGCCCACTATCACGCGTCAGGATCATCGCTTCAGCGAGCAGCCGCTGATCTTTATGCAGAGCGATCGCAGCTTAGCGAGCGCGCTGGAAGATCTGGTGCGTGAGCAGCGTAGCTACCTGCTGGAGAGCGTGAAACTGGGCCAGCCGGCACCACCGGGTACGCTTACGCTGGCTGAATGGTCAACGCCATCCCACTACCATCGGCTGACACAGCGCTATAGCGACTACCTCTACCGCGATCATCCCGGCGTGCAGCAGGAAGCCAAACCGCTGCAATCCCTGTGGGCGCAGTGGTACTTCGGGCTGTTACTGCCGCCGCTAATGCTGGCGTTACTTCAGGAGCCACGCGCGCTGGACTGCTCGCCGCAACACATTCACGTTCAGTTCCATGAAAACGGACACCCGTGCGCCTTCTGGCTGGATGTGCATGAGGATGAGGATGCCCGCTACCTTAGCCCGCTGCAGCGCATCGATCGTCTGATTCAGCAGTGCCTGATGCCGGCAGTGGACGGCATGGCGCAGCACGGCGATATCAACGCTAAACTCATCTGGAACAACATGGGTTTCTCGTTCTACTGGTTCCTCGGGGAACTCAAAAACCTGCTGCCGGAAAACACCATACTGCAGCTGGAACAGGCGCTGTTTTTCAGTAAATCGCTGCTGGATGGCAGTGACAATCCGCTCTATCGCACCATGATCCCGCGTAACGGCGAGATGGAGCGTCGCAGCTGTTGCCAGCGCTATCGTATTCCTGACGTGGAACGCTGCGGTAACTGCACGTTAAAAGCGGTATAACCTCCGCGCATTCTGTTACAGATTCTCCTTTTCTCCCGTTTACAGCTCTCCTGCCTTATGGCAGCGTTTAGGCTCTGTTTTTACCGGAGAACACCATGAGCCTGGAGTCGGTACGGCACTTCTTTGCCGAACATGCCCCGGATATCGAGATCATCGAGATGCCGGAGAGCACCGCCACCGTTGAGCTGGCCGCACGCGTACATGGCGTCGCGCCTGGACAAATCGCCAAGACCCTGTCGCTAAAAGTGAAAGAGAGCGTTGTGCTGATTGTGACACGCGGCGATGCCCGTCTTGATAACCGCAAACTGAAAGCCGCACTGGGCGCCAAAGCGCGCATGCTGAGCGTGGATGAAGTGGTGAGCTGGACCGGCCATCCGGTCGGCGGCGTATGCCCGTTCGGGCTGGAAAATCCGTTGACCGTCTACTGTGATGTCTCTCTGCGTCACTTTAGTGAAGTGCTACCGGCTGCCGGTTCCATTCACAGCGCGGTACGCATTTCACCGCAGCGCATGGCCGATCTCACTGCGGCAAAATGGATCGATGTCTGCGAAACGCGTTAACGTGTTTCGTGCGCGGCAGCACCCGAAATTTTAATGCCGCGCGTCTCCCGCCCAAAGGCAACAAACACGCAGATCAGCACGGCTACCGTACCGGCAACGATCGCCATACCCAGGCCATAATTGCCGCCGTGCGCCTCGGCAATGCGTGACTGCAGCGTGGCGTTGACCGAGGCGATCAGGTTACCCAACTGATAGACAAAGCCCGGCAGCACCGCACGGGCATTGGCCGGTACCAGTTCAGTAAGATAGGTTGGTACCACCCCCCACGCGCCCTGCACCATGAATTGCATCAGAAACGCGCCGATGCCAATCGCCCAGGATCCGCTGGAAAATGCCCACAGCGGCAGCACCGGCAGCGCGAGAAATGCCGCGAGAATAATGGCCCTCTTGCGCCCGATACGTTCCGAGAGCGCACCAAATGTGATCCCCCCCAGCATCGCGGCAATGTTGTAGCTGATGGCGATAATGCTCACGGTGTGTGGATCAAACTGATGCTGCACTTTCAGGAAGGTGGGATAGAGATCCTGCGTGCCGTGGCTGAAGAAGTTAAAGCAGGCCATTAGCAGTACCATGTAGATGCAAATTTTCCAGTGCTGCCGAATGATGGGCAACAGCGCGTTATTCTCCTTGCGCTCGCGTGCTGCCAGCCATACCGGTGACTCCGGCACCTTAAAGTAGATAAACGGCAGCAGCAGAATCGGCAACGCACCGATCAGGAACATGCCGCGCCAGCCTACCGTCTCAAATAACAGGCCGAACACTACGGAAGCGAGCAGATAGCCGCAGGGATAGCCGGCCTGGAAAATTCCGGACATTAAACCGCGCGAGCGATCCGGAATGGTCTCCATCGCCAGTGAGGAGGCCACGCCCCAGATGCCGCCCATCGCCACGCCATATATCACGCGAAACGTAAGGAAAGCCGCGAAGTTTGGCGACCACGCGGAGAGCAGTTCAAACAGCGAGAACATAACAATGTTGAGCATCAGGATCGGCCGGCGGCCATATTTTTCCGCCAGCCGGCCAAAGATCAGCGCCCCGATTGGCCGCACGGCCAGCGTGAGCATAATGGCGATGGAGACATCAGAGACGCTGGTGTGGAAGTAGTGCGCCAGATCGCTGAGTACAAACACCAGAATAAAGAAGTCGAACGCATCCAGCGTCCAGCTGGCGAAACTGGCGAAAGCCACGTTGCGCTGGGTCGCAGTCCAGTTAAACATAGGGTTATCCTGTCAAAGTACTGCCCGGCTGGCTGCCGGACTTTAGGGGAACGTTATCCAGCGAATGGTTGCGCCGGTTATTATTTTGTTAACCATTTGTATATAGCATGTCAGAAAGGCGGAGCGCGGCACGGAATTGTCAGCGAGTGATTCGCGATGTAAGGAGGGATGTCGGGGAGAAAAAGTGTATGCGTTGCCCGCTATGCCAGCCTTCCCCCGTGGGCGGAGGAAGGCTCCATTGCGCAGCTGATGTTTAGCGCTGCAGGCCGCTAAACGCCTGCCCGATCACCTCAAGCAGCAGTGGGTTATTCACGTTTTGCATCACATGCACCAGCGCGCCGCTATGGGGCGGTACGCCCACATCCAGCCGCAGCGGCGTACGATAGCGCCAGCTCTTCCCGCGGGTGGCGCCGGGCCGCAGCTCAATATCGACATAGTAATCTACCCCGTCTGCCACGCGCTGATTCAGCAGCCAGGCGACCACCAGCGCGTCGTGGATCCAGCAACCCGGCAGATGACGGGTGCGAATCGAGTAGTCGATCCACGGCCGCAACGTCTCGCGCACAAACTGCGGTAGGGGATGATCGCACTCTGTCAGGCGCGTTAAATCCTGCTGGGTCATCAGCGTCTGGGTGGTTGCATCCATCGGTACCAGCGTGATCGTCGCACCGCTGTGCAGCACCTGGTGCGCCGCTTCAGGATCGAGACCAAAATTGGTGTCCTTGATGTAATCATCCAGCGCAAACACGCCGCCCATAATCACTATTTCTGCCACCGACTCCGCCATCGCAGGATAGCGCTGCAGCGCCAGCGCGACATTGGTCAGCGGGCCAATCGCAACCAGCGTGAACTCACCGGGATTATCGCAGATCAGCTGTCCCATCACGCCCGCGGCATCATTGCCATCGGCTGCCAGCAGCTGCGGCTGACGCACGCCGCGCCACAGCGCTGACAGCGTCTCATCAGGCAGATGATCCAGACGGGCACGCCAGGGCGCCGGGTCTTCACGCAGCGCCTGCAGCGCGCCCTGCACCACCGGAATGTTCAGGCCAAGCCGCTGCAGTAAATCTTTTGCCACCTGCGCGCCCACGGCGGCTGGCGTATTGCCGCTGACGGTGGTGATAAGCTCAACGGAGAGCGATTTTGACGCCAGCGCTAACGCCAGGGCCAAACCGTCATCCGTGTTCGCGCCTGCAATACCATTTCCCGGATCACAATCAATAATAAGTCTTTTCATATATTTATAAGTTTATTTCTGGTGAGGCTGTTGGCAGCCACAGGATTCACCAATCTCAAGATGGTGAGGAAATTCAGCCAGCTTCGCGTTGCCATCCCAGTTTTTCAGCATGGTAATAGCACTGCGCGCCATTTCACGTAGCGGCTGGCGAACGGTGGTCAGGGTCGGGACATGAAAGGCCGACTGTTCGGTGCCGTTAAAACAGACCAGCGCCACATCCTGCGGGACACGCAACCCCTGTTCGGAGAGCGCACGGATGCAGCCAATGGCCTGCCCTTCATTACTGGTAAACAGCGCGCGCGGTACGCGGTGAGCGGCGATCATCCGTTTTGTCGCGTCATAACCGCCCTGCCGCGAGTAGTTCGCCGGGAAGATAAGCGCCTCATCAACCGGCAGCCCGTGTTCTGCCATGGCATCGCGCCAGCCCTGGATGCGATCCTGAGCATTCAGCATCTCCAGCGGGCCGCTGATCATCCCTGCCTGCTGATAACCATGGCTGAGCAGATGGGCCGTAACCTGACGCGCAGCCTCGCGCTCATTCACACACAGCATGCTGACACCAGGACGCGGCTCGATACGGTCCAGCATCACCAGCGGTGTGCCGCTGGCCTGAATCATATCGATGTAGGGGTGGCGATCGACGCTGGTATAGAACAAGCCATCGACCTGTCGGTTAAGCAGGCCCTGAATCAACTCCAGCTCGCGCTGGCGATCGTCGCCGGCATCGCCCAGCAGCATGACGTGGCCGTGGTTCAGCGACTCCTGCAGCAGTACGTGCGCCATGGAGGCGACAAAAGGGTTAGCAATATTGGGCACCACCAGCCCGAAGGTTTTGGTGCTGCCAGACGCCAGCGCGCGTGCCACCGCGTTCGGGCGATAACCGGTCTGCTCAATCGCTGCCAGCACGCGCAGGCGCGTGGCTTCCGCCACCGGGCGTGGACCGTTATTGATGACATAACTCACGACCGCCACCGACGTACCGGCGGCTTTGGCTACATCACTGCGTGTCACATTTCCGGTTGGGGATTTCGCCAATGTTGCCTCTTTTTAATGCCGCTGGCCGGAAGATCCGGCCAGCGTTAACGATCCGATGATCCAATGCTGCCCGTCAGATGGCATCTTCCGGCAGATTGAGATCGCGTCCGCGCGTCTCCGGCGCCACAAAAGTGGTGAGAAAACCGATGGTCGCCATCGCGGAGAAGTACACCGCAATGGGCCACCAGTGGCCGGTGAACGACAGCAGTGCGGCTGCCACTAGCGGTGCGGTGCCTCCTGAAAGGATAGACCCCAGCTCTTTTGCCACCGCCATCTTGGTGTAACGATGTTTAACACCAAACATCTCTACGCCCCACGCGGCCTGTACGCCGAAGATACCCAGCGAGGCCAGCGCCATCCCGACAACAATGACGGGAATAATGATTGCCGGATCGTGGCTATCCATCAGGCTGAAGGCCGGCCAGGCGTAAATCATCAGTAATAAACAGAATCCGCGATAGGTGATCCGACGACCAAAACGGTCCGAGAGCCAGCCCGCGAAAGGAATAATCAGGAACCCCAGCAGCGAAGCGATAAACACGGCGGTAGTGGGTACCGACTTATCCAGCATCAGGACTTTTGCTACGTAGCCGACGATAAACCCCTGCGCCAGGTAGGACGGGCCGTTCTCCCCGATACGCAAACCCACCATGGTCCAGAAAGCGCGGCTGCGCTGCCAGAAACTGCGGCTATCGACGTGTTCGCTGGTTTGTGCCAGCGTGGCATCACGCTCGGCCTGCAGTTCAGCCTGCTGACGCTCAAATACCGGTGTTTCACGCAGATGGCGACGAATCCACAGCGCCACCAGCGCAATCAGCGCACTGCTGAGGAACGGAATACGCCAGCCCCAGTCGAGCAGCGTCTCTTTATCCATCTGAATCACCGCCAGCCACACCAGAGAGGCGATCAGCGTGCCGCTGTTGGAACCGAGCGCAATGACTGAAGAGACCAGGCCACGTCGCTCAACCGGCGCATATTCACCCAGCATCACCGTACCGCCGGAGAGCTCCGCGCCCGCACCTAACCCCTGCGTGAAACGCAGCAGCACCAGACACGCCGGCGCCCAGACGCCAATGGTGGCATAGGCGGGAATGAAACCGATTAAGGTGGTGGAGGCGCCCATCAGGATAATGGTGGAGATCATCACCACCTTGCGACCTTTACGATCGCCAATCCAGCCGAACAGCAGCGCGCCGATAGGGCGGGCGATAAAGCCTACGGACCAGGTAGCAAAGCTGGAGAGCAGCGCCATGGCGGGTGTGGCTTCGGGGAAGAACACATCGCCAAAGATAATGCCGGCGGCTAATCCATAGAGCGCAAAATCCGCGTACTCCATGGCGGTACCGAGCCAGCAGGAGAAGGTGGCGCGCCAGAACTCTTTGCGGCCGGATGAGGTAGCCAGTCGCGCGTCGGCGGCTGACGTAGAGGAGAGTGCACGTTGTTGCGAAACGGAGTGATGTACCGTCATAACCCTTTCCCTGAACGAGATGAAAACAGCAAACGCCCTTCCGTGGGTCGGTTCCCTTGCAACAAGCGGAACTCCCCGGTGATGACGTTCAGTAGGCCAATCATGATGAAAGATCAGTAAAGAATTCCCTGGTGTTGGAATTCACATATTTGCCTGATTTCGCCGATGTTTTTCATCGGTCGCATTAGCAGAGCAAATGTAACTGGGTCATCTCAAGGCCAACGTCGTCTCTGACACCGTGAGTTATCACTGTGCACACAGTGTATCTACGCGCGTAGATAAATCAAGCGCTCGCAGAGAAATAATTAGCATCGCTGTACTGTAACTCAAATGTAAAAGACAAAATATTCGTTAATTCAGGGTATTACAGCTAAGCCGGGGCCATAAAAAATATTTAACCCCGTGTAATTAACGATTATTACTTATCATTGACCTAAAAGCGTGCAGCTCTTTCATCGCGCTGTTTTTCCCACACTTCAGTTAAGTTTTTATGACAATAGCGTATTAATCTTAAAACCGGCCCCTTTAGCGCGGGCTGGCAGGCAGCTGCATTACACTGGAACGAAATAACTCAGGAGCGTTATGACCATTATTCTTATGCGGCACGGCAAGCCGGATCATCCGGTAACCGGACGCGTTAGCGCACGGGCACTGGCGGACTGGTGTGAAGGCTACGATCAGGCAGATGTCTGTGATTTGCCGCCGCCGCGCAGTCTGGCCATTGCCCGTATGGCCACTGTTATCGCTACCAGTCCGCTGCCGCGCGCACGTTCGTCGCTGCTGCGGCTTGGTCTGCAGGCACAAGAAGTGGATGCGTTGTTTAGCGAGGTGGCGATTCCTACCCTGCCCTTTGACCGTCTGCATCTGCCGCTGACGGTATGGCTGGCACTGCTGCGTCTGTTATGGCTGTGCGGTTATGCCGGACATGTTGAGTCCGTGCAGCATGCGCGCGCCCGCGCCCGTCAGGCGGCCGATAAACTGGTGGCGCTATCGCAGCACGGCACGGTGCTGCTGGTAGGGCATGGCATCATGAACAAACTGATCGCGCGCGAGTTGCGCAAGCGCGGCTGGCAGGCGGAAAAACACGCCAGCAGCCGCCACTGGAGCAGCGCCATCTATCACCGGCCGTTTATCTGATGTTATACGCCGTCGCTGCGCACCCTGATTGCGCTCACTGCTCAGGGGTTCAGCTGGAAATAACTCAGCACTTCACAGCCGGTGCCCGCCTGCGGCGTGGCGATCGCACGCATCTGCTGTAGATCGATCACGCTCAGCGAACCGTCCCCTTCATTGGCAATCAGCAGAGTGAGATTGTCGTCGCTGAAGCAGCCGTCCATCGGCTTGTTGCCCACCGGGATATCACCCAGCGGGTTCATCAAATCATCAAAGATCGTGACCAGCGGCTCCCCATTGCCAATTGCCACCAGCCGTTCGCCGTTGGCGCTAAAACGCACCACCTGGCACGGCTGCTGATGGCCTGTCAGCATAACGCGCTGCCGGACGCGGTGACTCTGGCGATCGACCACATAGAGGAGCGGCGCATCGGCCGCGCTGGCGACCAGATAGGGGTGCTTCGGCGAAGCCGCGATACCGGCAATCGGTCCCGGCAGTAGAATGTTATCGATAATGCGCCCTTCGGCCTCGCACAGATCCACCACGGTGATGCTGGCATCCTCTTCATTCTCGGTGAACAGCTTGCGGCCGCTGGGCGAGAGCGTCAGCCGGTGCGCGTTATGCGAAGGCAACTGAATCGTCTTCTCCAGCGTATCGGTCAGCGGATCGATAACCGCTACCGCCGCACTGTTTTCGCAACAGAGATACACTTTGCCATCGCGTCCTAACTGCCCACTGTGCGGCGACTGCAGCGGCGACAGGTCGATAAAGCCGCTAATCCGGCGCTGTCGTAGATCGATCACCGCCACTTTATGCCCGGGATGCGGGTTATCGCCATGAATGCCATCGCCGTAAATCGGGACATAGGCCTTCTCCAGTGCCGGAAGCATCAGCAGCTCATGAGGGCGCGGCGGAAATGCGTTCAGCTCCTGCTCAACGGCGAAGCTGTCGGGATTGAGAAACAGGACGCGATTGCCCTGCTTATCCACAGCCAGTAATCCACGCTTGTGTGACTGCATAGTGTCTCCTTTTGTGATTCACCTTGTCTAAGCGTAGCTAACCTGCATCATCGGCGAGAAATTTGCCGTCAGGCCAGAGCAAAATACAGCCTGCGTCATCGGTATAAAAGCACGTAACGTTAATCAAGGTGACCGCCAGCGTCGCGCAAAGCCCTTTCATCAGGAAGAACCTTAATGCGCAATAATGATCTCTTCCGCAATTAACCCATTTATTTCTGCGGAATTTTATTTACGCCGGATCTCGTTTTTTCCGCTTTATCTGAAAGCGGAAAAAAGATATAGCCTTGCTGGCAGGAATGTTTTATTAAGCAGGGGTAGTACTTTTTACACACAGCCGTGAGGAAACAGAAGCGCGCTCAAGCCGCCAGCATCAGGGAATCTTTGCTCCCCATAATCACAATAATCAGGTGCATCATGAATATAAAACATCTCCGGCCAGCGCGTATGCTCTGGCAACACTGGAAAAAAATTGCATTTACCAGCCAGACATTTTTGCAGAAAAAACAGCATAGTGCGCTCTGCGCGCCTGAATATGATCCCAGCGAAGAGGACAATATCGTATTGCTTTCTGGTCAGAAAGCCTTGCCGGATATTCCCAAAATAGTGTGGCTGTATTGGGACAATGAATATTTGCCAACTTCACTGCAACTGAATATTCAAAAAATACGATGTGATAATCCTGACCATAAAGTGCATCTGTTAAATCGTGCAACGGTAACAGAAGTGTTGCCCGATTTTATTTTCAGCTCGACGCAATTAAGCGCGCAGCAAAAAAGTGAAGTCATCCGGCTGGAGTTATTATTACGCTTCGGTGGCATTGCCATTGATTGCAGCACGCTATTATTTGAAGATCTCAGCTGGGTACATCGCATACACCACGAGCGCAATATGGATGTGATTGGTTATTATTGCGAAAACGCCACGCTCAACTACCTGGCGCCAGTGATGGAGAACTGGTTTATTGCGGCGGCGCCCAATAACCCGTTTATCCGCGAATGGCAGAAGCAGTACGCGCCCATCAAGCATCTGGGCGCAAACAACTATTTTAGCGAATTGTCGAAACGCGACGATTTTGCGCTGCTGATGCAAAAGATGCCCGAACCGCAGCAGCAGTTAGGCTCGCTGGCGCAGCAAGCCGCGATGCGGGAATATCGCCGGGTGAACCTCTACCTGCGCAAAGGCGAGGCAAACGCCTGGTACTATCAGCGTTTAAACAACTGGAAAAGCGAAGCTTTTGCGCATGCGATCCTGTTCCAACAGCGTCCGGTTACGCCACCGCCGGTGATCAAGCTGGGTGGCAATGAGCAATTGCATCTTGATTTCAATCTGCGTCTGGGCCACTACAACCGCAGCAGCTTACTGGGCGTGATGATGCAGCCGCTGGCCGCCCTGCGTGCCCCACTGGGCTCATCCGTCAACAAAGCGCGCGCGTAGCCAGTGAATAAACGTAGTGACGGCCCGTGGCACCTGCGCGGCATAAGGGCGCACCACCCACAGGCGATCGGCGAAGGCGTCGACCGTCTGCCACTGCGGCAAAACCTTCTGCAACGTGCCGTTGGCAAGCGCGGCGCTGGCGCTGAAATCCGGCAACATGGCGATGCCCAGGCCCTGCAGCGCGGCGTCGCGGATAGACTCGCTATTGTTGGTGGCAAAATTGCCCTGGATCTTCACCTGTACGGTTTCACTGTCGCCGTTCACCTGACGAAAGCGCCACTGAGGTGACTCCAGCCCGCGCGGATAATAGAGGCAGTTGTGCTGCTGCAACGCCTGTGGCGTCTCCGGCGTGCCGTTACGCGCCAGATAGTCCGGCGATGCCACCAGCAGCGCATGGGTTTCGCACAGCGGCAGCGCGACGTGCGTTTCGGGCAGATTCTGGCTGTGGCGAATGGCCAGATCAAAGCCTTCACTCCCCAGCGACACCAGACGATCGGTAACATCCAGCTGCAATCGCACCTGGGGATAGTCACGCAAAAAGTCGCCAATAATCGGCACCAGCTGCTGGCGTGCAAAGGCAACCGGCGCGCTGACGCGCACCATACCGCGCACCGGTCCGGCCTCATCGCGTACGCTAAAAAAGCTCTGCGCGATACGCGCGAAGGGATCGCGCAGCTCATCGACCAGCTTCTCCCCCGCCGAGGTCAGCCGCACGCTACGCGTTGTGCGCTGCACCAGCGCCACGCCCGCCATCTTTTCCAGCTCTTTGATCTTCTGGCTCATTGCCGCTTTGCTGACATCTAATCGTTCAGCCGCGCGGGTAAAACTGCCCAGTTCTGCCAGCACCGTTAACCAGTGCAGATGCACCCAGAGGGCGTCAGTTTTGATCTCTTTCATTTTTATTGTTCAAAATAATAAATAATCATTTCAACCAGCACGCTTTTTCTTTCCTGCAGCAAGCGGCAGCATAGCGTTACATCCTACTCTTTCCATGTGCGCAAAAACGAGGGTTTATTTATGCCATTGCTGACATTTGACGTTATTCAGGGCCGTTCTGAAGCAGAGCTTCGTACTTTACTTGACGCGGCACACCGCGCGGTATTAACCGCGTTTAAGGTTCCGACCCGCGATCGTTATCAGATTGTTCATGAAAACAAGCGCTATCAAATGGTCTTTCAGGATACCGGTCTGGGCTTCGAGCGCAGCGACAACCTGGTCATGGTGCGTGTTTATACCAGCCCAAGAAGCGAAGAGCAGAAGAGCCTGTTTATGGCCGAGCTGGCACGAGAACTTCGCGAGCAGTGCGGCGTGCAGGGCCATGACCTGATGATCAGTTTTATTACCAACAGCAAAGGTGACTGGAGCTTTGCCGACGGTGAAGCGCAATACCTGACCGGCAAGCTGTAAACCCTGATTTTCCCCCTTGCTGGCAGCAGCCACTGCGTTGCTGCCAAACCAAACCATAGCCCGCCTTAACCTCGCTTAAACGATTCGGAATGCACCGCACAAATCTGGTTGGATGTGTTGCAGCGCTGTGACAGCCACGATAGATTGACGCAAAACCCCGCAGAGGGCCGTCAGCGCAGAGACTGCGTTATTCATTCATTGTGAGGATCTGCCGTTGGAGTTGCTTTCGATAGTGCTCTTTCTGGCTGCAATTGCAGTCTACTCTCTTAAAGCCGGGCGAAATAAATTCTGGTTTATCCTTATCTTACTGTTGCTCACGCTGTTTATCGTGCTCAACGCCACGCTTTTTGCCAGCAACTATTTTACCGGCGACGGCATCAACGATGCGGTGCTCTATACCCTGACCAACAGCCTGACCGGCGCGGGCGTCAGTAAATATGTCGTGCCCGCGATTGGCTTAATCATTGGCCTTTTTTTACTGTTCTGCCTGCTTTCGTGGGTACTGCGCCGCCACAAACGGCCGCATCATCTCGGCTGGAGTTTACTGGCTATCGCCTGTGCTGCCGGTTCGGTACAGACCACGCCGGCTTTCCGGCAGGTAAAGGAACTAATCGCTTCACACTCGCGCCTGGTGGACTCCGACTTTGAGACCTACTACATCACGCCGAAAAAAGAGATTCCGGCACCCAGGCTGAACCTGGTCTATATCTACGGCGAAAGTCTGGAGCGCACCTACTTTGATCAACAGGCTTTTCCGGGCCTGGCGCCAGAGCTGAGCCGCCAGAAAGAGCAGAGCATCGATTTCAGTAATACGGAACAGCTGCCTGGCACGGATTACACCATTGCCGGTATGGTGGCTTCACAGTGTGGTATCCCGCTGTTTGCGCCGTTTGACGGCAATGCTTCCGCCTCGCTCTCCAGCTTCTATCCGCAGAGTGTCTGCCTTGGCGATATCCTGAAAAACTCAGGCTATGAGAACTGGTTTATTCAGGGGGCGGACCTGCGCTTCGCCGGTAAAGACACGTTTTTGCTATCGCACGGTTTTGACGCTGCCAATATGTATGGCTCGCAGGAGCTCAAGAGCCGCGTCGCGGACCCCGGCTATCGTAATAACTGGGGTTTTTACGATGATACGGTGATGGATGAGGTGTTTGAGAAGTATGAAGCGCTCTCGCGCCAGCAGAAACGCTTTGCCCTGTTTACCCTGACGGTCGATACCCACCATCCTGACGGCTTTATTTCACGCAGCTGCCAGCGAAAAAGTTACAGCTATGACGGTAAACCGAATCAGTCGTTCAGCGCCGTCGCCTGCTCACAGGAGCATGTCGCCCGGCTGATTGAGCGCATTAAAGCCTCGCCCTGGTTTAAAAATACCGTGATTGTGGTGAGTTCCGATCACCTGGCGATGAACAACACCGCGCATCAATACCTGGTTAAACAGCCGCGCCGCGATCTGTTTATGGTGATCCGTGGCGATCAGCCGCAGGCCGAGGTGCTGGACGGCAAGCGCAGCACGCTGGATAACGGCGCCACCGTGCTGGATGTGCTGGGCGGCGACCATGCGATAGGCCTGGGCCGCAGCGGTTTATCCTCTGCTTCGCTCTCCAGCCAGTTTGACGATATGGCGAAAAAGGTGACCGCATGGAAAGCCGACATTATCCAGCTGTGGAATTTCCCCAGCCGCATGGATGCCTTCACCATCGATCAGCAGAAGAGTACGTTTAGCTTCTCCGGCGCGACGTTTAAGCTGCCGATTCTTTTCCGCCTCTCTGATAAGCAGGTTGAACCGCTGCCGGAGGGTGAGTACGCCGCACCGTTACGTTTCCAGCTGGCCGATTTTGCGCCTGACGATAAGTTCGTTTGGGTGGATCGCTGCTTTAAGATGGGCCGCCTGTGGCAACCGTCGCTCGCCCTCTCTGGCGACCTTTGTCTCTCAATGGGCCAGACCGGCGGGCAGCCCGTGGTCACGCACATTGATAAACCGGTGTGGAAAGGTCAGGTGCAGTTCCCGAAAGCCACGGTGAGCGCCGCAACGTATCAGTTGAACGAACAGCAGATGCGAATTGAGGATAATGCTATTCGTTATCAGGCCGATAGCTTCCTGCTGGCGGTGCCTGGCGCGCCAGTCAGCGTGAAACGCTTTAGCGGGATATCGCGGCCGGAGAGCTGGGGACGCTGGTCTAACGCTAACCTGGCGCCTGAAGTGAATATTGAATACGTCGATGCCCTGCCCGCACGTTTTGATATGGTGATCACCGCGCGCGCCTGGGGGCCCAATGCCCATCGTCCTATCCCGGTCCGGGTGGGTGATGAAGAGCAGCATCTCAACCTGAGTGAAACGTTCTCCACGACCACGCTGCATTTCACCAATCCTGGCGGCAGCCATAACCTGATCATTGCGCCACCGGAGCCGCAGCTCTCTAATGTTGGCAATATCACCGGCCAGGACCCGCGTAAACTGGGGATCGGCATGGTGGATATAAAAATAATTCCCCGGCCGGAAAACTGAGTTAACCGGTCACCAGCCCAGGGCCTGCCAGCGCGCAGGCCTTTTTTATGGCCAGAATCGGTTACTTGTTGTACGAATTGATAATTTTCGAGACGTCGCGCAAAATCCACATCATCACATGGCGAAACTATAACTTCCCGGATAGTCTGGCCGCCGACAGGAAATGTGGCCGGGAGGCGCAAGGATGATGTTGACGATGATTAATACCCATAACGCATTTAAGGCGCTGCAGCAGGCTGGCGTCGCCGACAACCAGGCGGAGGTCATGGTGGAGATCTTTGCGGGTATGCAGCAGGAGAACGCCCTCACTAAGGGGCACCTCTCTCAGGCGATGGAGGGCCTGGTTCGAACGCAAAATGGGACGAATAGTGTCCTTAATAAACTGGACGGGCGTTTTACCCGGTTCGAAAGCGACGTCAAAGTGACACTTCAGGCGATTGATCAACGCTTCGATAAACTGGAGGTGCGTTTCACTCAATTTGAAAATGACGCTGGCGTGAAGTTTCAGGCCATTGATCAACGCTTTGATAAACTGGAGGAGCGTTTCACTCAATTTGAGAATGACGCTGGCGTGAAGTTTCAGGCAATTAATCAACGCTTTGACAAATTTGAGATACGTTTCAACCAATTTGAAAATGACGTCAACATAAAATTCCAGGCGATTGATCAACGCTTTGACAAACTCGAGTTGCGTTTCAACCAATTTGAAAATGACATCAACATAAAGTTTCAGGCAATTGATCAACGCTTTGATAAAATCGAGACGCGTTTCAACCAATTTGAAAATGACGTCAACATGAAGTTTCAGGCGATTGATCAACGCTTCGATAGAATAGATCAACGCTTTGAGAAGATAGATCAGCGCTTTGAAAAAGTGGAAACCCGCCTTTCGGATATCGACCAGAACTTAGCGTCGTTAAAAAGGGATTCCCACTGGATCAAGGCGCTGATGATGGCAATGGCCTGTGCGATGGTGACAGGCACATTGAAATACATCTTTATCAGCTAGCCAGCCGGCAATTACTGTTGACGCAGCGCATCCAGCTTTCTGCGCTGCGTGCCATCTGGCGTAAAATTGTCTGCTGCCAGCCAGCGCTCAAAGCCCGCTTTCACCTGTGGCCATTCACTATCGATAATCGAAAACCAGCAGGTATCCCGGCTGCGCCCCTTATAGACCATCATCTGACGAAAGGTGCCTTCATACTGAAAACCAAGCCGCAGTGCGGCCTGGCGGGACGGCTGATTACAGCTGTCACATTTCCATTCATAACGCCGGTAGCCCAGCCTATCAAAGGCGTAACACATCAGCAGATAGTGCGCTTCCGTTGCCATGCGGGTCTGTTTAAGCAGCGGTGAAAACACCACATAACCTACTTCCATCACCCCATGCCCGGGCTCGATGCGCATCAGCGCCAGCGTACCCACTGCGCGGTTAGTCTGTTGGTCGATAACCGCAAAATGGACATAGTCCGTACTATGCTGACAGGCAGTGGCAAAGGCCAGGTACTGCGCTTCATCGTCGAATGGCTCGACCGGCAGCCAGGTCCAGTCGCGGCCATCGCCCGCCATCGCATAGGCTGCGAACAACTCGCGACCATGACGCGCGGCATCCAGCGGCTCCAGGCGGCAATAGTCTCCGTTGAGCACTTCACCCTGCGGCCGTGGACAGGGCTGCCAGTCAGGCATGGCCGCGCCCAGCGGCTGCCCCCAATCGTTGTAGTGTTGAGACATGATTCCGTTCCTTACAGGAGAGCCAGATGGGCAGCGTGCCACTTTGCTGGCCCGTTAAAAAGCGCCACAATGGTATCAATTGATAGATCCACGGAAAGACAATGCGTAGCCAAAACCACTATCCACTGCTGCTGGCACCCTTAGCGCATGACGCGACACAGACCCTGCAGCAGCAGCTCTACCAGCGCATCCGTCAGGCCATCCTGAGTGGTCAGCTGGCAGCCGGAACACCTCTGCCGTCCACCCGCCAGCTGGCGGTTGAATTAGGCGTTTCACGTAATACGGTGACGGCCGTCTGGTCCCGGCTACAGGCAGAGGGATTTTTGCTGAGTGACCGCCAGGGAAGCCGGGTCAGTGCTCTGGCGCAGCTGCCTGCGCCTGCACATACAGATGCGCCCGATGAAACGTGGCCGGTTGCTGCGCGCGTTGTACCGCTGCACTCCCGCCACCGGCAGTTCGATCACGCGCTGGCGCTGCGTCCCGGCATCCCGGCGCTGTCACACTTCCCGCTGGTGCAGTGGCGACGCGCCCTGAATCAGGCGTCGCAGCAGCCACAGCTGCTGGGCTATGGCGATCCCCTGGGTGAAGCGGACCTGCGTGAAGCCCTCGCGCAGCATCTGACTCTGGCACGCGGCGTGCGCTGCACCCCGGCACAAATTGTGATTACCGAAGGGGCGCAACAGGCATTGACGCTCTGTGTCTCACTGCTTACCAATCGTGGTGATACCGGCTGGGTGGAGGAGCCAGGCTATCGCGGCGCCAAAGCCGCCATGCATCTTGGCGATATGCACGTTGAGCCGATAGCAGTAGATGCACAGGGGTTGGCGCCCACCGCACAGGATTGGCAACAGCGCCCACCGCGTCTGATTTACACCACGCCCACGCATCAGTATCCAACCGGTGCCATCATGAGTGCACCACGTCGTCTGGCGCTGCTGGCAGCGGCACAGCAGCATCAAAGCTGGATTATTGAGGATGATTACGACAGCGACTTCCGCTACAGCGGCGAGCCGATTGCTGCGATGCAAGGCATGACGCAGCCCACGCCGGTCATCTACATTGGGTCGTTCAGTAAGACCCTGTTCCCGGCGCTGCGCATCGGCTATATGGTACTGCCGCCCCAGCTGCTGCCCGTGCTGCGGCCCGCGCTGCATGAACTGTTGCGCGGCGGTCATCGCCCGGCACAACAGGCGCTGGCGCTCTTTCTACGTCGTGGCGACTTCAACCGCCATGTGAGCAAAATGCGCCGGCTGTATCGCCAGCGGCAAACCGTCTTGCGTAGCGCACTGCAGCACACACTGGGCGCACAGGTTCCCCTGCTGGGCGGCGAGTGCGGCATGCATCTGGTGTTACAGCTGGATCAGGAAATAGATGACAGGGCGCTGGCGGATCGACTGTTTAAGTCCGGTTATGCGCCCGGTGCGCTCTCCGGGTTTTATCTGGGCGCGCAAAAGCAGCAGGGGCTGGTGCTGGGGTATGGCAACACCAGCACCAGCCAGATCGCGGCGGGCATCGCGCACATTGCGCGCCTGCTTAACCTTTAAAGAAGATGTCGCCAGATTTGCCCATGACGATCTTGCCGCTATCGTCACTGATCAGGATGTAGTTCGCATTGATATAGGTCCAGTGCGTACCTTCCTGTGGCGCTGGCAGGTGGCGCTGCTGCCACTCAACGATGGTGTACTGCTTTTTACGGTACTCATCAGGGACGATATCGCCGACTTTATACTCTTTGTAGTCGATGATAATGGTGCTGAGTTCGTAGTTATTCGCCGCAGACGGGAGCTGACCCGGACCATTTTGTGAAGGGCGGATCGGCGCGACATCACCGCTCGATTCTGCCGGCTCATTGCTGGCAGGCGCGTCGGCGGCTGGTGCCTGCGTGGCCGCATCCGGTGCGGTTTGCTGAACCTGAGGCGGCGTCGGTACGGTATCCGTTTGCTCGCCCTCAGCCAGCGCTGCTGGCGTCAGGCTCAAAGCGCCCAGAAAAATTCCTGCTGAAAGAAGGTTGACGTGTGTCCTGCGCATTGGTGATTCCCACTCTGGTTAATTATTCATTGTCCATGTTACTGACAAGCACAGCTCGCGGAAGGTTCCCGCGTCGCGCTTTAGCGCGTCAATGTTCGTCGCACAGCATACCTCAGCATGGCTTTTTTTCGCGCGGTAAAATTGCAAGCAAGCATGAGAAAACGGCAGGAAATTTCAACGTAGATGGGTGATTTACGCCACCAGCCCGTAAGCGGTGGCGGCAGGCATTATGGGTTGACCGGAATCACCGATCCTTTGTACTGCTGGCGAATAAATTCTGCGGTTTGCTTTGACTCCAGATCGCTGGCCAGCTGCAGAATACGCGGGTCTTTAGCCAGTTTTGGTGTTGTTACCAATACGTTCGCGTATGGATTATCCTTCGCCTGCTCCAGCGCCAGCGCATCACGCGACGGCACCAGCCCGGCCTGCAGCGCATAGTTGCCGTTGATGATCGCCAGCTGTGCATCATCCAGTGCACGCGGTAGCTGCGGTGCTTCCACTTCAATAATCTTGAGGCGATGCGGGTTATCGACGATATCAGCAGACGTTGCCAACGTCGTGGCACTGCTGTTTTTCAGTGTGATAAGGCCGCTGGTCTGCAGCAGATAGAGCGCACGGCTCAGGTTAGTGACGTTATTGGGCACGGCCACCTGCGCGCCCTCTGGCAGATCTTTCAGCGTCTTCACTTTGTGTGAATAGATTCCCAGCGGTTCAATGTGCACCGTTGCCACGACGGCAAATTTTTCACCGAGCGCTTTTTCCTGATCGCGCAGATACGGCACATGCTGGAAATAGTTAGCATCTACATCACCGCGCGCCAGCAGTTCATTAGCGTTGAGGTTACCGTTGAGTTCGATCACCTCAAGATCGAGTTTTTTATCCGTGGCTTTAATGTGGTTGAGAATTTCACTGTGCGGCACCGGATCGGCTGCAACCCGCAGTGCAGCGGCGGATGCACTGGTGCTGAACAGAGAGAACAATGCCAGCGTAGCTATCATCTTTTTATGCATGGGTTTTCCTTACTGTTTTTATGATTTATCGGTGATAAGGGCATCGGCGTAGTAGCGCTCTGCCACATCGCGATGAGAGCGCAGGCGCCCTTTGAGATAATTCCAGCCCACATCGCGCAACAGCGGATTGGCGGGATCGCGGGTCAGGCCGCGCGC
>Ga0157361_1000118_pt1 | contig 44308 bp, 43 predicted proteins | sample AttlaeALBM2_FD_111481 | JGI IMG/M metagenome (GOLD analysis project Ga0157361, IMG submission 111481) | Fungus gardens microbial communities from leaf cutter ant in Ribeirão Preto, State of São Paulo, Brazil - Atta laevigata ALBM2 | ecosystem: Host-associated > Fungi > Mycelium > Unclassified ...
AACCTGCTGCATCAGGCAGGCGTTAAATCTGTCGGTTTGATGACGCAGCCGATTTAAAGTCGAACCGTTTTTTGGGAACCGAGTGTGTCGAAGGCAACCGAGCAAAACGAGAAGTTAAAGCGCGCGATAATTATATCGGTGGCTCTGCACGTGGTACTGATCGCCCTGCTGATCTGGAGCTCCTTCAGCGAGAATATTGAGGCGAGCGGCGGAGGCGGCGGCAGCGATATCGACGCGGTGATGGTCGATCCTGGCGCCGTGGTAGAGCAGTACAACCGTCAGCAGAACCAGAAAAGCGACAGCCAGCGCGCCGAGCAGCAGCGTGAGAAACAGGCGCAGCAGCAGGCTGAAGAGCTGCAGCAGAAGCAGGCCGCGGAACAGCAGCGTCTGAAGGCGCTGGAAAAAGAACGTTTGCAGGCGCAGGAAGCGGCAAAAGCGCAGGCTGAACAGCAGAAACAGGCGGAAGCGGCGGCTAAAGCGGCGCAGGAGCAGCAAAAAGCGGCCGAGGCGGCTGCGGCGCAGGCGAAAGCCGATGCCAAAGCGGAAGCGCAGGCGCAGGCCAAAGCGGCTGCCGAGGCGGCGCAAAAGGCGGAAGAACAGGCTAAGCAGGCCGCCGCCGACGCGAAGAAAAAGGCGGAAGAGCAGGCGAAAGCCGCCGCCGCGTCCGCCGCCAAAGAGAAAGCGGTGGCCGACGCGAAAGCGGCAGCCGATGCGAAGGCCAAAGCGGCGGCGGAGGCGAAAGCTAAAGCGGCGCAGGAGGCGAAAGCCAAAGCGGCCGAGGAAGCGAAAGAGAAAGCCGAAGCGGCTAAAGAGAAGGCGGCTCAGGAAGCGAAAGAGAAAGCCGAAGCGGCCAAAGAGAAAGCGGCGCAGGAAGCCAAAGAAAAAGCGGAAGCCGCGAAAGAGAAAGCGGCGGCCGAAGCGAAAGCGAAAGCCGATGCGGCCGCCAAAGCCAAAGCGGACGCCGCGGCGAAAGCCAAGGCCGCCGCCGACGCGAAGAAAAAAGCGGCGGCGGAAGCGGCGAAAAACAGCAGTGACGTTGACGATCTGCTTGGCGGCCTGACCTCTGGTAAGAATGCACCGAAAAGTGGCGCAGCCGGTGGCGGCGGCGCGGCAGGGCAGGGCAACCAGAAAAAAGCCGGCGCATCGGGCGCAGAGATTAACTCTTATCTGGGACAGGTTGTGGGCGCGATTCAGAGCCGCTTCTACGATGCTGATACTTATAAGGGGAAAGAGTGTAACCTGCGTATCAAGCTGGCGCCTGACGGTTTGCTGATTGACGTCAAATCTGAAGGTGGCGACCCGGCATTATGCCAGGCGGCTATCGCTGCCGCGAAGCAGGCTCGCATTCCTAAGCCGCCATCGCAAGCAGTGTATGAAGTGTTTAAAAACGCGCCAATGCGTTTCAAACCGGAATAATGCAGTAACCCGCGGCAGGTTGAACTAAGGTTAGCTAGCCGTATTAGATGAATACTCGTGTTTTTCAGGAACTGTGCGAATTATCATGAACTCAGGTTCAGGTAAGGGAGAAAAGATGAAGCAGGCACTTCGTGTAACCTTAGGTTTTTTTGTTCTGCTGTGGGCTGCGATGCTCCACGCAGAAGTACGCATTGAAATTACGCAGGGCGTAAACACCGCGCGCCCAATCGGTGTCGTCCCGTTCAAATGGGCTGGCTCAGGCGCCGCGCCTGAAGATGTGGGCGGCATCGTCTCCGCTGACTTACGCAACAGCGGTAAATTCAATCCAATCGATCGCTCACGTCTGCCGCAGCAGCCGACCAGCGCGCAGGAAGTACAGCCTGCCGCCTGGAGCGCGCTGGGTATCGATGCGGTGGTTGTCGGTCAGGTCACCTCTAATCCAGATGGCAGCTATCAGGTTGCGTATCAGCTGGTGGACACCGGCGGCGCGCCGGGTACCGTTCTGGCGCAGAACTCCTACAAAGTCACCAAACAGTGGCTGCGCTATGCTGCGCATACCGCCAGTGACGAGGTGTTCGAGAAGCTGACGGGCGTTAAAGGCGCGTTCCGCACTCGTATCGCCTACGTGGTGCAGACCAACGGCGGCCAGTTCCCGTATGAACTGCGCGTGTCAGACTACGACGGCTTTAACCAGTTTGTCGTGCATCGCTCGCCGCAGCCGCTGATGTCTCCGGCCTGGTCGCCAGACGGCAGCAAAGTGGCCTACGTGACCTTTGAAAGCGGTAAATCGGCGCTGGTGGTACAGACGTTGTCAAACGGCGCGATTCGCCAGGTTGCCTCCTTCCCGCGTCACAACGGCGCCCCGGCCTTCTCGCCGGATGGGACTAAACTCGCTTTCGCCCTGTCGAAAACGGGCAGCCTGAATCTCTACGTGATGGATCTGGCTTCCGGCCAGACGCGTCAAATCACCGACGGTCGCTACAACAGCACTGAACCGAGCTGGTTCCCGGATAGCCAGACGCTGGCTTACACCTCGGATCAGGCTGGAGCGCCGCAAATTTATAAAATTGGTATCAACGGCGGTGCGCCACAGCGTATTACCTGGGAAGGCTCGCAAAACCAGGATGCGGACGTCTCTGCCGATGGTAAAACTATGGTGATGATTAGCAGCGCCGGTGGCGCCCAGCACGTCGCCAAACAGGATCTGGTAACGGGAGCCGTTCAAACGTTAACGAGCACGTTCCTGGATGAATCGCCAAGTCTGGCTCCAAACGGCACGATGGTAATCTATAGCTCTACTCAGGGGATGGGTTCCGTGTTGCAGTTGGTATCAACAGATGGGCGTTTCAAAGCGCGTCTTCCGGCAACTGATGGACAGGTAAAATCACCTGCCTGGTCGCCGTATCTGTAATGCATAGGTCCCCTGCGCAGCAGGGGGTTAAATGTATGATAAACAATATAACAGGATAACAAAATGCAACTGAACAAAGTGCTGAAAGGGTTGATGCTGGCTCTGCCGGTTCTGGCTGTAGCCGCTTGTAGCTCACACAAAAACAACAACAATGACCAGACTGGCATGGGCGCTGATGGCGCTTACGGCAACGGTGCTGGCATGAACGGCAGCGGCAACGGCAACATGTCTTCTGACGAGCAGGCGCGTCTGCAGATGCAGCAGCTGCAGCAGAACAACATCGTCTACTTCGGTCTGGACAAATATGACGTGCAGTCTGACTACGCTCAGATGCTGGACCAGCACGCAGCCTTCCTGCGCAGCAACCCGTCATACAAAGTGACCATCGAAGGTCACGCGGATGAGCGCGGCACGCCGGAATACAACATCGCACTGGGCGAGCGTCGTGCTAACGCCGTGAAGATGTACCTGCAGGGCAAAGGCGTATCGGCTGACCAGATGTCTATCGTTTCTTACGGTAAAGAGAAACCGGCTGTTCTGGGTCATGACGAAGCGGCTTACTCTAAAAACCGTCGTGCCGTTCTGGTCTACTAAGAGAATCACATGATTAGTAACTTCAGACTTCACCTGTTGGGTCTGTCGTTACTGGTTGGCGTAGCGGCCCCCTGGGCCGCTAATGCCCAGGCATCAATCAGTAACGTCGGCTCTGGCTCGGTCGAAGACCGCGTCACCACTCTTGAACGCATTTCCAACGCCCAGGCTCAGCTTCTGCAGCAACTGCAGCAGCAGATGAGCGACAACCAAAGCGATATCGATTCGCTGCGCGGGCAAATCCAGCAAAACAGCTACCAGCTTAATCAGGTCATCGAGCGGCAGAAGCAGCTCTATCAGCAGATCGACAGCCTGAGCAGCAGCGGCGCGAACAGTGCGGCACAAAGCGGCGCTGATGCGCCAGCGGCGAACGCCGATACGGGCGCAGCGGCCAGCGCTGACGGCGCGGCGGCAGCCTCGTCAGGCGCGCCGGTGCAGAGCGGCGACGCCAACAGCGACTATAACGCCGCAGTGGCGCTGATTCTGGAAAAAAAACAGTACGATCAGGCGATCGCTGCGCTGCAGGCGTGGGTCAAGCGCTATCCTGACTCAACCTATCAGCCGAACGCCAATTACTGGCTGGGGCAGTTGAACTACAACAAGGGTAAAAAAGACGACGCGGCCTATTATTATGCCACCGTGGTCAAAAATTACCCGAAGTCGCCGAAGGCTTCTGAAGCGTTGCTGAAGGTTGGCGTTATCATGCAGGAGAAAAAGGATACGGCGAAAGCCAAGGCCGTTTTCCAGCAGGTGATAAAACTTTACCCCAATACCGATTCAGCTAAGCAGGCGCAAAAACGTCTCGACGGGCTGTAATTTGTGCAGCCAGCACCGGATTTTGCCTGATTTCTGGTCTGGCAGCATGAAAGGTAAGCAGTTGACGCCGCTGGTGGAAAATAAGGGTTGCGCTACCTCGTTAAATCAGTAATATATGCCGCCGTTGCCGGGACAGATTGCAAATGTGTCTGGCAAGCCTGAAGATGGGTCGTTAGCTCAGTTGGTAGAGCAGTTGACTTTTAATCAATTGGTCGCAGGTTCGAATCCTGCACGACCCACCATCTTCTCAGCGAACAGGTTTTCTTTTCTGTTGCTGCGAAACTTCAGCATCGCTTCACAACCTAAAGATGGGTCGTTAGCTCAGTTGGTAGAGCAGTTGACTTTTAATCAATTGGTCGCAGGTTCGAATCCTGCACGACCCACCATCTTTTACGCAGGCTTCAGGTTTGCGGGTTGTAAGCCCCAAGCGGGTCGTTAGCTCAGTTGGTAGAGCAGTTGACTTTTAATCAATTGGTCGCAGGTTCGAATCCTGCACGACCCACCAATTCAGAAAAAAGCGCCCAATGGGCGCTTTTTTCGTTTCTGCGCTATGTGGCTATAATCAGCCGTTTCGTAAAGCTAAACCGCAGCCAGACTGGTGCAGGGGTGGCGAGCGCGAAGAGCAAAGCGTCCGAGCCAGCGACAAAAACGCCGGGAGCGTTTTTGAACAACGCACAGCGTTGGCCCGGAACGGGCGCACCTCAAGGATGAGGTGCGTAGCCGCGAGGCCGACACACAGGGATGTGGGGTTCCTTTGCGATCGCGCTCGCTACCCCTGCGCCGCGCACTATACCTGCAGCTATGGCTATCCCGCGCCTCGTTAAGATTCTTTCTTCGCCTTTGCTACGGTGAGATTCTCCCAGATATGCATCACCGCGTAGCTGCGCCACGGACGCCACTGCTGCGAACGCGCCTCCGCCTCGGCGGGCTTCAGGCCGCCCAGATTATTACGAATGGCGATATCTTCCTTGGGGAACGCGTCTGGCCAGCGCAGGGCGCGCATCGCAATATAGTGCGCCGTCCAGGGGCCAATGCCCGGCAGCGCCACCAGCTGCTTCATCACCGTCTCCGGCGACTGCGTGGCGTTAAAGCGCAGCGAGCCGCCGGCACACGCCTGCGCAAAGGCGATAATGGCGCGTGAGCGCGCGCTCACGATGCCGAGCGGCGCAACGTCGTCCACCGTCAGGCTGGCAACACGCTCCGGTAGCGCGGCGTAGCGCGTAAGATCGGAAAAAGGGGTCACGCAGGGCTCGCCAAAGGCGGCGGCAAAACGGCTGCTCACGGTGGTAGCGGCCTTCACCGTCACCTGCTGCCCGATAATGGCGCGCACGCCAAGCTCAAAGGCGTCAAATGCGCCCGGCACGCGCAAACCGGGATTGCGCGCCAGGCTCGGCGCCAGCAGCGCATCCTGCGCCAGCCGGTCAGCGATAAGCTGCGGCTGTGCGTTAAGGTCGAAAAGATCGCGCAGGCGGCGCAGCAGCAGCGGCAGCACCGGCGTTAGCGAGGTGGAAAAGGTCAGCTGCAGCGCGCACTTCTGCGGCAGATGCGACACGCTAACCCAGCCGCGACAGCGTCCCAGCGCCACGGTGCGCCGGTACGCGCCATCCTGCACCGCCTCGACCTCTTTCATCAGGTGGGTCTGCAAAAAAGCCAGCATCGCCTCCCAGTCGTACGGCGGACGATAGACCATCAGCAGGGTGGTGCTGTCGCCCGTCTGCGCGCGCGTCGAGGCGCTGACGCCCTTGCGCAGCGCGCTCGGCGTCATGCGGTAGCGCGCCTGAAACACATCGTTAAAGCGGCGCAGGCTGCTAAAGCCGCTGGCATAGGCGACATCCGTCACCGGCAGCTGCGTCTCCGTCAGCAGCTGCTTCGCCAGCAGCATGCGCCGCGTCTGCTTCAGCTCCAGCGGCGACACGCCAAGCTCCTGCTGCACGATGCGGCGCAGCTGGCGCAGGCTGACGCCAAACTCGGCGGCGATCGCCTCCAGCCCTTCGCTCTCCTCCAGCATGCCCTCCTCGATGCGCTGAATCAGCCTGTCCGCCACGCGGTGAGGCTGATCGACCGGCGCGTTGCCCGGCGCAAGCTCAGGGCGACAGCGCAAACAGGGGCGGAAATGGGCCTTCTCCGCCGCTTCGGCGCTGGCGAAAAACAGACAGTTCTTCTGCTGCGGCGCTTTAACCGGGCAGATGGGGCGACAGTAAATGCCGGTCGAGGTGACGCCGACGAAAAACACCCCATCGAAACGGGTATCGCGCGAGGTGAGCGCCTGATAAGCAATCTCAGGATCGAACATAGTGACTCCTGCAAATAAACAGAGCCTATACCCGCTTTCTGATGCAGACTCGCTGTTTTCGGACAGCAAAGCAGTTTAGTCTGATGGCCGAAAACGGCCAGCGCGCAGTGGCTAAAATGCGACAATAACGGATGTCTCAAACAGGGAGAACAGCATCATGTATCACTACAAACTTGTCTCCACGCCGGTGGGCGAACTGAAACTGGTGGCGAGCGATCGCGGACTTGCAGGCATACTCTGGAAAAACGACGACCCGCACGGCGCGCGCTTTCTGCCGCAAACGCGCGACGCGTCGCATCCGATCCTGATCGAGGCGGAGCGCCAGCTGCGAGAGTACTTTGCCGGCGAGCGCCGCTGCTTCACGCTGCCGCTCGACTTCGTCGGCACCGAATTTCAGAAAAAAGTGTGGAACGCGCTGGTGGCGATCCCCTTCGGCGAAACGCGCAGCTACAGCGAAATCGCCCGCCAGATCGGCCATCCGCAGGCGGTGCGCGCGGTCGGCGCGGCGAACGGCAGAAATCCGATCTCTATCGTCGCGCCTTGCCATCGCGTCATTGGCGCCAACGGCAAGCTGACCGGTTTTGCCGGCGGTCTGGAGGTCAAAGCCTTCCTGCTGGATCTGGAAATGCCGCAAAAGTCGGCCGTGCTGCCGCTATTCACCGAGGAGCCGTCACCGCCGCCCGTCTAAAAAAGAACACGACACCGCCGCACGTTTCCGCTATCGTGTTTAGCATATAAAACACGATGGCGGAATGAACGTCAGTTTTCGCCATCTTAAGCGATTTTCGTTCATTTGATAAAACGAGAGCGGTGTAATGAGTGCTTTATTCGATACAGACAGCGCGGCCTGGCCCTTTCCCGCGAAACCTGCGCGCCTCAGCGGCGACGAAAAAGAATTTTACCTGAGTAAAATCAAACGCCTGCTAAAAGAGCGCGACGCGGTTATCGTGGCGCACTACTACACCGACCCGGAAATCCAGGCGCTGGCGGAAGAGACCGGCGGCTGCGTGGCGGACTCGCTGGAGATGGCGCGCTTCGGCAGCGCGCATCCGGCGTCGACGCTGCTGGTGGCGGGCGTGCGTTTTATGGGCGAAACCGCCAAAATCCTCAGCCCAGAGAAAACCGTGCTGATGCCGACGCTGCAGGCGGAGTGCTCGCTCGACCTCGGCTGCCCCATCGACGAATTCAACGCCTTCTGCGACGCCCATCCAGACCGCACCGTGGTGGTCTACGCCAACACCTCGGCGGCGGTCAAAGCGCGCGCCGACTGGGTGGTCACCTCCAGCATCGCGGTAGAGCTGATCGACCATCTCGACAGCCTGGGCGAAAAAATCATCTGGGCGCCGGATCGCCATCTTGGCCGCTACGTCACCCAGAAAACCGGCGCGGACGTGATCTGCTGGCAGGGCGCCTGCATCGTGCATGACGAATTCAAAACCCAGGCGCTGCTGCGCATGAAGGCACTCTATCCCGACGCGGCGGTGCTGGTGCATCCGGAATCGCCGCAGGCGGTGGTCGATCTTGCCGACGCGGTCGGCTCCACCAGCCAGCTTATCCAGGCGGCGCAGCAGCTGCCGCATCCGCAGATGATAGTGGCGACCGATCGCGGCATCTTCTACAAAATGCAGCAGGCGGTGCCGGAAAAAACGCTGCTGGAAGCGCCGACTGCAGGCGAAGGGGCGACCTGCCGCAGCTGCGCGCACTGCCCGTGGATGGCGATGAACGGCCTGAAAGCTATCGCCGAGGGGCTGGAGCAGGGTGGCGCGCAGCATGAAATAGAGGTTGATGCCGCGCTGCGCGAGGCGGCATTATTGCCGCTCAACCGCATGCTCTCTTTCGCTGCGGATCTCAAACTGAAGGTAAAAGGGAACGCCTGAGGAACCGATGATGGATTTTTTCAGCACAAGCAATATCCTGGTTCATATCCCGATCGGCGCGGGCGGCTACGATCTCTCGTGGATTGAAGCCATCGGCACGCTGGCGGGTCTGCTCTGCATCTGGCTCGCCAGCCTGGAAAAAGTGATCAACTATCCGTTCGGTCTGATTAACGTCACGCTGTTCGCCGCCATTTTCTTCCAGATCCAGCTCTACGCCAGCCTACTGCTCCAGCTCTTCTTTTTCGTCGCCAATGTCTACGGCTGGTACGCCTGGAGCCGGCAGACCGACGATCGCCAGGCGGCGCTAAAAATCCGCTGGCTGTCGCTGCCGAAGGCGCTGGGATGGGGCGCGGTCTGCGTCGTCGCCATTGCGCTAATGACGCGCTATATCGATCCGGTCTTCGCCTTCCTGACGCAGATCGCCGTGTCGCTGATGAACGCGCTCGGCCTGCAGGTGGCGATGCCGACGCTGCAGCCTGATGCCTTTCCGTTCTGGGACGCCAGCATGATGGTGCTCTCCATCGTGGCGATGATCCTGATGACGCGCAAATATGTCGAGAACTGGCTGCTGTGGGTGGTAATCGACGTGATCAGCGTGATGATCTTCGCGCGCCAGGGCGTCTACGCCATGGCGCTGGAATATGTCATCCTGACGCTGATTGCCCTTAACGGCTCGCGCCTGTGGATAGCGAGCGCGCGGCAGCACGGCTCGCGCGCGCTGGCGCGTCAGTGATGGTGCGCCTCTTCACCGTGATGATGATGGTGATGCGCCGTCGCTGAGCCGCCGTCGAAGCCCAGCTCGCAGTCGGGCGTGGCGCACGGCTGATACTCCATCTGCACCGTGGCGTGTCCAATCTGATACTTCTGGTGCAGATAGCGGTGGATACGCTGCAGCAGCGCATCGTGATCGTACGGCGGGATCACATGCGCATGCAGCGTCACCACCGGCTTCTCGCCGACCTGCCAGATGTGCACATGATGCACGTTGCGCACCTCCGGAATATTCAGCGTCAGGTCGCGCGTCAGCTTCTCTGCATCGATCACCGCCGGCGCGCCCTCCAGCAGCTCGTGCAGGCTCTCGCGCAGCAGCGCCCATGCGCTGCGCAGCACCAGCAGCGACACCAGCAGCGACAGAATCGGGTCGATGGGCGTCCAGCCGGTATAGAGGATAATCAACGCCGCCACAATCGCGCCCACCGAACCCAGCAGATCGCCCATAACGTGCAGCGCGGCGGCGCGCACGTTGAGATTCTTCTCTTCGCTGCCGTGATGCAGCAGCCAGAAAGAGAGCATATTGGCCAGCAGGCCCGCGATTGCAATGCCGAGCATCAAACCGCCGGTCACCGGCTGCGGCTGGTAAAAGCGACGCAGCGCCTCCCAGACGATCAGCGCGGTAATCACCAACAGGGCGATGGCGTTGACGAAGGCCGCCAGCGTGGTAAGACGCAGCAGCCCGAAGGTATGACGAGCGTTGGGCTTGCGCTGGGCGAACTGCACCGCCAGCAGCGCCATTAGCAGCGCGGCGGCGTCGGTAAGCATGTGTCCGGCATCGGCCAGCAGCGCCAGCGAGCCGGAAATCCAGCCGCCGACCGCCTCCGCCAGCATAAAGATTGCCGTAACGGCGAAAGCGGCCGCGAGGCGTTTGCGATTGCCCGCCGGCGCACCGTGAGCGTGGTTATGAGCCATAAGAGTCCAGTTTTATCAGTAACCTGTTGGTGAGTAATAGTAGCAAATCCCATTCATCCGGCGCGTCCTGCTGCGCTTTAGCCCGATCCGCCAGCCGCTGGCTGAGTTCGGCGCCTTGCTCCAGACCGATAAGCAGCCAGCTTCCCTTCATGCGGTGCGCCGCTTCCGCCAGCTGCGGCCAGTCGCCCGCAGCGCGTGCCGCCGTGATGCGCGCCACGTCGTTGTTCAGCGCGTCGCGCAGCGTTCGGCTGAGCCGCGCCAGAAACTTCTCGCTCTGCTGCGCCAGCTGGCGCAGGTTGTCATCCAGCGCCGCCAGCGGATCCCGATCGAAATGCGCCAGCAGCGCGGCGAGATCGCCTAGCTGCACCGGCTTAATTAGCACGCGCTCGTTCGCCTGCAGCGGCAGGCTGAGCAGCTGCGCGTCGGCGGAGCAGAGCACACGCATCGCCGCTCGCTGACGCTGACGATCGCGGCGGCGCAGCAGCCGCAGCAGCAGCTGGCCGTCCGGACGCGGCATCATCTGATCGATAAACAGCAGATCGTAGGGCCGTTCGGCATCCGCGCGCAGCAGGGCGCGCCCGTCGGCAAAGCAGTCCGCCTCGATGGCGAAGCGCGCCAGCTGCTGCTGCAGCACCATCAGGTTGGCCGGGTGATCGTCGACGATGGCGCAGCGCAGCGCGGCATAGCGCGGCAGCACGGCGTTCTCCTGCGGCGCGGCCTCGCAGCGCTCCAGCGGCAGCGTCACCGTGACCTCGGTGCCGCGGCCGGGCTGCGAGCGCAGCGCAATATCACCGCCCATGCGCTGCACGATCTCCCGACAGATAAACAGGCCCAGACCGCTGCCCTGCACCGATACCTTTTTACCCGACGGCGCCTGATACCAGGGATCGAACAGCTTCGGCTGCTCTTCCGGCGGAATGCCGCTGCCGCTGTCGCGCAGGGTGAAGATCAGCTGTTCATCGGCGGCAAGCGTCAGGCGTATCTCGCCCTGAGCGGTAAACTTCAGGGCGTTGGTCATCAGGTTATTGATCACCTGCTGCAGCCGATCCGCGTCGATCAGCACGCGCTCCGGCAGCGGCGTCAGCGCCTCGACGATCAGCGTCGGGCCGCCGGCGCGCATCAGCGGATGATAAAAGCGCTGCTGCTGCGCCAGCCACGCCTCCAGCGCCAGCGGACGCGGCGCGAGGGTAAAACTGTTGCTCTCGATGCGTGCGTGATCCTGCAGATCGTTCAGCAGCGTCAGCAGCGAGCGGGCGCTGCTGTAGACCAGCGACAGGTTGGCGGAGCGCGCTTTTTCCAGCTCCAGCAGACCGAGGATCGCCTGCATCGGCGTGCGCAGCTCATGGCTGACGGTGGCGAGGAACTGGCTTTTCATCGCGTTGGCGCGCTCGGCCTGCTGACGCTGAAGGCGTTCGCGCCGCTGCTGCCAGTAGCGGCGCGCCAGCAGCAACAGCAGCACGACGATGGCCGCGCCCGCTGCGGCCAGCACCAGCTGCGGCAGCGCGCGCATCGTCATCGCATTGCCCGGCTGCGGCGGCGTCAGCCAGCCGTCGCGCATCTGCCGCTGCGTATCAACGGGAATCTGTTGCAGCGCGCGGTTGATCAGCGGACGCAGCAGCGGCTGGTCGGCAGCGACGCCCAGCGCCACCGGCCAGGCGATATCGCTGGCGGCGAAGGCGAGACGCAGCCGATCGCCGTAGCGCGCGGCAATGCGCCAGCGCGCCGACAGCACGTTATCCGCCAGCGCGTCGATCTGTCCGTTCGCCAGCGCGTCGTACAGGCTGGCGCGATCGGCAAACACCTGCGGCGTCACCTCAGGCGGCAGCAACCGCGTTGCGACGTCGTCGCGCAGCATGCCGACCCGCTTGCCCGCCAGATCGTGCCAGCGGCTGAAGCTGGCGTCGCGCCGGCTGTAGATGCCCCAGAGGGCGCGCCAGACCGGCAGCGTGGCGTTTTGCGCCGCGTCGCCGCTGAGCGGCAGCGTGAGCCGCAGCATCACCTGACGCTGCGCCAGCAGTTCGTCCGCCTGCTGCGGACCGGCGACCCAGCGCGGCGCGAAGCGCACGCCGCTGCTCTGCGCGATGGCGTTGAGCAGATCGACGCTGTAGCCGCGCGCCGCGCCGCTGCCGTCACGGTAGCTCCAGGGGGCGTTGTCGATCTCCGCGGCGTAGTAGATCACCGGATGGGCGCTGAGCCAGGCGCGCTCTGCCGCGCTCAGCATCAGGGTTTGCGTATCCTGATAGCGCGGCAGCGGGGCGCCCCAGCGCGACTGCAGGCTGGTCGCCAGTTCGGCGGGCAGCTGACGCAGACTCTGGTTGATCCAGTCGATCAGCGCGGCGTCGCGGGCGAAGGCGCGCAGCGTCAGCTGGCCGACATCCAGCTGCGAGGCGATCTGGTAGATCTCGCCCTGCTGCAGCTGACTGAGCAGAAAGCTGGCGCTGATCTCATCCGCCACCACATAGTCGTTCTGCTGATTAAGCAGCGTCGAAATCGCCTGCAGGTCGTTGCTGTAGGTGCGCCAGCGATGCTTTTGCGCCACTGTCGCCGGCAGTTGCGCCAGCGTGACCTGGCTGATGGCGAGCTGCGCATTCTCGCTGTTGAACATCACGGCACGCGCGTTGCGCTGGCTGCGATAGATGCGCAGCGGGCTGCTGAACCAGCTTTCGCTGTGCAGCACGCCCGCCGGCAGCGGGTTCGGCAGCGCGCCCAGCGCAAAATCTATCTGGCCGTTCTGCAGCGCCGCCATCAGCTGCGCGCGATCGGCGAACAGCCTGAGCGTAAACCGGGCGCCGGTAAGCTGATGCAGGGCGGCCAGCGCGTCGGCGTCCAGGCCGTAGAGCTCGTCGCCGACGCGCATCGTCCAGGGCGCGTTGCTCTCCTCCAGCAGGCCGACGCGCAGCGTCTTTCCCTGCATCGCGTCGGCGCCGCTGACCGGCATCATCATCGGCAGATCCAGGCTGCTGACCGGCCGCAGTTCGGCCCAGGTCAGAGTAGCCGAGAGAGAGAGCAACAGCAGCAGCAGGAATCGCCTCACTGCTGCGCTTTCCACAGGTCGGCCAGCTCCACTACCGAGCGCGCGCCGGTTTTTTCGAGAATATTCTTTTTATGGGTGCTGACGGTTTTATTGCTGATATGCAGCTGTTCGGCGATCTGCAAGTTCGAGAGGCCGGTTGCCAGCAGCGCCAGCACCTGCTGCTCTTTGCTGGTGAGCGGCAGGGCGGAGGCGGTCACCTCAGGCGGGAAGGCGAGCTGGCCGCCCAGCACCGCGAGGATCGCGCTCAGCAGCTGCTCCATACGCTGGCTTTTGACCACGTAGCCCGCCGCGCCCAGCGCCTGCGCGCTGCGCACATAGTGGCTGCCCTGCTGCGCCGAATAGATCAGCACGGGGATCTGCGGAAAATGGATCCTGAGGCGACGCAGGATTTCCAGCCCGTCGCCGTCCGGCAGGCCGATATCCAGCACGATAATGTCGGTGGGCTGCGTTAGCAGCTGGCGCGCCTGCTGTTCGCTGGCGGCGGAACGTAAAAGGATGGAGAAGGGGGCCCGATCGAGCGCGGCTTCCAGCGCCACTTCGACCAGCGGATGATCGTCTATTAACAACAGCGAGGCCATGAACGTTTCCTGACAGAATTCATTGCCCCAGCATAGCGGAAGTTAACGCAGAGAAAAATAATGGAGAGCCGAAGCTCTCCAGAAGATATTACTGCGAGGTGCCGTCAGTTTTGCGGTCGACTTTGCCGCCGCCCTCTTTGGTTTGCACCTTGCTGTTAATATCGGGGCATTTGCCGTCTTTACACTGGCTATTCTGGTCCATCTCATTGGCGGACATATTGCTGCCGCTGGTGCTGCCGCCGTTAGCCGCAGGATTGGTGTTGGTGCCGGTATTATTGATTTTGCTGTTATCGACGTTATTCGGCGGCAGATTCTGTTTCGCGCCGCCCGCTGCCGCGCCTGCTTCAGCCGCCTGGTTAGCCGTACCGTTATTGTCAGCCATTGCCGCGCCGCTGCCTAAAGTCATTGCTGCCGTCAGAAAGATAATTGCAAACTTATTCATCATTATGCTCCTGTAATCAATGATAGCTGCTGTTTTGAACCCGATGGTGCAGTTTGACGCAAAGAGGTTCCGGCGAAATTTAATTTCACCCAAAGGTCGTCCGGAAGGGATAAATAATGTAAGCGAAGCGTTCCTCAGTGCTTACATGTTAAAGCCTAGTTGAGAACCCTATAAATGCAAATCTCACGCATGCATTTAAGACGTGCCCTGAATTTACACTCCGGGCGCAACGGGATAAATTGGTCGGGTTGTGCCCGACGCGCGTTGGGCCAGGAATAAATGGAATGATTTATGAATTACCAGAATGATGATTTACGTATTCGGGATATTAAAGAGCTGCTGCCTCCCGTTGCGCTGCTGGAGAAGTTTCCCGCCACCGATAATGCCGCGCGCACCGTTGCTCGCGCGCGCGACGCTATCCATCAGATTTTGCAGGGCGAGGACGATCGCCTGCTGGTGGTAATCGGCCCCTGTTCGATTCACGACCCGCAGGCGGCGAAAGAGTACGCTTCACGCCTGCTGAAGCTGCGCGACGAGCTGAAAGGCGAGCTGGAAGTAGTGATGCGCGTCTATTTTGAAAAGCCGCGCACCACCGTCGGCTGGAAAGGGCTGATCAACGATCCCTATATGGACGGCAGCTTTCAGCTGAACGACGGCCTGCGCCTGGCGCGCCAGCTGCTGCTGGAGATCAACGACAGCGGCCTGCCGGCGGCGGGCGAGTTTCTCGATATGATCACGCCGCAGTACGTGGCGGACCTGATGAGCTGGGGCGCTATCGGCGCGCGTACCACCGAGTCGCAGGTGCATCGCGAGCTGGCCTCAGGGCTCTCCTGTCCGGTCGGCTTTAAGAACGGCACCGACGGCACCATCAAGGTGGCGATCGACGCCATCAACGCCGCGGGTTCGCCGCACTGTTTCCTGTCAGTGACCAAGTATGGTCATTCGGCGATTGTCGAAACCAGCGGCAACGCGGACTGCCATATTATTCTGCGCGGCGGCAAAGAGCCGAACTACAGCGCGCAGCACGTTAGCGCGGTGAAAACCGGTCTGGAGAAGGCGGGTCTGCCGCCGCAGGTGATGATCGACTTCAGCCACGCCAACAGCAGCAAGCAGTATCAGAAGCAGCTGGACGTCGCGGATGACGTGGCGGCGCAGATTTCTGGCGGCGAGCGCGGCGTTATCGGCGTGATGATCGAGAGCCATCTGGTCGAGGGCAACCAGAGCCTCGAGAGCGGCGAGCCGCTGGTCTACGGCAAGAGCATCACCGACGCCTGCATCGGCTGGCCTGATACCGACAAGGTGCTGCGCCAGCTGGCTGCGGCGGTGAAGCAGCGCCGCGGCTGATTAAAAGCGGCGGAGATGCTGTGCGCGCCAGCGCCAGATCCGCAGCCATAAAAAAGGCCAGACATTGTCTGGCCTTTTTACATTTCAGCTGACGCTTACTTTGCTTTACCCTGGTTAGCGACGGCGGCGGCTTTCGCGGCAATCTCGTCGGCATCGCCCAGATAGTAGCGTTTGATCGGTTTGAAATTCTCGTCGAACTCATACACCAGCGGCACACCGGTCGGGATGTTCAGCTCAAGGATCTCATCTTCGCTCATGTTGTCGAGGTATTTCACCAGCGCGCGCAGCGAGTTGCCGTGCGCCGCGATGATCACTTTCTCGCCGCTCTTGATGCGCGGCAGAATGCTCTCGTTCCAGTAAGGGATAACGCGATCGATGGTCAGCGCCAGGCTCTCGGTGGTCGGCAGCTGCTCAGCGCTCAGCTTCGCATAGCGCGGGTCATGGCCAGGGAAACGCTCGTCGTTGCGATCCAGCTCCGGCGGCGTAACCGCGAAGCCGCGACGCCACTGTTTCACCTGATCGTCGCCATATTTGGCCGCGGTTTCCGCTTTATCCAGACCCTGCAGCGCACCGTAGTGACGCTCGTTCAGACGCCAGGATTTCTCTACCGGCAGCCAGGCCTGATCCAGCTCATCAAGAACATTCCACAGAGTGTGAATGGCGCGTTTCAGCACGGAGGTGTAAGCGAAATCAAAGACGAAACCTTCTTTTTTCAGCAGCTGACCGGCTGCTTTGGCTTCGGTGCGACCTTTATCAGAAAGATCCACGTCATACCATCCGGTGAAGCGGTTTTCCTGGTTCCACTGACTTTCGCCGTGGCGGACCAGAACCAGCTTAGTTACGGCCATAGTTAACTCCTTAACTCTTTGATGTTTCTACGATAATGGAAACCTTGCTGCAACCAACCCGACGCGCGCGCCCGGCGGCACATGGATAGCGCCATACCATAGCGGAAAACGGCGCAGGGTGTAAGCCTGTCGGCGACGCACTGCGCGTTTTCCAGGCGGCTCAGCGCGGCGTGAAGCGGTAGCGCGTCACCGACTCCCAGCGCTCGCCCGGCTGCAGCCAGCATGAGGGCTGGGGCCACTCAGGATGATTCGGCGAATCGGGTAAAAATTCGCTCTCCAGCGCAATGCCCTGGAAAGCAGTATAGCTTTCCTGTTCGCGCGCGCGCGTTCCCGCCAGATAGTTGCCGGTATAGAACTGCAGCGCGGGCGCGGCAGTGGTCACGGTCAGCTGCAGTTCGCCGTCGGCAGACCAGAGGTGCGCGGCTGGCTTGCTGGCGTCGCCGGCGCTGTCGAGCAGAAAGGCGTGATCATAACCCTTCACCGCCTGCTGATCGGCGTCGGCGAGAAAATCCTGCGCCACAATCTTGCCCGCGCGAAAATCGAAGCTGGTGCCCGCCACCGCTTTCAACGGCGCATTGGGAATACCGTCGCTGTCGACAGGCAGATACTGTTCGGCCAGCAGTTGTAAGCGATGCTGGCGCGCGTCGCCATGATGCGCATCAAGATTAAAGTAGGCGTGGTTGGTCAGATTGACCGGGCAGGGCCGATCGACCTCCGCCTGATAGCTGATCGACAGGCAGTTGTCGTCGTCCAGCTCATAGCGCACCTGCGCCAGCAGGTTGCCGGGATAACCCTGGTCGCCGTCCGGCGAGTCCAGGCGGTAAACCACGCTGTTCTCGCTCTGGCTGACGATCTGCCAGCGGCGCTTGTCAAAGCCCTGCGGCCCGCCGTGCAGCTGGTGTTCGCCCTGGTTCGCCGCCAGCTGAATAGCCTGTTGCGTCAGCGTCGCCTTGCTGATGCGGTTGGCGTAGCGTCCGATGGTGGCGCCGAGATAGGCGTCCTGATGCAGATAGTCGGACGGCGTGGCGCAGCCGAGCAAGGTTTCGCGCACGCTGCCGTCGCGCATCGGCACCCGCGCCGACAGCCAGGTGGCGCCCCAGTCCATAAAGGTCGCTACCATGCCGCTGGCGTTACGCAGCACCGTAATGCGCCACGGCTGACCGTCTGGCGCGTGTGAATTCACGTCGCTTAGCATTGACCCGCTCCTTCTGAGGCGGTGCAAACGTAAAAGGTCTCTTTGATGCCGGTTTTCGCTTCATACTGTTCCGCCACCGCCGCTTTCACTCGATCCACCAGATCGAACGGCATCAGCGCCACCACACAGCCGCCGAAGCCGCCGCCGGTCATGCGCACGCCGCCGCGATCGCCGATCTCCGCCTTAACGATCTCGACCAGCGCATCGATCGGCGGCACGGTGATTTCGAAGTCGTCGCGCATCGAGGCGTGCGATTCCGCCATCAGCTCGCCCATACGTTTCAGGTCTCCCTTGCTCAGCGCGTCGGCCGCCTCCAGGGTACGGGCGTTCTCCGTCAGCACGTGACGCACGCGTTTTGCCACCTGCGGATCCAGCTCATGCTCCACCGCTTTGAACTGATCGATATCCACGTCGCGCAGCGCTGGCTGAGCGAAGAAGCGCGCGCCGGTTTCGCACTGCTCGCGGCGCGTGTTGTATTCGCTGCCCACCAGATTGCGGCGGAAGTTGGAGTTGATGATCACCACTGCGATATCTTTCGGCATTGAAACCGGGCGGGTGCCGAGGGTGCGGCAGTCGAGCAGCATAGCGTGATCTTTTTTGCCCAGCGCGGAAATGAGCTGGTCCATAATGCCGCAGTTGCAGCCCACGAACTGGTTTTCCGCCTCCTGACCGTTGACGGCGATGGCCGCGCCGTCGAGCTTCAGGTGATAGAGCTGCTGAAATACGGTGCCGACCGCCACTTCCAGCGACGCCGACGAGCTGAGGCCCGCACCCTGCGGCACGTCGCCGGCAATCACCATGTCGACGCCGCCGAAGCTGGCGTCGCGCTGCTGCAGGTGTTTCACTACGCCGCGCACGTAGTTGGCCCACATTGGCTCTTTCACGCTGAGGATCGGCGCGTCGAGCGAGAAGCTGTCCTGCTGATTATCGTAATCCACTGCCACGACGCGCACCTGACGATCGTCGCGCTTCGCGCAGGCGATAACGGTCTGATAATCGATAGCGCACGGCAGCACGAAGCCGTCGTTGTAGTCAGTATGTTCGCCAATCAGGTTCACGCGGCCCGGTGCCTGGATGGTGTGGGTCGGGGCATAGCCGAAGGTTTCGTTGAAAATCTGCTGCGTGGTGGTTTTTAACATTATTGTGCCTCGCGGAAATGAATATCGCTAACGGCGCGCAGACGTTCTGCCGCCTGTTCCGCCGTTAGATCGCGTTGGGTTTCAGCCAGCATTTCGTAGCCGACCATAAATTTGCGAACCGTAGCCGAGCGCAGCAGCGGCGGGTAAAAGTGCGCGTGCAGCTGCCAGTGATCGTTTTCTTCGCCGTTGAACGGCGCGCCGTGCCAGCCCATGGAGTAGGGGAAAGAGCACTGAAACAGGTTGTCGTAGCGGCTGGTCAGCTGCTTAAGCGCCTTCGCCAGATCTGCGCTCTGTTCCGGCGAGAGATCGTTGAGGCGTTTAATATGGGCTTTCGGCAGCAGCAGCGTCTCGAACGGCCAGGCCGCCCACCAGGGCACCACCGCCAGCCAGTGTTCGGTTTCGACCACGGTGCGGCTGCCGTCGTTCAGTTCGCGCGCGGCGTAGTCCACCAGCATCGGCGAGCCGTGCGCAGCATAGTAGGCGCGCTGATGCTCATCTTCGCGCTGCGCTTCGTTAGGCAGAAAACTGTTGGCCCATATCTGGCCGTGCGGATGAGGGTTAGAGCAGCCCATCGCCGCGCCCTTGTTTTCAAAAACCTGCACCCAGGGATAGTGCTGGCCGAGATCGGCGGTCTGCGCCTGCCAGGTGTTAACCACTTCTTCCAGCGCGGGCAGCGACATCTCCGGCAGCGTCTTGCTGTGATCAGGCGAGAAGCAGATCACCCGGCTGGTGCCGCGCGCGCTTTCGCAGCGCATCAGCACGTCTCTGCTCTCCGGCGCTTCCGGCGTTTCGGTCATCAGCGCGGCGAAATCGTTAGTGAAAACGTAAGTGCCTTTATAATCAGGGTTTTTGTCGCCGGTGACGCGCGTGTTGCCCGCGCAGAGGAAACAGTCGGGATCGTGCGCTGGCAGCTTCTCTTGCGAAGGGGTTTCCTGTGCGCCCTGCCAGGGACGTTTGGCACGGTGGGGCGAAACGAGGATCCACTGATCGATCAGCGGATTGTAACGGCGATGCGGATGATCGACCGGATTAAATTTTTCCATGTTGAGTCCTGGTTAACGTCAAAAAGCCAGACAGGCAGGGTTAAAAAGTAGCACATCATCGCGCGGTAAAGCGTGATCAAGTCTGGATAAATGGAATCGTTTACACAAGCTGAAAATTCTTATTCAAAGCCTTTTGCTTGCGGATATAGAGGTGAAAAGGGCAAAGCAATGGTAGCGGTTACATAGGTAGGGCCGGCGTAAGTAGGCGAACGCCGCAGAGCGGCGTCGCGGGAGTTATTGCAGACTTTCTTGCTGATAAGCGTAGCCATCGGCGGCAGGCACAAAGCTGAGTCGATGGGTGATACAGCGCGGCGCGTCTTCCGCGTGGTGAGAAACGAACAGCAGCTGGGTGCGGCCTTCGCCGATGAGAATATCGACGAAGCGGCGCACCAACTGGCGATTGATGGGATCCAGCCCCTGCAGCGGTTCGTCAAGGATCAGCAGCGCCGGATGCTTCACCAGCGCGCGAGCGATCAGCACCAGCCGCTGCTGGCCCCAGGAGAGACTATGGAACGGCGCGTCGGCCAGCGCGTTATCCATACCGAGCAGCGTCAGCCACTGCCGCGCCAGCGCCTTTTGCCGCTCCGACGCCGCCTGATAGAGGCCGATGGAGTCGAAGAAGCCGGAGAGGATCACGGTGCGCACGTTGACGCTGACGCGATACTCCAGATGCAGGCTGCTGCTGACGTAGCCGATATGCTGTTTGATATCCCAGATGGTTTCGCCGCTACCGCGTTTAATGCCGAACAGCCAGAGATCGTTGCTGTAGCCCTGAGGATGATCGCCGGTCACCAGGCTCAGCAGCGTCGATTTTCCGGCGCCGTTCGGCCCGACGATCTGCCAGTGTTCGCCGGCGTTGACCTGCCAGTTCAGCCCGTTGATCACCGCTTTGTCGTTGTAGCAGACCATGCCGTTGCGCAGGATGACGCGCGGCGTACCCTGCGCCAGCAGCGGCAGCTGGTCGGGCGCATCCGGCTCCGGCAGGGCCATGCCCTCCAGCCGTTCGCTGTGCGCCAGCTGCGCCACCAGCGCCTCCGCCAGAATCGCATCGCGCGCGCCGACGTGGGTCAGGGTGCACTCCGCCAGCACGCCGACCTGCTGAATAAAATCGGGGATGTCGTCAAAGCGATTAAGCACCAGCACCAGCGCGACGTCGGGCTGATGCAGGTTCGCCAGCGTCTCCGTCAGGCTGGCGCGCGAGGCGACGTCGAGGCCGTCGAAAGGCTCGTCGAGGATCAGCAGATCGGGCTGCTTCATCAGCGCCTGGCAGAGCAGCACCTTGCGCGTCTCGCCGGTGGAGAGGTATTTAAAGCGTCGATCGAGCAGGTAGCCGATGGCGAACCGCTCCGCCAGCGCCTGCGCGCGCGCCGCGTCCTGTACCTCATCCTGGATAATCTCCAGCGCGGTGCGGCCGGTATCGGTTTCGCCTTCGCTCAGCAGATCGGTGTTGTTGCGTTCCCATTCGTCGGCAACCAGCTTTTGCAGCTGTTCCAGCGACAGGCGCGTCGGGCGCGCGAACCGGCTGGCAAACGCGCCTTTCTCCGGCGCCAGCTCGCCTGCCAGCGCGCGCGCCAGCGACGATTTTCCACTGCCGTTGGCGCCGACAAAGGCCCAGCTCTGGCCGCCCGTCAGTCGCAGATCGTTCAGGTTCAGTAATCGGGTGTCGCTAAGACGAAACGTGCCTTGCGAAATTTGCAATAATGCCATGATCTGTTCCACTTTATGCACTGTAATACCGGGTTGTACCCAGTGCCGACAGGGAAGTCAAATCATGGCGCGCAGGTCAGAGCAGCGTAGCGATAATCGCGTGTTCGGCATTGAAACTTGCCGTGACGGCGTCGCCCGGCTGCAGATTCTGCTGCTGCACCTGCTGGTTAGAGAGCGTGGCGCAGAGCGATTCGCCGCTCGGCAGCGTCATCAGCACTTCGCTCATCTGCTCGCCGGGTTCAATCTGGCTCACCTGTGCGCTCAGCTGGTTATCCGCCTGCGACCCCTCGCGGCTCACCTGGATCCATGGCGCTTTGATCAGCACCAGCACCTCTTTGCCCGCCTCGAGCTGCAGGCGCGCCACGCTGCGCTCGGTCAGCGCCACGTTAAGCAGGGTGGCGCCGTCGGCCAGCCGCACCTGAAGATGCTGCACCACATGCCGATCGTCATGGGCTACCACGGTGCCGAACAGCTGATTGCGCGCGCTGGTCTGCAGAGAAAAACGCGCGATGGTCGCCAGCAGGCTGTCGAGCGGCACCGTGTCGTTATGCAGCGCGTCGAACGCCTTTTGTTGAATCTGCTCCAGCAGCTGGAACAGCTGGATAAGCCGCTCGCCGTAGCGCGTCAGCTGCGCGCCACCGCCGCCTTTGCCGCCGGTAACGCGCTCTACGAGGGTCTCGTCAGCCAGCTGATTCATCTCATTGATGGCGTCCCAGGCGCTTTTGTAGCTGATGCCCGCCAGCTTCGCGCCCTGGCTGATAGAGCCGGTTTCGCGGATGCGTTTCAGTAGCGCTATACGGCGCGGATCGGCGAACAGCTTCTGCTGCAGCCGGATAGAGAGGGAAAGTTCAGCCTGCATAGTGGCGTCTCCAGAACGTGTGAATGCAACGATCATAGCGGTGAGCGGCGTAAAAAGTAAAAGCACGAAAAGGGCAGTGCGTTTTTTTCCTCAGACGTTACAATCACTTTTTTGCTTTGCTGAGTGAGACTTCCATGCTGGAACTGTTAAAAAGCCTTGCTGTGGCGGTGATTATGGTGCCGGTGGTGATGGCGATTATGCTGGGCCTGATCTATGGTCTGGGCGAGGTGTTCAACGTCATCTCGAAATTCGGCCGCCGCGAGCACGCTTCACGCTCCACCCGCTGATTTTACGACGCCCGCTCAAGCGGGCGTTTTTATTTGCTTACGCTCAACCTTCCTCTCTTTCTGCCGATAATTTTATCACGCTCCCCCAGGCGTGCGTTGTATCATCGACTATACAACGCAAAACAGGAGAACACCCATGTCATTACCATCAATCCGCTGGGGCATCGCCGCCGCGCTGAGCGTCACGCTGGCCGGTCAGGCGGTCGCCGCTGAGAAAGTCACCGTTTTCGCCGCCGCGTCGCTGACCAACGCGCTGCAGGAGATTGCAACGCAGTATAAAAAGAAAACTGACGTCGAGGTGGTGTCGTCTTTTGCTTCCTCTTCGACGCTGGCGCGTCAGATTGAGCAGGGCGCGCCCGCCGATCTTTTTATCTCAGCGGACCAGCAGTGGATGGATGACGCCGTAGCGAAAAAGAGCATGGAGGACGCCACGCGCGTGACCCTGCTCGGCAATGAACTGGTGCTGGTGGCGCCGCGCGGCGACAGCGCGAAGCCCGTTACGCTGAATCAACAGACCGACTGGAAAAGCCTGTTGAAAGGCGAGCGTCTGGCGGTCGGCGATCCCGATCATGTGCCTGCCGGCATCTATGCGCAGGAAGCGCTGCAAAAGCTGGGTGCCTGGGAGCAGGTTTCGCCGTCGCTGGCGCGCGCCAATAACGTGCGCGCCGCGCTGGCACTGGTGGAGCGCAACGAAACGCCCTACGGCATCGTCTACGGGTCAGATGCGGTCGCCAGCAAGAAAGTGCAGGTTGTCGGCACTTTTCCGGCCGCCAGCCACAAGCCGGTGGAATATCCGATGGCGATAGTAAAAGCGCATAACAACGCTGCGGTGAAGGCGTTTTATGACTATCTGAAAGGGCCGGAAGCGGCCGCGGTGTTTAAACAGTACGGATTCTCCCCGAAAGCATGATACTCAGCGATCCCGAATGGCAGGCGGTGGTGCTTAGCCTGAAAGTCTCCAGCATCGCAGTGCTGTTCAGCCTGCCGTTTGGCATCCTTACGGCCTGGATTCTGGTGCGCTGCCAGTTTCCAGGCAAATCGCTGCTCGACAGCCTTATTCATCTGCCGCTGGTGTTGCCGCCGGTGGTGGTGGGCTATCTGCTGCTGATCGGACTGGGCCGACGCGGCGTGATTGGCCAGTATCTCTACGACTGGTTCGGCTTTAGCTTCGCCTTTAGCTGGCGCGGCGCGGCGCTCGCCTCCGCGCTGATCGCCTTTCCGCTGATGGTGCGCGCCATCCGGCTGGCGCTGGAGGCGGTGGATATGCGGCTGGAGCAGGCGGCGCGCACGCTCGGCGCCGGGCGCTGGCGCGTCTTTTTCACCATCACGCTGCCGCTGACGCTGCCCGGCATTATCGTCGGCACCGTGCTGGCCTTCGCCCGCTCGCTGGGCGAGTTCGGCGCCACCATTACTTTCGTTTCTAACATTCCGCAAGAGACGCGCACGCTGCCGCTGGCGATGTTTACCCTGATTGAAACGCCAGGCGCAGAGGGCGCGGCGGCGCGATTGTGCGCTATCGCCATCGCGCTGGCGCTGCTGTCGCTGCTCGTCTCCGAATGGCTGGCGCGCTGGGGCCGTAAAAGGATGGGCGCCTGATGCTGACGCTGAACTTTTCGCAGCGGCTGGGCGATCACCAGCTCGATATCGACGCGCAGATCCCGGCGAAGGGGATTACCGCAGTATTCGGCGTCTCCGGCGCAGGCAAGACGTCGCTGATCAACGCCATTAGCGGGTTGACGCAGCCGCAGCGCGGTACGATTGCGCTTAGCGGCCGTGTGCTGCTCGACGTTGAGAAGGGCGTGATGCTGCCGCCGGAAAAACGCCGCGTCGGCTATGTGTTTCAGGATGCGCGGCTGTTTCCCCACTATCGCGTACGCGGCAATCTGCACTACGGCATGTCGCCCGCGATGAAAGGGCAGTTCGACGCGCTGGTGGCGCTGCTGGGGCTGGAAAGCCTGCTGGATCGCTTTCCGCTGTCGCTCTCCGGCGGTGAAAAGCAGCGCGTCGCCATTGGCCGCGCGTTGCTGAGCGCGCCCGATATTCTGCTGATGGACGAGCCGCTCGCCTCGCTCGATCTGCCGCGCAAGCGCGAACTGATGCCCTATCTGCAGAAGCTGGCGAAACAGGTCGAGATCCCGGTGCTCTACGTCACACACAGCCTCGATGAAATTTTGCAACTGGCGGAAAACGTGCTGGTGCTCGATCGCGGCGGCGTCAGGGCGTTCGGCCCGCTGGAGAAGGTCTGGAGCAGCAGCGCGATGCGGCCCTGGCTGCCGGTGAGCGAACTGACCAGCGTGCTGCGCGTGCAGGTGCTGGAGCATCATCCCGACTATCCAATGAGCGCGCTGTCGCTCGGCGACCAGCATATCTGGGTGAGCCGGGTTAACTATCCGGTGAAAACCCCGCTGCGTATCCGTATCGCCTCGGCGGACGTCTCGCTGGCGCTGCAGCCGCCGCAGCTCAGCTCGATACGCAATATCCTGCCGGCGCAGGTGGTGGAGCTGCTGGAAGTGGGCGATCAGGTCGAAGTGCGTTTGCGCATCGGCGTCAGCGAACTCTGGGCGCGCATTTCGCCCTGGGCGCGGGATGAGCTGGGCATTCGGCCGGATCAGTGGCTCTATGCCCAGATTAAAAGCGTATCGGTCGCCGCCTGATTACAGCAGCTGCTGCGCGATCACCTCGGCGATGCCCGGCTCAAGGTTGGTGCCGATCACCTGCTTCGCGCGTGCCTTGATCGCCTCGTCGGCGTTGCCCATCGCCACGCCCAGCCCGACGGCTTCCAGCATGCTGAGATCGTTATAGTTGTCGCCGAAGGCGATGACATCCTGCATAGAGAAGCCCAGCGAGGCGACCCACTCCGCCAGCCGCTTGCCTTTGCTGTTGCCGCGCTGCGCGATATCCACCTGATCGTGCCACGACCATTCGCACGCCAGTCCCAGCTCCGCTTCCACAAGCGTGGCGAACCGCTGTAGTTCGGCAGTGTTTTCATGGGAAAGCGCGAACTTCCAGATCGCCTGCGCGTCGCGCGCCGCCTGCGCCAGGTCCGGCACCTGAACAAACAGCGGACGCTGATGCGGCGGCAGCGATTCCGCCCATTTCAGGGTGCGTATTACGTGGCCGGTCGGCGTCTGATAGAGCATCGCATCGTCGACGTAGAGCAGGGCGTGAATGTGGTGCTCATCCAGCATCTTAATCACGCGCAGCGCCTGGTCCTTATCCAGCGGGTCGGCAGCCAGCACCTTTTTCGCCTGATAATCATACAAATAGGTGCCGTTGCAGCAGATTGCGGGTGTATCGAGTTCCAGCGCCTGATAAAAAGGGTGAATGGCGCAGTGGTGACGGCCGGTGACGATAGCCACCTTGACGCCAGCCTGGCGGGCGCGCTTCAGCGCCTCGATAGACTGGGGCAGAATGGTTTTCGCGGGCGTCAGCAGGGTGCCGTCAAGGTCGAGGGCGATTACGCGATAGCTCATGGCTTATTCCGAGTGAAAGAATTAAAGAGGCACCGAGTCTACACCCGGGCGCGGGCCTGAGACAAAAAGCAGGGCACAAATGATTCCGGCGCACCGTGGCAAAACAGGCTACAGTGAGCCACAGACACAAACTGACAGGCTGCGAACAAGGAGAATGCATGAAACAAGTCGTTTATACCGCCAGTCCCGAGAGCCAGCAGATCCACGCGTGGCGGTTAGATGAAGAGGGCGCACTTTCGCTGTTGCAGGTGACGGACGTCTCCGGCCAGGTTCAGCCGATGGTGGTCAGCCCGAAGAAAGATTTTCTCTACGTCGGCGTGCGCCCGAACTTCCGCGTGCTGGCGTTCCGCATTGCCGCCGACGGCACCCTGAGCGAGGCGGGCGAAGCGCCGCTGCCGGGCAGTCCGACCCATATTTCCACCGATCGCGCTGGCAACTTTCTGTTTTGCGGCTCCTATAACGACGCCTGCGTCAGCGTCAGCCCGATTGGCGATGACGGCCTGCCGCAGGCGCCGTCTCAGGTGATCCGCGAGCTGGACGGCTGCCACTCCGCCAATATCGACAATGCCAACCAGACGCTGTTCGTTCCGGCGCTGAAGCAGGATCGCATCTGCCTTTACTCCCTGAGCGCCGACGGCACGCTGGCGCCGCGCGAGCAGGCGCAGGTCACCACGGTAGAGGGCGCGGGTCCGCGTCATATGGCGTTTCATCCCAACGGCAGCTACGCCTACTGCGTCAACGAACTCGACAGCACCGTCGACGTCTGGGCGCTGAGCAATGCGCGCGGCGAAGTTGAGCGCGTACAGTCGCTGGACATGATGCCGCCGGGCTTTAACGAAACGCGCTGGGCGGCGGATATTCACCTGACCCCTAACGGCCGCTTCCTTTACGCCTGCGATCGCACCAGCAGCACCATTACGGTGTTCAGCGTCAGCGAAGATGGTGGCTTGCTCTCTATCGAGGGCTATCAGCCGACGGAAACCCAGCCGCGCGGCTTCAATATCGATCACAGCGGTCGTTATCTGGTGGCGGCAGGTCAGAAATCGCACCATATCGAAGTGTACCGTATCAGCGAGCCGCAAGGATTGCTGACTCCGCTGGCGCGCTATGCGGTGGGCCAGGGACCGATGTGGGTGGTAATCCACCCGCTCGATTAAGAAAGATAGCTCAGGCGCAGCGGCCACGCTGCGCCGCCTTCAGGCTCCGTTACGAATAGTTCACCGTAATGCTGGCGCTCGCCAGCGCATGAAAATGCACGTTAAAGCCGACCATCGCGCCGCTCGCTTCGGCGTCCACCTCGATCGTCTCAACATCCAGCGCATGCACGGTAAAAATATAGCGATGGCTTTCGCCCTGCGGCGGCGCGGCACCGCCGTAGCCAGCTTTGCCGAAATCGGTGCGCGTCTGCAGCGCTCCAGGCGGCAGCATCGCCAGGCCGGAACCGGCGCCTTGCTCTAGCAGCTGGGTGCTGGCGGGAATATTCACTACCACCCAGTGCCACCAGCCAGAACCGGTCGGCGCATCGGGATCGTAACAGGTCACGACGAAGCTTTTGGTGCCTTCCGGCGCATCGTCCCACGCCAGGTGCGGGGAGATATTATCGCCCTGATAGCCCATGCCGTTAAACACCTGGCGCTCCGGCATCTTGTCGCCGTCGTTAAAATCATTGCTGTAAACGCGCATCTTCTCTCCTCGGTTGGGATAAACCTTCAGTATCAACGTCTTCCATCTTAGCGAAAAAAGGAGGCGGTTCCAGCTGTTAGCGACGATCAGGCGTTAAAGTGCGCCTCACGCGTCAGCGCTTCGGCAATCGCCTCGGTCAGCTGGCGCAGCGCCTGCGGCGTAATGATATAGGGCGGCATCAGGTAGATCAGGCGGCCAAACGGACGGATCCAGACGCCGCGCTCGACGAAAAAGCGCTGCAGCGCGGCCATATTGACCGGACGGCGCGTTTCAACCACGCCGATAGCGCCCAGCACGCGCACATCCGCCACCTGCGGCGCAGCGCGCAGCGGCATCAGCTCATCGCGCAGCTGCCGTTCAATGCGCGCCACCTGCTGCGGCCAGTGGCCTTCGTTAAGCAGAGAGAGGCTCTCTGCGGCCACGGCGCACGCCAGCGGGTTGCCCATAAAGGTCGGCCCGTGCATAAAACAGCCCGCCGGACTGTCGCTGATGCCGTCGGCGACGCGGCGCGTGGCGAGGGTCGCCGCCAGCGTCATCATGCCGCCGGTCAGCGCCTTGCCGACGCAGAGAATATCGGGCGTCACCTCCGCATGCTCGCAGGCGAAAAGCTTGCCGCTGCGGCCGAAACCGGTGGCGATCTCGTCGGCGATCAGCAGTACATCATAGCGATCGCAGCACTCGCGCACCCGCTGCAGATAGCGCGGATGATAGAAGCGCATGCCGCCCGCGCCCTGGACGATCGGCTCAAGGATGACCGCAGCAAGTTGCGCATGGTGCTGCTCAATCAGGCGGACAAAGTCATCCGCGTCGCGCTCGTCCCAGATATCGTCAAAGCGGCACTGCGGCGCGGCGGCGAAGTGGTGCTCCGGCAGATAGCCGCGCCACAGGCTGTGCATCGAGTTATCGGGATCGCACACCGACATCGCCGCAAAGGTGTCGCCGTGATAGCCGCGCTGAAGCGTAAGAAACTGCTGGCGCGTTTCGCCGCGCCCGAGCCAGTACTGCATCGCCATTTTCATCGCCACTTCCACCGCGACCGAGCCGGAATCGGCAAGGAACACGCACTCCAGCGCGGCGGGCGTCATCGCCACCAGCTGGCGGCAGAGCGCGACCGCCGCAGGATGCGTAATACCGCCGAACATCACATGCGACATCTGCGCGATCTGATCCTGCATCGCCCTGTTCAGCCGGGGATGGTTGTAGCCGTGGATTGCCGCCCACCAGGAGGACATGCCGTCCACCAGTTCGCGGCCGTCCGCCAGCTGCAGTTGCGCACCCTGCGCCGCCACTATCGGGTAGCAGGGCAGCGGATCGCGCATCGAGGTATAGGGATGCCAGATGTGCTGGCGGTCGAATTCAGCGTCCTGAGGGGTAAACATGGTAGTTGTAAACCAAAATAAAAAGATTTAGTTTACAAGTATAACCACGTTAACTGTCGGGATGACACCCTTTTTTGGAGTAGGCAATGGCACAACACTGGACTCTGGCGCAGGCGCAGGCGCTGTTTGATAAACCTTTTCTTGAGCTAATGTTTGAGGCGCAGCAGGTTCACCGCCAGCATTTCGATCCGCGTCAGGTTCAGGTCAGCACGCTGCTGTCGATCAAAACCGGCGCCTGCCCGGAGGACTGCAAATACTGCCCGCAAAGCGCCCGCTATAAAACCGGCCTGGAATCCGAGCGGCTGATGGAGGTACAGGAGGTGCTGGCGTCGGCGCGCAAAGCGAAAGCGGCGGGCTCGAGCCGTTTCTGCATGGGCGCGGCGTGGAAAAACCCCAACGACCGCGATATGCCTTACCTTGAGCAGATGGTGCAGGGCGTGAAGGCGCTGGGAATGGAAACCTGCATGACGCTCGGCACGCTAAGCGATCGGCAGGCGCAGCGTCTGGCGGGCGCCGGGCTCGATTTTTACAACCACAACCTCGACACCTCGCCGGAATTTTACGGCAGCATCATCACCACGCGCTCCTATCAGGAGCGGCTGGATACGCTCGGCAAAGTGCGCGATGCCGGTATCAAAGTCTGCTCGGGCGGCATCGTCGGGCTAGGCGAAACCGTGAGCGATCGCGCCGGGCTGCTGGTGCAGCTGGCGAACCTGCCGACGCCGCCGGAGAGCGTGCCGATCAATATGCTGGTGAAGGTCAAGGGCACGCCGCTGGCGGACAACGACGACGTCGAGCCGTTCGACTTTATCCGCACTATCGCCGTGGCGCGCATCATGATGCCGACCTCGCACGTGCGTCTCTCGGCGGGCCGCGAGCAGATGAGCGAGCAGACTCAGGCGATGTGCTTTATGGCTGGCGCCAACTCCATTTTCTACGGCTGCAAGCTGCTCACCACGCCGAACCCGGAAGAGGATAAAGACCTGCTGCTGTTCCGCAAGCTGGGCCTTAATCCTGAACATACTCACACCGCGCACGGCGATAATGAACAGCAGCAGCAGCTGAGCGAGCAGCTGTTCCACGCCGACACCGACCAGTTCTACAACGCGGCGCTGTAATGAGCTTCTCTACGCGTATGGCGCAGGCGCTGGAGACGCGCCGCGCCGCTGACGGCTGGCGGCAGCGCCGGCCGATCGCGCGCAACGATACCCGCACGCTGCAGGCAGAGGGAAAGAAGTACCTTCATTTCTCCAGCAACGATTATCTCGGTCTGAGCCAGCATCCGGCGGTGATCGCCGGCTGGCGTCAGGACGCGCCGGGTGCCGGCGCGTCGGGGCACGTCACGGGGTATAGCACCCGCCACGCCGAGCTGGAGGCGCAGCTCGCCGACTGGCTCGGCTATTCGCGCGCGCTGCTATTTATCTCGGGCTTCGCCGCCAATCAGGCGATCGTGCATCTGCTGGCGCAGAAGCAGGATCGCATTATCGCCGATAAGCTGGCGCACGCCTCGCTGCTCGATGCGGCGGGTCATACGCCCGCCACGCTGCGCCGCTTTCACCATAACGATGTCGAGAGCCTGACGCAGCGACTGGCGTCGCCGTGCGATGGCGAAACCCTGGTGATCACCGAGGGGATCTTCAGCATGGACGGCGACAGCGCGCCGCTGGGGGCGCTCGCCGCCGCCGCTCGCCGCGCCGACGGCTGGCTGCTGGTGGATGACGCCCACGGCATCGGCGTGGTGGGCGATCAGGGGCGCGGCAGCTGCTGGCGGCAGGGCGTGAAGCCCGAGCTGCTGGTGGTGACCTTCGGCAAAGCCTTTGGCGTCAGCGGCGCAGCGCTGCTGTGCGACGACGCGACCGCCGACTATTTCCTGCAGTTTTCTCGCCACCTCATCTACTCGACGGCAATGCCGCCCGCCCAGGCGAGCGCGCTGCTGGCGGCGCTGCATGAGATTCAGGGCGGGGACGCGCTGCGTCAGCGGCTCAGCGACAATATACAGCGCTTTCGCCGCGGCGCGGCGGGCTTACCCTGGGCGCTGATGCCCTCAGAAAGCGCAATCCAGCCGCTGATCGTCGGCGAAAACGGCGCCGCGCTGGCGCTGTCGCAGCGTCTAATGCAGGCGGGCTGCTGGGTCAGCGCCATCCGGCCGCCGACAGTGCCGCCCGGCACCGCGCGGCTGCGCATTACCCTGACCGCCGCCCACCGGGCGGATGATATCGACGCACTGCTGGAGGCGCTGCATGACGCTGCGGGTTAACAAAGCGGCGGTGGCGCGCGCGTTCGGCCGTGCGGCGGGCCACTATGAACAGCACGCCGAGCTGCAGCGTCGCTGCGGCGACGCGCTGCTGGCGCTGGCGCCGCCTCTGGCCGATGGCGATCTGCTTGACGCAGGCTGTGGCACCGGCTGGTACAGCCGCCTCTGGCAGCAGCGCGGGCAGCGCGTCGTAGCGCTCGATCTCTCGCCGCAGATGCTGCGGCAGGCGCGCAGCCTCGACGCGGCGAGCAGCTATCTGGCGGGCGACATTGACGCCTTGCCGCTGGCGAGCCAGAGCGTCGATTGCGTCTGGAGCAATCTGGCGGTGCAGTGGAGCAGCGACTTGCGCACCGCGCTGCACCAGTTCGCCCGCGTGCTGCGCCCCGATGGCGTCATGCTTTTCTCGACGCTGCTGGCCGGTTCGCTGCAGGAGGTGCACGACGCCTGGCGGCCGCTGGGCCTCGGCGAGCATGCCAATCGCTTTCTGACCGAGGAGCAGGTGCGCGCGGCGGGCGCCGGGCTCAACCTCCGCTTTATCCGTCAGACGCCGGTGATGCATTTTCCCAACGCCCTGAGCGCGATGCGATCGCTGAAGGGCATCGGCGCCACGCATCTGCACCAGGGCCGGGACGGCGCGTCGCTGACGCGGCAGCGACTGGCACAGCTCGAGGCGCTGTGGCCGCGCGATGCGCAGGGTTGCCGTCTGACTTATCAACTGCTTTTTGGAGTTACGCAACGATGAAATGGTTTATTACCGGCACCGACACCGAGGTGGGTAAAACCGTCGCCAGCGGCGCGCTGCTGCAGGCGGCGGGCGCGGCGGGCTATCGCACCGCCGGCTACAAGCCGGTCGCCTCCGGCTGCGACGTCACGCCGGAGGGCGTACGCAACAGCGATGCGCTGGCGCTGCAGCGCTACAGCAGCCTGACGCTGCGCTACGAACAGGTTAATCCGCTGGCGTTTATCGAGCCGACGGCGCCGCATATCGTCAGCGCGGAAGAGGGCAGGCCAATCGCTTTCGAGGCGTTGTCGCAGGGGCTGCGCGCGCTGGAGGCGCAGGCGGAGTGGGTACTGGTGGAGGGCGCCGGCGGCTGGTACACGCCGCTGTCTGAGACGCAGACCTACGCCGACTGGGTAGCGCAGGAGCAGCTCCCGGTGATCCTGGTGGTCGGGGTCAAACTGGGCTGCATCAACCACGCCATGCTGACCGCCGATGCGGTGCAGGCGCGCGGCCTGCGGCTGGCGGGCTGGATAGCCAACGATATCGAGCCGCCGGGCAAGCGCCATCAGGCCTATATGGCGACGCTGAAACAGCGCATTCCCGCGCCGTTTCTCGGCGAAATCCCCTGGCTGCCCGATGCGGCGGCGCAGGCGGACTGCGGCCGCTTTATCACGCTGCCTGACTAGCCTTCAGCTCACCGTCAGCCACTTATTGACGGTGAGATCGTCCAGCTGCGCCACGCGCCCCTGCGCGACGTTGCGTCCGCGGTGCAGCAGCAAAAAGTAGTCGGCGACGCGGCGGATCAGCGAGACGCGCTGTTCCAGCAGCAGCACGGTCAGGCCGTAATCGAGATTCAGTCGGCGGATCAGATTGCCCATCTCCTCTTCCAGCCAGGGCGACATGCCGTCGGTCGGTTCGTCGAGGATCAGCAATCTGGGCCGCAGCACCAGCGCGCGCGCCAGCGCCAGCTGCTGCTGCTGGTCTATGGGCAGTTCGCCGCTGCGCTGTTGCCGCAGCGAATAGAGCGCCGGAAACAGGTCGAACACCATCTCGGGGATGACGTGCGGTTTGTCGCTTTGCCCGCTGCCCGCCAGCAGGGCGATCAGCAGGTTATCCTCTACGCTCATCTGCGAGAAGATATGGCGGCCCTGCGGCACATAGCCGATCCCCATGCGCGCGCGCTGTTCAGCCGGCTGCAGCAGCAAATCGCGCGGCGGCGAGCCATCTTCCTGCCAGGTCATCGAGCCGCTGTTAATCGGCAGGCGACCCATAATGCAGTTCACCAGCGTGGTTTTGCCCATGCCCGGACGGCCCAGCACGCCGGTGCAAGTGCCGGGCGGCAGGTCGAGATCCACATCCCACAGGATATGGTTCTGTCCGTAAAACTGATTCACCGAACGTAAACTCAGCATCTGACTCTCCTCTTACAGATCTTGCCTGAATGCTTCCGCTCTTTGACGTCTGGCAAACAAGTCTCCAACGGTGGCGGTAGCGCGAATGTCGCCATGCCTTACTTTCCTCAACCCTCCCGCTAAACGCTGCAATTACCGGGCCAGAATCACTTTGCAGGTCGTGAAGCGCCAGTAAAGGGCAATTAGCCTGTAAAAGATGAAAAATGCTTAACAATTACTGCGGGTAATCAGGGGGCTGCACTTTCACGGTGCTGATGAGTTGACGTTTCTGGTGCAACGGCGCTGCGGCACGGCAGCTTGTTGAATTTTACTGGTCTTAAAGGCGGTCGCGGCTGGACAAAAATTCAGCGGCGGGCTGAAAAAGCATAGTTAACCGCCACGTTTCCGGCAGGAATTTAAGCGGAAATATTTTTTTTTCACGCGGGCGGCTTAAGGACAAAAAATTATGCACAGCCGATGGCGAAAGGGCTGTCTTTAGTTATCCACCATTCCTGTGGATAACCTTGTGCATTAGACAGTGAAAACAGAGCGCAAGCGAGGAAATACGCGGCCTGGTTACATAATGCTGAGAAACTGGGCTTTTATCTTATTTATTTAAAAAACAGGTAGTTAATAAAAAACAAGCCTGAGAATTTTCCGCTGCGTAACAGAGCTGAAATTTAATGACGGTCTCTTGACAAATGTTATAAATCCGCTCCAGCTGGGGATAACCTTGCGCAACAGCGAAAATGTTGTGGCGTTGTTACAGCCAGCAAGACGCCGTGCCGCGCCAGCGTCTCACTGTGCCGCGTTACTGGTGATTTATCCAGTATTATTTTCTGGCAAAATCGCTACGGCAGAGTAAAATGACTCGGCTAGCCGCCGCATTCTTCAGCAGGAACCGCATCTCATGAGTAAAGTCTTTAAACTAAATTCCGCCTTCCAGCCCTCCGGCGACCAGCCAGAGGCGATTCGTCGCCTCAAAGAGGGGCTGGAGGATGGTCTTGCCCATCAGACGCTGCTCGGCGTAACCGGCTCCGGCAAGACCTTTACCGTCGCCAACGTTATCGCCGATCTTAACCGGCCTGCGATGGTGCTGGCGCCGAACAAAACCCTGGCGGCGCAGCTCTACGGCGAGATGAAAGAGTTCTTCCCCGACAACGCGGTGGAGTTTTTCGTCTCCTATTACGACTACTACCAGCCCGAAGCCTATGTGCCGAGCTCCGACACTTTTATCGAAAAAGACGCCTCGGTAAATGAACATATCGAGCAGATGCGTCTGTCGGCCACCAAGGCGCTGCTGGAGCGTCGCGACGTTATCGTCGTGGCGTCGGTTTCCGCTATCTACGGCCTGGGCGATCCCGATCTCTATCTGAAAATGATGCTGCACCTGACGCGCGGCATGATTATCGACCAGCGCAGCATTCTGCGCCGTCTGGCGGAGCTGCAGTATGCGCGCAACGACCAGGCGTTCCAGCGCGGCACCTTCCGCGTGCGCGGCGAAGTGATCGATATTTTCCCGGCGGAGTCGGAAGATACCGCGCTGCGCGTCGAGCTGTTCGACGAAGAGGTCGAGCGGCTGTCGCTGTTCGATCCGCTTACCGGGCAGATCCTTTCTACCGTGCCGCGCTTTACTATCTATCCCAAAACGCACTACGTGACGCCGCGCGAACGTATCGTGCAGGCGATGGAAGATATCAAAGTCGAGCTGGCGGATCGTCGCCGGGTGCTGCTCGAGAACAACAAGCTGCTGGAAGAGCAGCGCCTGACGCAGCGCACCCAGTTCGATCTGGAGATGATGAACGAGCTGGGCTATTGCTCGGGCATCGAAAACTACTCGCGCTATCTCTCTGGGCGCGGGCCGGGCCAGCCGCCGCCGACGCTGTTCGACTACCTGCCCGCTGACGGTCTGCTGATTGTCGATGAATCGCACGTCACCATTCCGCAAATCGGCGGGATGTATAAGGGCGACCGCGCGCGTAAAGAGACGCTGGTGGAGTATGGCTTCCGCCTGCCTTCCGCGCTCGACAACCGTCCGATGAAATTCGAAGAGTTTGAGGCGCTGGCGCCGCAGACCATCTACGTTTCGGCAACGCCGGGCAACTACGAGCTGGAGAAATCGGGCGGCGAGGTGATTGATCAGGTGGTGCGTCCGACCGGTCTGCTCGATCCGCTGCTGGAGGTGCGTCCGGTGGCGACTCAGGTGGACGATCTGCTGTCGGAGATCCGCAAACGCGTCACCATCAACGAGCGCGTGCTGGTGACGACGCTGACCAAGCGTATGGCGGAAGATCTCACCGAATATCTCGAAGAGCACGGCGAGAAGGTGCGCTATCTGCACTCAGATATCGATACCGTCGAGCGTATGGAGATCATCCGCGATCTGCGTCTTGGCGAGTTCGACGTGCTGGTGGGGATCAACCTGCTGCGCGAAGGGCTGGATATGCCGGAGGTGTCGCTGGTAGCGATCCTCGATGCGGATAAAGAGGGCTTCCTGCGCTCCGAACGCTCGCTGATCCAGACCATCGGACGTGCGGCGCGTAACGTTAACGGCAAGGCGATCCTCTACGCCGACAAGATTACTAACTCCATGGCGCGCGCTATCGAAGAAACCGAACGCCGTCGCGAGAAGCAGCAGAAGTACAACGAGGAAAGAGGCATTGTGCCGCAGGGGCTCAATAAGAAGATCACCGATATTCTTGAACTGGGTCAGAACGTCATCAAGACGCGCGGCAAGGCCAAAGCCAGCAGCCGCGGCGCTGCCGAGGCGGATGCCAGCTATCTGGCGCTGACGCCGCAGGCGCTGCAGAAAAAGATCCACGAGCTGGAGTCGCAGATGCAGCAGCACGCGCAGAACCTCGAGTTCGAAGAGGCAGCGAACGTGCGCGACAAGCTGCATCAGCTGCGCGAACTCTTTATCGCCGCCTCGTAGCGGCTTAGCTAAACCGCTGAATGGCGTGTTCCAGCGCCAGGCGCAGCAGCTGGCGGTCGTGACGATAGGGAATATCGGCGGCCTCCAGCGGCTCGCGCACGATCAGACGCTTTTCTACGCCGGCGGTATCAGCGGCCGGGCTGACCACTACCGCGTCAATCACCCGTTTGCCGATATATTTCTCCATCATTGCCAGCTTATCCGCCACCGTCAGGCTGGCGGCGGCTGGACTCAGCTCGCGTCCCAGATTGCCGATAAACACCATGGTGGCGGGCGTACGGCGCAGCGCGCGCGCCATCTCCTCCATCAGCAGGCTCGGCATCAGGCTGGTGTAAAAGCTGCCCGGTCCGATCAGAATCAGATCCGCTTCGGCAATCGCTTCCAGCGCCTCGCGGGTCGGCGCCACGTTCGGGTGCAGCATCAGCTCCTGCGGCGGCTGTATCATGGCGTCGATATCGGTTTCGCCGTAAACCATATTGCCTTCGCTGTCTAACGCTACCAGATCGACCGGCTGCTCTGACATCGGGATCAGGAAGGCATCGACCTTGAGCAGGTTGCGAATGATATTGATCGCCTCCAGCGGCCTGACGCTGAGGTGGTCCAGCGCCTTAAGCATCAGGTTGCCCAGGTTGTGGCCGGAGAGTTCGCCGTTGCCGGCAAAGCGATATTCGAACATCGCCGACGCGACGCTTGGCTCGGTGATCAGCTGGTTGATGCAGTTGCGCATGTCGCCCCAGGCGATGCCGCCTTCAGAGCGGCGTATGCGTCCGGTAGAGCCGCCGTTATCGGTGGTGGTGACAATGCCGGTCAGGCGCGAGCCCAGCGGCGACAGGGCGGACATCACGCGCCCCAGCCCGTGTCCGCCGCCCAGCGCCACCACGCGATCGAGGTCTGCCAAAGTTCGGTTCATATTTCCTCTTTACACCCGCTGCCGACTTACCGTACCGGCGTCTTTTTCAGCGGGCCATGTTAACCTTACTGCCGCGAAAATGCGGCGAAAAATCGTTATGTATCAATATATATAGCGCACGTAGTGGATGGCAGAGCGGCAAAATTCGCGCTACCATTTGCCAACCATGTCGTCCATGTGGGCGACATACACTCAAAGCCTGAACGCCTAAGTCAAACGATACGGGGTTCAGGCCGCAGCCGATGCGCTGCCAGGGTGCAGAAAGAAATGCCTGCATCTCCCGTACTTGGAAAAGGTGTTCTGGTGTCACAATTTACTGATGCATTTGCACGTCGGTTTTACTACCTGCGTCTCTCGGTGACGGATGTCTGTAACTTCCGCTGCACCTACTGCCTGCCCGACGGCTATAAGCCTCAGGGCGTGAGCAACAAAAGCTTTCTCTCGCTCGATGAAATTCGACGCGTCACGCGCGCCTTCGCCGCGGCCGGCACTGAAAAAGTGCGTCTGACCGGCGGCGAGCCGTCGCTGCGTCGCGATTTTACCGACATTATCGCCGCCGTGCGGGAAAACCGCGCCATTCGGCAGATCGCCGTCACCACTAACGGCTATCGGCTGGCGCGCGACGTCGTCGCCTGGCGCGCTGCCGGGCTCACCGCGCTGAACGTCAGCGTAGACAGTCTCGACGCGCGCCAGTTCCACGCCATTACCGGACAGGACAAGTTCCATCAGGTGATGGCAGGCATCGACGCCGCCTTCGACGCGGGCTTCCAGCAGGTCAAAGTCAACAGCGTGCTGATGCGCGACCTCAACAGCCGCAGCCTGCAAACCTTTCTGGACTGGATCCGCACGCGCCCGATTCAGCTACGATTTATCGAGCTGATGGAGACGGGCGAGGGTGGCGCGCTGTTCCGCGACCAGCACGTTTCAGGCGCGGTGATCCGCGACCAGCTGATCGCCCAGGGCTGGCAGCGCCGCGAGCGCGGCCGCAGCGACGGCCCGGCGCAGGTCTTTTACCATCCTGACTACGTCGGCGAGATCGGCCTGATTATGCCCTATTCGCGCGATTTCTGCGCCAGCTGCAACCGTCTGCGCGTCTCGGCTCATGGCAATCTGCATCTTTGCCTGTTCGGCGACAGCGGCGTGCCGCTGCGCGATCTGCTGGTTTCCGACGCGCAGCAGGCGGAGCTGCAGGCGCGCATCGCCCATAGCCTGGGCGCGAAGAAGCAGACGCACTTCCTGCACCAGGGCAATACCGGCATCACGCAGAACCTTTCCTTCATCGGCGGTTAATCTCAGGAGCGAGTTAATGGGCAAATCTACGGGTGAATTTATTCCGGTCAACCTGGCGGTGCTGACCGTTTCCGATCGACGCGACGCCAGCAGCGACACCTCCGGCGACTATCTGCGCGCTGCGGCGCACGAAGCCGGTCACGTGGTGGTGGATCACGCTATCGTCGGCGAAGATCGCTACCGCATTCGCGCTATCGTGTCGCGCTGGATCGCCAGCCTGGATGTCCAGGTGGTGGTTATTAACGGCGGCACGGGATTCAACGCGAAAAACATCACGCCAGAGGCGATTGAACCGCTGTTCGATCGCAAAATAGAGGGCTTCGGCGAGCTGTTCCGCATGTTCTCCTGGGAGGATATCGGCGGCTCGACGCTGCAGTCGCGCGCCGTCGCCGGCATCGCCAACGGTACGCTGATCTTCGCAATGCCAGGCTCCACCAGCGCCTGCGAAAGCGCCTGGGAACGCATTATCGCCGACCAGATCGACGCCCGCACCGGCCCCTGTAATTTCGTTTCACACTTAAAGAAGCTGTAAGCCATGCAACTGACACACATTAACGCCGCGGGCGAAGCCCATATGGTCGACGTCTCCGCCAAGGCGGAAACGGTGCGCGAGGCGCGCGCGGAAGCGCTGGTGCTGATGGCCGCCGAGACGCTGCAGATGATTGTCGACGGTAGCCACCATAAAGGCGACGTCTTCGCCACGGCGCGCATCGCCGGCATTCAGGCCGCCAAACGCACCTGGGAGCTGATCCCGCTCTGCCATCCGCTGATGCTGAGCAAGGTTGAAGTCAACCTGATCGCCGAGCCGGAGCATCAGCGCGTGCGCATCACCTCGCTTTGCCGCCTGAGCGGCAAAACCGGCGTCGAAATGGAAGCGCTGACCGCCGCGTCAGTGGCGGCCCTGACCATCTACGACATGTGTAAAGCGGTGCAGAAAGATATCGTTATCGACCAGCTGCGCCTGCTGAGCAAAAGCGGCGGCAAATCCGGCGATTTCCAGGCGGTGGCCCATGATTAAGGTGCTGTTTTTCGCGCAGGTGCGCGAGCTAGTGGGCACCAGCTCGCTGGAAATGCCTGCTGACTTTCCCGACGTGGCGACGCTGCGCGACGCGCTGGCGCAAAAAGACGATCGCTGGGCGCTGGCGCTCGACGCAGGCAAACTGCTGGCCGCCGTCAATCAGACGCTGGTGCCGATGTCGCATCCGCTGAAGGCGGGCGACGAAGTGGCCTTTTTTCCGCCGGTCACGGGAGGCTAAGATGACAACGCAAATTCGCGTCGGCGCGGCGCCCTTCAGCATGGCCGACGAATATGCCTGGCTCTCAACCTCTGACGCCGACGGCGCGGTGGTGACCTTTACCGGCAAGGTACGCAATCACAACCTGGGCGACAGCGTCGCCGCGCTGACCCTTGAGCACTATCCGGGCATGACGGAAAAAGCGCTGCACGAGATCGTCGACGAGGCGCGCAGCCGATGGTCGCTCCAGCGCGTCAGCGTTATCCACCGCATCGGCGAGCTTTTTCCCGGCGATGAGATCGTCTTCGTCGGCGTCACCAGCGCGCACCGCGGCAGCGCCTTCGCCGCCGCGGAATTCATCATGGACTACCTGAAAACCCGCGCCCCGTTCTGGAAGCGCGAAGCCACCGAGCAGGGCGATCGCTGGGTCGACGCCCGCGACAGCGACCATCAGGCCGCGCAGCGCTGGGATTAAGGCTTGCTGAGCTGCTCCGCCGGACCGAAATGGGTATGGCCGTGAGCGTGCTCGCCGCCGCCGGAGACGCGTTTTAGCTGGATCACCTCGCCGCGCTGCCAGGCGTTAGCGCCCGGCACCACCGGCTGGGTGACGATATCGGCACGCGACGCCCGCAGCTTGCGGCTGTCGATATCGAAACGTTTGTCGCGATCCGCCAGTAGGCGATTATCAAGCTGGCCGTCGGCGGTAAAGCCCATCATCAGCGCCGGAATGCCGATCGGCAGGGTTTTGTCGCGATCGGTATGCCAGGTGTGCCAGGTTTTGCCGTAGGTATTGGCGATGCGCGCCATCAGCGCGTGATCCGCCGCCTGGGGCAGGCCTGGCGCAATCAGCGTGCCCGATTTCACCTCATAGTCGTGGCTGTGCCACAGCTTTTTCTCTTCCGGCGGCAGGCTCTGATAGAGCCGCGCGCTGATAATGTACTCCACCCCCATCAGCCGCGCGTCTTTGGTGTTGCCGTCGTAAATCACCGCCTGCATCACGTCGTCGTTCAGCACCGTCACGTAGTGGTGCGCCTCCATCTGGCCGTTCTGATCGCCGTTGTAGAAGTGAAAGCCGTCGAGATAGGTGTTGATCGCCTCGATAGGCGGACGCGACTGCAGCAGGTCTGCGCCGGTGGCGAGCGCTTTCATTTTTGCCGAGGTGGGCGCGCCGGGCGAGGCGACCTGCGCGGGCGTGTTATTTGCGCCGCAGCCGCTGAGCAGCAGGGCAATGGCGGCACCGAGCCAGAGTTTTTGCATAACTATTTCCTTTTACGCGAGAAAACCTCAGCCTGGCTGAGAAACGCCGATACGCAAGCGCGACGGCAGCGCGGGAATTTACGCCTCGTCTGATGGTTTGTCCGCGCTTCGGTGCTAAGGTAAGGGTTTTGTTTTCCTGCAAGGACCGCTATGTCAGTTTCCGCATCGCTCAAACGTTTCTCGCTGCTCGCCGCGCTGGTGCTGGTGGGCTGTAGCACCAAAAAAACGCCCGAGGCGCCGGTGCGTCAGCCGGCCGACGTCAAGGCGCAAATTCAGCGTCTGCTGCCCGCGCACGTCAGCGACAAATCGGGCTGGGCCACCGATATCTATACGTCGTTTCGCACCCAGCAGATCGACCCCAGCGTCAGCAATCTGTGCGCCGCCATCGCCGTCGCGGATCAGGAGTCGAACTTCAGCGCCGAGGCGGCGGTGCCCGGCCTGCCGAAAATCGCCTGGGGCGAGATCGACCGCCGCGCGGCGAAGGTGCACGTGCCGGCATTCCTGGTGCGCACCGCGCTGATGATTAAATCCTCTAACGGCGAAAGTTATGCGGCGCGGCTCGACAAAGTACGCAGCGAAAAAGAGCTGAGCGCCATTTTCGACGATTTTATTGATATGGTGCCGATGGGGCAGACGCTGTTCGGCAACCTGAACCCGATTCATACCGGCGGCCCGATGCAGGTCAGCATCAGCTTCGCCGAGGCGCACGCCAAAGGCTATCCCTGGCCGATCGACGGCTCGATCCGCCGCGAGGTCTTTACCCGCCACGGCGGCATGTACTTTGGCATTATGCATCTGCTTGGCTATCCGGCGGACTACAGTAAGCCGATTTACCGCTTCGCCGACTTTAACGCGGGCTGGTACGCCAGCCGCAACGCCGCTTTTCAGGCGGCGGTGGCGCGCGCGACCGGCATGAAGCTGGCGCTGGACGGCGATCTGATCCTCTATGGTTCGGACAAAGCGGGCGCGACCGAGCTGGCGGTGCGCACCCTGGCGAAGCAGATCGACATGAGCGGCAGCGCCATTCGTCGCGACCTGGAGAAAGGGGAGCAGGCGAGCTTCAGCGACAGCACGCTGTGGAAGCAGGTCTTCGCACTGGCGGACAAGATGGCTGGCCGCCCGCTGCCGCGGGAGATGCTGCCGGGCATCAAGCTGGAGAGCCCGAAAATCACCCGCAATCTCACCACGGCCTGGTTCGCGCAGCGCGTCGACAGCCGCTATCAGCAATGTTTATCGCGCCGCTGAGGCGCGCATTGTGGGGCAGTTAAGCCATGCTGTGCCACAATTAGGCATATCCGTCGGCTTGCCGACGCCTTTTCACTCACATGAGGTGCATCATGGATCGATATCCACGCAATGATTCTCTGGTGCAGCCCGCGACGAGCGGGTTGCAGGCTTTTATGGCGCAGGTTTACGGCTGGATGACCTGCGGGCTGCTGCTCACCGCCTTCGTCTCCTGGTATGCGGCGGGCAACGAGCGCATCATGTTCTTTATCTTTTCCAACCGCATGACCTTCTTCGGTCTGATTATCGCCCAGCTGGCGGTGGTGTTCGTGCTCTCCGGCATGGTGCATCGCCTGAGCGGCGCGCTGGCGACCGGGCTGTTTATGCTCTATTCGGTGCTGACCGGCCTGACGATGGCCAGCATTTTCCTCGCCTACACCTACACCTCCATCGCCAGCACCTTCTTTGTGACGGCGGGGATGTTCGGCGCCATGAGCTTTTACGGCTACACCACTAAACGCGACCTGAGCCGCTTCGGCAGCCTGTTGTTTATGGCGCTGATCGGGATTTTGCTGGCGTCGCTGGTGAACTTCTGGCTGAAGAGCCCGGCGCTGATGTGGGCGATTACCTATATCGGCGTGGTGGTATTCGTGGGGCTGACCGCCTATGACACCCAGCAGCTGCGTCAGATGGGCGAGCAGATCGACGTGCGCGACCGCGAGTCGCTGCGCCGCTATTCGATTATGGGTGCCCTGAAGCTCTATCTCGACTTTATCAACCTGTTCCTGATGCTGCTGCGTATCTTCGGCAACCGTCGCTAAGGAACGATGCGCTCCATCCCGCCCGTCAGGCCGGGATGGAGCCATTGCGTACTACGCACTCTTCTGCAGTTTTTGTTCATTCTTCGCGCGCAGATGCTTCGCGCGACTCTCCAGCATCAGATAGAGCACCAGCGCCAGCAGCAGCGGCAGAATAAAATAGAGCACGCGATAGGCGAGTAGCGCGGCGATAATGGTGCCGTGCGACGCGTGCTGCCCGCTCAGCAGCGCCAGGAACACCGCCTCCAGCACGCCGATCCCGGCCGGAATATGAATAATCACCCCCGCGATGCTGCTGATCAGCAGCACGCCGAGCACGATGGGGTAATCCACCTGCCGCGCCAGCAGCAGCCAGATAATCGCGCCCATCACCAGCCAGTTGGCGGAGGAGACTGCGAACTGAAACAGCGCCATGCGCAGCGACGGCAGCTGCAGCGTCTGACGCCGGATGGTCCACTTGCGGCGCTTTGAAAAGGCGCAGGCCCAGAGAAAGACCGCGACCACCGCCAGCAGCACTACGCCGATAATGCGCAGCGTGGTCTCGCCGATAAACCAGCCGCCGGGGATCGGCACCATGCCCGCGCTAAACACTATGCCCGCCAGCAGAATATAGCCGAGCCAGTTGGTGGCGATGCTGAGCGAGAAAATACGCGTGATGGTCGCGCTGTCCAGCCCCAGCCGCGAATAGAGCCGGTAGCGCATCGCCACGCCGCCGACCCAGGTGCTTAGCGTCAGGTTAAAGGCGTAGCAGATAAACGAGACCAGCATTACCTGTCGCTTCGCCAGCTTATGGCCGCAGTAGGCGCGGCCGATCAGGTCATAGCAGCCGTAGGTGAGGTAGCTGACGATCACCAGCGCGACCGCGCTCAGCACCGCCAGGCGGTTATAGTTGACGATAACGTTGTAGACATCTTCCCAGTTCACTTTGCGGGCGTAGACCACCAGCAGCACAATGACCGCGATGAAAAAGAGCCAGGTCAGCACCTTCTTCGCCAGCTTCCATTTAGGATGTTTTTCCGCCATCAGGATTTCGCCCCTTCATTGTCTGTTTCGACACGGTCCTGCGTTTCCATTTCCGGCTGAACCGGCGGATCGACCTGCGCAATCAGCGGCGTATGCGCGGGCAGCCAGCCGGCGATAGCCGGGAAATGGCGTAAGAAGTGAAACACCACCAC
>Ga0157361_1000119_pt1 | contig 43838 bp, 58 predicted proteins | sample AttlaeALBM2_FD_111481 | JGI IMG/M metagenome (GOLD analysis project Ga0157361, IMG submission 111481) | Fungus gardens microbial communities from leaf cutter ant in Ribeirão Preto, State of São Paulo, Brazil - Atta laevigata ALBM2 | ecosystem: Host-associated > Fungi > Mycelium > Unclassified ...
CAGGCCGTTGATGTTGGAGGTGAAGCGGTTAGCAATCGCCTGACCTGCAGCATCGTCTTTTGCGCTGTTGATACGCAGACCGGAAGAGAGACGCTCAATCGCTGTGCCCAGAGAAGACTGTGATTTAGACAGGTTGTTCTGAGTGGTCAGCGACAGTGTGTTGGTATTAATAACGGCCATGAGAAATTCCTTAAATAAAAAGTTGATATTCTATCGGGCTTGTGGCCCGGGGCCATTCAGCTTGTTTTGGTTATCGTCGACACCTGAAAAAACCTTAGAAAATTTTTTAAACGGCAGAAACACCCCCTTCCCCCTTCCTTATTTGCCTTATTGTTTTTTTTTATTGTCTCTAATATTTTCCCGGTCGCTGCCGATACCCTCCCCAACGATTGTCCACCTATAAAGGATTACAACATGGCAAGTGTCAGTAACCTCAATGCCGGTAACAGCCTGGGTTTAAGTGATCTCTACGACCAACTGGAAACGGCAGAAAAAGCCAATCTTACGCCGATTACTAATCAGCAAACCTCTTATAAGGCGAAGCTGACCGCCTGGGGCGTGGTACAAACCGCACTGGCGAAAGTGCAAACGGCCGCTGCCGCGCTGAAAAATACGTCCGCTATTGCCTCAACCAAAGTCAGTAGTACCAACACCGCCTTCAGCGCAACGCTGGCGAATTCTGCCGCAGCGGGTAATTACTCTGTGGAAGTTTCACAGCTGGCTAAAGCGCAGTCGTTACTCTCAGCATCCGCAACCAGCAAAGATACCGATCTCGGTGACAGCAGTCTGGCCTCCCGTACGATTACCATTACGCAGGCGGGTCAGGATAAACCGATGACGCTGACCCTGAGTAAGGATCAGACCAGCCTGGCGGATATCCGTGATGCGATTAACAAGCAGCAGGGCAGCGTAACGGCAAGCCTGATCAAATCTGATGACAGTACCTATTATCTGTCACTGACATCACGCGATACCGGCGTCGCCAACGAAATGACCGTGACGACCGATGATAGTGAGCTGGCAAAATATATCGGCTTTACTAAAGGGGGGTCAGGTAATGGCATGACCGAGCAGGTCACTGCTGCTGACGCCAAACTGAGCATTAACGGTGTAGCCATCACGCGCAGCAGCAATACCATTACTGACGCACCAGAAGGCGTTACGCTGAGCCTGACCAAAACGAACGTCGGCAGCCCGGAGACACTATCAGTCTCGAAAGATAATGCACCGATGATTGCGGCAGTTCAGGCTTATGTTGATGCCTACAATTCGCTGCAAACGACCATCAATAATCAGACGAAATACACCGCCGTCGATCAGGGCAGTACTTCGCAGGATAGCAGTAACGGCGATCTGCTGGGCGATGGCACAATCCGCAATATTCAGACCAGCCTGCGCTCTAAGCTCACCACCAGTGCACAGAGTGGTGGCAGTATCTCCCTGCTCTCGCAGATTGGCATTACACAAGACGTTAATGGCAAGCTGACCGTTGACAGCACCAAGCTTGGCAAGGCACTGGATGAGAAGTCGGCGGATGTGGTGGCGTTCCTTTCCGGCGACGGCAAAACCACGGGCTTTGCTACTCAGACCAGTAACTATCTCGATCAAATTCTCGGCTCCAACGGTTCAGTACAAAACGCGACTGACGGCATAAATAAGACGTTGAAGAAATTGTCTGCGGATTACGATCGCGTTAATGCCTCAATCACCGCCACCATGGCACGTTATAAAACACAGTTCACGAATCTGAACACTCTGGTCTCATCCATGACCCAGACGCAGAACTATCTGACGCAACAGTTCGCGAACTTGAGTAGCTAACAGGAGTTAATATGTACGCAAAATCGGGGATTCAGGCCTACGCACAGGTCGGTTTAGAGAGTGCCGTGATGAGCGCCAGCCCTCACCAACTGGTGGTGCTACTGTTTGATGGCGCGCTGAGCGCCATGAAAAAAGCCACTATCTTAATGGAACAGGGTGATATTCCCGGTAAAGGTCATGCGCTGTCAAAGGCCATTAACATTATTACCAATGGTTTACGCGCGGGCCTGAATCACGAGGTTGGCGGCGAGCTCTCTGCCAACCTCGATAATCTGTATGAATATATGACTCGCCGGCTACTGGAAGCTAATCTGCGTAATGATGCTGAGGCCATTGCCGAAGTCGAACAGCTGTTAAGCAATATCGCTGATGCCTGGAAACAGATCGGACCGAATCAAACGCAGGAAGCATACTGATGACCGCGCACGTTGATGTGCTTCAGGGTTATCAGGCGCTGCTGAAATTAAGCAACCTGATGCTGGCGCAGGCACGCTCGGGTCTGTGGGATGAGTTAATTGCCAATGAAGCAGCCTACGTGCGCAGCGTTGAGAGTGTCGCGCGCGATCAGGATACTGGCGTATTGCCCTCTGCCGTGCGGTTACAGCTGCGTCCGTTAATCAAACAAGTGCTGGATAATGAACTCATCCTGAGAGATATGGTGGCACAGCGTATGGATGAGCTGCGTTCGCTGGTCCATACCACATCACAACAGCAAAAGATCACCAGCGCCTATGGCGGCCTCTCCAGCAAAGTGCTCTACCCCGGTAATCTGTAATAGCGTAAATATCTATCTCATTTCAGGGTGAGTTGACGGCCTCACCCTGCTTCCCGCCCCCTGCATCTAAACGCGTTAATTACCTCATAAAAAGCAATCTATTTGCCGCCTTGATCCCCCATGAATGTGGCACATTTAAGCAATCAGGAAGCAGTCATTTTTGCTGCTTATTCACCCATTTTCACGTTCAAAGGTAGCAAGATGCTCGAGATTGCTGATTTAAAAGTTTTTTTCCAGGACCCTGACATTCAGCAGCGGATTGATAGCGCCTGGGATCAGGTAGGCGACGCGCTGGCGCAGGCGCAGGCGGAACTGCCCGCTGAACTGGCGATGCCGCGTCGTGAGTTATCCTTTCACTCACACGTAAAATGTCTGGGTTACCTGTGCTGGCTTCTTGAGCATAACCGTGTTGCGGGCGATATTATTGAGATTGGCGTGTGGAAAGGTAAAACCACCGCGTTCATGAATGAAGTGTGCCAGCACCAGCGTCGCATCATCAGTATTGATCCCATGGAGCTTCATAATCAGGAGAGCGAGCTGCGCTTTTATCACGAGCGTCTCTTTCCTGAGGTCAATCTGATTCGCGGCTATTCGGAGTTAAGCATCGAACGCGTGCGGGCATTGAATCCCCGTACTGTGCTGTTACATATTGACGGTGGTCATGAAGGGCGTCATGTTCTGCTCGACTTCCTGCTTTACTCCCCTACGCTGGTTCAGGGCGGTTTTATTGTGTTTGATGATTACCGCGATCATCAATATTCGCCACAGGTTGGCCCTGCGGTAGACCTGCTGCGCGCGGGCGGTTACTTCAATGGGTTTGATGTGATTGGCAGTTTGCCGGGCTTCGAAAACAGCTATTTACTACAAAAGCGCTAAAAATTTACGGCAGTTCTGTCACCCTCAACCGGTTTGCGGATGAGGGTGACGCTGTTACTCTTTTCCGGACACCGGCTTTAATATCTCCGGCTCAATATCCTGAATCACTGCATCACCAGGGCGCTTCGCCACCTCTTCCAGTGCCTGCTGACACTCCACCGTCGGCCGTTCAACTTTGCGCAGTGTTAAGCCATCATAGTGCAGTTCACCGTTTTCCAGCGTCAGTGGCATAACACGTGCCTGCCGGTTCACGTTGACCCACTCATCGTCGAGGCGCGTCAGCTTACCGGGTTTGGCGATAACGCGTTGCCACTGGCGACAGTCCAGCGTATCGCCCTCAGCGCCGATAATCAGGCTGCCCAATGCCTGGTCGCTGATTAATTTGCCCTGCGGACCCGTTGTCTGCCAGATGCCTTTGAGCGCCAGCGGTGCCGGGGTTTTCACTGCTTCGTCATAGCTATTGATTTGCGCACATCCGCCCAGCGCCAGCGCGGCCAGTACCATCCACTTTTTCATTTTCAGTCCCTACACTCGCATCAATGGCGGCTACGTTATAATTTTTCCCGGGAGTTACGCAAGGCATCTGCTGCAAAACCCCTGAGTTCCTGACAAGCTGCCTGGTTCAGGCTACACTAGCGCGCAAGTTAATTAGCAGGTATCCCGAATGAAAACCCCGCAAGAGTACTATGCGCTGGCACGCAGCATGTTTTTTACCGCCCACCCCGATTTTCAGGCTGCGCTGGACGAGCTAACCGAAAGTGACGCCCGGGCCGCTAACCTCTCCTTACGCGAACTGCGCGAATGGCATGCGGAGCGCATCTATGCTGCGTTTCTGCGTCAGAAGAAGCTGGACGGGATGCTGTTCTCTATTCAACTGGCTGAACCGGATAAAGCCGTTGCTGCTGAAGCGATTGAAACCTATCTTAAATCACATGCTGCTGCACTTGGCATGACATGGGAAGCGTTCTGTATCAAGAACGAACTTTAAGCCCCCGTGAGTGATTTTCAGGCATTTTACACAAATCCCTCAGGAAAAGTTGTACAACAAAGAAAAAGTTGTATAACTTAATGCTCACGACGTGTGTCGTAGATTGTCCTTGAACGAATGGTGCGCTTGCACCGCCTCTGGAGGTGTTGCTGGATTTCCACCTCCAGAGGTTCAATTTTTCCCTTCTGCCCTGTTTCTTTCTCACCCGTTTGTGCGACGTTTGCCAGAAATAGAAATATTTGCCTGAACGCCGCTTGCCACTGTTTTTATTTACAGTATTATTACGCTCCCACTTTGATTAATGGATCGCTTTGATGTTTGTGGAACTGATTTACGACAAGCGTAATGTCGCCGGCCTGCCTGGCGCGCGTGAGATGATTTTAGAGGAGCTGGAGAAGCGCGTTCACCGCGTCTTTCCGGATCTGGAAGTACGCGTTAAACCAATGGAGCGTAACGCGATTGATACGGATATGAGTAAAAATGACAAAGCGACCATCGCGCGTATCGTAGAAGAGATGTTCGATGAAGCGGAAATGTGGCTGGTGGCTGATTAAGCCACCAGCAGAGCGGGCTTAGCTCTCCTGCTCACTGTGGTTGATGGCGATTTCCAGATCCTGAATCGCCAGATCAATATCATCCAGCAACTTGCCCTGCTTATTTATCAGCGCATCAAACCGTGCTGCATTCTCTTTGTCCTTATACTCTCCGGCGTCAAAGGCCAGCCAGTGGCTTGAGAGCGTCTCGGTATTTGTCTGCGCGTAGTGACGCATCTCTTTTAGCTGTGAGGTGACATCACGCAGGTATTCAGTTTTGGTTTTGATTGCCTCTGTATCACTCATGCTATTTTCCTTTTCGCTGTAAAAGCCAGTTAAAATAACGCTCGAACGATTAAAGATAGTAGAAAATAGCGAGACCGCTCTAAGAATAATCGGAAGCGGCGGCTTTACATGAGCGCTCTACATCACTTTCTCGCGCAAACGTTAACCGTATCTGTCCCCCTATTGAATGCCTGTTCTGTGGATAAACTTTGTCGTACGCGCTTATAATCGCGATATGGCATGACTTTTACTGAGGTATCCCGATGTCGGCAGAACATTTTAACCCTGGCTATTATACGGAGCGTGAACTCAAAGAGTTTGGCTTTAAATCTGTGGGTAAACACGTAATGGTGGCAAAGAACTGCACCATCGTAGGCCTGCATAATATTAGCCTGGGCGATCATGTGCGCATTGATGGTTTCACCACTATTGTTGCCGCGGGCGAAGGGTTTTTAACGCTGGGCTCATATATCCATATTGGCGGGTATTGCGCAATTCTGGCTGGCGCAGGGGTTGAAATGCTCGATTTCTCCGGTCTTTCGCAGGGCGTGAAAATCTACTCCAAAAGCGATGATTACAGTGGCGCATTCATGACTAATCCAACGGTGCCCGCCCATCTGACCGGGGTGGAAGCCGGCAAAGTGGTCATCGGCCGCCATGCTATTGTCGGTTCTCAGTCGATTATCATGCCCGGTGTTCTCCTTGCGGAAGGAACCGCGGTTGGCGCGAACTCCCTGATCATGAAAACCACCGATGCGTGGTCCATCTATTTTGGTTCACCAGCGAAAAGAATTAATAGTCGCCAAAAAAATCCGCTTGAACTGGAGAAGCAAATCATCACGGATTAAGCGTGAAGCAGGACTTCCCTGTCCCGGCGTCATTTTCCGTGGCTTACATATACTTCTTCGCCAGCGCGATCAGCTCATCCTTTGCTGCCGACCCCAGTTTCAGTACGCCCTGTTCGACGAAGCTGAAAGCCTGGGCAAAATCCTTCACACCGGCAGCAATGTCCTGGCGCACGGTGTCTGCCGCCGCGGATGCAGATAGAGCAGGTGCTGGCGGGTTTACCGATGCAGCAGGTTGCTGATCGTTGCGTAAGCCCGGTGTTGAGGCAGAAGATGCACCGGCGCTGGCAGACCCATTTGCCAGCGGATCCTGCGTCGCCAGCTGCTGATCCAAATCGACAGGCGCGTCTGCAGCAGCCGGCTGCTCTGCTACGATTGGCGCAACGCCAGTGCTATCAGCCTGCGCAGCGGTATCCTCCTGTTTTTGAACAGGCGCGGCCGCCGGCGCGCCGGTGGCTGGCGTCGCCACCGCTGATGTGGTGGCTGTCTCATTAGCAAAACTCTCCAGTGGCGACAGATCGTGCTCCGCCTCGGTATTCGTTGGTGCGATGACAGTTTGTTCACTCATAACTTTCTCCTTCTTGCTTAATAAAGACCACAGTCGATGGAAACTGTCTGCGATCCGCTCGGTAATACGCATGCTGGCCTCCTTAGCGGGATGTCGCTGGCGGCGACGCCTGCCCTGCCGCCGGATTGGCTTTGCTCGCTGCCTTACTGCTGACCTGGCCCTGGGGGCTCTCAAGTTTTTTCTGCAGCACAATCACCTGATTGGTTAACTCTGCGACTTTTGCTTCGCGCCGATCAGAAATCACCCGATACTGGTGACGGATATCTTCAACGCGCCGGTTAGCGCTGTTGTTGACGTAAACAAACATGATGGTCATCGCTACGCACAGCAGCGATAACAGCATTAGCAGCCCCCCCAGCAGCAGGTGCCGCCGATGGCTCTTCACAACGAACTCACTGTTTATCTGCACCATCGCGGTTCTCCTCCAGTGTGGTGATCAGTTGATTAATCTGACTGCGGAACTTATCGCTGTGATCGGCTTCCGTTGTTGCCAGCAGAATGCCAAGGGCGTTCTTTATCAGCCGCAGATCGGTCTCCAGCGATGAGATACGCCGCAGATTCTTATCGTGGCGGATACGTAGCTCATCGTTCTCCTGACGCATCAGTACATGGCTCTCTTTGAGAAGCAGCACCTGCTCTTTGTAGCTGGTGATGATCTCGCCGCCTGCGCGATTGCTGGTGACGATAGCGGCAATACCCGCCATTAACGGTTTCCAGAACACCGCTGCTGCCCCCCCGCCGAGAAGCAGTGCGCCAACGCTTGTGACCAAACTACTCTCCATGCCTCACCTCTCAACACTGGCAATATGCCTGACTTAGATTCGCTGACTGCCCTTGCCAGATGTGCGGCCAGCGCCGTTATTTAAGTTTACTTTAATTAATGAATTTAAGTATACTTAAGTCAACCAATCAGGAGTTGTCAAGATGATGATGAAAGAATCGATGGGTGAACGTATCCGTATGCGGCGCAAAGCGCTGGCCTATACGCAGCAAGCGCTGGCCAGTGGTATCGGCGTATCACATGTGGCTGTTTCACAATGGGAAAAGGAAGAAACCGTACCGCGTGGAGAGAATCTGCTCCGGCTGGCAGAATTGCTGCAGTGTACGCCGGCGTGGATCATTGATGGCGATGGCGAGGTGTTTGATCACGCCACTCACCCGCATGCTGTCACCGCGGTGCCTTTACTGAGTCTGGCCCAGGCCGCAGGCTGGTCAGGCGAAGAGCGTCTGCGCCTGCAGACGCAGGCGACACACTTTCTCTACAGTGATACGCCACTCAGTGACGGCGCGCTGGCGGTGACGCTGGAAGATGCGGCGATGCAGCCGGACTTTCGGCCTGGCGATCGATTAATCTTTGAGCCTGCGCTGGAGGCGAAACCGGGTGTCGTCGTGCTGGCATTGGTAAACAGCCACGTGCAGGTGCGAATTTACCGGGTACATGAGCAGCGCAATGACGCGCCTGTTTTTTCGTTACGGCCGCTAAACCCGGATTTTCCGGCGTTGCACAGTGAAGATAATCAACTGCAGATAATCGGCACGCTGGTTGAGCTGCGCCGGCGTATGAGTCAGGGATAAGATGCAAAAAACCCGCGGCAGCGCGGGTTAAGTCTTGCAAGCACTACGGCAAAAATTACAGCACGTCGGTCAGATGATCGACTACAACTTTGCCCTGCATGTCTGTTTGCATAATGCGATAGCTGACAGGCCAGGAGCGACGATTGCTGAGTTTATCAAAAAGCGCGACGCGGCCTTTCGCTTCGCCATTGGCGGCAATAATGCGCCACTCGGTGACATCTTCCTGGCCCCGGTTATTTTGGCGCAACACACTCTGTTCAACTAAACGATCGCTCTCATCAATCTTCAAATAATCACGTAACATGTTTCTCACCTCTGGTTAACGTGAGCAACCATACGCTTTTCATTTATCTATTCAATCGAATTTATTTATCGATAATGCATGCGTTGCGTGCAGCATGAACAAATTGACTTGACGAGCCATTTTAGCCGTTTCGTTTAACGCTAATTTTACGAAATAGTGGACGATCACGCCGCTTAGCGCTGGACAGACCCCGCTATGCGCCTGCTACTGTATGAGCCAAAATAATTATACAGCCGGATAATCTACATGCTGACCACCATCCTTTATCGCAGCCACCTTTATGACCATGTTCCAGTGAAAACGCTGCAAGACATGGTGGCAAAGGCCAACAAAAAAAATGAACTGTCGAGCGTGACAGGAATATTACTTTTTGATGGGCTGCATTTCTTCCAGTTACTGGAAGGACCGGATCAGGAGGTACAGGGAATTTACAATCGTATTTGCCAGGACGCACGCCACCATAACCTCGTTGAACTGATGCATGACTTCGCCCCTGCCCGCCGCTTTGGTAATGTCGGGATGGAGCTGTTTGATCTACGCGAACACGAAAAATCCAGCGTGCTACAGGCCGTGCTGGATAAAGGTACCTCGCGCTATCAGCTGACTTACGACGATCGCGCACTTCAGTTTCTGCGTACCTTTGTTGAGGCGCGCGAGAAAGAGAACTACTTCGAAATCCCGCCGGCCAGCACCTGGGAGTTTGTAGCCGACAGTGACTCGTATCGCGAACTGGAGAGCTTCCAGCATCACGTCCAGGATTGCCGCTTTGCATTCCAGCCGATTGTCGATCCGTTTTCCCGTCGCATTACCGCCTATGAAGCGTTGATCCGTACCCCCACCGGCGGTTCACCGCAGGAGTATTTTGCTGCATTCGGCGGAGAGGCCATCTATCACGCTGACATTCAGGCCAAAAGCCTGGCGTTCAGCCTGGCAAAGAAACTGGGCATCGGTAACCAGACATTGACCATCAATCTGTTACCGATGTCGCTGGTGACGGTGCCTGATGCGGTGGAATTTCTGCTGAAAGAGATCAATGCTAACGGGCTGATTCCGGAACAGATCGTGGTAGAAGTCACGGAGAATGAGATTATCTCCCGCGCCGAAGAGTTTACGGCGGAAGTGAAAAAACTTAAGGCCGCCGGCATTAGCCTGGCGCTGGATGATTTTGGCGCCGGCTTTGCGGGATTGTCTCTGCTCTCTAAGTTTCAGCCGGATAAGATCAAGATCGACCGCGAAATTATCAGCGATGTGCATAAAAGCGGCCCCAAGCAGGCCATTGTGCATGCCATCATCAAGTGCTGTGCATCGCTGGAGATTGCCGTTGTTGCTGAAGGCGTGGAGAAAGCGGAAGAGTGGATGTGGCTGGAAGCGGTTGGCATCAGCCAGTTCCAGGGGTATCTGTTTGCCCGTCCGCAGTTCAGCGGATTCCCCGTGGTTGCCTGGCCGGAAATTAAGTAATGCCCTGGCGTCAACCGCTTGCTGCGGTTGACGATCAATACTGCCTGAGCGGTTGGTTCAGGCGCTCGCCGAGTACTTTGTACTTCATCAGCTCAAAGGTTTTCTGCGTCATGGGGACCGCGCTGCAGGGACGAAACCAGCCAAATTGCCGCTGATAGAGCCACACTTCCGGAAAGCGTTCACCATCTTTGACCCAGTAATAGCCGTCTTGCATAGTCTTACCTGAAGATAATCGTTGTTCAGGCTGTTCTGCACGCCTGATGAACACGCTTTTGGCGCGATGGAGAATCCAGCCTTAACCACTAATCTTAGCAGAGTATAACGCGCGCGGATCCAGTCAGCGGTTTATGCATTGAATAAGCGAAGCGCAAGAAATGAAAAAGCCCCTGCGCTGAGGGGCCATTAATTTACGCAACTTACATCACTGTCAGCGAATCACCGTCACTTCTTTGGAGACAATATTTACGGTGCTGTTTCCTCTGGTGCCCGCTGAACGATCAGCTCCAACGCCTGGCGATAAATATCCAGCTGGACAACATCATGCTCAGATTCTAACCTCTCAAGCAGTGCCAGAATAATATCTTTATTACTTACGCGGAGTTTCACGGCAGCCAGCTGTTTGTAGATGATTGCAATAACTTCTTTTTCACTGGTGTATTGTGCACCGGCGTTTTTAAAATATTCAGATAGCTGAGACTCAGTTGATGCCAATGACCTTAGTTCCATTACAAGCCTCACAAGTTGCTTAACAGCCGGTGCGATGACCATTACTGTCAGAGTGAATATTGAATCAGTCAGGTAAAAAAAGAGCCTCTGAAGGTGGAAATCCACAACACCTTCAGAGGCGATGCAATGCATCATTCGTTACGTGTGACTGATTGCCACCCCGAGAAGTTATACAAACTTTGCAATGTTGTACAACTATGCAGTTAGCAAATCGTGTGGTCTGATGAGAGGTGAAGGTTAAAATCGCGTATTTACAGCAATCATATCGATTTCTTTTAGTTATAAAATCATTAGGTTAATGATAATTTTTCTCAAAAATGTATTTTAAATCCCTCATTCTATTGAACAAAAAATATTTGCTTAAAAAAGGCATCACAGGCTTCTATACAACCACCTCAAACTTGTACAGGTTTGCAAAACTGTACAAGTTAACCCTACTGCGTGTACAGTAGGAACAGGCTTCCCCGTGGCAGAAAACCGCCGCGTGGAACATGAAATTCATCCTTACATTACGTTAAAAGATGGAGAGCAATATGAAGCAACATAGTACGAATAAGGAGCGCAAAGACGAAGGTGAAGTACATAAAGGATTACCGGAAGCCGCTCCAAATGCCGGTAATGCTTATGAGGAAGATGATCATCCAGCGACAGATAACGCTAATGAACATGGCGAAATACCACGCACGCGTGATGACAGTGATGATCACAAAAAAGATCCCTATCAGGATCAGTGATGGCCATTTGATGACGCCAGGACCGACCCACCGGACGTTATTTTCCTTGCTGGCTTAACTTCGCTGAAATAAGCGAAGCGGCTATCAGGATTGATCATTGAGTTTAATTAATACATTATTTTGCGGAAATTAGAGAAGGCGTGCCTTCATTCATTTCTGGAGAGCACTGATGGAAACGGGTTTTTACTGGGTTGGCAGCAGTACAACGGAGCCGGAGGTATGGTATTGGGATGCCGGGCGAGGGTTTTATCGTCCTATGGAGCCAATTCCGCTTTCTCTGCCTCGTTTTAAATCTGCAGGCTTCAAACTTCTCAGTGGCAAACTGACGCCGCCGGATGAGCCATAAGCTACCTCAGTTTTCGTCTCTTTCTGAGAATATTGCCGGTTGCGCTGTTAAGCGCAGCGTAGCTGGACTATATTCCTCACTGGAGGATGCGATGATGAAGGAAGGATTTTATTGGGTGCAGCTGGGCACGGATGAGCCTGAGGTCTGGTTTTTCTCAGGTGAACAAGCCGATGCCTGGTTTGAGCCCACCAAAAATGAGTCAATCGGCCAGCAAAAATTCGCCGATCTTGGCTATAAAGTGATTGGCGAACGACTCTCGCTACCATAATGATCTAACCGCCTCTTACGGGCGGTTCTCTTTACCAGCCTTATTTTACTGTGTCGATAAGGGCTGCCAATAAATCACTAAAGGTTTCGTGCTCTTCAATGACGTAATCCGTTGAGGCTTTGTCACGGATCTGGAAACAGTTATCTTTGGGGCTGAACACGAACACGGACATTCCATCTTCACCAATCACAAGCTTGTCTGTGAGGTTGGGATCAACATAGATTTCGTTATCGCGTGTCTCAACGTTCCGAATATAGATATTTGACCATGCCAACTCACCATTCTCTGCCTGCGTGAGACCGTATAGCGTGAGCCCGTTGTATTCCAGACCGTCCATGATTTTGAACATGTCGGCGTAATCCGGTCGGTTCATTATCATTTGCTGAACATCCGAGTAAATGCCGCGTTTCTCTTCATCCCATCCTGCTGGTGGAGGATTGCGCATCAAGTCCGCCATAACGTCTGAGGCTACGGATTTGGCTATCGGGTAGTCATCGGAATCCATCAACGTTTTGAAGGCTCCGATCATCTGGTTTGTGTTATTCATAGCGAGCTCACTTCCCTGGCGGATAAATTACGCCGTTTGGCGATGACCATAAAACGTTAGTGCTGGCGTTATATGGGAGATCTTTAGTGATTATTGCCTGTGTTTTTGTCAGCGCGGAGTGATATGGCGAGTTTTGGATCAGTATCAGATTATCCAGGGCATTTGTGCCACTGTCATCGAGCGGTATCTTGTGGTGAACCTGCCACCCCGGCGGTACTTTACCATCGGCCAGACGCAGCAGATTGGTAGAATCAAACGTTGATATTGCCTTCCAGCCACTTTGCTATTGATGGCTTTCACTGGTTGCGGTTGGGGCTGTGGTGCAGGATAAGGGCTTCTGATGCCTGTGGGCCAAACAAGCTGGTGACGCATTACATATTCAAGGCGTGAGCGCAGAATAATGGGCAAGGTGCTGATAAGGCTACCGTCTGCGTTTATAACCTTGTGAAACTCTATGGCGTGTTCGCGCCTGATTATGACTATGTTTCCACATTCTACTTCTCTCAGCGCGTCCCGCCAGGCCATCTGCGGCTGCTGAAAATGCAGGCTGATATAGCGCCTGACAAGCTCTGAGTATCCCATCGGCAAATCCCATTCACGAACGATACGTGCGGGTTTTACCGTATCTGAAAGATACCTGTAGGCGTCGTCGGGTGGGACAATTTTTGAGATGTCGTCGAGCCAGACATCATCCCGAAGTCTGGCCTGGTAGTTATGTAGCATAGGCTCCCTTTACGCTTTCTAAGTGGCACTAAAATTATATCTCACCAGCACACACTTTCAACGCGCCTACTCACTGTGAAGGGATCAATGCGACTACTGCTTGCCTTTAAGGAGACAGCTCGACCAGGGCTTTTTCCACCTTTACAATTCACGCGCTCAACCAGCCTGCAGCGGCTTTCCGACAGGCTCTTTAGTGATTTACATTTTTGTGGAAATTGTGAAATACGGCTGTGCGATCATGCTGTAAAAAGTTGATTAGCAGGAAGAAACGCCCGTGTGAAGTGAATCCAGAACGCTGGACACCTAACGTTCAGGGATTTCTGTTTTATGGCCAGGAAAAAATTTACGCCAGAATTTAAGCAACAGGGTGTTATTCATTACCTCAACAGCAGTGACAGAGCCAAAGCAACAGCCCGGCAATTACGGCAGTACTGCTTTTCATGCCGCAGTTTCTCGCCGGAGTTGGTGGCAAAGAAACAAACGGCGTGACTCACTTTGTCCAGGCTGGTCAGACGTTTGCCAGATGGCCGGGATAGCGCCCTACGCGCCCTTGATTTCAGTGGTACGAATATCAAGGTAACGTGACAGGCCTTGCTTCGCGCTCTCCACCGCCAGTGCATTTTGCGCTTCAAGATAAAATTTATCCGCATTACGGCGTAAATCCTGATTTACCGGATGAACGGTATATTTAATCAAGCGATCGCCGTTATCGTAGCTGCATACCATATCCCACGCCTGTTGTGGTGCAGCACCGATCTCGCATTTACCCGGGCCATAAGAGTATTTAAGGAAGTTATTCGTTGTAGCCGCAGCGCTGACTACATAATCAGGCTTGCCGTATCCTTGCGCGAAACCTGCATAAGCCGCAGTTGCCATCAATGCCGCTGCAACGCCAACTGAAAGAAGTAACTTTTTCACCTGTACAATCCATCGTTTTAATAAGTGCGAAAATCATATAAGAATCGTCTCAGTATTTCACCCCCTAAAATCGGTAGTTATGACAAAATGTTTCCAGTGTAACAGACGAAATGTCTGTAACACCCTGATTTTGATAAGGACAAAATACATGTTCAAAGGCACAGTGCGACTTTTGTAAAGAAAGCACTCATGAGCGGTAAAGGAAACGCCTGTGCAGTACCACTTTTCTGCATTGCACTTTTGTCCACACACAGGCTCTTAAGGTCAGGGCATAAAAAAACCTCCCGCAGGAGGTTTCTTATTCAGATAGATTTCGGTGCGTTCTCATCCGGGAACATTGTGCCATCTTCATCGTCATCATCTGGTAATGGCTCATCATCTGGCATTGGTACAGGATCATCAGGACGCTCAGACATACTCACCTCCACACCCTACGTTGGGTATTAGAGAGTTTAGCGCTGTCACGGCCTTGCCTGCCCTGTTTGTGGCATATCTGTGAATCAAGCGTAAGAAGTGAACTACTTCTCTTTAAGCGCTTTGCTTATCTGCTCAGGTCAGCTAATCATGCGCAAAAAGCGCACTACACCTGCATGCTCATCATCTCTGTATAAGCGTTAACCAGCTTATTACGCACCTGAATACCCATCTGCATAGAGATGGATGACTTCTGCAGATCTACCATCACATCGTTAAGCTGGATGCCCGGTTTGCCCATTTCAAAATCCTGCGCCTGCGCGCGGGCAGCCGTTTGGGTCGAGCTGATCTTGTCCAGCGCCGCTTTCATGGTAGCGCCAAAATCCATCTGGTTTGCACTTTCGTTTGATTTGCCACTGGCCTGCAGCGACGTTAACTGCAGCTGCTGCAGAACGCCATCAATTGCCTGAATCGACATTGCCTGTACCTCATAGATGAAGGGTTCAAATTTTCACGAAGCAAAAGTTAGCACACTGTCAATAGGACAAAGGCGCTAAATGACCGCAAAAAACCCGGCTTATCCAGCCATCGAAGTGAAGCACTTCATCAAATAATGCCACCCATTGAATTGGAATTTCATTTTCATTTGCCCTCCGGCGTGTTTCGGCGGTCGCTAAGCGGCGACAGCACAGAGCAGAAAGGGGGGACGTCAGGGAGTCAGTTTTGTCACCACAACTTACCCGGTCAATTATGTCAGGCAGGAATCGGTCATGAATGCGAGTGCAGCCGCTACACAGGATACAGCAAAGAAAGGCTTCAATGACCTTCTCGCCCGCCTGCGCGCCAATCCGCGAATTCCCTTAATCGTCGCCGCCGCCGCTGCTATTGCAGTGGTTTTGGCACTGGTGCTCTGGGCAAAAGCGCCCGACTATCGCGTCCTCTATAACAACCTCTCCGATGAAGATGGTGGTGCGATCGTCACGCAGCTGACCCAGATGAACATCCCTTACCAGTTCGCTGAAAACGGCGGTGCCCTGATGGTGCCGGCGGAAAAAGTGCATGAACTGCGTCTGCGCTTAGCCCAGCAGGGGCTACCGAAAGGTGGCTCCGTGGGCTTTGAGCTGATGGATAAAGAGAAGTTCGGCATCAGCCAGTTCAGTGAGCAGATCAACTATCAGCGTGCGCTGGAGGGTGAACTGGCGCGCACCATCGAAACCCTTGGGCCGGTGAAAAGCGTGCGCGTGCACCTGGCGATGCCAAAACCGACCCTGTTCGTGCGCGAACAGAAATCGCCTTCGGCGTCAGTGACGCTGAGCCTGCAGCCGGGCCGTGCGCTGGATGAAGGCCAGATTCAGGCGATTCAGCACATGGTGTCCAGCAGCGTGGCCGGCCTGCCGCCGGGTAACGTTACGGTGGTTGATCAGACCGGCCGTCTGCTGACGCGCTCCGATAGCGAAGGCCGCGATCTCAATGACGCGCAGCTGAAATATGCCTCTGAAGTGGAGAGCCGCTACCAGCAGCGCATCGAAGCTATCCTGAATCCGATTGTAGGCCAGGGCAATGTTCACGCGCAGGTGACGGCGCAGATCAACTTTGACCGTAGCGAACAGACTGACGAGAAGTACCAGCCGAACGCCAATCCGGCGAACAGCGCGGTGCGTTCACGCCAGACCAGCACCAGCGATCAGAACGGCAGCGCCTACCCGGGCGGCGTGCCGGGTGCCCTGTCGAATCAGCCGGCACCGGCTAACACGGCACCGGTCAACACTCCTCAGCAGCAGAACAACAACGCCACGGCGCAGAATAACGCCGCACAGAACGCCGGCACCTCAACCAGCACCGCGCAGAGCAGCGGTCCGAGCAGCTCCAGCCGCAACGACACGGTTAACTATGAGCTGGACCGCACCATCCGTCATACCAAACTGAACGTGGGCGATGTACAGCGCCTGTCGGTTGCAGTAGTCGTGAACTATCGCGATGACGGCAAAGGCAAAGCGATTGCGCTTAACGAACAGCAGATTAAGCAGATCGAAGATTTAACCCGTGAAGCGATGGGCTATTCGCAGACGCGTGGCGACAGCGTCAATGTGGTGAACTCGCAGTTCAACCTTACTGAACCGGTTGGCGGCGACCTGCCCTTCTGGCAGCAGCAGGCGTTCTTTGATCAGCTGATGAGTGCCGGTCGCTGGCTGCTGGTGGCGCTGGTTGCCTTCATCCTCTATCGCAAGATGGTGCGTCCGCAGCTGATGCGTAAACGTGAAGCGGAGAAAGCCGCTGCCGACGCTGCTGCAGTTCGTGCCGCAGCCCGTGAAGAAGAAGAAGCGTACAGCGTCCAGCTCAGCAAAGACGAACTGGATCAGGAGCGCAAATCGAGTAACCGCATGAGCGCCGAGGTGATGAGCCAGCGCATCCGCGATATGTCTGAAAACGATCCGCGCGTCGTGGCGCTGGTTATCCGCGAATGGATGAGTAAAGAACTATGAGTCTGACCGGTACTGAAAAGAGCGCCATTCTGATGATGACGATTGGTGAAGAGCGCGCGGCTGAGGTGTTCAAACACCTTAACCAGCGTGAAGTCCAGCACCTGAGTACTGCGATGGCGAGCATGCGTCAGGTCTCCCACAAGCAGCTCACCGAAGTACTGCGTGAGTTTGAGATGGATGCTGAGCAGTTCGCGGCGCTGAGCCTCAACTCCAACGATTACCTGCGTTCGGTGCTGGTAAAAGCGCTGGGCGAGGAGCGCGCCTCCAGCCTGCTGGAAGATATTCTCGAGAAAAACGAAACCACCAGCGGTATGGAAACGCTCAACTTTATGGAGCCGCAGGCCGCAGCCGATCTTATCCGCGACGAGCATCCGCAGATCATCGCCACCATCCTGGTGCACCTCAAACGTGGCCAGGCGGCGGATATCCTGGCGCTGTTCGACGAGCGTCTGCGTCACGATGTCATGCTGCGTATTGCCACCTTTGGTGGCGTCCAGCCAGCGGCGCTGGCCGAGCTGACCGAAGTGCTCAACGGCCTGCTGGATGGTACCAACCTTAAGCGCGCGAAGATGGGCGGCGTGAGAACCGCAGCAGAGATCATCAACCTGATGAAAACTCAGCAGGAAGAGGCGGTTATCGAAGCGGTACGCGACTTCGACGGCGAACTGGCGCAGAAGATCATCGACGAGATGTTCCTGTTCGAAAACCTGGTGGAAGTGGACGATCGCAGCATCCAGCGTCTGTTGCAGGAAGTGGAGTCCGAGCAGCTGCTGATTGCGCTGAAAGGTGCAGAGCAGCCGCTGCGCGAGAAGTTCCTCAAGAACATGTCCGCCCGTGCGGCCGATATCCTGCGCGACGACCTCGCCAACCGGGGTCCGGTGCGTATGTCCGCAGTGGAGAACGAACAGAAAGCGATCCTGCTTATCGTGCGCCGTCTGGCGGAAGCAGGCGAGATGGTAATTGGTGGTGGCGAGGAAACCTATGTCTGATGCCTTTTCCGCCCGTGCATGGCAACCCTGGCAGCCTGACGATCTCGGCCGCCCGCTGGAGATGACCCCGGAGCCGCTGCTGCCGGATGAGCCTGACGCTGATATCGAACTCAGCGAAGAGGATGAGCAGCAGCAACAGCTGGAGCGGATGCAGCAGCAAATGCGCAAAGATGCGCAGACGCAGGGCTATAGCGAAGGCTACCAGAAAGGTTTTGCGGAAGCGCAGCAGAACGGCTACGACGCCGGATTCCAGCAGGGCTTAGCCGATGCTCAGCAGCAGCAGGCCCCGTTACAGGCGCGCATGCAGCAGCTGGTGACCGAGTTTCACCACACGCTGGAGGCGCTGGATAGCGTGATTGCTTCACGCCTGATGCAGCTGGCGCTGGAAGCAGCCCGCACGGTGATTGGCCAAGCCACGCAGGTGGATGGCAGCGCCCTGCTGCGCCAGATTCAGCAGCTGATTCAGCAGGAGCCGATGTTCAGCGGTAAGCCGCAGCTGCGCGTCCATCCGGATGATTTACAGCGGATTGAGCAGACGCTCGGCCCGACGCTCGATCTGCACGGCTGGCGCCTGCTGGCCGACAGCACGCTGCACCCGGGCGGCTGCAAACTGAGCGCAGAAGATGGCGATCTGGATGCCAGCGTGGCAACGCGCTGGCAAGAGCTGTGCCGCCTGGCAGCACCGGGAGCCTTCTGATGACCTCTCGTCTGTCACGCTGGCTTGGCGCGCTCGACGCCTTCGAATCCCGTATCAGTCAGGTTCAGACCGTGCGCCGCTATGGCCGCTTAACCCGCGCCACGGGCCTCGTGCTGGAAGCCACCGGTCTGCAGCTGCCGCTGGGTGCCACCTGCATTATTGAGCGCCACGATAACGGCAATGTGAACGAAGTCGAGAGCGAAGTGGTGGGCTTTAACGGCCAGAAACTGTTTTTGATGCCGCTGGAAGAGGTAGACGGCATTCTGCCTGGCGCCCGCGTCTATGCTCGCGTGAATGGCGAGCACAGCGGTAAACAGCTGCTGCTTGGCCCGGAGCTGCTGGGTCGCGTGCTGGATGGCAGCGGTAAGCCGCTCGATGGCCTGCCCTCACCGGAAACCGGCTATCGCGCTCCGCTGATCACCGCCCCCTTCAACCCGCTGCAGCGTACCCCGATTCACGATGTACTGGATACCGGGGTGCGGGCGATCAACGCCCTGCTCACCGTCGGTCGCGGACAGCGTATGGGCCTGTTCGCCGGCTCCGGCGTCGGTAAGTCAGTGCTGCTCGGCATGATGGCACGCTACACCAAGGCGGACGTCATTGTGGTTGGCCTGATTGGTGAGCGTGGCCGCGAAGTCAAAGAGTTTATTGAGAACATCCTCGGTGCGGAAGGCCGGGCGCGCTCGGTCGTGATCGCCGCGCCGGCGGATGTCTCGCCGCTGCTGCGTATGCAGGGCGCCGCCTACGCGACGCGTATTGCCGAAGATTTTCGCGATCGCGGCCAGCATGTGCTGCTGATCATGGACTCCCTGACCCGCTATGCCATGGCGCAGCGAGAGATCGCCCTGGCCATCGGCGAACCGCCGGCGACCAAAGGGTATCCGCCTTCGGTGTTTGCCAAACTACCGGCGCTGGTAGAGCGCGCCGGTAACGGCACGCACGGCGGCGGCTCTATCACCGCTTTCTATACCGTGTTGACGGAAGGCGATGACCAGCAGGACCCGATTGCTGACTCCGCGCGCGCCATTCTCGACGGCCACATTGTGCTGTCGCGCCGCCTGGCGGAAGCCGGCCACTATCCGGCCATCGATATTGAAGCCTCAATCAGCCGCGCCATGACGTCGCTGATTGATGAAACGCACTATGCGCGCGTACGCCAGTTCAAGCAGTTGCTCTCCAGCTATCAACGAAACCGCGACCTGGTGAGTGTGGGCGCCTATGCCGCCGGCAGCGATCCGATGCTGGACCGCGCCATCAAGCTCTATCCGCAGATGGAAGCCTTCCTGCAGCAGGGCATTTTTGAGCGCAGCGATTATGACGACGCCTGCCTGCATCTGCAGGCGATGTTCGGTTAACGCGGTAAGCGAGGTAAGCGATGAAAACGGCGAATGCAATCGACACCCTGCGTGACCTGGCAGAGCAGGATCTGGAGCAGGCGGTTATCCATCTGGGCAATATGCGCCGGGGCCAGCAGCAGGCTGATGAGCAGCTGAATATGCTGCTGGATTACCAGGACGAGTATCGCAATAAGCTGAACCAGGACATGAGCGGCGGTATCGCCAGCACGCGCTGGAGTAACTATCACCAGTTTATCCAGACGCTGGAGAAAGCGATTGAGCAGCATCGCCAGCAGCTGAGCCAGTGGAATCAGCGTCTGGAGCAGGCGCTGACCAACTGGCGCGAGAAGCATAAAAAGCTGAACGCCTACCAAACGCTGATTACCCGCGCTGAAGAAAACGCATTACGACAAGAAAACCGTCTCGATCAGAAACGGATGGATGAATTTGCCCAACGGGCCGCATTGAGGAAAGGCGAATGAATACGCTGCCAACACTGCTGACGCACACCGCAAAAGCCGGTAAAGCCGAGCCTTCAGCCGCATCGGAGAACCCGTTTGCTGCTGATACCCTGCCACAGGGGTTTATCACCGAACTGGGCAACCGCCTGCTTACGCTGGCTAAGCAGCAGGGAAATAGCGCGCAATCGACTGATCTGGCAGCAGAAATTGATGATAAAGACGTCACTAAAGCGTCGCTGAGTGCGCTGCTGCAGGCGCTGGAGAAACCCGACGCGTTAAACGCACTTTTACAGCCGGAAAACACTAAAGCCGGGCTGAAATCAGCCGATGATAATGACAAGCGTGAGGCAACTTCGTTAACTGCCAGCGACTTAGAGAATGTGCAGGCGCTGTTTGCCATGTTACCAGCTGCTGTAGAAAGCCGCAGCAGCCCGGTCGCTGAAAATGCCACGGCGGAGATGAAGCCTGCTGATGCCCGCGCCACGCTGAATGCCGCGCTGCTCAACGGTTCGCTGCAGAGCGCAGCGAAAGAGGAGACGGCAAAGCCGGATAGCGCGGCGAAGCGCGGCAGCGAAACCCTGGCGACAGCGAGCAACCTTGCCAGCGGTACGCAGGCCAGCACGCACGCTACCGCTACGCCGTCCGCCAGCAGCAGTAACGGCATGACGCTGGATGAGAGCTTTCAGCAGGTATTAAACGCACTGAGCAAACCGGGAGAGCGGCAGAGCAGCGCCACTTACCAGGACAGCAGCCTGCCGACCGCACAGAGTGCGCTAAGCAGTACGGCACCGCTGGTGACGCATACGGCCAGCACCAGCGCTGCGCCCTCAACGCCAATGCTGAATGCCCAGCTGGGCAGCAACGAGTGGCAGCAGGCGTTGAGCCAGCAAATTGTGATGTTCAGCCGTAACGGGCAGCAGAACGCCGAGTTACGTCTGCATCCGGAAGATCTGGGTGCGATCCAGATCAGCCTGACGCTGGATAAGGATCAGGCACAGTTAACTATGGTTTCCAGCCACAGCCACGTGAGGGCCGCGCTGGAAGCGGCGCTCCCACAGCTGCGTACAGCGCTGGCGGAGAGCGGCATAAACCTGGGACAGAGTAACGTCAGCAGTGACGCCTTCGCACAGGGCCAGAACTATCAGGGCCAGCAGGAAGGACGTCGTGATGGCCAGCACGGTAGCTTTACCCTCTCCCAGGACAGTGACAACGAGATAACGCCTATTGCCGTCCCGGCAGCCCTCCAGGCGCGCGCGACCGGCAACGGCGCTGTCGATATCTTTGCCTGACAGCGACTAAACGCTGAAGGTAAGCGTAAAACCCGCGTCTTTTCTTCCCATTGTTTGACTTAAGACGCGGGATAATCTGTCCAGGTAAGCCGAGAGGTTTGCCCATAATTCACAGGAAGTAACTGCAAACATGTCTGATAACGCGAAAGCTAAAGGCCGCAAACGTTCACTACTTATTCCGGTGTTACTGATTGTAACGCTGGCCGCTTGCAGCGTGGCAGGCTATGCAGTCTGGCGAATGATGAACAAACACGAGGGCGATAAGCCAGAAGCGGCGAAAGTTGAGCCACCGGCCGCCCCCGTATTTTTTGCAATGGATACGTTTACGGTTAACCTGGTCAATCCCGATAACGATCCCGATCGCGTGCTGTACGTCGGCTTTACGCTGCGTCTGCCGGATGAGGATACCCGTCGTCGGATGAATGACTACCTGCCAGAGGTACGCAGCCGTCTGCTGTTGCTGCTTTCGCGTCAGAACGCGGGCGCACTGGCAACGGAGCAAGGCAAACAGGCCCTGATTGAACAGATCAAACAGGTGCTGCTGCCGCCGCTGGTAAAAGGTCAACCTGCACAGGTAGTCAGTGACGTGCTGTTTACCGCCTTCATTTTGAGGTGACTTAATGGGCGATAGCATTCTCTCCCAGGCTGAGATTGACGCGCTGCTCAATGGCGACAGTGACAGCGCGGAAGTAGAGAACAGTTCCAAAGGGGCCGATGGCGATATCCGCCCCTATGATCCCAATACCCAGCGTCGCGTGGTACGCGAGCGTCTGCAGGCGCTGGAGATCATCAACGAGCGTTTTGCGCGTCATTTTCGTATGGCGCTGTTCAACCTGCTGCGCCGTAGCCCGGATATCAGCGTCGGCGCGATCAAGATTCAGCCGTACCATGAGTTTGCCCGCAACCTGCCGGTGCCAACCAACCTGAACCTGATCCACCTGCAGCCGCTGCGCGGGACGGCGCTGGTGGTGTTTTCACCCAGCCTGGTGTTTATCGCTGTCGATAACCTGTTTGGCGGTGACGGTCGTTTTCCAACCAAAGTGGAAGGCCGTGAGTTTACCCATACCGAACAGCGCGTGATTCGCCGCATGCTGAAGCTGGCGCTGGAGGGCTACAGCGATGCATGGAAAGCGATCTATCCGCTGGAAGTGGAGTATGTGCGCTCCGAGATGCAGGTGAAATTTACCAATATCACCACCTCACCGAACGATATTGTGGTTAACACCCCGTTCCAGGTGGAGATTGGTAACCTGGTCGGTGAGTTTAATATCTGTATTCCGTTTTCCATGATTGAGCCGCTGCGCGAGCTGCTGGTCAATCCACCACTGGAGAACTCGCGCCAGGAGGATAACCACTGGCGTGACAATCTGGTGAAACAGGTACAGCACTCGGAGCTGGAGCTGATTGCCCACTTTGCCGAAACATCGCTGCGCCTGTCACGTATTTTGCAACTGAAACCTGGTGACGTCCTGCCCATTGAGAAGCCGGACCGCATCATTGCCCACGTTGATGGCGTACCGGTACTGACGAGCCAATATGGCACGCTCAATGGCCAGTATGCGCTGCGTGTTGAACACCTGATTAACCCGATTTTGAATTCGCTGAATGAGGAACAGCCCAATGAGTGACAGCAAAAAACCGTCCGATGATATCTCTGCGGACGATCTGTGGGCTGAAGCGATGAACGAGCAGGCCGTAACCAGCACGCCGGACCCAACTGAGAACGTGTTTAAGTCGCTCGACAGTAACGGCGTCAGCGGTTCGCTGCAGGATATCGATCTGATCATGGATATCCCGGTCAAACTGACGGTTGAACTTGGCCGCACCAAGATGACCATTAAAGAGCTGCTGCGTCTGACACAGGGTTCGGTGGTGGCGCTGGATGGGCTGGCGGGTGAACCGCTGGATATCCTGATCAACGGCTATCTTATCGCACAGGGCGAAGTAGTTGTGGTGAACGACAAATATGGCGTACGCATCACTGACATTATTACGCCATCCGAACGTATGCGTCGTCTGAGTCGCTAAGCATGTTAAAGAGCGCACAAACCGTGCAGCCGGTCCACGCACAGCCGGTGGTCTCCACCGGTTCCGTCGTCGGGCAAGTCAGCAGCGTGCTGGCGGTCATTGTGCTGCTGATTCTGGCGTGTGGCTGGATCGCTAAACGTCTCGGCTTTGCGCCAAAAGCCGTCAGCGGCCAGGCGCTGAAGGTGAGCGCCAGCGTCCAGGTTGGCCGCCAGGAGCGGGTGGTGATCGTGGATACCGCCGATGCGCGTTTAGTGCTGGGCGTGACGGCGCAGCAGATTACGCATCTGCACTCGCTGCCGCCGGTGGCCCCTGAAGCGCTGGCACCTCACGCCGCCCCCGCGCAGGATTTTCGTCAGCTGTTACACACTCTGGTTAAACGTCCCGGAAAACCCCAATGATGCGTCGATTGCTTCCCCTTTTGCCACTGCTGATGCTGCTGGCACCGGCTGCCCATGCGCAGCTGCCGGGTTTAATCAGCCAGCCGCTGGCAAACGGTGGCCAGAGCTGGTCGCTGCCGGTGCAGACGCTGGTGTTTATCACCTCGCTGACGTTTATTCCCGCCGTACTGCTGATGATGACCAGCTTTACGCGCATCATTATCGTATTTGGCCTGCTGCGTAACGCACTCGGCACGCCATCCGCACCGCCTAATCAGGTGATGCTCGGCCTGGCGCTGTTTCTGACCTTCTTTATTATGGCGCCGACCTTCGACAAGATTTACACCGACGCTTATCTGCCGTTTAGTCAGGATAAGATCAGCATGGAAGTGGCAATTGATAAAGGCGCACAGCCGCTGCGCGAATTTATGCTGCGCCAGACGCGTGAAGCGGATCTCGCGCTGTTTGCCCGCCTGGCAAATACCGCCCCGATTCAGGGACCGGAAGCCGTGCCGATGCGTATCCTGCTGCCGGCATACGTCACCAGCGAGCTGAAAACCGCGTTCCAGATTGGCTTTACCGTCTTTATCCCGTTTTTGATTATCGATTTAGTGGTCGCCAGCGTACTGATGGCGCTGGGGATGATGATGGTACCGCCGGCCACCATTTCACTGCCGTTCAAGCTGATGCTGTTCGTGCTGGTTGATGGCTGGCAGCTGCTGGTGGGTTCACTGGCGCAAAGTTTCTACTCCTGAGTGGCATCCGCCCCTCCCTTCTCTTCCGACAGGAGCACAACATGACACCGGAATCGGTAATGGTACTGGGCCAGGAAGCGATGCGCGTCGCCCTGATGATGGCCGCTCCGCTGCTGCTGGTCGCTATGGTGAGCGGTTTGATCATCAGTATTCTTCAGGCCGCCACGCAGATTAACGAACAGACGCTGTCCTTTATCCCGAAAATCCTGGCCGTTGCCGCGACTGCCGTGGTCGCCGGTCCGTGGATGCTGAACCTGATGCTGGATTATATCCGCACGCTGTTTAGCAACCTGCCCTATCTCATCGGCTGATGGTTACGCTCGATAGCAGCCAGCTGGTTCACTGGGTGGCACAATTCTTCTGGCCCATGGTGCGCTTACTGGCTCTTTTCGCCAGCGCACCGGTGCTGAATGAACGAAACATTCCCAGGCGGGTCAAAATTGGTCTGGCGGTTGTTACCACCTGGATTCTGATGCCGCTGCTGCCGCCGGTAGAAGTGACGCTCTTTACTCCGTCTGGCTTCTGGATGCTGGTACAGCAGTTGCTGATTGGTGTCGGGATTGGTCTGACAATGCAGTTTGCTTTTTCAGCGGTGCGTCTGGCCGGTGAGATGATCGGCCTGCAGATGGGGTTATCGTTCGCAACGCTGCTCGATCCCAATAGCCGGGTGAACATGCCGCTGCTGGCTCGCTTTCTCGATATGCTGGCGATGTTACTGTTCCTGACCTTTAACGGTCACCTGTGGTTGATCTCGTTACTGGTGGACAGTTTTCATACGCTGCCGATTAATGATCAGCCGCTGAACGCAAACGCGTTCATGGTGCTGACGAAATCAGCGAGTTTAATTTTCCTTAATGGCATGATGTTAGCGCTGCCCTTAATAGTTCTGCTCCTCACGCTAAACCTGGCACTAGGTTTGTTAAACCGTGTTTCACCTCAACTGTCGGTTTTTGCTATTGGCTTCCCGATTACCTTAACGGTAGGCATTCTTAGCCTGGGTATGATGATGCCGCTTCTTGCCCCTTTCTGCGAACATCTGTTTGGCGAAGTCTTTGATTTACTCGCTCAGTTTGTGTCAGAGCTCTCCCCTGCCGGATGATTAACGATACTGTTGCCATCCTTATCTGATAGTTAAGTATTCAAAATCATTCTGTGTATTTTTCGAACCATATTTCTCAGAAATCAACTGAGGTTATTCTGATAAGTACGCATTTTTGGTGAAAATTATTCTTATTAAACGGCACTTCGCGTATTTTACTCAGACGATTCTTAAGGTGCTTCACCTTGCGAATTGGTTGATAAAATGCTCAAAGGGCTGTTTTTAAACAAAAAAAATTTAAAAGCGATTTTTCTTGTCTAAATCCCTTTTTTCCGGCATTGTCAACGCTCGCTGAAACGTCACACTTTCGCGACACAAATGTTTTTAAGATTTGTCCTATCAGATTTGTCTGTGACTTGCGCGATAGTGACAGGGCTCTCAAAAACAGAGCGAATTACATACTTAAAACAAATTCCCGGCGATTCCCACTATCGCGGGATTAAGCGTGACGTGGATGTAACACAAAAAACTTCGCAGAACGGGTCAGGGACGAGTCATGATGGCGCACGGGTATATTTCGCCAGGCTGCAGAGCAGAATAAAAAAAGTGTCTTTGGAAATCTCTCTCGTACCGCAAACGCGTATTCATCGTTGATTTAAACGGATAACAAATTGGTGAGGGTCGCTATAATGCCAACGATTATTATGGATTCATGTAACTACACACGCCTGGGTTTGTCGGACTATATGTCGGCAAAAGGAGTCAAAAAGAAAAATATTACCTCCGCATCGGATATCGAACAATTGCAACAAAGATGTGAGCAATTAAAGCCGGGCGTAGTATTTATCAATGAAGAATGTTTTATTCATGAATCCGATTCCAGCGATCGTATTCGCTCCATTATTATGCAGCATCCTGATACGCTATTCTTTATCTTTATGGCGATCTCGAATATCCATTTTGAGGAATACCTCTACGTTCGTAAGAACCTGATTATTACGTCAAAATCGATAAAAACTTCGACGCTGGACTCGCTGTTAGGCACCTATCTGCAAAAGAAACTCAATGCATCCCCGCGTATTTCTGCCGGGCTCGATATTCATCCACTGACATTAAGTCAGACTGAATCGAACATGCTGAAAATGTGGATGTCAGGCCATGACACCATTCAGATTTCAGACAAGATGCAAATTAAAGCGAAAACAGTTTCGTCACACAAAGGTAATATTAAGCGTAAAATTAAAACGCATAATAAACAGGTTATCTACCATGTGGTACGACTGACGGATAATGTTACCTCCGGTATTTATGTAAACGTGCGATAATTTCGTGCGATACGCGTCAGGGCCAGTCATGTGACTGGCCCTGTTACATTTTAGCGGTTTTGCGACCTGCGTCTCACTTCTCCATCTCATCCTTTGCCCTGCCCTGCCGATGATAGCTCTCAGAACACTTACCTAAATGAGAGCAAGGATATGAAAACAGCATCGATCGATGGGCAGTATAAGCTCAGCATCTGGCAGAACCTGCGCCTGATGCCTCTATTCAGCATGATCTTTGGTGGCATTCTGCTGCTTTTTGCCCTGTGTATTGGACTCGCCAGCTACTTTTTAATTCTGAGTAATAACTCGCTGGATGACGCTACAAATGAAATCCAGATTCGCATGGGGCTCTCAAACAGTTCGAACCATTTACGTACTGCGCGTCTGAACGTAATTCAGGCTGGCGCAGCCGCGCGTATTGGTGAGATGGATAGCTACCGGGCCGATCTGGCGCGTACTGAAAAACGCATTACGCAGGCGCGTGAAGGATTTAACTTCTATATGAATCGTCCGGCAAAAACGCCTGCGGGTATTGCACTGGATGAACCGCTTGCCACCCGTTTCAACGATTACGTTGAGAAGGGGCTGAAACCGATGATTGAGTCGGCGAAACAGGGCAGTTTTGAGGGCATTATCGCGCAGGAGACCGACGTGACGCGCAAGCTGGATGACGCCTATAACGAAGTGCTGCTGAAAGCGATTAAGATTCGCACCGATCGCGCGGCGGATATCAGTGCCCAGGCGGAGCATCAATCACGGCTCGGTTTTATCGCCATGGCTGTTGCCTTTGCCAGCGCCGTGGTACTGGTGCTGCTGACGTTTATTTTCCTGCGCCGCGTGGTGATTAATCCGCTGCGTCACTCCGTATCGCTTATCGAGCGTATCGCACAGGGCGACCTCACCGCGCCGGAGCAGGCGTATGGCCGCAGCGAGATTGGCACGTTGCAACACAACCTGCAGCTGATGCAGGCGGCGCTGGTGCGTACCGTCGGGACGGTACGCGAAGGTGCCGTCGCTATTTATCAGGGATCAAGCGAAATCTCCGCGGGCAATACCGACCTCTCTTCCCGTACCGAGCAGCAGGCCTCCGCGCTGGAGCAGACGGCCGCCAGCATGGAGCAGCTTACGGCAACCGTGAAGCAGAATGCCGAGAACGCGCACCATGCCAGCCAGCTGGCTGCTGATGCGTCCGGCAAAGCGCAGAGCGGTGGCGATCTGGTTAGCGGCGTGGTGAAAACCATGAACAATATCTCCGGCAGCTCGAAGAAGATTGCGGAGATTACCAACGTTATTAACAGCATCGCTTTCCAGACCAATATCCTGGCGCTAAACGCGGCGGTTGAAGCGGCACGCGCCGGTGAGCAGGGGCGCGGGTTCGCCGTGGTGGCCAGTGAAGTTCGTAATCTGGCCCAGCGCAGTGCGCAGGCAGCCAAAGAGATTGAGTCGCTGATTGCAGAATCGGTGGCTCTGATCACCAACGGCTCACACCAGGTGGGTGAAGCGGGCACCACGATGGGCGAAATCGTTGAGGCCGTCCGCCGCGTGACGGACATTATGTCGGAGATTGCGGCAGCGTCAGATGAGCAGAGCCGCGGCATTCAGCAGGTGAGTCTGGCAGTGACAGAGATGGATAACGTGACGCAGCAGAACGCCTCGTTGGTGGAAGAGGCCTCGTCGGCAGCGGCTTCGCTGGAAGATCAGGCCGGTAAACTGACGCAGGCGGTGGCCGCCTTCCGCCTGAACGATAGCCCGGGTTCGCTGGTGAAGGCCGCGCCAGCACCGGCTCTGAAATCCCCGGTGCTGGCCCCGCGCGCGGCTTTAGCGGCACCCGGAAGCGATAACTGGGAGACGTTTTAAGGGTTGAAGGCAGGGAAATTAATTAACACTGAATCCATAGCGCCGGCCTGAGGAGCTGGCGAATTTGCGTGGATGTTCTCACTGCGGATAGAGGGTTAATAGAGTATCGCTGTTTCTGAACATCTTAATGCCGTTGACTTCCGGCGTGGCGCTCCTGTGGGTCGCCACGCCGGAGACGGTGATGACTATCCGGGTAACGATCTACTCCTGCAGAGGCTCCACAAACACCCCTTCAGCGTGATCGCTCTCATTAAAGAACCAGATCCCCAGCGGATAATCCTCCAGCGCCACCAGATACATGGTGCCTTCATTAAATCCCTCAACAGCCAGCACCGTACCGGTACGACGCGGGCCGCCATCCGTTTTAACCGTTACACGATCATTGACCTTCATCGAGCGCTCTCCAGAAAAAATCCTGTGCTCAGTGTAACGGAAGATAACCGGCGCTGCCCGATCCGGATCAACGACGTGCGATAACCCATACCGCGTGCACAATACCTGGAATGTAACCGCACAGCGTCAACAGAATGTTCAGCCAGAACGCCCCGCCAAATCCAACCTGTAAGAACACGCCCAGTGGCGGCAGCAGAATAGCAATAATAATTCGAATAAGATCCATACTAACTCCCTGATAAACATCATTATCAACAAAAACTAAGCATAGCTGATTTACACAGAAAGGGGGTTGTTAGCGGGTAAAGATGTGTCAAAACATACCTTTTCACTTTCTTAACGTTTAGCAGAGAGATTTTTGACGCGCCCTGGCCTTACACTCTCCTCACTGCACCAACCCCAAAGGCGCAGTCAACCTAAAAGTAACAAGGATTTTGCCCGCGCAGCGCGGGCTTTTTTTTGCCTGTTCTGTACCGCCCGCCGCCCCTTTCAACCAGCGTCTATACTGTCAGAGAACCCATCCGCCTCCGGGAGGCTATGATGACGACAGCAAAAGAGTACAGCGACAACGTACAGCGTGAAGTGAACATTGACGTTGAATCGCTACTGGAAGCGATTCAAAAGAGGACTTCAGGCGAGGTGAAAGAGTTTATGGAAGCGGAACACGCGCACCGCGTGCACGTTAATGGTCAGGCATTCGACTCTTATACTGAGCTGGCCGACGCTTTTGAACTGGACATCCGGGACTTCACCATCTCCGAAGTGAACCGTTGAAATCGATTTCAAAAAAATACCCGGCGGGATGGCCGGGTAAAAGAGATCAGTAAATTCGTTACACCAGGAAATCTTAACACCGGGCCAGATTACGCTTTAACTGTATTAAGACAAGTCTCATTTCTGCACGCTAATCGAACAAATCTGCATAATCATGCGTAGCTGTTACCGAAAACATCGCTTCACGACTGATAAAAGTGGTGCACAAAGCGTGCATCAAACTTTTTAGCATGCCGGCCTTTTAAGAATTATCCTGGATATTGACTGCGCCAGTGGCACGCCAAAGTGTGATCGTGATTACGCTATTATACTGATATCACTTCGCTTTACGGATGCCCTCCGGGCTTAAGGAGTGTGATGATGATCCCGCTTGATTCGTCCCTGCTGATCGTTACTGACCTTGACGGTTCGCTTCTGGACCATCACGACTACAACTGGGATGCCGCCAGCGAGTGGCTGGCACGTCTCAACGCGCACCATATCCCGCTGGTAATCTGCTCCAGCAAAACCGCCGCTGAAATCATTCCGCTGCAAAAACGTCTGGGCATTGCCGGTGCGCCTTTTATTGCCGAGAACGGCGCGCGCGTCGCCTTCGGCGGCGATGAGCCGCTCACCGAGGAGCCCTCTGCGTCTTATCGGGCACTGTGTCAGACCCTGCAAACGCTGCAGGCCGACTTCCGTTTCGACGGCTTCCACCAGTTCAGCGATGCTGAGGTCGCGCGCTTTACCGGCCTGACGTTAACAGAGGCCAGCCAGAGCCGCCTGCGGGACGCTTCCGAGGTAGTGCTATGGCGTGATGACGAAGAGAAGCTGGATGACTTCCGTCACGCCCTGGCGCAGCACCAGCTTGCACTAACGCAGGGTGGCCGCTTCTGGCACGTTATGCCTGCCGGCAGCGGCAAAGGCGTCGCGCTGGCCCAATTACAGCAGCATCTGGCTGAACAGGAGGGGCATCAGCGCACGACTATCGGCCTGGGCGACGGTCCGAATGACGCGCCAATGCTGGAGCGCGTCGATTACGCCGTGGTGATTAAAGGCTTCAGTAAAACCCCGGTGGTGCTGCAGCGCCCCGATGAGGAGAACGTTTATCACACCGCACGCCCGGGCCCTGAAGGCTGGCGTGAAGGCCTTGACTATTTTCTTGCCCAATCCGTTTAACGGCAACCGATAAGAAGGATGAGACGATGAGTGATTTTTACCAAAATGGCGTAATTACCAACTTTCATAATCTCACCCACCGCAGCGTAGAGTCGCTGGAAAAAGAGATGGTGCGCTTTGCCCGTAAACGCAAAATGGGGCTGATTTTGCCTTCGCTGTTCTCTGAGCTGGAGGGCCCGGCACTGGATAACATCGTCAATGAGCTGGCGAAAGTGCCCTATCTGGAAGAGATTGTCATTGGCCTCGATCGTGCCGATCGCGATCAGTTTCTCTTTGCGCGTGAGTTCTTCTCGCGCCTGCCGCAGCGCCATCGCATCCTGTGGAACGATGGCCCGCGTCTGAAAGCGCTGGATGCCGAACTGGATAAGGAGGGTTTGTCCCCCAGTCAGCCGGGTAAAGGGCGCAATGTCTGGTTCTGTACCGGCTATACGCTGGCTTCCGATCGCACCCAGTGCGTCGCGCTGCACGATTGTGACATCGTCACCTACGAGCGCGGCATGCTGGCGCGGCTGCTCTATCCGCTTGCCAATCCCGCTTTTCAGTATGAGTTCTGTAAAGGATTCTACGCCAGGGTGGCGGATGGCAAACTCAATGGTCGCGTCGGACGTCTGCTGGTCGGCCCGCTGCTGCGCTCCCTGCAGAAAGTCTACGGCCACTCGGAGTATCTCGACTATCTCAGTAGCTTCCGCTATCCGCTCTCCGGTGAGTTCGCCATGCGCACCCACGTGCTCAACGGCATCAAAATTCCAGGCGACTGGGGGCTGGAGATTGGCGTGCTTTCAGAGATCTATCGCAATTACACCACGCGTCAAACCTGCCAGGTAGAGATCGCCGACAATTACGATCACAAACACCAGCCGCTGGCTGAAGATGATGGCACCGGCGGCCTGAAACGTATGAGCAACGACATCGTGCAGTCGCTGTTACGTAAGCTGGCAACCATGGGCGTTCCGCTCACCAGCGATTCATTCCGCGTTCTGAAAGCCACGTACTACCGCAACGCGCTGGACATGATGGAGATTTACAACCACGAAGCGACGATGAATGGGCTGAAGTTTGACCAGCACATCGAAGAAGCGGCGGTTGAGATGTTTACGCAGGCGATTCTGGACGCCGGCCAGTCATTTATCGAGCGTCCAAATGAAAAGCCGTTTATACCCAGCTGGAGCCGCGTGCAGTCCGCTTTCCCGGATATCCTGCAGCGCATCTATCAGGCTGTCGAAGAGGATAACAACGGCAACGTTTAATCTTCAGCACAGACCCGGTTGCGGCCGCCGCTTTTGGCCTGATACAGGCGGCGGTCCGCTACCGCCTGCAATCGTTCCGCATTGTAATCGCCCTGCTCTTCACTGCTGGTGACGCCGGCCGATAGCGTCACGTTAAAAACAGTGGTGGCGTTGAGCAGTATGGTTTTGCCCGCCAACCGGATACGGATGCGTTCGGCCACTGCCTGCGCGTCTGCCAGCGTTGTTTCAGGCAGCACAATACAGAACTCCTCGCCGCCGATACGGCCAGCGACATCATAGCGGCGCAGCGTATGGCTAATCACCGCCGCCACATGCATCAATGCCTGATCGCCGGCCTGATGTCCCCAACGGTCATTGACCTGCTTGAAGTGGTCAATATCAAGCTGAATCACCGCCAGCGGCTGTTGCTGTTGCTGGCAGCGAGCGGCCAGCGCCACAAACTGCTCAAAAAAGGCGCTGCGATTAAGCAGCCGCGTCAGACCGTCATAGTTGGCGCGCCACGAGAGCCGCGCGGATAACGCATCCATGCGCCGAACCAGACGAAAAATGATCTGATGCGCCAGCAGCAGCAGCAGCACAAACAGCAGCCACATCCCGAACAGAAAGAGCGCCAGACGCCCCAGCTCCTGCGAAAGTCCCTGCTGCAAACTCTGAATGTTCACCAGCCAGGCATCGACATTATTCAGTTTGCTCCAGCTGGCAAACTGCGTACCGAGCCGCAGTACGCCGGTGGTCTGCTGCCGCATACGCTGCTCCAGCCTGGCCTGCTGCTGCGACGTTAAGGGGCGATCGTCCGGGGCGCTAAGGCGAGTAATCTCCTGCAGATTGTGGTCAACCAGCAGCAGCTTACCCTGCAGCAGGCTGTGCCGCGCGCTTTGCAACACGCTGTGCATACGCTGCCGGGTAAAATCCATCGACAATACGCCATACCAATAGTGCTGACTGACCACCGGCGAGCTGACCGTGAGCATTAAGCCTTCACCGAACTCGCCCTGATAGGCCCCGGTCCAGCGCCGCTGCGTATGCTGTGCGCCCGCCGGATTTTGATCGCGAAAATAGCCGCGCTGGATCATGGTGGCGTAGCTCTGCTCCAGCGCCTGCGCGTTCTCAGGCGGGCGTGAGCTGATAAAGTAGCCGGCACGTGAGGTGTACCAGAAGCGCGAATGAAAATCCTGCGTCTGGTTGCCAAACTGCATAATAAAGCTGAACTCCAGCGCCGCGCGCAGCTCGGCTTCAAGCGTGGCAGGATTACGCACCAGCAGTGGGTCGCGCGCCAGCCAACTATCGCCAACGCCATTCAGCGGCATACTGCGGGCATTGGGGAGCTGCAGCTGCCAGGTGGGCTGATGACGCAGTAGCTGAAAGCGCCGGAGCGCCTCGCGTCCGTAATCCGCATCCAGCGGATGAGTCAGCGCATAGTTAAGCATCTTCTGGTAGTAGTTGAGTTCGTCCACGCTCTCCTGAACTGGCTATCCAGCGCTTTCTGAATTTCCGCCAGCTGCGCACTCTGCCGCTGCTCATAATTATTTTTCAGCTCCAGCGCTTCATGCGCGGTGAGAAAAGCAGAGAACAGGAACACTGCCAAAAAGCAGAGATGCACGCGCGCATAGGGATTGATGCGGCGTTGCGGGAGTAGCGTAATGGGCATCAGCAGCCTGACTCCGGGTGGCAACGAATGCGAAAAGTGTAGTCAGATGGCGGATAAGCGTACAGGCAGGGATCAGGGAAAGAGAGGGTAAGCGCGTGGCATCGGGACGGTAACGACCGTCCCGAACTGCTTAGCTGGCCAGCTGCTGCGCGGTCGACAAGTGACTGAGCTCGTCACTATGGAACGCCTCACGGCGTACGCTGTAGCCATCATACCAACGACACTCTACCATTCCGCTGGCATAGCCGGTCACCACCATAGTGGGTCCGCCCTCTTTATGCTGAACTTCGTCACTGATCGCAAAGGTCATACCGCGCCCTCCCTTCTAACCGTTGAATGAACGGTTTTAGGTATAGCAGCTGTGCAGGCTTTTTGCCTATAGGATATTGCTATTACTGTGACAAAATCGGAATAAGCAGTTAAAAATGTTGTTAATAAAAAAAGCCGATAAAGATTATTATCGGCTTTTAAGCAGTTTAGCGGGTAAGGCTATCAGATTTTGCAGCCTTCACAGTCTGCTTCATCGCTGATGTCTGCCGGGACTTCACTGGCTTTCTCAGCCGCTTTCGCTTCTGCCTGCTCCAGCTGTGCATCGATATCAAATTCAAACATATCGTCGTTCATCATCGTTCTCCTGACCCGTGATTAAAAAAATTCCTGCGCTTTATACCGATTTCCCGCGCAGCTTCGCAACCAGATTTACCACTAACAGCACGATCGACCCAACGAGAAAGCCGAGTACCAGGCTGGCACCATTGCTCAGCAGTGCAGAGACTATCCCGTGGAAACCGCTGCTGTACGCGTCAATGGCGTGATGCAGCGGCGCAATCCCGTGCACAATGATCCCGCCACCTACCAGGAACATCGCGATGGTGCCGACAACCGAGAGAATTTTCATCAGCCACGGCGCCATGGCCAGTAAAGCACCGCCCACCGCTTGTGCCAGCGTAGAATTTTTTTCGCGCAGCCAGTAGCCGAGATCGTCAATCTTCACGATCATCGCCACAATGCCGTATACGCCAACGGTCACCAAAATCGCGATGCCGGCCAGGATCAGCACCTGGTTCAGCAGCGGCGCCTCAGAGACAATGCCAAGCGTGATGGCGACAATCTCTGCCGACAAGATGAAATCCGTCCGCACTGCGCCTTTGACTTTGTCTTTTTCATACTGGCGCGGGTCCTGCTGCGTCAGCTTATCCAGCCGCTGCTGGCGCGCTTCCGGGCTTTTTTCAGCCTTGTCCTGATGTAAACTGTGCAGGACCTTCTCCACCCCTTCGTAGCACAAATAGGCCCCGCCAAGCATCAGCAGCGGCGTAATCAGCCAGGGCGCAAACGCGGAGATCAGCAGCGCCAGCGGCACCAGAATCAGTTTGTTAATAAAAGAGCCTTTCGCCACGCCCCAGACAACGGGCAGCTCGCGGTTGGCTTTGACGCCGGTAACCTGCTGCGCGTTAAGCGACAGATCGTCCCCTAATACGCCGGCGGTCTTTTTTGCGGCCACTTTGCCCATGACAGAGATGTCATCCAGCAGCGTAGCGATATCATCCAGAAGCGTAAGTAAACTGGTTCCTGCCAAAGTAATTATCCTTATTCCGGTTGGTGATCCTGACAACAGGGGCATCGCTCAACCGCCGTGACTGTCATATCGGCGATGCCCGCACAGTCCCATTCGACGCGTAACGTTTTCCCGTGCAGATCCCCGGCGTGCAGATATTTGCTCACCGGGCTTTCCGTCATGCCGCTGATCTCCTCCGTGGCGACCAGCTGGTCGCCTACGTAGATGTGTGCCGTGGCGCTGGCGTTCACCATGCGCTCATCGCGCAGTTGATACAGGCGTTTGACCGTCAGTTTGATACTGCTCATGGTTCTTTTCCGCGTCCCAGAGAAAGAGGTGATCTAAACGGTTATCGCGCTGGAAAGCAATATCTGCACGCTAATCAACGCGATAGTGATGCAGTCCCTGATGGTCGATTTCACTGCTGTGCGCTGCCGCCAGCAGCCACTCCTCCAGCCGTTCGACCAGATCGGCATCCTCCAGCTTGAGTTTGCCGCGCAGGGCGCACTCCCATACGATAAGCACCTTCCAGCCGCCCTCCTGCAACTGCTGAATGTAGCGCCGGTCGCGCTCCACATTACTGTTGATTTTTCCGGTCCAGAATTCGGTGCGCGTCGCCGGCATTTTAAACAGATAGCAGTGGTGTCGATGCCAGAAGCAGCCGTGAACAAATATGATGGCTTTTTGCTGCGACAACACAAAGTCAGGCCGGCCCGGCAGCGCCTTATCCTGCACGCGATAGCTAAAGCCGCGGTCTTTGAGAAGCAGCGCGATACGCTGTTCAATCGCCGTATCCTGAGTGCGGATAGCGCGCATATTTTTGCTGCGAATATCGTGCGAGTGGACGTCGGCCATGGCGTCTCCTTTTTATGGGGCTCCTTCAACTTTAGCGGTTTGGGGCAAAAGCGAAAGCCAGCCAGCGAAAGAGTGCGAGCCATCTCCAGCGTCGCGCCAATTTCCACCTCGCGCCAGGAGTGGTAGCATAGCCGCCTTACTGTTAAGGAAAAACGCATGCTTGCACTTGATCCCGCCGCAACGGCTTCGCCCTCCCCGTTACCCGCTGCTCCGGATGACGCCACATCGCTGTTGATGCAGGTGCTGGACATCTATGCACCGCGCGATCTGGTCACCGTGTTAAGTGAGGCGGGCGGCCGCGACTGGAGCGTGCCGAAACTCAATCGTATTCGCAGCGGCAAAAGCGCCGCGCCGGCGCTCTCCTCAATGGAGATCGCCCATCTGCAGGCGCTGCTACCATCGCGCCCGGCACACTACGCGGCGCCAAAATTTCAGTTTATCGATCTGTTTGCCGGTATTGGCGGCATTCGTCGCGGCTTCGAGCAGATTGGCGGACAGTGCGTATTCACCAGCGAGTGGAACAAAGAGGCAGTGCGCACCTACAAAGCCAATCACTACAGCGACCCGCAGCTGCACCAGTTCAATAGCGATATTCGTCTGGTGACGCAGCCCGCCGGCCTGCAGGACGAGCAGGCTATTTACCAACATATCGATCAGACTATTCCCGATCACCAGGTGCTGCTGGCCGGCTTCCCCTGCCAGCCCTTCTCCCTGGCCGGTGTCAGTAAAAAGAATGCGCTGGGCCGCGCGCACGGCTTTGAGTGTGAAGCACAGGGCACGCTATTTTTTGACGTCGCGCGCATTCTGGCGGCGAAAAAGCCGCCGTTTTTCGTGCTGGAGAACGTTAAAAATCTCAAGAGCCACGATAAAGGGCGGACGTTCGCCATCATTATGGCGACGCTGGATGAGCTGGGGTACGACGTGGCCGATGCCGCTGACGAAGGCCTGCCGGATGCGAAGGTGATCGACGCGCGTCACTTCTTGCCCCAGCATCGTGAAAGGATCGTTCTGGTGGGCATTCGCCGCGATAGCGGTCTGAGCCAGGGGTTTTCGCTGCGGGCGCTTCCGGCGCTCTTTCCCCGCGAGGTGCCATCGTTGCACAGCCTGCTGGAACCTGAGCCGGAGGCCAAATATACCCTCTCCCCGACGCTGTGGAACTACCTCTACCAGTATGCCAAAAAGCATAAAGCCAAAGGCAACGGGTTTGGCTTTGGTCTGAACGATCCGCGCAATCTTCACGGCTGCGTGCGGACGCTGTCGGCGCGTTACTATAAAGACGGTTCGGAGATCCTCATCGATCGCGGCTGGGACTCTGCGCTGGGGGAACAGGACTTTCAGCAGGCAGAGAATATGGCACGCCGGCCGCGCCGTCTCACGCCGCGCGAGTGCGCACGTCTGATGGGTTTTGAAGCGCCTGGCGAAGCGCGTTTTCGTATCCCGGTCTCGGATACTCAGGCGTATAAGCAGTTTGGTAACTCGGTTGTGGTGCCGGTGTTTGCTGCGGTGGCGCAGCTACTGTTACCGTTAATTGAGGAGCACGCGCGTCACAATGGCTGATCCTTATCAACGCGCTATCATTTGCACCGATCGAGCGTGCGAAGCCTTGTGGCTTAAAGCACAGTGATTCAGGACCACAATTTTATTTAGGGGCGCGTATTCTGCTGTTTTTTGGCGAGTCGCGTCCGCTGTCACCGAACTGTCATGCATCAAACCAATACTCCGTTTTATTTTTTGGAGCTGTTTGATGTCACGCCTGTCTGTTATCTCTCTGCCACGGCTGCGCCACCGCATTACTTTGCGTCTGCCGCTATGGCTCACCAGCCTGCGCAGTCAGTTTCTCCTGTTTATCGTTCTGTTCTGCCTGCTGCAATTTGCGGGCGTGCTGCTGCTGAATAATCACGTCACCCGGACGCAGCACTCGCTACAGCAGGCCAGCCAGCTACGCGAGCGTCTCGCCCTGCTGGATAAGGCGCGTATTGAACTGCTGACCGCCAGCGACAACAGCCATCGTGCCGGCATCTATCTGATGCAGGATCAACAGAGCGGCTCAGTCGATAGCTGGCAGAGCCTGGCCGCTGCGGCAAAGGCATCGCTGACGCAGGCGCAAACGCTGTTCACGGAATATCATGCCCGGGCCGATAGTCCATTGAAGCAGGGCTTTGCGCTGCTGGCCGAAGGGCTGCAGGAGCAGCTGAAAGGGTTGGCCGCCAGCGATATCAACGCCTTCTTTATGGTGCCTATGCAGGCATTCCAGCAGCAGTTTAATGACGCATGGTTCAGTGAGATTGAACAGGCTAACCAGCAGTTGAGCGGCGTGAATCAGAGCACGCTCAGCTCACTGAAGCAGAGCCGTAATCTCTCACTGGCGGTGAGCGCAATCCTGATGGCGCTGCTGGTGCTGGCTGCCAGCCTGCTGATGCGCGGTGTTCTGCTGCCGTTGCGCCACGCCAATACCCGGCTGGCGCGCATTGCCACCGGCGATCTGGTCGCCAGCCATGCTACCCCGCGCCGTCAGTCGCTGGAGACGCGCCAGCTGTTCCACTCTATTGATACCATGCGCCACGGATTGCTACAGATTGTCAGCGACATCAATACGGTAGCCATCAGCGTGGCGGCGGGCGCAGAGCGTATGCAGCAGCATAATGAACAGGTGATGCAGCAGCATCAGGCGCAAAACGCCAGCTTCCATCACCTGTCGCAGCGTCTGCATCGCGTCTCAGAAGAGGTGGAGAACGGCGCGCAGTTTTCACAGCAGGCCACGCGTGAGGCGCAATCAGCAGATACGCTGATGCGTCACTGTGCCCGGGAAGTGGATAATATGGAAAACCAGATGCAGCAGATTGTCGCGGCGGCGGGCGATATTGCCGGCATCGTCGGCATGCTGGATAGCCTCTCGATGCAGACGCGCTTGCTTTCGCTGAATGCGGCGATCGAGTCTGCCCATGCCGGAGCTTACGGCCGCAGCTTTTCGGTCGTGGCGAAAGAGATGGGCGCGCTGTCGCAGCAGAGCGGTGACTCAACGCGCCAGATTGATGGCCTGATTCAGCATACTCAGCAGCACATTCATGACGGCTTCACGCAAGTTCAGGCGCTGGAGGTGTTGTTTACACAAATCAGCAATGCCGTTTCCGGCGTTGTCAGCCAGCTGGACGAACTGCAGCACAATACGGCCGCGCAGAGCCATCGCGTCAGTAAGATTGCGCAGGAAGTGACGGGAATGAGCGAGCAGCTGCAGCAGAGCGAAGCGCTGAATGCGCAGCAGGTTCAGGCCGCGGCGCAGCTGCGTGAGCTCTCTGCGCGCCTGGCACAGCGCGCGCAGCAGTTCCGCGTTGTCGCGGAGTAAAGTAATACCCTAAAAAAACCCGTCAGATGACGGGTTTTTTGCGTCTGTTACTTCTTCTTTTTGCCCTTCTTCAGCAGCGCACGTACCTGCTTCAGCTCGGCGGCGGAGAGTTGATCGCTGACCGCCTCTTCGGTATGGAGATTATCCACCGCCGGTTCCGCCGCCGCATCTAAGCTGGCCTGCAGGCGGTTAACAATCTCCTGGCTCATGGAAACCTGGTTATCCGCGGCAATCTGTTTAATGTGCTCTTTGAGCGCCGGGTCAATTTTGATAGTTACGTTAACGCTTTCGGTCATCTTGGTACTCCCTGTTGATTTACCTCAACGTAGCGGAAGAGGATGAAAGTTAACAGACTGTCATAAAAATTTAATATTCTGCCTGTAGAGGACTAAAATCGTTTAACACTGAGGCATCAAGTTCTGTGAGGTTGCCCTGTAACTCGGCGCACAGCTTTGCCATATACTGCACAAGAAAATCAGCATTATGCGCCGCCAGCAGACGCCCGGTTTCGGTTTGCATGGTCTCCGGCAGGCGCAGCAGCTTCTTCTGGAAGTGATCCAGCGTCCACTTCACATCGTCCAGTTCACGCGCTTTACCCAGCGGGTCCTCGCTATCGAATAAGGGACGACCAAGCGCACCCGCAGTATAGAACACCCGCGCCAGACCAATGGCACCCAGTGACTCCAGCCGATCGGCGTCCTGAACGATTTTAGCCTCCAGCGTGTGCGGCGTGATGCGCGCACTGAAACTGTGCGCCTGCACGGCATGGGCCACGCTATCCAGTCGCTCAAACGGGAAGTCCGGGAAATCCTGCTGCAGAATACGGCGGGTCTCTTCCGCTGCGTATGTTGATGCAAGATGACGCTCGGGATGATTTTTCGGCAGGTTAACCACATCGTGGAAGTAGCAGGCGGTAAGCACCACCATGGGATCAGCGGGCGTGTCTTGCATAATACGGTTCGCGCTCATCCAGACGCGACGCAGGTGCGCGATATCATGGGCTTTATCGTCGTGCAGCCAGTTCTGCTGCAGCCAGTTCTCATAACGTTGTTGCCAGTGAGTCAGTGACATCGTGCTTCTCCTGTTATGGCTGTTTTCCGCACCCTGTGGCCGGATGTCGTCCTGCTGACATCATAACGGCCCGGTGATGACACTTTTCTTACACGCATCCTGGCGGCAGAAAGCGTAAAATGTGACGGCAATCATGTTATAGCGTTGTTACCGCCTGATGCCCAGCGCAGACTGCGTTTTAAGCTTTTCCTCACTTAATTGCCGTTAAAACGCTCTGGTTAACAGTATTTATGTATTAATGCGCGATATAAATCATCTGTTACCGATTAATTCCAGTTAAGAGTGCGACAGCCCAGCATTAATTGTGGCGGGTGTATAGTGTCTTAATCTGAAAAGATTCCCATTCTGGCCGTTATAACGTACTGTATAGGGGAAATTTCCGACTTGCTCACGCTTGCGAACGCTTAAACCGTCCGCATTTTACTTATGAGCCATTTTTTAAACCGGAAAATGCAGGAATCGCCTGATGGTAAGGCGACAAATTATTAAGCAAATTGATTTAAAGTCATTATGCTAACGCTCTCATCCGTGATTAAGGATGCTGAAGTAACGTTTTCCGGGTTCGTGACATAACAAGAGGTAAAAAATGAAAGAACGGCCGATTCTTTTTTCCGAACAGCGGGTCCGCGCCCTGTTGATTGGCCAGCAAACACAGACCCGACGCATTATGAAGACACAGGCTTTTGGCCCGGGTCAGGATCATCATGAGGGCGTGCACGCGTTTGACGTCAGTGCCAACCATTTGCATGGCTACAAGTTGATGTCGATGTCCGATATCAGCGCGCACTGTCCATTTGGTCAGGTTGGCGATCGCCTGTGGGTGCGCGAAACCTGGCGCGGCCCGATTGTGCCGGAGGAGCAGCTGGCCGAGTACGATCGCGATCCACTCCCCTTCCGCCATCCGGCGTTTTGTCAGTACCGCGCAGACAGCAACGAGCTGGGGCAGCTGGATGAGAATCTGCAGGACGCTGAGCAGTTTGGCTGGCAGACCGCCATCCATATGCCGCGCTGGGCCAGCCGCATTGATCTGGAGATCACGTCGGTGCGCGCCGAAAAGATTCAGGACATTAGCGAAGATGACATCATGGCAGAAGGCGTACAGACCGATTCGCACTTCCTGAACAACTTCTTCACCATGAACATGAACGCCGAATCACCAAAAGAGGCTTACCGCAAAGCGTGGCAGAAGCAGTATGGCGCCACCAGCTGGGAAGTGAACCCGTGGGTATGGGTGATTGCGTTTCAGCGCGTCACGCGCGAGGGGTAATGGTGTTGTTCGCCCGCGTACTGTGTGAGGTCGCCCATACCGGCGACCTCGCCTTTTATCCCGCCCTCAAATGTCAGCTTTGCCACTTCAGTCACAGACAACGCCGCCGCTAACAGGTTGAATATTGCGCTTTGATTCCCCGCTGGCAATGAACGCGCTGCCGCGTCAGGATATGATTTCCTCCCTGCAGAGTGAGTAACGCGATGTTCAAATGGCCGTGGAGTGCGCAACCCGATGCTGCCGTTACGGCCCTGCCGTGGCAACAGGCGCTGGCACAACCCATCTTCTCGTTACTGATGCCGGATGAGCAGCAGATGCTGATCGTGCTGGCACAGCGTTTTCTACAGCAGAAAAAAATCACCCCGCTGCAGGGGCTCACACTTAACGAGCTGCTGCTGACGCGCCTGGCACTGCTGTTCTGTTTACCGGTCCTGAAACTCGGCCTGGAGTGGCTGGACGGTTTCCACGAAGTGCTGATCTACCCGGAACCCTTCAATGTTGATGATCGCTGGGAAGATGAGAGTGGCCTGGTGCATCAGGCGCCAGCGGTACACGCCGGGCAGAGCTGGACGCAGGGTCCGGTGGTGCTGAACGCGCTGGATATCGCCGACTCCTGGGATCTCTCCGGTTATAACCTGGTCATTCATGAAGTCGCGCACAAACTCGATGCGCGCGGCAGCGGCTATACCAGCGGTATTCCGGCTATTGCCCTGCGTGATGTCGCCCGCTGGGAGAAAGATCTGCTGCAGGCGATGGCAGAAATTGAAGCAGAGGTCGAGCTGGCAGGCGAACAGGCGGCGACCATTGATCCCTATGCAGCCAGCGATCCGGCCGAGTGTTTCGCCGTGCTCTCCGAGTACTTCTTTAGCGCACCGGACCTGCTGGCGCAGCGCTTTCCCGCCATGTATCACCACCTGAAGCAGTTTTACCGGCAGGACCCGATTGCCCGGCTGGCGCCGTTAACACCAGAATCTGCTTAAATCGCGATCGCTTTGTATTTTTGCTAGCCAGTTGAATATAAATATGTTTCCTGCTGTTGACACATACGTGGGGTGCCATTAATATGCGCCTCGTTCACACGATTCCTCTGTAGTTCAGTCGGTAGAACGGCGGACTGTTAATCCGTATGTCACTGGTTCGAGTCCAGTCAGAGGAGCCATATTTAGAGAAGCCCGCTCAGGGAAACCTG
>Ga0157361_1000120_pt1 | contig 43772 bp, 34 predicted proteins | sample AttlaeALBM2_FD_111481 | JGI IMG/M metagenome (GOLD analysis project Ga0157361, IMG submission 111481) | Fungus gardens microbial communities from leaf cutter ant in Ribeirão Preto, State of São Paulo, Brazil - Atta laevigata ALBM2 | ecosystem: Host-associated > Fungi > Mycelium > Unclassified ...
ATGACATCGTCGGCCAGCAAATCCAGCTGGCGCCACTCCTGCAACGCCTGCGCGACATAGCCCTGCTGGATCTCCAACGGCAGGCTGCGCGGCTCCAGCCCTTCCACCTGCTTCAGCTCATCCTCGGCGCGACGCGGCCAGCCGCGCGCCAAATAAACGCTGGCCAAGGAGATGCGCAGACCCTGATTGCCCGGCGCCGTGCGCGCCAGATGGGTCAGCTGCCGTTCGGCCTCGGCCAGATCGCGTTGATAAACCCGCGACTGCGCCAGCAGCGATTGGCCGACCAGCCAGTCATCGTTGTAGGCCAGCGTCGGCAGCTGGTACAGGCGGGTCGCGTAGGGATAGCGCTGGCTGACGCGCTGCGCCAGCAACGCCGCCTGATCGATGCGTTCGTTCTCCGCCTGCGCGTAAAACAGATCGGTTTCGTCTTCGGCGGTCACCGCCTGCGGTGCGGCGGCGTTCAGGCGGCCGAAAATGGCCTGCGCCTTGTCCGGCTGCTGCAGATAGAGGTAGGCGGACGCCGCCCAGCGCTGGGCATAATCCGGCACCGTGCGCCCTTCCGCCTGCAGGGTTTGATACTCGCTCACCACGTCGGCCATTCGATAACGCGCCAGCAGCGCACCCAGGCGATCGATACGCGCCTGTTGGTAGCTGTCCTGTGCCTCCGGCAGCGGCCGCCACTGCGTCAGCAGTTGGTCATAGCGCGCCAGCGCGCGGTCGGCGATGACGAAACGTTCCTGTTCGCCGCGAGCATCGATAAACGACAGCCGCACCAGTTCGGCGGCTTCATCCGTCTGCAGGCGGCGCTGCTGCGCGGGCGGCAATGCCAGCCCCTGGCTTTCACGCAGCGCCGGATCCGCAACCCGATTTGCCGCCAGCAGCGTCACGTAATAAGCCTGAATTCCGGTGTCGGACGGCGCCAGCGCACGGGCATGGGTGGCGTTTTCCAGCGCCGCCCAGCTGCGGCCGGCGGCCTGGTCCACATAGGCGCGCGTCAGATACCACGTCGCCGGCTCCAGCAGCTTCTCCGCTTTTGCCGCTTCCGTTTGCGCCTGCACATCCTGCCCGGCATCTGCCAGCGTCATCACATAGCCACGCTGCAGACCGCCGTCGGCGGGAGCGAGCTGCAACGCCGCACGCCAAAGGCGCAGCGATGGTTGCCACTGCTTCAGGTTGCGATAGGCGCGGGCCGCCGTCGCCAAACTGGCGCTATCCCGCTGCAGCGCAGCGCCGTCGGCACGCCAAAGCGCGACCACCTCTTCATCGTGGCCGGCCCAGCCGGCCACCTGGATATAATCGGCTCGCTGCTGCAGGCTCAACCCCTCCTGAGCGCGCCGCTGCGATAAATACGCCAGCACCGGCGCGGTATCACCCGACCTGGCCTGACGGATCAGCGCGTCATAGCGTTCATCCGCCAGCGCGGCGGCCGGCAGGGATAAACCGATAAACAGCAATGACGCCGCATATTTGGTGGCGTGGCGCTCGGTAAAGCGTAACGAACGCGAGTTAACTTTAGGCACGAGGTATTCCTTTAATCCGTGAGCTGCTGTCCTGGCAAAGTGGAAATGCGAGCAGGCACCCGAAAAATCGGCTAAGGCCGTCGGGTAATAAGCATGGAGTAATGAATATTTCTGTCTGGCGCACGCTTAAATAGAATCGAATGCGCCTTTGCCTAAAAAGAGTATTTTATAAATCTGCCGATGAATACCGCAGCCAGGTGATATCTGAATGAAAATGGAATTTCACAATTGTTAAAAAGTGAAATAATAAAAATTAAAACCATAAAAATCATAAATATACATTTTTATCATGATCAATATTCTTATCTTCATCCCTTCGTGTGAAATTGTATAAAAACCGACGTGATATTTGATTTCAATTCTCATTATCAATCATTAATGGGGATGTTAATCCAAGCACCTAATTAAATAATCTTTCTTTCCGTAAAAAATAATAAGAATATTGCTAACAAGAAAATTAAATTTGCCTGCTAATAATTATTACTTTCAATTTAAATTCCCCCACGGCGACGTTCATGCTGGCTATCTCCCGGGCATGCCGTCACAATAGCGCCTCATTCAGGCTTCAATCAGGGATTGCCATGTACAGCCACTACCCCGCCCATTACACCTTCGATAGCGACAGCGACGCCTGGCAGATCGGTTTCCACGACTTCCCCGAGTGGCAATCGGCCTGCTATAAACGCGAAGACGTCGAGCTGGAAGCGCAGGAAAGCCTGCTGGCCGCCATCGCCGCCGCGATGGACGAAGGGCTGCCCCTGCCTGCTCCTTCCCCGCTGCAAACCGATGACTTGAGGGTACACCTGTCGGTGCTGGTGGCGCTGAAGATCGAACTGCACAACGCCATGCTGCGCAAAAACACCGGCAAAGCGGAGCTGGCACGCAAGCTGGGATTCAACAGCGGGCAAATGGAGCGGTTGCTGGATCTCGGCTACGCCTCGAAGGTTGAGGCGTTGGAGCAGGCGCTGTATCTGCTGGGCTACGAAGTGCGCGTGACAATAAGCGAAGTTTGCCAATAAGTTAGCGGCAGGTAAGCGAAATATTATCCGATGGGGCTAAATTTTCCCCATTGTGCGCCGATATGATCGTTACCTAATCACTTGTCGCAACAACGAAGGCTAAAAATGGAGTGGAGTCGCCGTCATATTTGGGCCGTTATTCTGCTGTCTTGTCTCGTTTTTTGGGCCATTTTGGTGACCGGCATCAACGCCGTCGCTTGAACGCCTGCCACCGCATTGCAATACCCCGATTTTAAAACCCGCAGCGGCAGGCTACTTCCTGTCGCTTGCCCATAAAAAGCGTTATAAAACAGTCCATGCTGTGCAAAAAACAGCCGAAAATTGTGATCAAAAACACAGTATTGAAATCAGACCAGTATTGAGAGTACATTAGCGCCGATCCTGTCGCGGTTCGGATTTTACCTCACGGAGCATGAGGCGCGACAACCGGACAACCCGTACGTGGGGCCGTTGTTCTTTCGCTTGGAAGAACCCACCCGACAGGCAGGTTGCCCATAAAATACTCAGCACAACAATCGGGATCATTGCTGGCGAGGACTCCAGACAGGAGTTGTTCAGTGAAATATTTTTTGATGGGCGTGTCATTCATGCTGGTTGCCTGGGTTGGCACCTTCATGTTGATGGTTGCCTGACAGCAGCCAGACCAGGAACACAGCCAAAGGGACGCGCAAGCGTCCCTTTGTCGTTTCGGCTTGCGATCATTTGCCCGGCATCATGCGGCGCAGGGTGTCGTCTTTGCGCAGGTAGTGATGATACAGCGCCGCCAGCGCATGTGCGCCAATGATAAAGTAGCCGATGTTTGCCAGCGTCTCATGAACCGTTTTGACCAGCTTGCGCATCACCGGATCCGGCATCACCCACTGCGGCACCGGCCAGCCCAGCAAAGACCACGATTTCCCGCCGTAGGCCAGGGTTAACATGCCCAGCAGCGGCAACATCAGGAAAACCACGTACAGCAGCCAATGGAAGATCTTGGCACCAACCTCCTGCCATTCTTCCAGCGGTGGCGTGGTCGGCGGCGGCGTGTGGAAAGAACGCACCGCCAACCGAATCAGCATCAGGGCAAAGACCGAAGCCCCAAAATTAAAGTGCAGATTTTTGACCATCGGCACCCACGCCTCCGGCACTGAATCTTTCAGCAACATCGCCGCATAGGTGAGGATCACCATCAGCAGCGTCAGCCAATGTAAAACGATTTGCGATCGCGCGTAGCGGTTGCTCATACACTCTATCCAAAAAATAAAATTCAGCGTAGATGAGCATAATGGGGAAATGATGAAGAAAACCTTGGGACGGAAAAAATAAGGCCGGGCGAACGCCCGGCCTGACAGCATTATTTGGCGCTGCCGGCCTTGCCCGGCTTCAGCAACCCGTCCGCGCGGAACATCGCCTTGATACCGCGCACCGCCTGGCGGATACGGTCCTGATTCTCGATCAGCGCGAAGCGCACGTGGGTATCGCCGTAGTCGCCGAAGCCGATGCCCGGCGAGACGCAGACCTTGGCCTCTGCCAGCAGGCGTTTGGCGAACTCCAGCGAACCGAGGTGGGCATAAGGCTCGGGAATTTTCGCCCACACGTACATCGACGCCTTCGGATTTTCCACCATCCAGCCGGCCTCGTGCAGCCCCTTCACCAACACGTTGCGGCGCTGCCGATACTGCTCGGCGATATCGCGCACGCACTGCTGATCGCCTTCCAGCGCGGCGATGGCCGCCACCTGCAGCGGCGTAAAGGTGCCGTAATCGTGATAACTCTTGATGCGCGCCAGCGCGCTGACCAGTTCAGGGTTACCGACCATGAAACCGATGCGCCAGCCGGCCATGTTGTAGCTTTTCGACAGGGTGAAGAACTCCACCGCAATGTCTTTCGCCCCCGGCACCTGCATGATCGACGGCGCTTTCCAGCCGTCATAGACGATATCGGCATAGGCCAGATCGTGGATCACCAGCACGTTGTACTGCTTGGCCAGCGCCACCACTCGCTCGAAGAAATCCAGCTCCACGCACTGTGCGGTCGGGTTGGACGGGAAGCCGAGGATCATCATTTTCGGACGCGGGATGGTTTCCCGAATGGCGCGCTCCAGCTCACCGAAGAAATCCACGCCGTCCACCAGCGGCACCGAACGCACCTGGGCGCCGGCGATCACCGCGCCGTAAATGTGGATCGGGTAGCTGGGGTTCGGCACCAGCACGGTATCGCCGTGATCGAGGGTCGCCAGCATCAGATGCGCCAGCCCCTCTTTCGAACCGATGGTGACGATGGCTTCGCTTTCCGGATCGATATCCACCTGATAACGATCGGCATACCAGCGCGAAATGGCGCGGCGCAGGCGCGGAATGCCGCGCGAGGTGGAATAACCGTGGGTGTCGTCGCGCTGGGCGACGGCGCACAGTTTTTCCACGATGTGCGGCGGCGTCGGGCCGTCGGGGTTACCCATGCTGAAGTCGATAATATCCTCGCCGCGACGGCGTGCGGCCATCTTCAGTTCGGCGGTGATGTTGAATACGTAAGGGGGAAGGCGTTCAATGCGCGTGAAACGGCGCTGTGGACTGTTATCAGCCATAGGGGATTCCTCGATAGACGTTAGCGCCCGGACCGTCCGAGCGACGCAGGCCAGCGAACTGACCGAATATCGAACATAGCGCAGCGCCGACGAGCTTGTCGATACCCGGCGCGATATTTTTATTTGCCGCCCTGAAACTCCGCCGCCAGCAGCCCGAACAGCCAGTCGTCGCACCACTGCCCCGCCAGACGGTAGTTGTCGCGCAGCGTGCCTTCCAGCTGAAAGCCGCACGATTCCAGCAGGCCGCGCGAAGCGAGGTTGCCCGCGGTCACGGTGGCGGTCAGCTTGTGAAAGCCGCAGGCGTTCACCGCAAAATCCAGCACCGCCCGCAGCGACTCCTTGCCATAGCCCTTGCCCTGCCCGGCAGGCAAACTCCCGTATCCCACTTCCGCCTGCCGATACGGCACCCACTGCGGGCGAAAACCGGTAATGCCCACCGCCTCTGCGCTGTGCTTCTCACGCATCACCAGGCACAGCCACTGCTCGCCGTGTTTGTCCCAGGCCGGCAGCCGCTCCTCGAACCGGGCGCGGATCTCCGCTTCGCTGCGCGGATCTGAGATGTAACGGATCACCTCGGGATCTTGGTACAGGCGCAAAAACAGCGGCCAATCCTCGGCGGTTATCGACTGCAAGCTCAGACGTTCAGTGACCAGCTTCATAAAATCTCCGAAAAACGAAAAAGAGGAACTTACGAATGAAAGATATCTCTTTATTTTCCCCGATGGGTTGCCGATAATCATTCACGTTAAAACCACAAAACCATAACGTCTTGCCCGATTCCCTACAACCGCTCGCCGCAGTCACTCATGCGGCACGAGGAGAACACCATGGCCTCTTTAGTCATCGACGATATTCCGCAAACGATCGTTAACGTCAAACGCCAGCTGCGCCAGGCATTGCCGAACTACCGCGACGTGTTTCTGGCGCTGGAAGAGAACATCCGCGGCCAGGTCGAACAGATCCGCCGCGAGCTGGCCACCGGCCACAATCCGGTGCCGCAGATCGACGCGGAAGATATCCTGCAGCAGCGCGTCAGCGAGCAGCAGATAGCGCTGATCAAACAGCGCGGCGCCTGCGCCATTCGCGGCGTGTTTCCCCGCGCCAAGGCCGAGGGCTGGAACCGGGAAATCGGCGACTACCTTGAGCGCAACAACTTCGTCGAGCGGTTGAAAAACGCCGCCGAAGACAACTATTTCGGCAAGCTGGCCGCCAGCAAACCGCAGATCTACGGCATCTATTGGTCGAAACCGCAGGTCGAGGCGCGGCAGGATGCGCGTATGCATGCGGTGCAGGTGTTCCTCAACAGCCTGTGGGCCACCGAGAGCAACGGCAAACAGCATTTCGATCCGACCCGCGTCGCCACTTACGCCGATCGCACCCGCCGCCGCCCGCCGAACTCCTCGTCGCTGGGCCTGTCGCCGCACGTCGACAGCGGCACCATCGAGCGCTGGCTGGACGAAAACTTCCGCTATGTGTATCGCCACGTTTTCTCCGGCGACTGGCAGCAGTACGACCCCTTCGCCGCCGACGGCCGCACCGAGGTGCGCGAGATAGCCTCCCCGGCGGTCTGCTCGATGTTCCGTACCTTCCAGGGCTGGACGGCGCTGACGCCGCAGCGCACCAACGCCGGCACGCTGAACCTGGTGCCGATCGCCAACGCCATGGCCTATGTGCTGCTGCGCGCACTGCAGGACGACGTCGCCGACGACGATCTGTGCGATGCGGCGCCGGGCCGCGCGCTGTCGATCTCGGAAAAGTGGCATCCCCTTTTATTAAGTGGGATTTCCCCTATTCCCGATCTGGAGCCGGGCGACACGGTCTTTTGGCACTGCGACGTGATCCACGCGGTGGAGAACGAGCATAACGGCGAGTTCGACAGCAACGTGATGTACATCGCCGCCGCGCCGGGCTGCGAGAAAAACGACGCCTATCTGCAGCGCCAGCTGCCGAGCTTTATCGACGGCAGAACGCCGCCGGACTTCGCCCCCGACGATTTCGAGGTGGATTTCGACGGCCGCGCCACCGCCGACCTGCTGACGCCGCTAGGCAAAACGCAGCTCGGCATGGGCTGATCCCCCCGCCAGTGGCGCGCGCCACGGGCCCCTTTCGCTGTGGTATACTGCCGCCATCCGTAGGCCGCAGCGAGAACCCGTCGTGCACCCTTTTTTTGAAATGCTGTTGGCGGTGTTTGATCGCGCCGCGCTGATGTTGATCTGTCTGTTTTTCCTGACCCGCACCCGGCTGTTCCGCCAACTGCTGCAAAAAGAAGACCATACGCCGCTCGAGCTCGGCATCGTCACGGCGATCTTCTCGCTGTTCGCGCTGTTCAGCACCTACTCCGGCATCAACGTCGAAGGATCGCTGGTCAACGTGCGCGTCATCGCCATTATGGCCGGCGGCATCCTGTTCGGCCCCTGGGTGGGGATCGTCACCGGCATCGTCGCCGGGGTACACCGCTATCTGATCGATATCGGCGGCATCACGTCGGTGCCTTGTCTTATCACCAGCATCATCGCCGGCATCAGCGCCGGCTACATCAACCTCAAGGTGAAAAAAGAGCAGCGCTGGCGCGCCGGCATCGTCGGCGGCATGCTGTGCGAATCCCTCACCATGCTGCTAATCGTGCTGTGGGCCAAGCCGACCGAGCTTGGGTTGGACATCGTGTCGCAGATTGCCCTGCCGATGATCCTCGGCACGGTGTGCATCGGCCTGATCGTGCTGCTGGTGCAGAGCGTCGAGGATGAAAAAGAGGTGATCGCCGCGCGCCAGGCCAAGCTGGCGCTGGATATCGCCCACAAGACGCTGCCCTATTTCCGCAACATCAACAGCGAATCGCTGGCCACCATCTGCGATATCATCCGCCAGGACATCCGCGCCGATGCGGTAGCGATCACCGATACCCATCAGGTGCTGGCCTACGTCGGCGTAGGGCGCGAAGCCTACCCGATCGGCCGCGAAGGGCTGAGCCGCGTCACCCGCGAAAGCATTCGCCACGGCAAGATCATCATCAAGAACAACCTGGAAAACCCGGCGGCGCCGCAGATCCATTCGCAGCTGGTGGTGCCGCTGTGGGAAAAAGGCGAAGTGACCGGCGCGTTGAAAATCTACTACTGCCACGCTCACCAGATCACCAACACGCTGAAGGTGATGGCGGTCGGGCTGTCGCAAATCATCTCCACGCAGATGGAAGTGTCCCGCATCGAGCACCTGCGCCAGATGGCGGACAAGGCCGAAATGCGTGCGCTGCAGAGCAAGATTAACCCGCACTTCCTGTTCAACGCGCTGAACGCCATCTCTTCCTCTATCCGCCTGAATCCGGACACCGCGCGCCAACTGATCATTAACCTGTCGCGCTACCTGCGCTACAACCTGGAGCTGAACGACGAACTGATCGATATCCGCAAGGAGCTGCATCAGATTCAGGACTATATCGCCATCGAACAGGCGCGCTTCGGCGCCAAGCTGACGGTGATTTACGACATCGACGACGACGTCTCGGTGCGCATTCCGAGCCTGCTGATCCAGCCGCTGGTGGAGAACGCCATCGTGCACGGCATCCAGCCCTGCAAGGGTAAAGGGGTGGTGGTGATCGCGGTGAAAGATCAGGGCGATCGGGTGAAGATTTCGGTGAAGGATACCGGCCACGGCATCAATCAGGAAACCATCGATCGGGTGGCGCGCAACGAGATGCCGGGCCACAATATTGGCCTGCTCAACGTGCACCACCGCGTGTCGCTGCTGTACGGTGAAGGGCTGCATATTCGCCGCCTGGAGCCAGGCACCGAAATCGCGTTCTACATCAGCAAAAACGGCGGCAAGCTGCATCAGGAAGCGAGCGCGCCGCCGGTCGGGGAGGCCTCATGAAAGCCATCATCGTGGAAGACGAATTCCTCGCGCAGGAAGAACTCAGCTACCTGATCAAGAAACACAGCAATATCGATATCGTTGCCAGCTTCGAGGACGGCCTCGACGTCCTGAAATACCTGCAAACCCACCAGGTCGACGCCATTTTCCTCGACATCAACATCCCGTCGCTGGACGGCGTGCTGCTGGCGCAAAACATCAGCAAGTTCGCGCATCGCCCATCGATCGTGTTCATCACCGCCTATAAAGAGCACGCGGTGGAAGCGTTCGAGATCGAGGCGTTCGACTACATCCTCAAGCCCTATCACGAGGCGCGCATCGTCACCATGCTGCAAAAGCTGGAGGCGCTGCATCAGCGCCCCGCCGGTGGGGCGGAACCGACCAGCGCGCCGAGCCGCGGCAGCCACAGCATCAACCTGATCAAAGACGAGCGGATCATCGTTACCGACATCAACGACATCTACTACGCCGCCGCCGATGAAAAGGTGACGCGGGTCTATACCCGCCGGGAAGAGTTCGTGATGCCGATGAACATCACCGAGTTTTACGGCCGGCTGCCGGAAGCGCATTTCTTCCGCTGCCACCGCTCTTACTGCGTTAACCTGGCGAAGATCCGCGAGATCGTGCCCTGGTTCAACAATACCTACATTCTGCGGCTGAGCGATCTTGAGTTTGAAGTGCCGGTCAGCCGCAGCAAGGTGAAAGAGTTTCGCCAGCTGATGCGCCTGTAAGCGCTTACCAGCGCGGGCCCGGACGGTAGTAATAGCCGGGCGGCGGCGGTGGCGGCATGCGGTAATGCGGCCGGTCGCGCCAGTCGCGCGGCGGCGGCCCGTAGTAAATCACCCGTGGCGGCGGGCCATAATAGTACCCGCGCGGGCGTTCATACCGGTGGTGATCGGCCCACCAGCGCGGATCGCGCCAGCGATAGCCGTCCCAGTAGTGGCCGCGATTATCGCGATCGCCGATATGCAACGACAGGCCCGGCACGTTCACGCCGATGGACACGTCGGCCTGGCTCGCCAGCGGCAGCGCCAGCAGCGCGGCCAGTAACAACAGCGTTTTTTTCATTTCATGGACTCCTGCAGAGCGGACCTCGTCCGATCGCAGATAACATAGTCCCGCGCTCATCGCCGCTCTATAGGCGCAATGCCGATTTACGCCTTTCAGACGCATCCTTCACAATTTCACCACAATCGTTCACCGGCAGTTAACAATAAATCGTTGATATCTTTGATGTAGATCACGTGCCACCCACGGCATTTCACGCGCTTTTCGGTGCAAAAACGGCAACTCACGCCGCATAACATGCATTTCATTCCTTCCGCCGTGCAACTCATTCCCGATCCGCCGCCCACCGGGGGGGCCGGCCATATAATAAGCCCATACCGCGGGAACCCAGCTTCACCCCGCAAATTTCAGCCAGCGGCTCACGCCCGGCAACGCACACACAGGAAGGAGACCGGCCATGAACACCAAACCGGCAAATCGCAGCTTAATCGTTCTCGGCACCATCATCTGTCAGATGGGCCTGGGCACCATCTACACCTGGAGCCTGTTCAACCAGCCGCTGGTCGACAAGTTCCATTGGGGACTGGCGGACGTCGCCACCACCTTCTCCATCACCAGCTTCTTCCTGGCCTTCGCCACGCTGTTCGCCGGCAAGCTGCAAGAACGCTTCGGCATCCGCAACCTGACGCTGTGTTCCGGCATCCTGGTCGGCCTGGGCCTTATCGCCAGCGCCCACGTCAGCTCGCTCGACATGATCTACCTGCTGGCCGGCGTGGTGGTGGGCTTTGCGGTCGGTATCGCCTACATCTCCACCCTGTCCAACCTGATTAAGTGGTTCCCCGCCAACAAAGGCCTGATTTCCGGCATCTCCGTCGGCGCCTTCGGCAGCGGCAGCCTGCTGTTCAAATACGTCAACGCCGCCCTGATCGCCGACGTCGGCGTTTCCGGCGCCTTCTTCTACTGGGGCGCCATCGTGATGGGTCTGATCGTCGTCGGCTCCCTGTTGCTGAAAGAGCCGGTGCTGGCGACTAACGCCGCGCAGCAAGGCGCCAACGGTCTGGGCAACGACTACAGCGTGCGTCAGATGCTGGCCACCAAAGAAGCCTACCTGCTGTTCACCATCTTCTTCGCTGCCTGCATGAGCGGTCTGTACCTCATCGGCATCGTGAAAGACATGGGCGTTCAACTGGCCGGGATGGATTTGGCCACCGCCGCCAACACCGTGTCCGCCGTCGCCATCTTCAACACCGCCGGCCGCATCATCCTGGGTACGCTGTCCGATAAAGTTGGCCGTATGCGCGTCATCAGCTTCACCATGCTGGTTACCGTGCTGGCGATTGTCGCGCTGAGCTTCATGACCCTGAACCACACGCTGTTCTTTATCTGCGTCGGCGCGGTAGCCTTCTGCTTCGGCGGCAACATCACCGTGTTCCCGGCGATTGTCGGCGACTTCTTCGGCCTGAAGAACCACAGCAAAAACTACGGCATCATCTACCAGGGCTTCGGCCTGGGCGCGCTGGCCGGTTCGTTCGTCGCCAAATACTTCGGCGGCTTCCACGCCACCTTCATGGTGATTGGCGTTCTGTCCGCCGCCTCTCTGCTGATTACGCTGTTCATCAAAGCGCCGAAGGCGGTGGAAGCGGAAACGGCAGAAACCACCCAAACGGCGGAGCTGGCCAAAGCCTGATACCCCGTGAAAACGACAAGGGGCGCAACCTGTGGGTTGCGCCCCTTTTTTATTGCCCCGCCCCTGAGCTTACAGGTGCATGCCCAGCGTCTGGCGCAGATGCGCGCCGGCACCCAGCAGGCCCGGCTGGCCGTGCGTTATCATGAACACCGGGATTTCGCGCACATAGTCGCGGAAGCGCCCCTTGTCTTCAAAGGCGGCGCGGAAGCCAGAGGCCTTGAAGAATTCCATAAAGCGCGGCACGATGCCGCCGGCGATGTACACGCCGCCGAAGGTGCCCAGATTCAGCGCCAAATTGCCACCGAAGCGCCCCATGATCACGCAAAACAGCGACAGCGCGCGGCGGCAGTCGATGCAGCTGTCTGCCAGCGCCCGCTCGGTGATGTCCTTCGGTTCCCATTTCTCCGGCAGGCGGTTGTCCGCCTTGACGATGGCGCGATACAGATTGACCAGGCCCGGCCCGGACAGCACGCGCTCGGCGGAAACATGCCCCACTTCCGCGCGCAGCACCTCCAGAATGATGTCCTCTTCTTCGCTGTTCGGCGCGAAATCGACATGGCCGCCCTCGCCCGGCAGGCTGACCCAACGGCGATCGACGTGCACCAGGTGGGCAACGCCCAGCCCGGTGCCGGCGCCATACACCGCGATCGGTTTGCCCGGCTGCGCATCGCCGCCGCCAAACTGCAGCACGTCGTCCGGCGAGAGCATCGGGATCGCCATCGAGACGGCAGTGAAATCGTTGATCACTTCCAGATGGCTCAGCCCCAGGCTGGCCTTCATTTCTTTGATCGAGAACGCCCAGCTGTGGTTGGTCATCGCCACCCAGTCTTCGGTCACCGGGCAGGCGATCGCGATACAGGCGTCCTGCACCTCGATATCGCACGCTTTCAGGTATTGGCGGATCACCGCCTCCAGGCTGTCGAACTCCAGGCCGGAATAGGTTTTCGCCTGGGTAATCTCACCCGTCGCAACAGTGCACAACGCCAGGCGGGCATTGGTGCCGCCAACATCACCTACGAGGGCATAGGTCATTGATTTCGTCTCCGCAAAATGAAAAATAAAAAGCTGCCCACACTGTAAAATCCTGCTGCAAAAACAACAATCACCCGCCTCGGATCTGCACCCCAATAGCGATCCGGATCACAAAAAACGTTTCAGCTGGCCTGCAGCGCCGCGTTTTGAAACAAATTGCGGCAAAAAACGCCCCCCGGCGACTGTTAACCGTCATCGACGCCGGGCAATATCAATGCGTGCCTGCGCGCCGATAGTCTGGCAAGCTGTGGCCACTGCTCAACCACCCGCTCTCCCTGCCCTGCCGGGAGGCATCGACAAGGGATTATCCATGCTGCATCCGCGCGCCAATGCCATGTTGGCCTTTGCTTTGCCTGCGCTGATTATCGGTTCCGCTTCCAGTCTGGTGCTGCTGTTGGTGATGAACATTGCCGCCGCACTGCAGCAATTACTGTGGGTGACGCTGCCCGGTGCGCTGAGCCTGGACGCCCAGTCGCCCTGGTGGCCGGTCGCGATGCTGACGCTGACCGGCGTGGCGGTCGGCCTTATCGTGCGCTATATGCCGGGCCACGCCGGGCCGGACCCGGCGACGGAATCGTTGATCGGCATGCCCCTACCGCTCTCCGCCCTGCCGGGACTGGGGTTAGCGCTGATCGTCGGCCTGGCCGGCGGCGTCAGCCTGGGGCCGGAGAACCCGATCACCGCCATCAATATCGCGCTGGTAGCGGCCGCCGGAGCGCGCCTGCTGCCGAAGGTGCCGCGCATGGACTGGATCATCCTGGCGGCTGCGGGCACCATCGGCGCGATGTTCGGCACGCCGGTCGCCGCCGCGCTGATCTTCTCGCAAACCCTGGCGGGCAATAACGAAACGCCGCTGTGGGATCGGCTGTTCGCCCCGCTGGTTGCCGCCGCCGCCGGCGCGGTCACCACCCAGATGTTCTTCGTGCCCAATTTCGCCCTGCAGCTCGACGCCTACGATGTAACTCGGCTGCCGGACATCTTCAGCGGCGCCATCGTGGCGCTGATCGCCATCGCGCTCGGCATGGTGGCGCTGTGGTGCTTCCCGCACGTTCACCGCCTGTTCCATTCGATGAAAAATCCGGTGTTGATGTTAGGGCTGGGGGGCTTTGTGCTGGGCCTGCTGGCGCTGGTGGGCGGAGAGATTACCCTGTTCAAAGGGCTGGATGAAATGAAGCGCCTCGCGCAAGACGACGGCTATTCGGTGCCGGCGCTGTTGACCATTACCCTGACCAAGCTGGCGGCGCTGGTGATCGCCGCCGCCAGCGGCTTTCGCGGTGGGCGTATCTTCCCGGCGGTGTTCGTCGGCGTGGCGCTGGGGCTGATGCTGCATCAGCACGTTCCCGCAGTGCCGGCGGCGATCACCGTCTCCTGCGCCATCATGGGGCTGGTGCTGGTGGTCACGCGCGACGGCTGGCTCAGCCTGTTCATGGCGGTGGCGGTGGTGCCGGATCTGCACCTGCTGCCGGTGCTGTGCATCGTGATGCTGCCCGCCTGGCTGGCGCTGGCGGGCAAACCGCTGATGCTGGTGAATCGCCGGCAGCCGCCGCACGACGATTAGGCCAACGCGAACGCCGCGGCGGCGCGGGCGTGGATCGCGGTGGTGTCGAACACCGGCACCGACGCATCACGCTCGCTCACCAGCAAACCTATTTCGGTGCAGCCGAAAATAATCCCCTGCGCGCCCTGCTGCTCCAGATCGCTGATGATCCGGCGATACTCGTCGCGCGAGGCGTCGCGAATTTTACCCAGGCACAGTTCGTCATAGATGATTCGGTGTACGATGTCGCGATCGGCGCTGACCGGCGTCACCACGTCGATGCCGTGCAATTCCTGCAGGCGGCCGCGATAGAAGGTCTGCTCCATGGTAAAGCGCGTGCCCAGCAGCCCGACGCGGCGAATGTTTTTTTCCCGCACCTGCAGCGCCGTGGCATCGGCGATGTGAATCAGCGGCAGGCCGCTGGCCTGCTCGACCGCCTCCGCCACCTTGTGCATGGTGTTGGTGCAGATCACGATAGCTTCGGCGCCGGCGGCGCGCAAAGCCACTGCGGCGGCGGCCAGCAGCCGGCCGGCACCGTCCCAATCGCCCTGGTGCTGCAAGCGTTCAACCTCCTGAAAATCGACGCTGTAGAGCACGATTTTGGCCGAATGCAGCCCGCCGAGGCGTGCCTTTACCTGCTCGTTAATAGTGCGGTAATAAGGAATGGTGGATTCCCAGCTCATGCCACCCAGCAAGCCCAACACTTTCATCATTCGTTCCTCAGCATTTCCGACGATCCTCTGACCTTACCTGAGAATCGCCGGGCTGACGACGCCTTATTTGGCGCCGGAATTGATCGGCTGGCGCGCTTCGAACCAGCGCTGGCGCAGCGTGTCGTACAGCCAGTTATAGGCCATGGTGTACGGCAGGAAGAACAGGAAGAAACCGATTTCCAGCATAAACGCCTGCGCCCAGGAGATGCTCAGCATCCAGGCGGCGATCGGCACGCCGATCAGGATAAAACCGGCTTCAAAGCCGACGGCGTGCAGCGCACGCACTTTCAGGTTACGCACCACCCGGCTGACCGGCCACAGGCGGTCGAACACCGTGTTGTAAACCATGTTCCACAGCATCGCGACGGTGGAGAGCATCACCGCCAACGCACCGACCTGCACCATTGAGCGGTTCAGCAGCCACGCGCCCAGCGGGGCGCAAACCATCACGGCGATGGCCTCGAAACCGACGGCGTGGACGATACGTTCAATGAGAGACTTGTTTTGCAGTTGCATACATCACCTTTTTTCAACAGTTGTTGCGAAAGCCAGGTGATTATCATCGCTTTTTCGGGTAGGTTAAAAATAGATTCCATCGATAAAGCAGATAGGTTATGCACTATTCTCCGGAAGCGCTGCATGCGTTTGTCGAAGCCGCCGCCCTCGGCTCGTTTTCCGCCGCCGCGCGCAAGCTGCGCAAAAGCCAATCCACCGTCAGCACTGCCATCGCCAATCTGGAGGCCGATCTGGCGCTGACGCTGTTCGATCGCAGCGCGCGCCAGCCGGTGCTCACCGCCGCCGGCCGCAAGGTACTGGGGCATGTGCAGGCGATCCTCGCGGCCAGCGAACGGCTCGACGCCCTGAGCATTCAGCTGGCGGGCGAGGTTGAACCGCGCCTGAGCATGGTGTTTTCCGATACCTACCAGCCCAAGCATCACGATCGGTTGATGCAGCTGTTCGAACAGCGCTACCCGGAGATTGAGCTGGAATGGATGATCGCCGAAGAAGGCGACGTTATCGATCTGCTGCAAAGCGGCCGCGCGCACTTGGGCATGGTGGAAGTGCAAAAAAGTTATCCGCCGGATATCGCCTTCTCCCGGCTGCCTGAACAGACCGAAATGGGGCTGTTCGTCGCCCATCAGCACCCGCTGGCCCAGGTCGCCGCGCCAACGCCGGAGCAGCTGTCCAGCATCCGCCAGCTGATCCTGAATACCTACACCGGCGCCGAAGCGGCCAGACAGGGTGGCCTGGTCTGGTCGGCGCCCAGCTATCTGCTGTTGCTGGAGATGGCGGAACAGGGGTTCGGTTGGGCGGTACTGCCACACTGGCTGGTGCAACAATACGGCCACGGCAAACTCACCCAGCTGCGGCCGCGCGGCTGGCCAAAACTGATTTCGGTGGATGCGGTCTGGTCCAAACTGACCCCGCCGGGCCCGGCGGGGTTCTGGATGCTGGATCGCCTGCTGGGCGATACCCTGCCTTAAGCGGCGGCGTTGCGTGCCTGAATGGCGCGTGAGACGGTATCGAGCAGTTCCGGCATGTCCATCTTCGGCAGCATCACTTCGATGAAGGCCAGCCGATCGTCGTCCGCTACCTCGCGCAGCGCCTGGCGCAATCCGTCCGGATCGCTGACCCGCAACGCCTTCACCGGCCGCTCGCCGGCCAGCGCCGGCGGCAACTGCGTCCAGTTCCAGCGCGCGATGTCGTTGTAACGTTGCTCCGGCCCGTGGATCGCACGCTCGATCGTGTAACCCTGATTATTCAGCACGAAGATCACCGGCTTAAGCCCGTCGCGCAGCATCGATCCCAGTTCCTGTACGGTCAGCTGCGCAGCGCCGTCGCCGATCAGCAATATTGCCCGCCGCTGCGGTTCAGCGGTCTGTACGCCGAACGTCGCCGGCAGGGTATAGCCGATCGATCCCCAGAGCGCCTGCACGATCAGGCGGCAGCCACGCGGCAACGTCAACGCCGCCGCGCCGAAACAGGCAGTGCCCTGATCGGCCAGCACGATATCCCCGGGCCGCAGGAAATCCTGTATCTGCCGCCAGAAGGCGTGCTGATCCAGCCCTTCCCCATCGGTTTCCGGCAGCGTCGGGCGGACGATCGGCGGCAACGGCCAGCGTGACGCCAGCGACAGGCTCAGGCGGTGCAGCGCCTGCACCGCCTCGCGCATCGGAATGCGGCTAAAGCGCTGCCGCCCGACCCAGGCTTCGAACGGTTGAATGTCGATGCATTTTTCCACCGGCAAATGATGCGTGAAACCGGCGGTAATGGTGTCGGTCAAACGCACGCCGACGTTGATCACCACATCGGCGTTTTCGATAAGCTGTTTCACCGCCGGATCGCTGGCGCCGCCGCAGTAGGTCCCGACAAACCCGGCTCGGTTCTCATCCAGCACGCCTTTGCCGAGCAGCAGCGTAGCGTGCGGAATGTCGACCGCCTGCAGCCACTCGTCCAGCGCCGCTTCGGCGCCGAAGCGATCGGCCAGGAAGTCCGCCAGCAGCGATACCCGCCGCGCCGGCAGCAGCTTTTCGCGCGCTGCGGCGATAAATGCCTGCAATGCGCTGCGCGACAGTTTGGCCTGACGCAGCATCAGCGGCGCCGGTTTGGCCGACAGCGGCGCTTGTGCGACGTCGCTGGGCAACATCAGGTAAACTGGGCGATGTTCCAGCAAGGCGACGCCGATCAGGCGGTCTATCTCCACGGCGGCGTTGTCGGCGGTCAGGTCGGCCTGCGCGACGGTCACCTCTTTGGCTATCCGCGCGAAGTGGGTAAAGTCGCCATCCCCCAGCGAATGGTGCAGCAAATCACCGGCGCGCTGGGCGCGCTGCGCCGGCGTGCCGACCACGTGGATCACCGGCAGGTATTCGGCGTAGCTGCCGGCCACCCCATTCAACGCGCTCAGCTCCCCCACGCCAAAGGTGGTGAGCAGCGCCGCCGCCGGTTTGCAGCGAGCGTAGCCGTCGGCGGCATAGGCGGCGTTCAGCTCGTTGGCGCAGCCTACCCAGGTGATTTGCGGATGAGCGAGAACGTGATCGAGGAATTGCAGGTTGTAATCCCCCGGCACGCCGAAGAAATGACGGATGCCGATTTGGGCCAGACGATCGAGCAGATAATCGGCCACCGTATAGGTCTGAGTCATGATCATCACCTGTCTGCAGCTGGAGCGATTATCTTAAGTATCGAAGATGCCGTTCAAATTTCGAACAAACGCGCCTGCCTCGATCGGCAACCTGGCGTTACATGCCGGCGCTGTGATCGCTCCCCCGGCAGCGCGGTGTGAAAGCGTATACACTCAAAGCACTTCACCTCCCGCCGACAAGGATAACTATGTCCTACCAAGCCTCCCCTACGCGTTATCAAGATATGGAATACCGGCGCTGCGGCCGCAGCGGGCTGAAGCTGCCCGCCGTCTCGCTCGGGCTGTGGCACAACTTCGGCGACGCCACGCTGTATGACAACGCCCGCGGCCTGATCCGCTGCGCCTTCGATCGCGGCATTACCCATTTCGATTTGGCCAACAACTACGGCCCGCCGCCCGGCGCCGCCGAGGAGAACTTTGGCCGCATACTCAACGCCGATCTGCGGGCCTGGCGCGACGAGCTGATCGTCTCGTCCAAAGCCGGTTACACCATGTGGCCCGGCCCCTACGGCGATTGGGGCTCGAAAAAGTACCTGGTCGCCAGCCTCGATCAGAGCCTGAAGCGCATGGGGCTGGAGTATGTGGATATCTTTTATCACCACCGGCCGGATCCGGACACGCCGCTGGAAGAAACCATGGCGGCGCTGGATCTGCTGGTGCGCCAGGGCAAAGCGCTGTATGTCGGCCTGTCTAACTACCCGGCCGAACGCGCGCGGCAGGCGTTCGACATTCTGCAGCGGCTCGGCACGCCGTGCGTGATCCACCAGCCGAAGTATTCGATGTTGGAACGCACGCCGGAAGCGGGATTGCTGGATACATTGGCAGAGCATGGCGTCGGGTCGATCGCCTTCTCGCCGCTGGCGGGCGGCCTGCTGACCGACCGCTACCTGCACGGCATCCCGCAAGATTCCCGCGCCGCCAGCGGCAGCCGCTTCCTGCAGCCGGAGCAACTGACCGCCGAACGGCTGGACAAAGTGCGCCGCCTCGATGCGCTGGCGCGGCAACGCGGGCAAAAGCTGTCGCAAATGGCGCTGGCCTGGGTGCTGCGCGGCGATCGCGTCACCTCGGTGCTGATCGGCGCCAGCAAGAATGCGCAGATAGAAGACGCGGTAGGCATGCTGGCCAATCGTCATTTCAGTGAAGAAGAGCTCGTGCAGATCGAACAAATCCTACTGTAATCGCTTACAAATACCGCCGCTCCACCGAGCGGCGATCCCCCAGAAAAATCTCAAATCTCGGCCTGCGGCGCCGTTTTCAGAGTGGCTCTCAGATTCAACCCTATGCGCCGGCGCTATGATGCCGATATTGCAGCAAAAATAACGATAAGGCCGCTTTTTAAACTGATGAACGCGCTTCATAAAGTGATTAACGGCCAGGCCGCGCAAGCGGAAAGGAGAAGTCATGTTTAAACCTCTGCTCTTGGCTGCCATCTTGGCGGCGACGGTGTTGCCCGCCATACAGCAGGCTCACGCCGAAGGGCTCAGCATCGATCTGATGCCGGGCGTTTCATTGCGCATCGGCGATCAGGACAATCGCGGCCGTTACTGGGACGGTTACGACTGGCGCGATCGTGACTGGTGGCAAGGCCATCAGGGCCGCTATCTCGGCGACCGCAGCCCGCGTGGCTATTACTGGGACGGCTATCGCTGGCGCGATCGCGACTATTGGCGCAAATACTACTACTCTCGCGATGGCCGTTATTACAAATGCGACCGCCGTTGCGACAAGCATTACTGGAAGAAAGAGAAAAAGCACCACCACGATCACGATCGCGATCGCTGGCGCCGCCACGGCGATGACGACCGCGATTAACGACGACGGGCCGGCACCATGCCGGCCCGCGCTTTTTTTGCCTACAGCACGCTGCCGATCAGCAGATAGCCGTTCAATCCCACCACCACCAGCACGATCAGCTTACCCAGGTTTTGCACCACTGGGCCGTTGACCATCTCCCCCATCAGCGCCCGATTGCCGGTGAAAGCCAGCAGCGGCACCAGCGCCAGCGCAATGCCGAAGCTGAGCAGCACCTGGCTCAGCACCAGAATGCGCGTCGCGTCCATCCCCAGCATGATGACGATAAACGACGGCAGCATGGTCACCGCGCGCCGCAGCCACAGCGGGATATGGAAATGCACGAACCCTTGCATCACCACCTGCCCCGCCAGCGTGCCCACCACGGTAGAGGAGAGGCCGGCGGCCACCAGACTCAGGCCGAACACGGTAGCAGCGGCTTGCCCGAGCAGCGGTTGCAGCGTCAGGTAAGCCACATCGAGATCGGCGATGCCGCTGTGGCCGCTGAAATGAAACGCGGCGGCGGCGGTGGCCATCATCGCCAGGTTAACGAAACCGGCAATGGTCATGGCCACGGCGACATCGACTTTGGTGGCGGCATAGCGCTCCGCCTTGTCGTGCTCGCCGCCGATTTGGGTGAGCGACGAATGCAGGTAGATCACATGCGGCATGATGGTGGCGCCCAATACCCCGGCGGCCAGAAATACCGCATCGCCGTTAGGCAGATCGGGCAGCGCCATGCCCTTCAGCAGCGGCGTGAGCTGCGGCTGGGAGAACGCCAGCTCGACGATATAAGCGGCGGCGACGAACAGCAGCAGGCCGCCAATCACCAGCTCCAGCGGCTTTTGCCCGCGCTTTTGCAGCATCAAGATTAAAAAGGTGGCGATGCCGGTCAGCACTGCGCCCTGCAACAGGGAAACGCCGAGCAGCAGCTTGAAGCCGATCGCCGCGCCGATAAACTCGGCCAGATCGGTCGCCATGGCGATGATCTCCGCCTGCACCCAATAGGCCCACACCGCCGGCCGCGGAAAGCGATCGCGAATATGCTCGGCCAGGTTTTTCCCGGTGGCGATGCCCAGCTTGGCGGACAACAGCTGGATCAGCATCGCCATCACGTTGGCCCAAACCACCACCCACAGCAGGCTGTAGCCGAACGAGGCGCCGGCCTGGATGTTGGTGGCGAAGTTACCGGGATCGATATAACCGATAGCGGCGATGAAGGCGGGCCCCATCAGCGAGAGTTTGATTTTTCTGGCGGAGCGCCCGGAGGTGGTTTCAACCACGCGACTGTTCAGCATATGTTGAACCCTTACTGAAATTACGTTTATCTCCACTCTATATAAATGATAATAATTATCAAGCGCATTTAGAGCGGTAAAACTTATCTCTGTAATAGCCAACATTAACGGTTTTATCGAAGGGTTCAGCGCGGAGCTTGCCGATTTCCGTGCTTTTCTGATGGGATTTGGGCTGCAATACCCCTGAAAGACAGGTTAGCACAAGAATACGAATTTCCTATTGCTGCTTTAACATCTTGATTTTTTATGCTTTTGCGCAACACTTTAGGAGAACTCCCACTATGATTTTCCATATTTGCAATAGAAGTCTCGTTTTTAAACGTAGCGTTACATAAAATGACAGCCGAAATTCAGCCTGCCTCAAATTTGGAGCAAACATGTCCCATATTGCGCACTTTGCGTTGGCGATAGTGGTGGTGGCGATCCTGGCCCTGTTGGTGTGCCGCGATCGTAAAAGCATCCGCATTCGCTATGTTATTCAACTACTGGTTATCGAAGTACTGCTGGCCTACTTTTTCCTGCATTCGGAAGCGGGTTTGGGCTTCGTAAAAGGATTTGCCGCGCTGTTTGACAAACTGCTCGGATTTGCGGGACAAGGGACTGATTTCGTATTCGGCGGCATGGGCGACAAAGGCCTGGCGTTCTTCTTCCTGAAGGTGCTGTGCCCGATCGTCTTCATTTCGGCGCTGATCGGTATTCTGCAGTACATCAAGGTGCTGCCGTTCATCATCCGTATTATCGGTACCGTGCTGTCGAAAGTGAACGGCATGGGCAAGCTGGAGTCGTTCAACGCCGTCAGCTCGCTGATCCTGGGCCAATCCGAAAACTTCATCGCCTACAAGGATATCCTGGGCAAGATGTCGGAAAAGCGCATGTACACCATGGCGGCGACCGCGATGTCTACGGTGTCCATGTCCATCGTCGGCGCCTACATGACCATGCTGGACGCCAAGTTCGTGGTGGCGGCGCTGGTATTGAACATGTTCAGCACCTTTATCGTGCTGTCGCTGGTCAACCCGTACGACACCAATAAAGAAGAAGAGCTGCACCTCGGCAACCTGCACGAAGGCCAGAGCTTCTTCGAAATGCTGGGTGAATATATCCTGGCCGGCTTCAAAGTAGCGATTATCGTTGCCGCGATGCTGATCGGCTTCATCGCCCTGATCGCCGCGCTCAACGGTGTGTTCAGCGCCATCTTCGGCCTGAGCTTCCAGGAAATCCTCGGCTACTTCTTCTACCCGTTCGCCTGGATCATGGGGATTCCTAAACACGAAGCCCTGCAGGTTGGCAGCATCATGGCCACCAAGCTGGTTTCCAACGAGTTCGTGGCAATGATGGAGCTGCAGAAAGTGTCTGCCGAACTGTCGCCGCGCAGCCTGGGGATCCTGTCGGTGTTCCTGGTGTCCTTCGCCAACTTCTCCTCCATCGGCATCGTGGCCGGTGCGATCAAGGGCCTGAACGAACACCAGGGCAACGTGGTATCGCGCTTTGGCCTGAAGCTGGTGTACGGCTCTACGCTGGTCAGCATCCTGTCCGCTTCCATCGCGGGTCTGGTACTGGGCTAAGCCTCGAACCGACTGCGATAACAAGGCGCCTGCGGGCGCCTTTTCTATGCCTGTATCCTGGCCGTCTGCACTGGCGCATGCTGACAGAAAATAAGCATTCGTCGCTCGGCTAAACTTCCCCCAATAATAATGCTTCTGCATAAAATGGAATGGCTATGGCAACAATCTGCGTAGTCAGAACAGGTCGATTTTTGTCCTTACAACAGAACGCTTTTGATACGCCATACGGTGTTGCATTTAGCTGTGCGCACGCCATAAAACAAACAATCAGTTGATAATCAGCGTTAATAGCGTAGTGATCTCCTCCGCAACAGCAGGTGAGGCATTGTAGTAGGAGTCCACACTTTCAACGACGACTATCTTTTTATTGTCATCACTGACTGTCCAGCATGGAATCACTGACCTGGCATCTTCAGAAGAGACGCCACATGAGCTAATTGAAAATATCGAACTGGACATTATGTCAATTTTACTTCTTGATAAATAAGCATCAATGTTTAAATTCCGCACCAATACCTCTGCCGATTGGGGGAAGTGAACATCCATGCCAACCCTGATAACACGTCCATCGACAGAGGGTACGAGCGATATATTAAACTCATTTTCAGAAATCCATATGGGCTGTGTTAAATGACCGATGGTGTCTGACAGATAAAAGTCTTTAAAAATCGTTTTAGCCTCGACATCTACGGTCTCGAAAGAATTCATCTCATTGATTTTAAAATCATTTGTAAACTTAACCACGATATCATACAGATGTTTCTTTTCGTCAACAAAAATCACACCGCCTTCAATGCTACCTAATCCACCAATATTTTTATTTCTGAAAACATTCACACTCGTGAAAAATGCCAATTCATCACTAAAATATGAAAATATTTCAGCAACGTTAAGTAAAATAGAATCATAACTCACGAAGACAAATTTATTCTTACAATCAAGGAAAGGTGGCAATACAATTGATTCATCATCACCACAGTTTTTCACTTCATAGGGTAAATTATACAGCTCATACAATTTTATCAGTTGGTTGAGTTCCGCACGCTCAACCACGCGTACCATTCTTTCTTTTCGGCCAAACTCACCGCTAGAGGCCAGAATAAATTTTTCCCATATCCATTGAGACTGGGCCGCAAATCGACTCAGGCGCAGATTATCTTCATGAACGCTTCGCCATAGACAATGGCTACCCAAAGAGGTCTTGAACTCATCGTAATCCATCTCATCGAGAAAAAAATCAACGGAGATCCCTTTCCTCGCACAGGCTAAGGCCGTCATCACCGCCGTTACCCCGCCACCACCAACAATTGCGATATTTTTATTTTTTTTCATGGATAACCTCATCCAACGATGGTGAAACAATGACAATAGTTTCATCAAGAAAACAATATCAATGTCAACACATACCCATCACCAACATTAATTAGCACATTAACAATCACAAGATTAATCAGAGGATCAAACTATTAGGATTGCTTAAATTCAGGATACACACTCAAACCAATAGCATAAAAAACTATAAATATAGAATTTAACTCTGAAAATAGCGCTTTTTATGATCTTTACCACTGAATAAATTTTTTTCATATAGACTAAATTTCGTTAACAAATAGCGGCCGGAGAAAAATCATCTGACAGCATTAAAAACCAGTAAAAGTGATAATTGCAGATTTCAAATTCAAACTAACACACATTTTCAAGCATCAATCACCTGAAAAAGGGAGTTTTATCGCGTATTCAAGAAGCATAGGGATTGATTTAAAAAACTATGATTTACATACAGTTATAAAAGGATAGAGAATATGAAATTACGCACCCAGATAACCATGCTGTTAGCAGGAGCCTCTCTAGTCATATCATCTGCATCATACGCCGCAGACGGTACTATAAACTTTACCGGCACGGTGACCGACCAAACCTGCACGGTTGAGGCGGGCAGTGCCAACCAGACAATCCCAATGGGCAATGTCAGCGCCAAAGCGTTTAGAAGCATTGGCGATACAGCGCTACCGACAAAATTCAATATCGCCTTAGTCAGTTGTCCGGACACGGTCAAAAAAGCGTCTATCAAGTTCGATGGTATTTACGCAGATGGCAACACAACTCTGCTGTCGCTCAATAAAGAAACTAACGCCGCTACAGGCATCGGCGTTGCGCTCTATGAGGCCGATGGCACAACGCAAATACCAGTGGCGTCATTCTCTAATGCGCAAAGCGTGCAAAAAGACATCAGGAACGTCTTTACTTATGTCGCAAAATATATGTCTACATCCGGCACGGTTACCGTCGGCCCGGCAAATGCCACGACACAATTCAGCATCTCATATAATTAATAAAGCCCTCTTATCTGGCCGGTAACAACGCCGGCCAGATAATTAAAACACCCACGGGAATAACGATGATTAAAAAAAGAATCTTTTACTTTCTGCTATTATTTTCTTTTAATACTGTCGCCAGCGTAACCTTGGGAGGAACGCGAGTTATTTATGAGGAAAATAAGAAAGAATCGAATATTTCAGTAAGCAATCAAGACAGCAGCTCACCGGTACTCATCCAAACCTGGGCAGAAAATTTCCGTCCCGAGGATAGCAGTGAAGTCCCATTCATTGTTACCCCGCCATTGTTCAGGTTGGAACCGGAACAGGATAATATTATTAGAATCATCCATGCCGGCAAGCTTTTGCCACAGCATGAAGAAACTGTATATTGGCTTAGCGTAAGATCGATACCATCAACGAAAAGAAACAAGGAAAATAAACTACTCATCACCGTACAAAACAGAATAAAAATAATCTACCGGCCCAGCGCCCTGTCAAAAAAAGAGGCAAGTGACGCATACAAAAAAATCAAATTCTCACGAGAAAAAAACATGTTGACTGTGAGTAATCCAACGCCGTTTTATGTCTCATTTTATTCTCTCGTTGTTGGCGGAAAAGAGCTTAAGGAAGCCGACATGGTCGCACCAAAAAGTAAAAAACAATGGGCCATACCAAACGGAATACGCAGCTCTGAAATAAAATGGCAAGCCATTAACGACTATGGAGGCGTAACCCAGGAAATAAAAGCATCGTTATAACAACATGTAAAGGGATGCAAAGATGATTATGCCAAGTATCGCCAACAACAAAAAGTCGGTGCTATTTTTCTGTTTTTTATCCTCACCGGTTGCACTGGCAGAGGACTACTTTGAGCCTTCTGCATTAAACAGAAATTATCAGAAAGTTGCTGACTTATCCCATTTCAACAATCCGAGCGATCAATTGCCTGGTGAGTATTGGGTGGATATCTATTTGAACAACGCTTTTTTTGTTAATCAAAAAGTGGAGTTTTTCCGCGTTGCCGGTGCTTTGCAACCTCGCATCCATCGAAACGATCTTGAAAATTTCGGCATCCAACTTGACACATTGAAAGTAACGACGAGCGAAAACAGCATAGCCGCTCACCCTATCAATGAGATGATTCCGGGTAGCTACGCAAAGTTTGACTTCAATCGCCAAAGATTAGACTTAAACATTCCTCAGGCTTATCTTAAAAACCAGCCGCGGGATTGGCTAAACCCGACGCTTTGGGATGATGGCATAAACGCCTTCCTGATGGATTACAGCTTCAGCGGCACCGAGTCTTGGCAACATGGGAATGCGAAAACGGGTGACAATCAATATTTGAACCTGCGCAGCGGTGCAAACTTCGGTGCCTGGCGATTGAGAAACTACTCCACCTACTCAAGCCAAAACAGCACCAAATGGAAAAGCATCAATTCCTATGCTGAGCGAGGGTTTAGAGACAGCAAAAGCACTTTGACCGTGGGTGATAGTTCAACCTCTGGCGACGTCTTTGACAGCTTTCAATTTCGCGGCCTGAAACTCGCGAGCGACCCCTCAATGATCCCTGACAGCCAACGGGGCTTCGCCCCCACGGTGCGAGGCGTCGCGCAAAGCAATGCCGAAGTCATTGTGAAGCAAAATGGCTACATCATTTATCAAACTCATGTTCCCGCAGGAAGTTTTGAAATAACAGATATTTACCCCACCACTTCCAGCGGTGGGCTGCAAGTAATCATCAAGGAGGCAGATGGTTCAGAACGCAGTTTCTTTCAACCCTTTTCCGCAGTGCCCATCATGCTGCGAGAAGGCATGAAAAAAAATGAATTAACGCTAGGCGAGTACCGCACTGCGCAACACGATAAATCTAAATATAAATTTCTTCAGCAGTCATTAATTTATGGTCTTAGAGACGATAAAACGCTCTATGGGGGCGCAATCATCTCAGAAAAACACCAGGGAATCTCTTCCGGCATCGGCAGCAGCTTGAAAAAGCTCGGATCATTTTCAGCCGATGTCACCCATACTAAAAGCCGGCTCATTACGGGCACTGCCCGTTCGGGGCAACAATATCGGCTCCAGTACGCAAAAAACCTTGAAACCACGGGCACGAACTTCACGCTTGCAGGATATCGATACTCGACATCGGGTTATTTAAACTTTTCTGAATTTAGCGAGATGAATACCAACCTTGAGAAAAAGTGGCTTGCGCGTGACATAAAAAGAAGCAAGCTGGTACTCAATATTAACCAACCCATTCGCGATTTCGGTAGTTTCTACCTCAACGGTTATCAACAGAACTACTGGCATAACAGCAGCGTTGAGAAGAATTTTCTGCTTGGGTTTTCAAGCAGTCAGCGTGGCATTAGCTACAATCTTGCTTTGAGTTACAATAGCGGCCCTTATACGGATAAACCCGACAAAATTGCCACACTTAACGTTCAGATCCCGCTGAACAAATGGCAATCGAACAGCTGGGCTAACTATACCGCCAGCAAGAACAGCAAGGGCAAGTTCAATCAGCAATTGGGTCTAAGCGGAACGGCTCTTGAAAATAATCAGCTCAGTTATAACGTCTCGGCCTCACAAAGCAGCACCAGATCCGGCCCCTCCGGCAACGGCTCCGCTTACTATCGCGGCGGGTATGGTGAAGTCGGGGCCGGATACAGCTTTGATCAAAATATTCAGCGGGTTAATTACAGCCTACGCGGCGGCGCCATCGTCCATGGCAACGGCATTACATTATCGCAATCGCTGGGTGATACCGTTGCTTTAGTTAAAGTACCCAATGCCCATAATATTGAAGTGATTAACAGTGTCGGCGTCAAAACTGACTCTCGTGGCTATGCGGTAGTACCTTACATCAGCAGTTATCATAAGAATCGGATTGCCTTAAATCCGCAAAGCTTTGGCGATGACGTTGAAATAGCAAAGAACAGCAAGATTGTCATCCCGACCAAAGGCGCTGTTGTAGCTGCCCACTTTAAATCTAACATCGGCAATAGAATCATCTTAAAGCTGCAACACAATACCGACGCAATCCCATTCGGCGCCGTCGCTACGCTGCAGGGAGAAAACGAAACGACGGGGATCGTAGGAAATGATAATAGCGTTTATATGAGCGGCATGCCTGACTCAGGAACGGTGTTGGTTCATTGGGAGGGGAAGCAACGCTGCCAAGGCAGTTATGCTATTACAGCTAAAGAGTCTGAATCAAAAATAAAAATGCTCAATATGATATGTAAATAGCATTGAATTATCGATAAAAGCACATTGCGTTACATGCAGGATAAAATCGCAGAGTTTTCCGGCCAATACCGCCATATAACATGGTAAAAATAACGCTATGCACAGTACGAGCAATATCTAATAGGAAAAGTGAATATGCCAACGCTATTTAAAACAACAGCTATAGCCAGGATCGCTGGCATCCTGGCCTTATTATTTTCCTTTTCAGCCCAAAGTGAAGGCGATTGCTATGCGATATGGCATCATCCGCTAAAAATCGAGCAATCCGGCATTACCGTCCCGGCAGACGCTAAAGTCGGCGATCTTATCGGTCGTGGGGAATCTTACTTTTCCGTCAGGCTGTTGGCTAATGCCATACAGTTCTCCTTTGGCGAACCCGGCGATCTGGTGTTGCAAGCCTATACCCACTTGAGTGCGACAGCATTACAATACCACGGTATTCCCGTCTATCAGACTGGTTGGCAGGGGGTCGGCATTGCCATGTCGCTCAATGACCAACCGGGGCTTTGGGATATTTATGCGCCGCGTAATACACCCGTGAACTATGTTCTTGGCGGAAACTTCAAATATTATCTGGTCAAGACCGGCGACATACAATCTGGTGCCATGTCTGCATTTTCCCCTTTCTCCTTTAACTATACCTGCTTGAGAGCAACCAACGCCAGACGGCTGGGTGAGACCTATTTTCCTGCCGTCAATATCGCAGTGGAAGGTTGCCGCCTCAGCACGCCGTCGAAACAGGTTTTTCTGGGAAAAATCAACCGGCGGACGCTCTCTGGTATAGGGGCCACGGCGGGAAATACCCCTTTTAACATCGCGATGGAGTGCAATGTCAACACTAAAGTCGATCTGGAGATACGCGGTGACATGGTTAATGGCAATCGTCAGGTATTGGCCGTTATCCCATCAAAAGAGGCGGCCACCGGCGTTGGTCTGCAGATACTGCGTAACGGCATTCCCTTTGAGTTGGGGACGAAAACCGGCATGCTAAACCAGACGTTGATAGGTATAAACGAAATCCCGCTCAGCGTGCAATATTATCAAACGGAAGAAAAAGTTACGCCGGGAGAAGTCAATGCCGTGGCGCAGTTCACCGTATCCTATCGCTAGTTTTGGTGAGCTGGCGGCATAACTCCGAGCTATCGAAAAGCCAGAGTCATTTTTCCAAGCGTCAGGCAAGCATTAGACGCACGCATAAAGCAAAAAGCCGACCCTAAGGTCGGCTTTTTAAATGGTGGTGGAGCTAGACGGGATCGAACCGTCGACCTCTTGCATGCCATGCAAGCGCTCTCCCAGCTGAGCTATAGCCCCACAAAAGTGGTACGCTTTGACCGGCGTTACGGTATTCCCCAACCTCTCTGAGAATAAGGTTGGTGGAGCTAGACGGGATCGAACCGTCGACCTCTTGCATGCCATGCAAGCGCTCTCCCAGCTGAGCTATAGCCCCGTTCCACAATCACTTTGTGCTGTGAACGGGGCGCATAATATGAAACCCACTCAAAGCTGTCAACGGCTAAATTGAATTCCTGAATCAAGCGTTGAAAAAGCCGCCAAATCAGCATGTTTGGCACCAAAAAATCATCACTTTGCGCAGAGTTCATCCATTTTGCGCGCTACATCTCAAAATGGCAAAAAACCCTGCATATCACGTTGATTTTTAATTAACGGAATGTTAGCGAAATGCGCTTGAGTCGGACTCCCGAGCGGCATAGACTGCCCGCGCCATAAACTTCATTACTATAAACCGAGTCCGTCATGTCTTTGCATTCACCAAAAGAAATCGCCGCCCTCGCCGTTCAGGCCGGGGTAAACAAAAGCCGCGCCCCTCTCGCTAATCTGTTGATTCTGGGCTTTCTCGCCGGCGCCTTTATCGCCACCGGCTTTCTGCTGGATATTCACGTCATCGGCACCCTGCCGGCCGAATGGGGCTCTTTCGGCGCCCTGTTGGGTGCCGCGGTCTTTCCTATCGGTTTGATCCTGACCATTCTGGCCGGCGGCGAACTGCTGACCGGCAACATGATGACCTTGCCGATGGCCTGGTTTGCCCGCGAAATCCCCGCCATCGCCGTGCTGCGTAACTGGTTTTGGATCACTCTGGCCAACCTCGCCGGCAGCGTAGCCGTCGCCTACTTCTTCGGCCATTTGCTGGGCCTGACCGAAGGCGCGTTCTTGCATAAGACGCTGGCGATCGCACAGGCCAAAGTGGATGCGGACTTCCTGCACGCCTTTATTTCCGGCGTCGGCTGCAACTGGCTGGTGTGCCTGGCGGTATGGTTAGCCTTCGCCAGCAAGGATGTGCCGGGCAAAGTGATCGGCATGTGGTTCCCGGTCATGGCTTTTGTCGCCATCGGCTTCCAGCACGTGGTGGCGAATATGTTCATCATCCCGGCGGCCATCTTTGCCGGCGGCATGGGCTGGGAGCAGTATCTGCCCAATTTCATCGCGGTATTTCTCGGCAACGCGCTGGGGGGCGCCGGCTTTGTCGGGCTGATGTATTTCCTCGCCTACCGCCCGGGGCTGCCGGCTAGCGAGCAAGCCTGACGTACCGCCATGAAAAAAGCCCCGGGATCGCTCCACGGGGCTTTTTCTTTATGGCGTATAAGCGAATCAGGCTTGCGCTTCGCGCTCTGCGATGTAAGCCAGCGCCATGTCGATGCGCTGCAGCGAACGCTTCTGGCCGATCGCATGCACGGTCACGTCCATGCCCGGCGACTGGCCGGCGCCGGTCACCGCAACGCGCAGCGGCATGCCGACTTTACCCATGCCAACACCCAGCTCATCCGCCGTGCCCTGAATGGCGTCGTGCACATTTTCCGGCGTCCAGACGGTGATGGCGGCCAGCTTGGCGCGCACTGTTTCCAACGGCTGACGCGCCACCGGGCGCAGGTGCTTCTTGGCAGCGTCTGCGTCGAACTCGCTGAAGTCTTCGTAGAAGTAACGGCAAGACTCCGCCATCTCTTTCAGCGTCTTGCAACGCTCGCCCAGCAGCTTGACGAGGTCTTTCAGTTCCGGGCCATTGCGGGTTTCAAGGCCCAGTTGCTCAACGTGCCATGCCAGATGCACCGCCACTTCTTCCGCCGGCATATGGTTGATGTAGTGGTGGTTCAGCCACTGCAGCTTCTCGGTGTTGAACGCGCTGGCGGATTTGTTGATCGCTTCCAGCGTGAAGAACTCTTTCATCTCATCGATGGAGAAGATCTCCTGATCGCCGTGGGACCAGCCCAGGCGCACCAGGTAGTTCAACAGCGCCTGCGGCAGATAGCCGTCGTCGCGGTACTGCATGACGCCCACGGCGCCGTGACGCTTGGACAGTTTTTTACCGTCGTCGCCGAGGATCATCGACACGTGCGCGTATTCCGGCACCGGCGCGCCCAGCGCTTTGAGAATGTTGATCTGGCGCGGGGTGTTGTTGATGTGGTCTTCGCCGCGGATCACATGGGTGATTTCCATGTCCCAGTCATCGACGACGACGCAGAAGTTATAGGTTGGCGAACCGTCGGTGCGGCGGATGATCAGATCGTCCAGCTCCTGGTTGCTGAATTCGATCGGGCCGCGAATTTTGTCGTCGAAGATCACCGAGCCTTCCTGCGGGTTGCGGAAGCGCACCACGTGCGGCTCGTCGTCGGTGTGGCTGCACTGGCTGTCGCGGCAGTGGCCGTCGTAACGCGGCTTCTCGCCGTTTTCCATCTGCTTCTCGCGCAGCGCTTCCAGACGTTCCTTGGAGCAATAGCATTTATAGGCCGTGCCCTGCTCCAGCATCTCGTCGATGACCGCGTTGTAACGATCGAAACGCTTGGTCTGGAAATACGGGCCTTCATCCCAATCCAGGTTCAACCAGTTCATGCCATCCATAATTGCGTCGATCGCGTCCTGGGTGGAGCGTTCCAGATCGGTATCTTCGATACGCAGAACGAACTCACCGCCCGCATGGCGGCTGAACAACCAGGAGTAAAGTGCGGTACGCGCGCCGCCGACGTGAAGATAGCCGGTCGGGCTTGGTGCAAAACGGGTTTTGATTTTCATTGGGTTCACTGCCTTATTACGCAACGCGTGTCGGCGGTTGCCGACGATTGCTCGGAATTGAAAAAAGAGTGGACGACATTGTATCACCACGCGCTAATTCCTCAACGCCGACACGATATTGCACCGGTCGATTTCGCGCGTTTTGCGGCGAGTTTCGCATAGCGTTGCGCAAAGAATCGGCGCCGTTGGCGATAATTATCGCGCCCTGCCTAAATTTGCGGCGAACGATTGAAATCATTTTAAAAACCGTTGACTCACTTTGAACTATCCCTATAATGCGACTCCAACAAGACGGGGCGATTAGCTCAGTTGGTAGAGCATCTCCTTTACACGGAGGGGGTCGGCGGTTCGAGCCCGTCATCGCCCACCATCTTGTTGAGTAAAAATGAGAACGAATGAGGGTGATTAGCTCAGTTGGTAGAGCATCTCCTTTACACGGAGGGGGTCGGCGGTTCGAGCCCGTCATCACCCACCATCATTCTCTCGTTTAGCAGTACCTGGAAGTCCTGAAGTGGGTGATTAGCTCAGTTGGTAGAGCATCTCCTTTACACGGAGGGGGTCGGCGGTTCGAGCCCGTCATCACCCACCACTTCTGCGGGTCGTTAGCTCAGTTGGTAGAGCAGTTGACTTTTAATCAATTGGTCGCAGGTTCGAATCCTGCACGACCCACCAATTCAGAGAAAAGCGCCTTTTGGCGCTTTTTTCGTTTCTGCGCCACCCACCTCTGACTTCATCTTCACGCAGGCATAGTTTACCGAGTCGTGCAGGATGAAGAACCGTAGAGGTTCGAGCATCGCGCAGCGATACGACAACGCGCAGCGTTGCCCGCAGGGTGAGGCCACAGGCCGAATCAATCCTGCACGCCCCCACATTCAGGAAAAAGCGCCTTTTGGCGCTTTTTTCGTTTCTGTCGCACTCACTTCCCCTTCTTCTTATTCTCTCTATTCACCACACGCTAAGATACGAATGGTTATCATTTTGGCGGCTTGAATGGTAAATTAGCGGGCATCCACCACGCAGCCAATCCGCCGCCGGATTGATACGCCTTAGTTCAAGGAAAGAAAGAGCCCGCTCATGACCCTATCCTTACGCCAGCTGTTCATTGCATTTATCGCCACTTCCAGCCTGCTGCTCAGCGGCTGCGGCCCGGACGACAAGAGCGACGGGCAGAAACCGTCCGCCCCCGCTGCCGACAGCAGTTGGCCGCGCACCATCGACAGCGCCAAAGGGAAGTTCACGCTGGAAAAACCGCCGCAGCGCATCGTGTCCACCAGCGTCACCATCACCGGCACGCTGCTGGCTATCGACGCCCCGGTGGTCGCCAGCGGCGCCACCAGCCCGAACCCTCTGGTGGCCGATAAACAAGGCTTCTTTACCCAGTGGAGCGAGGTAGCCAAACAGCGCCACGTCGAACGATTGTATCAGGTGGAGCCCAATGCCGAAGCCGTCGCCGCCGCCGCGCCGGATTTGATCGTCGTCGCCGCAACCGGCGGGGATTCGGCGTTGAAACTGTATGATCAGCTGTCCGCCATTGCGCCGACGCTGGTGCTCGATTATGGCGACAAAAGCTGGCAACAGCTGGCCAGCGAGCTCGGCGAGATCACCGGCCATGAAGCCGGCGCCAAACAGGCGGAAGATCGTTTCGAACAGCGCGTGGAGCAAGTGAAGCAGGCGATCGCGCTGCCGCCGCAGCCGACCACCCCGCTGGTGTATGCCGACAACGGCCGCGAGGCCATGCTGTGGACGCCGGGGTCAGCCCAGGGCAAACTGCTGACCCAGCTCGGCTTCCAACTGGCCACCCCACCGGAAAGCGCCAAAGGCAATGCCAGCATGGGTAAACGCCATGACATCATCCAGATCTCCGGCGAAAAAATGGCCGAGGGCCTGAACGGCAAGACGCTGATCCTGTTCGCCACCAACGAGCGTAAAGTGCAAGAGGTGCTGACCAACCCGTTCCTCAAACATCTGGAGCCGGTGGAACAGCGGCACGTCTACGCCGTCGGCAACGACACTTTCCGTCTCGATTACTACAGCGCCACCAACATGCTGAACCAAATCGAACGGCTGTTCAAAAAGCCCTGAACCACGCCGTCGGCAGGCCAACCTCCTGCCGACGTTTGCCATAAACAGGGCAACCGTTCACATTCAATCAATTGAAATATCAATAGTTATTAACATCGTCAACGCACCTGCGCCACCAACCGGCGGGTGCATGCGGGCGTAAACTCGTGCTACTATTAGCGCCCGCATGAACGCAAATAACAATGAGAATAAAAATCATACAGGAGTTACCGGTGTGAACGTACCCACTCCGACTGAGCGGACGCTTTCGTCCGCACCGCACGCAGCTTACGCCAGTGGCTTCAAACGCATCGCCGGGTTCGGTATCGGCTTGGCGCTGTTGCTGCTGTGCATCATTGCCAGCCTGATGCTGGGTTCCAAAGCCATCCCCTTCCATACCGTCTGGCTCAGCCTGCAGGGCGCCGCGAGCGGTTCCGACAGCACCATCATTCTCAACGCCCGGGTACCCCGCACGCTGGCGGGCATCTTGGCCGGCATGGCGCTCGGCGCCGCCGGCGCGCTGATTCAGGCGTTGACGCGCAATCCGCTGGCCGATCCCGGCGTGCTCGGCATCAACGCCGGCGCCAGCTTCGCCGTGGTCATCGGCATCATGTTTTTCGGCGCGGCCACCACCGAAAGCTATATGGCCTACGCCTTCGTCGGCGCCGCCCTCACCACCCTGCTGGTCTACCTGATCGGCACGTTGGCGGGCGGGCGCATCAACCCGGTGCGGCTGACGCTGGCCGGCGTGGCGATCGGCGCGGTGTTGCTCGGCATCACCACCGGGCTGTCGCTGATCGATCCGCAAACCTTCGACCAACTGCGCTTCTGGCAGGCCGGCACGCTGGATATCCGCACGCTGTCCACGCTGCCGGTTACCGCCCCCGCCATTTTGCTCGGCTGCCTGCTGACGCTGCTCATCGCCCGGCCGCTGAATACCATCGGCATGGGGGAAGACCTGGCTATCGCGCTCGGCGCGCGCGTGGTGCTGACTCAGGTCGTCGCGGTGATCGCCATCACGCTGCTGTGCGGTGCGGCGACCGCCACCGTCGGCCCAATCAGTTTCATCGGCCTGATGGTGCCGCATATCGCCCGCTGGTGGGTCGGCCCCGACCAGCGCTGGATCCTGCCCTACTCCATGCTGCTGGCGCCGATTTTACTGCTGTGCGCCGACGTGGTCGGCCGTTTGCTGGCGGCCGGTGAGCTGCGGGTTTCCATCGTGGCGGCCTTCATCGGCGCGCCGGTGCTGATCTGGCTGGTGCGCCGCAAGAAAACGCTGGGGGGTCTGTGATGAGTCTGCCCCACACGTTGCATATCGGCCGCCCAGACGGCGTCATCAACTGGCGCATGCCGCTGCGCCTGCTGTTGGTCAATCTTTCGCTGCTGGCGTTGTGTCTGGCAATGGCCGTTGCCGCGCTGTGCTACGGCACGCTGCAGCTTTCGCTGGAACAGGTCTTTGCCGCGCTCAGCGGCGAGGCGCCGAAAAATCTGGTCACCGTGGTTACCCAATGGCGCTTGCCGCGTATCGCCATGGCGCTGCTGTTAGGCGGCGCACTCGGCATGAGCGGCGCCATCTTCCAGTCGATTATCCGCAACCCGCTCGGCAGCCCGGACGTGATTGGCTTTAACATGGGGGCTTACACCGGCGCGCTGATCGCCATCACCCTGTTCAACGGCGGCTATTACTACATCGCCGGCGGTGCGCTGGCCGGCGGCATTCTCTCCGCGCTGGCCATCTACCTGCTGGCCTGGCGCCAGGGCATCGCCGGCTTCCGGCTGATCATCGTCGGCATCGCCATCAGCGCGGTGCTGGTCTCCACCAATACCTGGCTGATCATCACCGCCTCGCTGGAGCGCGCCATGGACGCCGCCATGTGGCAGGCCGGTTCACTCAACGGCATGACCTGGCAGAAAGCCCAGCCCGCTACGGCGTTCATCGTGTTGGCGGCCGCGGCCGCGCTGCTGATGGGCAAACGGCTGCAGCTGCTGGAAATGGGCGACGACACGGCGCGCGCACTGGGCGTGAACGCCGAAGGCAGCCGGCTGTGGCTGATGCTGTTCGGCGTCACCCTCACCGCCGCCGTCACCGCCACCGCCGGGCCGATTTCCTTTATCGCGCTGGCGGCGCCGCAGATCGCCCGCCGCCTGGCCGGACAATCCTCGGTCACCCTGACGTCCTCGGCGCTGATGGGCGCGACGCTGCTGCTCGGCGCCGACGTGGTGTCCCAACATCTTTTTGCGCCGATCCAACTGCCGGTCGGGGTCGTGACCGTCTGCATCGGCGGCCTGTACCTGATTTGGCTGCTCATCCGTGAGGCCCGCAGATAATGAAAAGTGATAACGCCATGAGCCACCGCCTGCACGCCTCGCACCTGAAGCTGGGCTACGACAATAAAATCATCGCTGACGATCTGAGCGTGGCGATCCCCGACGGCGCCTTCACGGTGATCGTCGGGCCGAACGCCTGCGGCAAATCGACGCTGCTGCGCGCCCTGTGCCGCCTGCTCAAACCCAGCGCCGGCGAGGTGATGCTGGACGGCAAGAACATCAGCAGCTTCGCCACCAAGGCGCTGGCGCGCGAGCTTGGGCTGCTGCCGCAAACTTCGATCGCACCGGACAGCATTACCGTGGCGGACCTGGTATCGCGCGGCCGCTATCCGCACCAGAGCCTGCTGAAACAGTGGACGCAGGCCGACAAACAGGCGGTGGAAGCCGCCATGGCGGCCACCAACGTCAGCCAGTTGGCGGACCGCAGCGTCGACGAGCTGTCCGGCGGGCAGCGCCAGCGCGTTTGGGTGGCGATGGCGTTGGCGCAGCAAACACCGCTGCTGCTGCTGGATGAACCGACCACCTATCTGGACATCGCGCACCAAATCGAGCTGCTGGATCTGTTCCGTCAGCTCAACCGCGAGCACGGCCAAACCCTCATCGCGGTGCTGCACGATCTCAACCACGCCTGCCGCTATGCCGATCACATCATCGCCATGCGCGACGGCAAGATCGTGGCGGAGGGGAACCCGGCGGAAATCATCACCGCCGAGCTGGTGGAACGGGTGTTCGGCATGCCGTGCATGATCATCGACGATCCGCTGTCCCACACCCCGCTGGTGATCCCGCGCGGCCGCTACCACTGCGACGCGCCGCAGGCATGAAAAAGGCCGGGTTACCCCGGCCTTTTCGTTACTTCTCCAGCGACACCTGCTTGAAGATGTGTTTGCCGAACGGGTCTATCTCGTAGCCTTTCACTTCCTTGCGCACCGGTTCGAAGATGGTCGAGTGCGCGATCATCAGCGCCGGCATCTGATCGTGCATCATCACCTGCGCCTGCTGGTACATCGCCACCCGCTTGGCGTGATCGTTCTCCTCGCGCGCCTGCAGGATCAGCTGGTCGAACGGTTTGTAGCACCATTTCGCCGAGTTGGAGCCGCCGAGCGAAGCGCAGGTGAACAGCGGGCCGAAGAAGTTGTCCGGATCGCCGTTGGCGGTGGTCCAGCCCATCAGCGCCGTCTGGTGCTCGCCGTTTTTAATCCGCTGCAAATATTCGCCCCATTCGAAGGTGACGATTTTGGCGCGCACGCCGATCTTGGCCCAGTCGGCCTGGATCATCTCCGCCATGCGCTTGGCGTTGGGGTTATAGGGCCGCTGCACCGGCATCGCCCACAGATCGATGTCAAACCCCTGCCCCAGCCCGGCTTCCTGCAACAGCTGCTTCGCCCGCTCCGGCGAATACGGGTAGTCTTCAAGCTGCGCGTTGCTGCCCCACTGGGTCGGCGGCAGCAGGTTCTTGGCCGGCTGGCCGGCGCCGTGGAACACCGCCTCGATGATCGCCGGCTTGTTGACCGCCAGCGCCAACGCCTGGCGTACCTTGACGTTATCCAACGGTTTTTTCTGGGTATTAAACGCCAGGAAGCCGATATTCAAGCCAGATTTTTCCATCACCTGAAGGTTGCCGTCCTGCCGCATGCGCGCCAGATCCGCCGGGTTGGGGAACGGCATCACCTGGCACTCGTTCTTTTGCAGCTTGGCGTAACGCACCGTCGCATCCGGCGTGATCGAAAACACCAGCCGGTCGATCTTCGGTTTGCCTTCCCAGTAACGATCGAACGCCTTGTAGAGGATTTTCGCGTCCTTCTGGTACTGCACCAGCTGGAACGGCCCGGTGCCAATCGGATCGTTGTCCACCCGCTGCGGCGTACCGGCCTTCAGCATCGCGTCGGCATATTCCGCCGAAAAAATAGTGGCGAAGTACATGCCCAGATCGGCGACGAACGGCGCCTCGGCGCGGGAGAGCTCAAAGCGCACGGTGTGATCGTCCACCTTGACGATCCGGTCGATCAGCGTGCCGAACTCCATCGACTCGAAGTTGGTGTAGCCGCCGTTGGAGACCTTGTGATACGGGTTGTTGGCGTCCTTTTGTCGCATAAACGAGAAGATGACGTCATCGGCGTTGAAATCGCGGGTAGGCGTGAAATATTTATTGCTCTGGAATGCCACGCCCTTGCGCAGGTGGAAGGTATAGCGCTTGCCGTCCTCGCTCACTTCCCAGCTTTCCGCCAGGCTGGGTTGCAGCTCGACGGTACCGGGTTTGAAGTCCACCAGCCGGTTGTAGATCGCCGCCGAACTGGCGTCCACCGTGGTGCCGGAGGTGAACAGCTGCGGGTTGAAGCCTTCCGGCGAGCCTTCGGAACAGTAGACCAGCGTATTGGCCCGCGCGCCGCCGGCAATCGCCAACGCCAGCAGCCCGATCGTTATTGCTTTTCTTTTCATTGCGCTATCCCCAGTGGTGAAAAAACAGCCCAACGGATAGCAATAAATCATGCAGTTAGCGAAGTAAAGGACAAATTCCGCGCATAAAAACGGGCAGGCGCGCAAGCGGCCTGCCCCGGTGAAACCGCCCGATGATGATGAAATTAAATCATCTGGCTGAAGTTCATCTGCGCCATCAGCTTATAGTTGTCGGCGTAGTCGACCGGAATGGCCACCACCACCGGCCCCTGGATCGCCATCGCCTTGCGCAGCATCGGCCGCAGATCGTCCACCGACTGCACGGCGAAACCGACCGCGCCGCAGGATTCCGCGTAGGCCTTGAAGTCAATCGGCCCGAACTCCACGCCGGATTTGCGCTGGTATTTGTTCACTTCCTGCATCTCCACCATGTTGTAGGCGTTATCGACCCAGATGACGTGCACGATGTTGTTTTTCAGCCGCACCGCGGTCTCCAGCTCCATACTCGACTGCATGAACCCGCCGTCGCCGGAGATAGACACCACTTTATCGCCGGGGCGAACCAGCGCCGCGCCGATGGCCCACGGCAGCGCCACCCCCATGGTTTGCTGGCCGTTGGAGATCAACAGCTGGCGGGCGCGGAAGCTGTACAGGTAGCGGGCGATCCAGATATGGAAACTGCCCATGTCCACACACAGGGTTACGTCGTCGCTGACGATGTCCTGCAGCTCCTTGACGATGCGCAGCGGGTGGATCGGCATGCCGCCGCGGCGGGCGGCGCGCTCCGCCAGTTCAGTACGTTGGCGGCCGAGATCGGTGAGGATCAGCTCCACCTCCGGCGGCACGCAGACCGCCTCAGTGAACGTTTCGGTCATCATGTTCAGCGTGGCGCTGATGTTGCCCACCAGCTCAACGTCCGGCCGATAGCAGGTATCAATATCCGCCGGCAGCACGTCGATGTGCACCAGTTTCAGCCGCCCGTGGCTGTTCCACATGCAGGGATCGTATTCGATCGGATCATAACCGACGCTCACCACCAGATCGGCCTTCTGCAACAGCTGATCGGCCGGCTGGTTGTTGAACAGGCCGACGCGGCCGGCGAAACGGGCGAAGTGGTTGACGTCGATCACCCCCGCCGCCTGATAGGTGCCGACCACCGGCATATGGGTGCGGTACAGCAGATGGCGCACCGCCTCGCTGTTCTCCGGCCGGCTGGCCTGCAGGCCGAGCAGCAATACCGGGCATTTGGCCTGGCGGATCAGTTTCACCGCCGCCTGAATGTCGTCCGCCGCGGCGGCCCCCATGCGCGGCAAGCGGCAGCCGGCCAGCACCGGCGCGCTGACCGGTTCATTGACGATATCCATCGGCAGGCTGACGAACGATGCCCCCGGCCGGCCGAACTCGGCGCGGCGAAAGGCGTTGGCGATCACTTCGGAAATCGCCGAACCGGCATGCACTTCGGCGCAATACTTGGTCACCGGCCGGAACATGCTGACGGTATCCATACTCTGGTGCGTCTGCTTCAGGCTGTCGGCGCGCTTCACCGCCCCGCCGAAGGCCACCACCGCGTCCCCTTCCGAAGTGGCGGTGGCCAGCCCGGTGATCAGGTTGGAGCTGCCCGGCCCGGAGGTGACCAGCGCCACCCCGGCCTTACCGGTCAAGCGGCCGACCGCCGCCGCCATAAAGGCCGCGTTGGCCTCATGCCGCACCACCACCGTTTCAATCGATGGCGCGTCCTCCAGCGAGTCGAACACCCGGTCGATCTTGGCGCCCGGAATGCCGAAAACGTGTTTGACGCCCTGCGCTTCCAGGTTTTTCACCACCAAATCGGCGCCACATTGCCAGTCATTGCCTGTTTTTTCCTGTGCCATGGTTCCACCTCCTAAGAAAACGATCGCCGGGGTTAGCCCTCGGCGGAACGAATCGCGCGATCCAAATTCTCTGGGCAGAGGTTGGCGCGCAAGAAATCCGCATCATGCGGTAACTGAAGATTGAGACGCGTGATGACGCCGAACTGCAGACGGCCATGATCGAGCTGGTAGTCCAGCACGTGGCCGCCGCCGCTGCGGTCGTCGGTAACGAAGTGTTCGTGATAGCCGGCCACGCCGATGCCCTGCATGTAATCCGGCGAACGGAAGCCGACCAGCGTGCCGCGCCGCTGATGGAACGAGAAGGTCGGCTGCTCTTCTATCGCCTCCAGCATCGGGCGGTAGGGCCGCTCCTGGCGCGGCACGGTACGGGTTTCCACGTGGCTGAACTCGCCGTCGACCCGCACCGCGCAAAACAGGTTCGGCGAGGCGACCTGCTCGTCGATGCACTGGTGCAGCTGCGCCTTGGTGATTGGCCGGTCGAATTGCTGGCTGACGCTGGGCTGGAAAAAGGTGACGACGGCGAAGGGGGTTTTCTGCTGCAGGCCGGCCGGCCGGGCGCTGCCGTCGGCGCGCAGCTGGTGTATTTCCTGATCGAAGGCGATCAGTTCGCCGTCCAGGTGATTGAAGGTGCCAAGGCCGAAATCGCCGTGCTTGAGCAGCTCGGCAATGGTGGTCTCCCCCTCGTAAACCCCGTCGATGAGCGCGCTCATCAGCGAGATTTGATAGATTTCGCCCTCCCCGGCGTTGATCGACTGCCTGGCAAAACCCTGCGCCAAATGGCGCGCACAGGAACACCCGTGTTTTTCGTTCATGACTGACTCCTCCACCAGCGCGGGATCGCGGTTCCGCGCGTTCAAAAGGCCCACCGACGGTAAGCCAAGATGTCCCCCAAGGCGCGTTCATCAGTTGGAACGATTCAGCCTAAGGCGACAAAAAAACCGGCACGGCTGGCCGGCCGATAACCAGGTATCAGATCAGAATGAGATAAAGTAAAGGCTTACTAATCATTGAGACTGAACCGGTTATCAAATTGAACGGTTAATCTGGTGTTGGAGCGACAATCAACTCCGCAGGCGGCTCGCGCAGCCTGGGAAAAACATCTGCTATTTAGTGCTAAGCGCCGCGAGGTTTATACGTTTTCTCTCTATACGGCCGGGATGGGACGGCCTTGAAGCCCGTCGTCAACCCGCAGCCAGAGTAGCCGCCGCGCCGTCGGCAGAGAAGCGGGTATTCATAAGAAACGCTTTTGCATATAATGCAAAAATGAATGACGCCCGCTATGTAGAACATCTGCCAATTTTTCTCGACGTGGCCCGCCTGGGCAGCTTTTCCGCCGCCGCGCGCCGGCTGGGCATGGTGCCCTCCTCGCTGGTGCGCCACATCGATGCCCTGGAAAGCGCGCTCGGCGCCGCGCTGTTCGTGCGCTCCACCCGTGGCCTGCTGCTAACCGACGCCGGCGAGCTGCTGCTGACGCGCGCCACCGCGCTGATGACGGACATTACCGGCCTTCGCGCTGAGCTGAGCGCGCTGAACGAAACGCCGCAGGGCACGCTGCGCATCAGCTGCCTGCCGACCTTCGGCAAAACCTATGTGCTGCCGCTGCTGCCGACGCTGGCGGAACGCTACCCGCAGCTGTCGGTCGACCTCGATCTGACCGAACGTCAGACCGATCCGACGCAGGAACGGCTCGACGCCGCCATCCGCATCGGCGAACAGAAGGACAGCGCGCTGTATGCCAGCCGCATCGCCACCCAACGCTGGGTGATGTGCGCCAGCCCCGCCTACGTCGCCCGCTATGGCCTGCCGGCCGATCTGGAGGCGCTGCCGCAGCATCGGCTGATCGCCCGCTACCACAAGCAGCAGCCGGCCTGCTGGGCGCAGATCCTCGACGCGGCGCTGATGAGCCGCTGCACCATGGCGCTGCGCTGCGACGACTTCACCGCGCAGCGCCAGGCCGCGCTGCTCGGGCTCGGCATCGCCTTCCTGCCCAACTGGGTGGTGGGGCCGGACGTGCAGCACGGGCAGCTGGTGCAAATGCTGGAAGATCCGCGCCATGAGCAGCAAGGCATCTATCTGCTGCGCCCGATGGCGAAGGTGTCCGCCCGGCTGGCGGCCTTCACCGCCCTGCTGCAGCAAACCATCGGTCAACCGCCCAGCTGGGGGTAAAGCGGCGTCACCCGGCCGTGCAAAGCCGGGTTGTCGCTCTCGTCCTTCAGCTCGATGCCGCTCAGCCGCCGCAGGAACGCCTGCTCCAGCAGCCAGGCCAGGCGGAACGCCGCCTGCGGATAATCCAACCCCTCGGGCCGCACGTTGGAGATACAGTTGCGCTCGGCGTCCGTTCTGCGCGCGTTCGGCCCCCAGGTCAAATAGACGCCCAGGCTGTCCGGCGACGACAGCCCCGGCCGTTCGCCGATCAGAACCGCCACCGCCCGGGCCTGCAGGCATTCGCCGATCTCATCCCCCAGCGCCACCCGCGCCTGATGCGCCAGCACCACCGGCGCGACGGTCAGCCCCAGCGAATCGAGATAGGGCCGCAGCGCCTGCAGCAGCGGCAGCGCCTGGCGGTGCACCGCCTTGGAGGAGAGGCCGTCCGCCACTATCAGCAGCAGATCGACGCGGCGCGATGGCGAACCGAGCAACAGGCTGCGGCTGTCCGACGCCAACCGCCGCCCCAGATCCGGTCGGCGCAGATAGGCGGCGCGATCGGCGGCCTGGCTGTGCACCGCCAGCGTGGGCCAACCGGCATCGTGCAGATCCGCCGCCAGCCGTTCGCTGTCGAAAGG
>Ga0157361_1000122_pt1 | contig 43319 bp, 32 predicted proteins | sample AttlaeALBM2_FD_111481 | JGI IMG/M metagenome (GOLD analysis project Ga0157361, IMG submission 111481) | Fungus gardens microbial communities from leaf cutter ant in Ribeirão Preto, State of São Paulo, Brazil - Atta laevigata ALBM2 | ecosystem: Host-associated > Fungi > Mycelium > Unclassified ...
CATGACCAAGTCAGAACTGATTGAAAGACTTGCTGGCCAGCATACTCATATTCCGGCGAAAGTCGTTGAGGATGCGGTCAAAGAGATGCTCGAGCACATGGCCACTACGCTGGCACAGGGCGAGCGCATTGAAATCCGGGGATTCGGCAGCTTTTCTTTGCACTACCGCGCACCGCGCACTGGTCGTAACCCGAAAACGGGTGACAAAGTGGAACTGGAAGGTAAATACGTTCCCCACTTCAAGCCGGGCAAAGAATTGCGTGACCGTGCAAATATTTACGGCTAAGCCGTTACCGAACGATAAAAACGACACCTCAGGGTGTCGTTTTTTTTACCCATTATTCAGGTTTTGTGAGCCTGCCTCCATCACGTTGTCTGCTACCTGTAACCGCCATAAAAAGCGCGGAACCCTTCACGAATAACGCTACTGCGCCCAACGCCAACCTCGTTAACTTGTCGCACAATAGCGGGACAGAGGGAGAGGGTAATGCGCATAACAGGAACGTTAGTAGCCAGAATAATGATCGTCGCGGCGCTGCCGCTCGGTGTCTTGCCGGATATTCCTGCCAGCAGCACCCTCACGCTTATGATTATTGCCGCCATACTGCTGGCGCTGATACCGGTTACCGCGGTACGCCTTGTCGCGCTTGGCCTGCTGCTGCTGAGCTGGACGCTAACAGAAGCGCGCCAGATGCTAAACACGATAGAGCAGTTGACGCTGAAACCGGTTGAGGCCGCGTTACGTATCACCGATGTACATGAAGCCAGAGATCAGCTGACAGCCCAAATCGTACGCGTGGGCGATCGTTACCTGTTCCCGCCGATGTTTGTCACGCTTAACGGCCTGCCACAGGCGCAGCGTTACTGTCAGGGGCAGCGCTGGAACATGACGCTGCGCTTACGTGCAGTTCATGGGCGATTAAACGAGGGCGAGTTTGATCTGCAGCGTTTTGCCCTATCCAGACATACGCCGCTGCAGGGACGTATTGTCCATCAGCATCCTGAGGCGCTAACGTGCAGCTGGCGGACACAACTGATCGACGCTCATCAAGCCTCTTTTACAACGTTGACCCAGCCTGCGATCATACAGGCTCTGGCATTTGGCATACGCGACAATCTCTCCGCCGGGCAGCGACAGCTGCTGCGGGAAACGGGTACCGCACATCTGATGGCGATCTCCGGGATGCATATTGCACTGGCAGCCAGTGTAGGCTGGCTGCTGGCACGTGCGCTGCAATTACTGATGCCGGCATCCTGGATTGGCCATCTGTTCCCGCTGGTGATTAGCTGGATAACCGCCGCCATTTACTGTTGGATCTCCGGCAGCCATCCCCCGGCGCAGCGTGCAATCATTGCGCTGACGCTTTGGATGGTGATGCGTGCCGCGGGCTGGCAGCTCAGTAGCTGGCAGGTCTGGACATTGTGTATCGGCTTTTTGCTATGGCTTGACCCGCTTAACGTGCTCTCTGAAAGCTTCTGGCTCTCGGCGCTGGCGGTTGCGATGCTGATCATCTGGTATCAGTGGTTTGGCCTGGCGCCGCCTTTCCGCCGGCAAAAGCGCTGGCTGGTATTGCAGCTTCTTCACCTGCAACTGGGGATGATGATCCTGATGGCGCCACTACAGATTTTTCTGTTTCAGGGCATCAGCCTGAGTGCGCTACTGGCCAATCTGCTGGCGGTGCCGGTGATCTCGTTTATTACTGTGCCGTTGATCCTGCTGGCCATGCTGTTGCCGTTGCCGTCAGTCGCATCTCCCCTGTGGTGGCTGTCTGACTTATCAGTCAGCGCGCTAATAAAGAGCCTGCAGCTGCTTCCCGCTGGCTGGTGGCACTGGCAGGAGGCACCATTGGCGATGGTATTGATCTGGGGCGGACTGGTGATGTGGCGCAGTGGCCTGGCGTACTACGCCATTACCCCTTGCTGTAGCCTGCTGCTGGCACTGCTGTTGTGGCGCAGCACTACAGAGCAGGATGAGTGGCAGGTTGACATGATTGACGTCGGCCACGGGCTGGCGATAGCCATCACGCAAGGCGAAGAAGTTGTACTGTATGACACCGGGCCAGCATGGCGGCAGGATGATGCTGGCAAACGCGTAATTTTACCCTGGCTGCAGCATAAAGGACGAAAATTGCAGGCGGTGATTCTGAGTCATAAGCATCTGGATCATCGCGGTGGCCTGGCATCAATTCATCAGGAAAATCCCGCCATTACTCTGCGCAGTGCACTGAATGAGCCCGCTCATCTGCCTTGCCATCGCGGGCAGCAGTGGCGTTGGGGCAAACTGCATTTCAGCGCACTTTGGCCGCCTGTGGAGCAGGTAAAAGGCAATAATAACGACTCGTGTGTAGTGCGGGTTAACGATGGCAATATCAGTATCTTGCTGACGGGTGATATCGAACTGGAAGCCGAAAGAGCGCTGGTCGCGCTGGAGAAGCAGGCGTTAAAAAGCACCCTTTTGCAGGTTCCTCATCACGGTAGCCGCACCTCATCGGGTGCATTACTGTTACGTAGTGTTGCAGGTGAAGCCGCGCTGGCCTCTGTCGCGCGCTATAACGCCTGGCGGATGCCGGCACAAGCAGTAGTGGAGCGCTACCGGCAGCAGGGATATATGTGGTATGACACGGCACAATCCGGCCAGCTTCATATCGCGATCGGGGGCGGGCGCTGGCAGATAAAAGGGCTGAGAGAGCAAATAATGCCCCGCTGGTATCATCAGTGGTTTGGCGTCAAACGCGATTCCAGGTAGAATGAGCGGCTATTTCAAACAGCGTGAATAAATAATGCATCAAGAAAAAGATCTCTCAACGTGGCAGACATTCCGCCGACTCTGGCCGATGATTGCGCCGCACAAGGCTGGCCTGTTTGTGTCCGCCGTGGCGCTGATCCTTAACGCGGCAGGCGATACCTTAATGCTCTCCCTGTTGAAACCTTTACTGGATGATGGCTTTGGTAAAGCCGACAAATCCGTCCTGCTCTGGATGCCGCTCGCCGTTATTGGCCTGATGTTAATCCGCGGTGTCACCAGCTATATCTCCAGTTACTGCATCTCATGGGTCTCCGGTAATGTTGTGATGAACATGCGCCGCCGTCTGTTCGGCCACATGATGGGAATGCCGGTTGCGTTCTTTGATCAGCAATCGACCGGCACGCTGTTATCACGTATTACTTATGACTCTGAACAGGTCGCTTCATCCTCGTCCAGTGCGCTGGTCACGGTGGTGCGTGAAGGCGCATCCATCATCGGCCTGTTTATCATGATGTTCTACTACAGCTGGCAGCTGTCGCTGATCCTGATTCTGCTGGCCCCGCTGGTCTCCTTTGCGATTCGCACCGTCTCTAAACGGTTCCGCAGCATCAGTAAAAACATGCAGAACACCATGGGGCAGGTGACAACCAGCGCTGAACAGATGCTGAAAGGGCACAAAGAGGTGCTGATTTTCGGTGGCCAGCAAGTTGAAGCCGATCGCTTCTCCCAGGTGAGCAACAGGATGCGCCAGCAGGGAATGAAACTGGTGTCCGCCTCGTCCATCTCCGATCCGATCATTCAGCTGATCGCCTCGCTGGCGCTGGCATTTGTCCTTTACGCCGCCAGCTTCCCAAGCGTCATGGAAACGCTCACCGCCGGTACCATCACCGTGGTGTTCTCCTCCATGATCGCACTTATGCGCCCGTTGAAATCGCTGACCAACGTCAATGCGCAATTCCAGCGCGGCATGGCAGCCTGCCAGACGCTGTTTACCATTCTGGATAGCGAGCAGGAAGTCGACACCGGTAAGCGTGAAGTCGAACGAGCGAAAGGCGATATTGAGTTCCGCAATGTCACCTTTACCTATCCGGGCCGCGACATCCCGGCACTGCGCGATATCAACCTCGTGCTGCCCGCCGGGAAAACCGTGGCGCTGGTGGGCCGTTCCGGTTCAGGCAAATCAACAATGGCCAGCCTGTTAACCCGTTTCTACGATATTGATCAGGGGGAGATTCTGCTGGATGGTTATGACCTGCGTGAATATACCCTGAGTTCACTGCGTAATCAGGTGGCGCTGGTCTCGCAGAATGTGCACCTGTTTAACGACACCATTGCTAACAATATTGCCTATGCGCGCAACGGCCTGTACACCCGTGAGCAGATTGAGCAGGCCGCGACCATGGCGCACGCCATGGACTTCATCAAAAAGATGGATAACGGCCTGGACACGGTGATTGGCGAAAATGGCGTGCTGCTATCTGGCGGTCAGCGTCAGCGTATTGCCATTGCACGCGCACTTCTGCGTGATTGCCCAATCCTGATTTTGGATGAGGCCACCTCCGCGCTGGATACGGAATCTGAACGCGCCATTCAGTCGGCGCTTGATGAGCTGCAGAAAAACCGCACCTCGCTGGTGATTGCGCATCGTCTGTCGACGATTGAGAAAGCCGATGAAATCGTGGTAGTGGAAGATGGTCGCATCGTTGAGCGCGGTACCCATGAGGTATTGCTGGCGCAGAGAGGTGCGTATGCTCAACTGCACAAACTGCAGTTTGGTCAATGATTGAACGTATCTGGAGCGGACGCTCGCCGCTGTGGCTGCTGCTGTGGCCGCTGAGCCTGCTTTATGGGGCGATAACCTGGCTGATTCGCCTCAGCTTCCAGCGCGGCTGGCGTAACAGCTGGCATGCGCCGCGACCGTTGATTGTGGTGGGCAACCTGACAGCGGGCGGCAACGGTAAAACACCGGTTGTCATTTGGTTAGTGCAGGCGTTACAGCATCGCGGCCTGCGCCCTGGCGTGGTGTCGCGCGGCTACGGTGGCAAGGCAGAGCATTATCCGCTGCTGGTGACGGCGCAAACCGCCACCGGGCAGGCGGGTGACGAGCCGGTGCTGATTGCGCAGCGTACGCAGGTACCGGTCGCGGTGGCCCCGAAACGCCGTCAGGCGGTCGAAGCCCTGCTGGCCGCGCACGATCTGGATGTCATCATTACGGATGATGGCCTGCAACACTATGCGTTGCAGCGCGATCGCGAAATTGTGGTGGTCGATGGTGTGCGCCGTTTTGGCAACGGCTGGTGGTTACCCGCCGGGCCGATGCGCGAACGGGCTTCACGCCTGCAGAGTGTGAACGCCGTGATTGTGAACGGCGGAATCGCGCAGGATGGTGAGATCGCCATGTCACTTCAGCCTGGTCTGGCAATTAATGTGCTAAGTGGTGAGACGGCCAGTCTGCAGCAGCTACCGCCGATCGTTGCGATGGCCGGGATTGGTCACCCACCGCGCTTCTTCAGCACGCTGCAGCAGCAGGGCGTAAAGCCTGTTGCCGAGATCGCGTTTGCCGATCACCATGCTTACAGCGAAGAGGAGTTAAGCCGTCTGACACAGCAGGGGCAGTGTTTGCTAATGACGGAAAAAGACGCGGTGAAGTGCCGCGCCTTTGCGCGCGCTAACTGGTGGTATTTGCCGGTTGATGCGCAGCTGACCGGCGCGCCGCTGGCGGCACTGCTCGACGATATAACCCACCTCTGTACTGCCGCCCGCGACGCCCGCTCGCGTTAATCCTGAAAAAGGGAGAGGTCATGAAAAACAGTGCGTCCCTCTCACTCTCTAAGGCCCGCCATCTGCATCTCGCGGCTCAGGGGCTGCTGCGCCCGCCGGGGCGCCGTGCGCGTTTTGAGGATGTCCATGCCAGCATACGACAGATGTCACTGTTGCAGATCGATACCATCAATGTGGTTGCGCGCAGCCCCTATCTGGTGCTGTTTAGCCGGCTGGGAGCCTACCCGCCAGCGTGGCTGGAACAGACGCTGGCCTCCGGTGCGCTGTTTGAATACTGGGCGCATGAAGCCTGTTTTATTCCCTTCGAAGATTATCCGCTACTGCGTCACCGGATGCTGACACCGCAGCGTCTGGGGTGGAAATACAGTGAGCAGTGGGTTGAACAGCACCAGCAGGAGATCGCCGCACTGCTGGAACATATTGCGCTTAATGGCCCGGTACGCGCCGCCGATTTTGCCAATGACAAGCACACAAAGCCTGGCTGGTGGGCATGGAAACCGCACAAACGGCATCTTGAGAACCTGTTTAGCGCCGGTGAGTTAATGGTGACAGAGCGGCGTAACTTTCAGCGTGTATACGATCTGCGCAGCCGGGTAATGCCTGAGTGGCGCGACGAGCTGCATGCGCTGAGTGAAGCCGATGCGGTCAACCTGATGCTGGATCACAGCGCCCGCAGCCTGGGCATTTTCCGCGCCAGCTGGCTGCCGGATTACTATCGGCTCCGGCGGGCGCCGGTGAAAACCTGGCTAGCCGCAGCGGCTGAACGCGGCGCAATACAGCGGGTTGAGGTGGAGCAGTTAGGGGAGATGTGGCTGCATCAATCGCAGCTCGCCTTGCTGGAAAAGCCCGTTGCAGCCACGCACACCGCTATCCTGTCGCCGTTTGATCCGGTGGTTTGGGATCGTCGGCGGGTGCTGGAGCTGTTTAATTTTGACTACCGCATTGAGTGCTATACGCCGGCAGAGAAGCGTAAATATGGCTACTTCGTGCTGCCGATACTGCACCGGGGTGCCCTGAAAGCGCGTATGGATGCCAAAATGGATCGTCAGACTCAGCGCCTGATTATCCGCGCGTTCTGGCTGGAACCTGGCGTGCGCCTCAGCCAGCTGCTGCTTGATGATGTGCAAAAAGCCATCAGCCGTTTTGCTGCCTGGCAGGAAGCAACGGAAGTGGTGCTGGAGAGCGCGCCTGAGGCACTGCGGGAAGCGTGGTCAGCACGCTGGTTAATCACCGCGTGAGCCGGATTCCGGCACATCGCGCGCAGCTGCGCTATGGTATGCTAATCGTCTGACGAATCGGTCCTGAAAGGAGAAGAGTATGGATCACCGTTTACTTGAGATTGTTGCCTGTCCGGTATGTAACGGAAAGCTGTATTACAACAAAGAGCAGCAAGAGCTGATCTGTAAACCTGACGGCCTGGCTTATCCGGTACGTGACGGTATTCCGGTGTTGCTGGAGGTGGAAGCCCGCACGTTATCTGTTGAAGAGATTCATCCATGAGTTTCGTCGCCATTATCCCGGCGCGATATGCCTCAACGCGTCTGCCTGGTAAACCGCTGGTTGATATTCACGGCAAGCCGATGATTGTCCACGTGATGGAGCGTGCGCGTGAATCGGGCGCCGATCGCGTCATTGTCGCCACGGACCATCCGGACGTGGCTGCTGCCGTTATCGCGGCCGGCGGTGAAGTGTGCATGACGCGCGCCGATCACCATTCAGGCACGGAACGTTTGGCCGAAGTGATTGAAAAATATCAGTTCGCTGATGACACCATTATTGTCAATGTGCAGGGTGATGAGCCGATGATTCCGGCAGAGATTGTGCGCCAGGTGGCGGGCAATCTGGCGCAGGCGGATGCGGGCATGGCTACCCTGGCCGTGCCGATTACCGATGCGGAAGAGGCGTTTAACCCTAATGCGGTTAAAGTCGTGACGGATGCTAACGGCTACGCGCTCTACTTCTCACGCGCCACCATTCCATGGGATCGCGAGCGTTACGCGCATTCGCGTGAGCAGATTGGTGATACGCTGCTGCGCCACATTGGCATTTACGCCTACCGTGCCGGCTTTATCCGCCGCTATATTGCCTGGCAGCCCTGTCCGCTGGAGCAAATTGAGCTGCTGGAGCAGCTGCGCGTGCTGTGGTATGGCGAAAAAATTCACGTAGCGGTTGCGGCAACGCTCCCCAGCGTGGGTGTGGATACGCCGGAAGATTTGGTGCGCGTGCGCGCGGCCATGCAAGGCTAAACCACCGACGGCCAGTGCGGGCTGCTGGCCGTTACGTTTGAACTGGCGCGCCGTGTCGCGCCTGTGTGACCTCCAGGGGAGTGGAATCATTTACGCCGGAGGAAAATGCAATGGAACAACTCCGTTCAGAACTGGCCCTGGTGCTGGGTGAAGCCGTCAGCCGGCTGGAAACCATCAGCGAACAGGCGCAGTCGCGGCTCTATGCCCTCTATGACGATCACGGCAGACCCATGCCGCTGGTGGCAAAGTACTTCCGCCATCAGGGCCGTGCCGCGCTCGAAGCGCAAAAACTCACGCTGCTCAGTCACGATAGCCTGATCGCTGTTCCGGCGGTCTACGGTCTGGTGCTCAGCCAGCAGCCACCCGCCCATGAGATGCTGCTGATGGCGCGCTATAACGGCGTATCGGCGGAGGCCCCCACCCGTACAGCTGACCGCTGGACGCAGCTCTGTGAGCAAATTGTTGAGGGCGTGCTGGCGTGGCACCGTCTGGAGAGTCATGGCCTGGTGGGCAGTGTGGATAGCGTGCAGGAGAATCGCTGGCCGGCGTGGTATCGCCAGCGCGTCGAGGTGCTCTGGTCTACGCTGGGCGGGTTATCGCCGCCGTTTCTGACGCTGGAAGATCGGCAGATGCTGTTCCGCAGCCGCCAGCAGCTGCCGCGTCTGTTTGAGGGGTTTGATGATCCCTGTGTGCTGGTGCACGGGAATCTGCGCCTCGCCAGCGTGCTGAAAGATGCGCGGAGCGATCAGCTGATCGCCATGATGCAGCCCGGTACGATTTTGTGGGCTCCGCGTGAATACGATTTGATGCGGCTGGCTGATAGCGGGGCAGAAGCGTCGCTGCTGCAATACTATCTGCAGCGAGCCCCGGTCGCCGAGGGCTTTCTGTGGCGACGCTGGCTCTATCAGATGTGGGATTGCGTGGATACGCTGGTCAGCAGCGGGCAGTTTGACCGCCCGCGCTTCGATCACGCCTGCCGGCAGTTACTCCCCTGGCTCGGCTGAGCCATTGCCGTGCAGCCTTTGCCAAATCAGCCCCAGCGTCTCATACACGGCACGCTGGCTGTGGCTGAGCCAGAGCGGCGAAGGCAGCGTCCTGTCCCACACGCTAATCGGTGAGGTGATCGCCAGCTGGTTAGCCGGTGCTGGCAGCGGGTTCAGGCCGGCACCCTGGAAAAAGCGCATCGCCCGCGGCAGGTGGTTAGCGGAGGAGATCAGCAGGAACGGATGTTCTCCGATGGTCTGCTTTACCGCCAGCGCCTCCTCTCCGGTATCATGCGGCTGGTCGAGGATAATAATCGCATCCGCCGGCACACCCAGGCTCTCCGCTACGCCGGCCGCTACGCTGGCATTGCTGCGGGGGTTGAAGCCCGCAGCGGCCCCGGTAAAGATCATTTTTGCCTGCGGATAGCGCCGCCATTGACGCACACCTTCCGTGACGCGCGGCAGACTATTGTTGAGCAGATTAGAGCTTGGCGCCCACTCGCGGTTATAGGTGTAGCCGCCACCCAGCACCACGATGTAATCGACCGGCTCGCTGCCGTTCCAGGTAGCGTACTGATTCTCCAGCGGCGCCAGCAACCTATCGGCCACCGGTTGCAGGCTCAGCAGAAGTAACAGTAGCCAGCTTACAGAGATAAGAATTTTGCCGCTTTTTTGCCAGCGACTAAACCAGAGCAGCAAAAGTCCTGCCGCCATCAGCGATAACAGCAACGGCAAAGGCAGTAGCATCGCGCCAATCCATTTTTTTAACGCAAAAAACATTGAAAATCACTCCTTTTGTCCGAAAAAACAGCAGCCGGACAGTTACTGCGGGATGAAAGGTTCATTCTTGTTGAGCCTGTGACAAAATAGCACAAGTTGAATGCAGCAAAGCGGAGCCCTCACCATGCAGGATCGTAACTTTGACGATCTGGCGGATAAATTCTCGCAAAACATTTACGGCACCCGCAAAGGGCAGGTGCGCCAGGCGATCCTGTGGGATGAGCTGGACACCATTCTGCCCACGCTGCCGGACGGTCCGCTCGCGGTGCTGGATGCCGGGGGGGGCGTCGGACAGATCGCCAGTGGCCTGGCGGCCCGCGGTCACCAGGTAATGCTGTGCGATCTGTCGATTGAGATGCTCAAGCTGGCCGAAGCCCACGCGCATGCCGAGGGTGTGAGCCATAACATGCAATTCAAACAAATTAGCGCCCAGCAGATTGGGGAGCATTTGGATAAGCCCGTGGATCTGGTATTGTTTCACGCTGTGCTTGAGTGGGTAGCCGATCCGCAGGTGGTACTGCAGGCGCTGTGGCATACGCTGCAGCCTGGCGGCGTGCTGTCGCTGATGTTTTACAACGCACACGGCCTGACGTTTCGCACCCTGACCCTCGGTAATTTCGGCTATCTGCGCGCCAATATGGCGAAACGCAAGAAGCGCACGCTTTCGCCGGATTTCCCCCGCGATCCGGATGATGTGAATCGCTGGTTAACACAGTGTGGTTTTGAGATTGAACAGCGTGCCGGTATTCGCGTGTTTTGTGACTACATGAAGCCGCAGCCCGGCACCGGGAAGAGCGTTGAGGAAATTATTGAGATGGAGCGGCGCTACTGTCGCCAGGAGCCCTTTTTAAGTTTAGGGCGCTATATCCATGTGACCGCGCGCAAACCCAGTCAGAAGGATCAACTATGAGCGAGTTTTCCCAGACGGTCCCCGAACTGGTGGCATGGGCGCGCAAGAGTGACTTTTCACTTGCGTTGCCGGTAGAACGTCTGGCCTTTTTACTGGCCATCGCCACGCTCAACGGCGAGCGGATGGATGGCGAAATGAGTGAAGGCGAACTGATTGATGCATTTCGCCATGTCAGTAAGGCATTCGAACAAACCAGCGAAACGGTGCAGGTGCGCGCCAACAACGCTATCAATGATATGGTGCGCCAGCGCCTGCTTAACCGCTTCACCAGCGAACTGAGCGAAGGCCACGCCATTTACCGCCTGACGCCGCTGGCGATCGGCATCACCGACTACTACATCCGCCAGCGTGAATTCTCAACGCTGCGCCTGTCAATGCAACTGTCGATTGTGGCCCAGGAGCTCAAGCGTGCGGCCGATGCCGCCGAAGAGGATGGTGATGAGTTCCACTGGCACCGCAACGTCTTTGCGCCGCTGAAGTACTCCGTGGCGGAGATCTTCGACAGTATCGACATGACGCAGCGGCTGATGGATGAGCAGTAGCAGGCGGTGAAAACCGATATTGCCGATCTGCTCAACAAAGACTGGCGTGCGGCAATCTCCAGCTGTGAACTGCTGCTGTCGGAAACCTCCGGCACGCTACGCGAACTACAGGATACGCTGGAGGCGGCCGGCGATAAGTTGCAGGCTAACCTGCTGCGCATTCAGGACGCCACGCTCAGCAGCCCGGATCTGGGGTTTGTCGATAAGCTGGTGTTTGATTTGCAAAATAAACTCGATCGGATCATCAGCTGGGGACAGCAGGCGATCGATCTGTGGATCGGCTATGACCGCCACGTACACAAATTTATTCGTACCGCCATCGACATGGATAAGAACCGCGTCTTCGCGCAGCGGTTGCGCCTGTCGGTGCAGAACTATTTCGACCAGCCGTGGGCGCTGACCTACGCCAACGCCGATCGCCTGTTTGATATGCGTGACGAGGAGATGACGCTGCGCAATGACGAGGTGATGGGCGAGCTGCCACCGGAGATGGAGTACGAAGAGTTCAACGAAATCCGCGAACAGCTGGCAGCGATGATTGAAGAAGCGCTGCTGATCTACAAGCAGCAGCAGAAGCCGCTACATCTTGCCACGGTGATGCGTGACTATCTGGCGCAGTATCCGCGCGCGCGCCACTTTGACCTTGCACGCATCGTGATCGATCAGGCGGTGCGACTCGGCGTAGCTGAAGCTGATTTAGCCGGTCTGCCGGCAGAGTGGCAAACCATTAATGATTACGGAGCCAAGGTGCAGGCACATGTCATCGACAAATATTGAACAAGTGATGCCCGTCAAACTGGCGCTGGCACTGGCAAACCCGATTTTCCCTGCGCTGGATAGCCAGTTACGTGCAGGCCGCCATATTGGTATCGAAGAGCTGGATAACCACGCATTTCTGATGGATTACCAGACGTTTCTGGAAGAGTTTTATGCGCGCTATAACGTTGAGCTGATTCGCGCGCCGGAAGGTTTTTTCTATCTGCGTCCGCGCTCCACCACGCTGATTCCGCGCTCGGTACTCTCTGAGCTGGACATGATGGTAGGCAAAATCCTGTGCTATCTCTATCTCAGCCCTGAGCGGCTGGCGAATGAGGGCATCTTTACCCAGCAGGAGCTGTATGACGAGCTGCTGTCACTGGCCGACGAGGGCAAGCTGCTGAAGCTGGTGAACCAGCGCTCCACCGGCTCTGACCTTGATCGGGCGAAGCTGCAGGAAAAAATGCGCGCCTCGCTCAGCCGCCTGCGCCGTCTCGGCATGGTGTGGTTTATGGGTAACGACAGCAGCAAGTTCCGTATCATGGAGTCAGTATTCCGCTTTGGCGCCGATGTCCGCAGCGGCGATGATGCGCGTGAAGCGCAGCTGCGCCTGATTCGTGACGGCGAAGCCATGACGCTGGAGCGCGCAGCTGCCGCCAGCGATAACGATGATGCAGAGAATGACAGCGAAAACGACGCGAGTGATAGCGCGGAGGAAGAACAGGCATGATTGAACGCGGTAAATTTCGCTCGCTAACGCTGATCAACTGGAACGGCTTTTTTGCCCGCACCTTTGATCTTGATGAGTTAGTGACCACGCTCTCCGGCGGTAACGGTGCCGGTAAATCCACCACCATGGCGGCGTTTGTAACGGCGCTGATCCCGGACTTAACGCTGCTGCACTTCCGTAATACCACTGAAGCGGGCGCGACCTCGGGTTCACGCGATAAAGGCCTGCACGGTAAGCTCCGCGCGGGTGTCTGCTATGCGGTGCTGGATGTGGTTAACTCACGTCATCAGCGCGTGATCGCAGGCGTGCGTCTGCAGCAGGTCGCCGGGCGCGATAAAAAGGTGGATATCAAACCGTTCAGTATTCATGGCTTGCCGACCGATTCGCTGCCAACCGATATGCTGACAGAGATCCTCAACAGCCGTCAGGCGCGCGTACTGCCGCTGGCGGAAGTGAAAGAGCGCGTAGAAGCGCACGAGGGCGTGCAGTTTCGCCAGTACAACTCGGTCACTGATTATCACGCCATGATGTTTGAACTTGGCGTGGTGCCGCGCCGTCTGCGCACCGCGGGCGATCGCAGTAAGTTCTATCGTCTGATCGAAGCCTCGCTGTACGGCGGTATCTCCAGCGCCATCACCCGCTCGCTGCGTGATTACCTGCTGCCGGAAAACAGTGGCGTGCGTAAGGCGTTCCAGGATATGGAAGCCGCGCTGCGTGAAAACCGTATGACGCTGGAAGCGATTCGCGTTACGCAGTCCGATCGCGATCTGTTTAAGCACCTGATCTCCGAAGCGACCAGCTATGTGTCCGCCGACTACATGCGCCACGCCAATGAGCGCCGCATTCACCTCGATGGCGCGCTGCAGCTGCGTAACGAGCTGTTTACCAGCCGCAACCAGCTGGCGTCTGAGCAGTATCGCCACATTGAGATGGCGCGCGAGTTGTCCGAACACAACGGGGCGGAGAACGATCTCGAGACCGATTATCAGGCAGCAAGCGATCATCTTAATCTGGTGCAGACCGCGATGCGGCAGCAGGAGAAGATTGCGCGTTATGATGCCGATCTGGAGGAGCTGACCTACCGCCTGGAAGAGCAGAATGAAGTGGTCGCCGAAGCGCGTGAGGTGCAGGAAGAGAACGAAGCCCGCGCCGAAGCCGCTGAAATTGAAGTGGATGAGCTGAAGAGCCAGCTGGCCGATTTCCAGCAGGCACTTGATGTGCAACAAACGCGCGCCATCCAGTATCAGCAGGCGCTTCAGGCGCTGGAACGCGCACGCACGCAGTGTCAGCTGCCGGATCTGACCATCGATAACGCCGCTGAATGGCAGGAGACCTTCCAGGCGCGCGAAGAGGAAGCTACCGAACGCCTGCTGCGTCTGGAGCAGAAGCTGAGCGTGGCCGAAGCGGCGCACAGCCAGTTTGAGCAGGCGCTGGCGCTGGTCACCAGCATTGCCGGTGAGGTGAGCCGTCAGGACGCCTGGCAGATCGGCCGTGAGTTGTTGCGTGATGCAGCGAATCAGCGCCATCACGCCGAGCAGCTCTCTTCGCTGCGCCTGCGTCTGAACGAGCTGGAAACGCGCCTGCGTGAACAGCACGACGCCGAACGTCTGCTGGCTGACTTCTGCAAACGTCAGGGCCAGCAGTATGAAGCCGATGCGCTGGAGGGCCTGCAGCGTGAACTGGAAGCGCAGATCGAACAGCTGAACGAAAGCGTGGCCGATGCCGGTGAGCGCCGCATGCTGATGCGTCAGGAGCTGGAGCAGCTGCGTGAACGTATCAGCACGCTGACAGCACGGGCACCGCACTGGCTGGCCGCGCAGGAGATTCTGACGCAGCTGAGCGAGCAGACCGGTCAGCAGCTCAGCAGCAGCCAGCAGATCACGGAATACATGCAGCAGCTGCTGGAGCGCGAGCGTGAAACCACCGTAGAGCGCGATGAAGTGGCCGCGCGGAAACGTGAGGTTGAGCAGCAGATCGAACGGCTCAGCCAGCCGGGCGGTGCAGAAGATGCGCGCCTGACGCAGCTCGCTGAGCGATTTGGGGGTGTGCTGCTGTCAGAGATTTACGATGACGTTACGCTGGACGATGCGCCGTACTTCTCGGCGCTGTACGGTCCGTCACGCCACGCCATCGTGGTACCGGATCTGTCGCTGGTGCGTGAAATGCTCGACGGCCTGGAGGAGTGTCCGGAAGATCTCTATCTGATCGAGGGCGATCCGCAGGCGTTTGATGACAGCGTGTTCAGCGTGGATGAGCTACAGAACGCGGTAGTTGTGAAAGTGGCGGAGCGACAGTGGCGCTATTCGCGCTTCCCGAAAATACCGCTGTTTGGCCGCGCCGCGCGTGAGAACCAGCTGGAGCTGCTTGGTAACGAGCGCGATCGGCTGGCAGAGCGCTTTGCCACGCTCTCATTTGACGTGCAGAAAACGCAGCGTCTGCATCAATCCTTCAGCCGCTTTATCGGCAGCCATCTGGCCGTGGCGTTTGACGATGATCCGGAAGCGCAGATTCGTCAGCTCAGCAGCCGCCGTGGCGAGCTGGAGCGTGCGCTGGCGCAGCACGAAAATGATAACCAGCAGCAGCGTGGGCAGTTTGAACAGGCGAAAGAGGGCGTAGCTCAGCTCAACCGTCTGTTACCGCGCGTTAATCTGCTGCTGGATGATTCGCTGGGCGATCGCTGTGAGGAGATCCGCGAGCGGGTTGAAGAGGCACAGGACGCGGCACGCTTCCTGCATCAGCACGGCAGCAAACTCGCGAAGCTGGAGACGCTGGTTAGCGTGCTGCAGAGCGATCCGCAGCAGCACGATCAGCTGCAGCGCGACTATCAGCAGGCGCAGCAGCAGCAGCGCGATGCGCGTCAGCAGGCCTTTGCCCTGACCGAAGTGGTACAGCGTCGGGCGCACTTCAGCTACGAAGACTCTGCCGGCATGCTGAACGGCAACAGCGATTTGAACGACAAACTGCGTCAGCGTCTGGAGCAGGCTGAGGGCGAACGCAGCCGTGCGCGCGAACGTCTGCGTGAGCATCAGGCGCAGCTGACGCAATATTCACAGGTGCTGGCATCCCTGAAGAGCTCTTATGACGCCAAGCGCGACATGCTGAAAGAGCTGCAGCAGGAGATGCAGGATATTGGCGTGCCAGCGGACGCCAGCGCTGAAGCGCGTGCGCGTACCCGGCGCGATGAGTTGTACAGTGCGCTCAGCCATAACCGCGCGCGTCGCAATCAGCTGGAGAAACAGCTTACCTTCTGCGAAGCCGAAATGGACGGCCTGCAGAAGAAGCTGCGTAAGCTGGAGCGCGATTACCACATGATGCGTGAGCAGGTGGTGAGCGCCAAAGCGGGCTGGTGTACCGTACTGCGTCTGGTGAAAGATAACGGCGTGGAGCGTCGTCTGCATCGCCGTGAGCTGGCCTATCTGAGCGGTGACGAGCTGCGTTCGATGTCGGATAAGGCGCTGGGGGCGCTGCGTCTGGCGGTGGCGGATAACGAGCATCTGCGCGATGTTCTGCGCATGTCAGAAGATCCCAAGCGGCCGGAGCGCAAAATTCAGTTCTTTATTGCTGTCTACCAGCATCTGCGTGAACGTATCCGCCAGGATATTATCCGCACTGACGATCCGGTTGAAGCCATTGAGCAGATGGAGATCGAACTGAACCGTCTGACCGAGGAGCTGACGGCGCGCGAACAGACGCTGGCGATCAGTTCACGCAGTGCGGCGAATATCATCCGCAAAACCATTCAGCGCGAGCAGAACCGTATTCGCCAGCTGAACCAGGGCTTGCAAACCGTGAGCTTCGGCCAGGTGCGCAGCGTACGGCTTAACGTGAACGTGCGGGAAACCCACGCCATGCTGCTGGATACGCTGTCGGAAGAGCATGAACAGCACCAGGATCTGTTTACCAGCAACCGTCTGACCTTCTCGGAAGCGCTGGCAAAACTGTATCAGCGCCTGAATCCGCACATTGACATGGGCCAGCGTACCCCGCAAACCATCGGCGAAGAGCTGCTGGACTACCGCAACTATCTTGAGATGGAAGTCGAAGTGAACCGCGGCTCAGACGGCTGGCTGCGCGCAGAGAGTGGCGCGCTCTCCACCGGTGAAGCTATTGGTACCGGCATGTCAATTCTGGTCATGGTGGTCCAAAGCTGGGAAGAGGAGTCCCGCCGTCTGCGCGGCAAAGATATTTCGCCGTGTCGCCTGCTGTTCCTGGATGAGGCTGCGCGTCTGGATGCCCGTTCAATCGCGACCCTGTTCGAGCTGTGTGAGCGTCTGGAGATGCAGCTGGTGATCGCCGCACCGGAAAATATCAGTCCGGAGAAGGGCACCACCTACAAGCTGGTACGTAAAGTCTTTAACAATACGGAGCATGTGCACGTGGTCGGACTGCGCGGTTTTTCTGCCGATCCGGCACCGGTTAAACATGAAAATAGCGGGCTGGGTCTGGAAACAGAAAATAGCTAGCGGCTCATCTGGTTAAAAACCGGCGCTCCGGTTAATCTGTAAGCGGCATCTGTCTTTGAGGCAGGTGCCGTTTTTTATTCATATACTCAATCATAAGAGTAAGGCAGTACACGGCGCTATCAGGATGCTGTGTCTTTGGTAAGAAGGGGGCAGGGATGTTGCTGAACAATAAAAACAGATTTAACCGTGCTGTACTGGCACTCACTTTGTCACTGACTGGCGCGCCCCTGGCGATCGGCCAGGCAGCGATGGGCTCGGCCCTGTCAGGCACCACACACAGTACGCTGTCGGTGGCGGCCAGTCAGCAGCAGATCCGGCAGGCATTCAGTGCCAGTGAACAACCCTTCTATCTGCCTGGTCTGGCCGGTATTTATGCCGCACGCAACATGGCGCCGCTGTGGCAGGATCGTGATGCCGTGCAGGCGTTCCAGCAGCAGCTGGCCGAAGTGGCGCTCTCCGGCGTGCAGCCGCAGTTTACCCGCTGGGTGAGCCTGCTCACCAATCCGGAGATTAAGGGGATCGCGCGCGATATCGTGCTGAGTGATGCGATGTTGGGCTATCTGCAGTTTGTCTCCGGCGTACCCACTCAGGGCGAAACATGGCTCTACAGCAATGTGCCGTACAAAATGAGCATGCCGTCGATCTCAGCCATTAATCAGTGGCAGAACGCGGTAAACGGCGGCGGCGGGCGGGCTTTTGTGCAATCGCTGCAGCCGCAGCATCCGCAGTATGCCCCTATGCACAGCGCGCTAAAAACCTTGCTGACCGATAACCGCCCGTGGCCACAGCTGCGTGATAAAGCCACGCTGCGTCCGGGCCAGATCAGCGATGACGTCCCGGCACTGCGCGAAATCCTGCAGCGCACCGGGATGTTAAGTAATGCACCTGCCGCAACGCCCAATCCGGCCGAGGATGCAGTGCCCACCGCGCCCGTACCAGTTAGCCAGAGCAACCAGCCGGTAGCGGTCAGCCCGTCAGCGACCAGCGTCAGCGATCTGCCACCTGCGAACCCGGAAGCCGCAGGGAACGTGAGTGCGGATACGCACCCCTCCAGTAACAATGTCTATGACACCACGCTGGTGGATGGCGTAAAGCGCTTCCAGCACTGGCAAGGACTGGCGGACGATGGCGCCATTGGCCCGCGGACGCGTGAGTGGCTTAATGTGTCGCCACAGATGCGTGCGGCGCTGCTGGCACTGAACATTCAGCGCCTGCGCCTGCTGCCGGACGATATGCATAACGGCATTATGGTTAACATCCCCAACTACTCGCTCACCTACTACAACAATGGCACGACGATTCTCTCGTCACGGGTGATTGTCGGACGTCCGGATCGCAAAACGCCGCTGATGCGCAGCGCGCTCAATAACGTGGTGCTTAATCCGCCGTGGAACGTCCCGACCACGCTGGTGCGCCAGGATATCGTGCCAAAAGTGAAACAGGATCCGGGTTATCTGTATAAACACGGCTATACGCTGCTGTCTGGCTGGAGCGCCGACGCAGAGGTCATCGATCCCTCAATGATTGACTGGCACATGGTGTCCGCGGCCAGCTTCCCCTATCGTATCCGTCAGGCGCCGGGGGCAACGAACTCACTGGGCCGCTACAAATTCAATATGCCCAGCTCGGACGCCATTTATCTGCACGATACGCCGAATCACGGGCTGTTCCAGCGCGACATCCGTGCACTGAGCTCAGGCTGCGTGCGCGTGAATAAAGCTTCAGAACTGGCCGATCTGCTGCTGCAGGATGCGGGCTGGAATGATAACCGTATCTCCGACACCCTGAAGCAGGGCGATACGCGCTACGTGCCGATTCGTCATCGCATTCCGGTCAATCTCTACTATCTGACGGCCTGGGTAGCCGATGACGGGCAGCCCCAGTATCGTACAGATATTTACAATTATGATAACCCCGCACGTTCCGGTAGCCAGGTGCTGACAAAAGCCGGGCAACTCCTGCTCTAATCGTTGATTTAGTTGCGATACCCCTTCTGTAAAACATACCAGGACCGGTCTTGAAAAATTGATTTCAGGCCGGTTTTGGTCATTCTGTGACGTGGCGCGGGTTGACTGACCAGTTCACGGCAGGTACTGTTCGGCCTTGTGTGCTTTTTGCTCAAATTTTTATCGCTTTAGATTAGGTAACCCCGCTTCATGGCTAATTTTGATTCTCACCGTCGTCGATTATTGCTGCTGGGTGGCGCAGCGGCTGGATTGTCACTGCTGCCAGGCTCAGCTCTGGCCTCGCTCTCCACCTCACGCCCGCGCATATTGACGCTTAGTAACATGCATACCGGCGAAACCCTTAAAACGGAATTTTTCAACGGTAAGAGTTATGACAAGGATGAGTTAGCGCGTTTAAACCACTTCTTCCGCGATTACCGCTCCAACAAGGTTAAAAACATTGATCCGCATCTGTTTGATCAGCTTTATCGCCTGCAGACCCTGCTGAATACGCGCAAGCCGGTTCAGTTGATCTCGGGCTATCGCACGCTGGCGACAAACAATATGCTGCGTGAATCCGGTCCTGGCGTGGCAAAACACAGCTACCACACCAAAGGGCAGGCGATGGATTTCCACATTGAGGGCATTGCGCTGAGCAATGTACGCAAAGCGGCGTTATCTATGCGCGCCGGTGGTGTAGGATATTACCCGCGCAGCAACTTCGTACACATAGATACCGGGCCTGCAAGGCACTGGTCCTGATACCGGCAGCGCTGCGTGTGTCGGTCATGGAGCGCTATGAATTATCTGATTATTCCGGTCACCGCCTTCTCTCAGAACTGTTCTGTTATCTGGGACGACGAAACTCAGCAAGCCGCGCTGGTTGATCCAGGCGGCGATGCGGACACCCTTATTGCCGTACTGGCAGAGCGAGGATTAACGCCGTCGCAGATTCTGCTGACGCACGGACATCTCGATCACGTTGGCGCGGCGGCTGAGCTGGCGGCACACTATCAGGTGCCGATTGTCGGGCCGCATCCGCTGGATGCCTTCTGGCTGGATAATTTGCCCACGCAGAGCCGCATGTTTGGTTTGCCCGAGTGCGCGCCCCTGACGCCGGATCGCTGGCTTGAGGCGGGTGAAACTGTGCAGCTGGGTAACGTGACGCTTGAGGTCCTGCACTGTCCGGGCCATACGCCGGGGCACATTGTCTTTTTCGACCGTGCAGCACGTCTGCTGATTTCAGGTGATGTGATTTTTAACGGCGGCGTGGGACGCACCGATTTCCCGCAGGGCAGTCACGAGGATTTGATCAACGCGATCAAAACCCGCTTACTGCCGCTGGGCGATGACGTGACCTTTGTGCCGGGCCATGGCCCGATCTCTACCCTCGGCCATGAGCGCATCAGTAATCCGTTTCTGCAGTAAATAGAGGAAAAGGCGCTAAACCGCAATCTTTCAGGCTATATCATCGCTGATACTGAAAACCTGACACAGCGGCACTGTGGACTGGAGGAAGAGGGGATGTTGAGCTAAGCCGGACGTCACGCGGCAGGGATGCCGCGTGACGAGGCTCGCAGGGAAGCGGGTGCAGCCGTTCCGGGCCTGCTCAATTTCCCCTCTGACCGTTTCGTATTACAGTGCGAAAAGGCGTTGCAACGTTAATTAATTAAACGAGAGGCCGCTTAAAGCACTGCCACAATCGCTTCGCACAGCGCTGACATATTGTCAGGCGTCATGCCGGCGACGTTCACACGGCCGGAGTTCACCGCGTACACGCCAAACTCTTCACGCAAACGCACTACCTGATCTTTCGTCAGGCCGCTAAAAGAGAACATACCGTTCTGCTTGATGATGAAGCTGAAGTCCTGCTGCGCACCTTTCTCGGCCAGGGTGTTCACAAACAGCTGGCGCATACGCTGAATACGCTGGCGCATATCGGTCAGCTCCTGCACCCAAATGGTCCGCAGCGCATCGTTACCCAGAATCGTGGCGACCACTGCCGCACCGTGCGATGGCGGGTTAGAGTAGTTAGCGCGGATGCTGAATTTCACCTGGCTGAACGCGGTCTTAGCCACTTCACTGTTCGCAGCAACCAGCGTCAGTGCACCAACGCGCTCATTGTACAGGCCAAAGTTTTTCGAGTAGGAGCTGGCAACGATCAGCTCCTGATGCGTGGCAGCAAAAATGCGCAGGCCCTCAGCATCCTCATCCAGGCCACGCGCGAAGCCCTGATAGGCGAAGTCAAACAGCGGCAGCCAGCCTCTCTCCTGCGACAGCTGCGCCAGCTGTTGCCACTGGTCAGCAGTGGGATCGATACCGGTTGGGTTATGGCAGCAGCCGTGGAACAGCACCACATCACCGGCTTTGGCTTCCTGCAGTGAAGCGAGCATGCCGTCAAAATCCAGGCTATGGCTGGCGGCATTGTAGTACTGGTAATCGCACACTTCCAGACCCGCTGCGTTGAACACGTTGTTATGGTTCGGCCAGCTTGGATTGCTCACCCATACGCGTTTTACGCTGGTCTGATTAGCCAGGAAATCTGCCGCAACGCGCAGCGCGCCGGTGCCGCCTGGCGTCTGTGCCGTACAGGCGCGACCGGCGCTAATCAGCGCGCTCTCTTTACCAAACAACAATTCCTGAGTGCAGTGCGCAAAATCAGCGAGACCATCAATGCTGAGATAGTTCTTGGTGGTTTCGTTCTCCAGCAGATACTGCTCAGCCTTCTTCACACTGGTCAGCACCGGCGTTTTGCCGGTTTCATCTTTATAAACACCAATGCCAAGGTTGATTTTATTCGGGCGGTCGTCGGCGCGAAACAGGTCAGCCAGTCCCAGAATAGGATCGGCAGGTGCGGCAGAGATAGATTCAAACATGAGTCAGTTCCGTTTGGGTGAACTTTAGCAAAATGAGCTATCAGGTTAGCGTCAGACGCAACGCTTGCCAACCGCTGATATAAAAAAGAAATAACCGTCGCGTGCAAAGTAATGGCGCTAATCGGGAGGCAGATCACTGAAATGCAAAACGGAGCCCGAAGGCTCCGTTTCAGAGGTGTTACGCAGATCTAATCGGCAGATTAGAACTGGTAAACCAGGCCAACGCCAACCACGTCGTCGGTAGAAGTACCGGTAGAGCGGGTGAAGTCGTTGTCGTCCAGCAGGTTGATTTTGTAGTCAACATAGGTGGACATGTTTTTGTTGAAGTAGTAGTAGGTACCCACTTCGATGTATTTAACCAGGTCAGCATCGCCGCCGCCGAAGGTACCTACAGCGTTCAGGTCCTTGCCTTTAGACTGCAGGTAAGCGATGGATGGACGCAGACCGAAGTCGAACTGGTACTGAGCAACCACTTCGAAAGCCTGTGCTTTGTTAGCAGCGAAGTTGAAATCGCCGTTTACGTTAGTACCGTTGTTGCCATACTGAGTAGTGTTACGTGACTCACCGTAGAAGGCTGCCAGGTAAACGTTGTTCGCGTCATATTTCAGACCGAAACCGTAGGCGCTTGCTTTATCGCCGTTGCCATCAGTTGCCTGCTGGTCAGTACGGTCAGAGTTGAAGTATGCACCCACTGCGCTGATGCCCATGCCAGTGTCATAGGACAGAGAGGTACCCCAGCCGTCGCCATTGTCGTAGCGTGGACCGCGGCCTTCGTTTTTGCCCTGATACTGAACAGCGAAGCCCAGGCCATCAACCAGACCGAAGAAGTTGCTGTTGCGGTAGGTAGCCAGGCCATTTGAACGGCCGGTCATGAAGTTGTCGTTGTCCTGATACAGGGTATCATCACCGAACACAGGCAGCTGGTCGGTATAGGCCATTGCGTCGTACAGTACGCCGTAGTTACGGCCGTAGTCGAAGGAGCCTGCATCACCGAATTTCAGACCAGCGAAGCCCAGACGGGTTTTAGAACCTGTGGTGCCCTGAGATTCAGCAACGTTAGCCTGCACGTTGTATTCCCACTGGCCGTAACCGGTCAGCTGGTCAGTAATCTGAGTTTCACCCTTGAAGCCGAAACGCACATAGGATGCATCGCCATCGCTGCCTGCATCATCAGAGAAAGTGTGACGCGCATCAACTTTACCGTAGAGGTCCAGTTTGTTGCCATCTTTGTTATAGATTTCTGCTGCGTTTGCTGCACCTGCAGCTAACAGAGCAGGGATAACCACTGCAAGAATGTTGCGCTTCATCATTATTTATTACCCTCATTGGAGTTATTTGGACATCTGCCACTGCCGTCAAGAAACCTTTACGGGAACCTTGAAAGAAGTTTGATGTCTCCTGTGTCTGCACGCATCTTTCCATCACGGGGTTGCTAATTCTAGCCCGAAAATGATTCAATTCTCGCAATTGAGTATCAAAAAGCAAAATTGTATTACATTTTGTAAAATTTCGGGAACTTTGTGAGAGAACTCAAAATTTACAAAAATAAAAAAAGGCCGGCGGTGCCGACCTCAATATATATATGAATTTCTTATATTTAATAGCTTAAATCAGAAATTCGCGTTGCGTGGGGTGCGTGGGAACGGGATAACGTCTCTTACATTTTGTACGCCGGTGACATAGGCGATTAATCGTTCGAAACCTAAACCGAAGCCCGAATGCGGAACGGTGCCATAGCGACGCAGATCGCGATACCACCAGTAATCCTCTTTATTCAGCCCCATCTCTGCCAGGCGCGCATCCAGAACATCCAGACGCTCTTCACGCTGTGAGCCCCCGATGATTTCACCGATGCCCGGCGCCAGAACGTCCATCGCTGCCACGGTTTTGCCATCGTCGTTCATACGCATGTAAAACGCTTTGATGTCTTTCGGGTAGTTTTTCACCACGACCGGCGCTTTGAAGTGCTGCTCGGCAAGATAGCGTTCATGCTCAGAGGAGAGATCCACGCCCCAGGAGACCGGGTTCTCGAAGCTTTGACCGCTCTTCAGCAGAATATCAACCGCGTCGGTGTAGTCTACCTGCGCGAAGTCGGTGGTGACGAAGCGCTCCAGGCGGGCAATCGCCTCTTTGTCTACGCGTTCAGCGAAGAACGCCATATCGTCGGCACGCTCTTCCAGCACCGCTTTAAACACATACTTCAGCATGGCTTCTGCCAGCGCCGCAGCGTCATCCAGCGTGGCGAAGGCCACTTCCGGCTCCAGCATCCAGAACTCCGCCAGGTGGCGGCTGGTATTGGAGTTTTCGGCACGGAAGGTGGGGCCGAAGGTATACACTTTTGACAGTGCACAGGCGTAGGTTTCAGCATTCAACTGACCAGAAACGGTCAGGAAGGCCTCTTTACCAAAAAAGTCTTTATCAAAATCGATCTTGCCCTGCGGATCGCGCGGCAGGTTCTCCAGATCCAGGGTGGAGACGCGGAACATCTCGCCCGCACCTTCGGTATCGGAAGCGGTGATCAGCGGTGTTGAAACCCAAAAATAGCCGTTTTCATGGAAGAAGCGATGCAGCGCCTGCGCCAGCGTATGGCGAACGCGCGCCACGGCGCCAACCAGGTTGGTGCGCGGACGCAGGTGAGCCACTTCGCGCAGATATTCGATGCTGTGACGTTTCGCCGCCATCGGGTAGGTATCCGGATCGTCTACCCAGCCGGTCACCTCAACGCGGGTTGCCTGCAGCTCGAACGCCTGGCCTTCGCCCGGCGATTCCACCACTTTACCGGTGATAATTACGGAGCAACCGGTGGTCAGGCGCAGCACTTCATCCTGATAATTATTCAGAGAATTATTGACGACGGCCTGAACGGGATTAAAGCAGGAACCGTCATAAACGGCGATAAAGGAAAGACCGGCTTTGGAATCTCTTCGGGTACGCACCCAACCACGTACGGTGACTTCACTGTCAACCGCGACACGGCCGTGCAGTACATCCGCTACAGGCACTACGCTCATAAATTTCTCGCTATATAGATGAAAGGAGTTAATTAAGCCCCATTCCGGGGTTTTGCTATGTTACTTGCGAGCCACAAGGAAACAAGCAAAATTGGGAGTTTTTATCAGAGAGGAGCAGGGCGCACGCACCCTGCTGCTTATGTCAGCTGGCGCGTTTGACCAGCGGCAGATCGAAGGCTTTGCGCAGGGCGCGTACGAAGGCTTTATCCTGGCAGATGGTTTTGCCGGGGCTATCGGAGAGTTTTGCCACCGGTTTACCGTTGCAGGTCACCAGTTTGATCACGATATTGAGCGGCGTTACGCCGGGAATATCACACGTCAGGCGGGTACCGATACCGAACACCACATTGGCACGTTGACCGAAGTGGCGGTACAGCGCCAGCGCTTTATCCAGGTTGAGATTATCGGAGAAGACCAGCGTTTTACTGTTCGGATCGATGTCGAGACGCTGATAGTGCGCAATGGCTTTTTCACCCCACTCAACCGGATCGCCCGAATCATGGCGCAGCCCCTGATAACGGTGCGCGAAGCCCGGACCGAAATCGCGCAGAAACGCATCCATGGTGATGCAGTCGGTCAGGGCGATACCAAGCTGGCCGTTATACTCGTCCAGCCAGGATTGTAGCGCTGCGCGCTGGCTGTTCGCCAGCACCGGGCTGATCTGCTGGTGCGCCTGGAACCACTCATGCGCCTGCGTGCCCACCGGATTAAGCTGTAAACGGCGAGCCAGATCGTAGTTGCTGCTACCCACCAGCCAGGGGAACGCGCTTTTCAGCGTACTGACGATCCCCTCCTGTACCGCCTGAGAGTATCGGCGGCGGGTACCGAAATCCATGAGCTGGAAGCGCGACATATCCAGATCGCCCACCTGTTCACGGAAGTTCACCAGCTTGTGCTGCAGATGGGCAACGGCCTGTTCAACACCCAGTTCAGGCGTACGGTGGCGATGCACCACTTCACTGATCAGCGCCAGCAGCGGTACCTCCCATAAGATCACTTCACGCCATGGGCCCGCGATCTGAATGCGCAGATGCCCCTGCTCGTTGCGTACGTCAACCTGTGAAGGGTCATAGCGGAACTGCCGCAGCCAGCTAAGGTAATCGGCCTGGAAAAAGGGTAAGCCGCTGAGATAGGTGTATTCGTCATCGCTCAGGGTGAGGTCGCGCAGCATCGCGATCTGTGCACGAATTTCGTCGGCATACTGGCCGAGCAGCTCATCGCTGCGGCAGCGAAACTCTGCCGTAACCGGGACATCGTAATAACGATGATAAACGGCCTGCTGCATGTGAAGCTTGTACGCATCGGTATCAAGCAGCGTGGTCAAAATCGGGGAAGCGTGTCCAGTCATGGTGCGTTTCAGCATCCTCTTCCGCGGAGCAGAGCCCGGTGTTCAACAAAGTCATAAAGACGCAGGAGTATAAAACAGTAATGACCGCGATCACACCATAATTGCGGGTAGCGGGTCGAGGGTCATTTGTGCCATTGTTAATAAATTGTAGACTTCAGGCGCAACGCACGCATTGTGCGTGGCAACCAAAGCGCAACCCGCTTAGACTTTGAGGGTTCAACCTGTTAACCCTGCGAGAAGGATTTATGACGCAACAGCCGCAAATTAAATATCGCCACGACTACCGTGCGCCGGACTTCACCATTACTGATATTGACCTGACTTTTGATCTGGACGCGGCGAACACGCGCGTGACCGCCGTCAGCCAGGTTAAGCGCCTGGGCGCGGCGGATGCTGAACTGCGTCTGGACGGGGAAGATCTTACGCTGATCTCGCTGGCGGTGGATGGCAGCCCGTGGCCGCACTACCGTGAGGAGCCGGGCGCGCTGGTGATTAGCCAACTGCCGGATAACTTTACGCTGACCATCGTTAACGCGATTCAGCCGGATAAGAATACTGCGCTGGAAGGGCTGTATAAATCGGGTGATGCACTGTGCACCCAGTGTGAAGCCGAAGGTTTCCGCCACATTACCTGGTACCTTGATCGTCCGGATGTTCTGGCGCGCTTCACCACCACAATTTTCGCCGATGCGGCGAAGTACCCGTTCCTGCTCTCTAACGGCAACAAGCTGGAGAGTGGCCGCCACGAGGATGGCCGTCACTGGGTGAAATGGCAGGATCCCTTCCCGAAACCGTGCTACCTGTTTGCGCTGGTGGCGGGTGATTTTGACGTGCTGCGCGATAGCTTTACCACCCGCTCCGGCCGTGATGTGGCGCTGGAGATCTTTGTCGATCGCGGCAATCTGGATCGCGCCGACTGGGCCATGACGTCACTGAAAGCCAGTATGAAGTGGGATGAGGAGCGGTTTGGCCTGGAGTACGATCTCGACATCTTCATGATCGTTGCCGTGGACTTCTTCAACATGGGCGCCATGGAGAACAAAGGCCTGAACGTCTTTAACTCCAAATATGTGCTGGCAAAAGCGGAAACTGCAACCGACAAAGATTATCTCGGCATTGAAGCGGTGATCGGCCACGAATATTTCCACAACTGGACCGGCAACCGTGTGACTTGCCGTGACTGGTTCCAGCTCAGCCTGAAAGAGGGGCTGACGGTATTCCGCGATCAGGAGTTCAGCTCCGATCTCGGTTCGCGTGCGGTAAACCGCATTGATAATGTGCGCGTGATGCGTGGCGCGCAGTTTGCCGAAGACGCCAGCCCAATGGCGCATCCGATTCGTCCCGATCAGGTGATCGAGATGAACAACTTCTACACCCTGACGGTGTATGAAAAGGGATCTGAAGTGATTCGCATGCTGCACACGCTGCTGGGCGAAGAGAATTTCCAGAAAGGGATGCAGCTCTACTTTGAGCGCCACGACGGCAGCGCGGCCACCTGCGACGACTTCGTGCAGGCGATGGAAGATGCCTCCAATGTTGATCTGTCGCAGTTCCGCCGCTGGTACAGCCAGGCCGGTACACCAGTGCTGTCGGTGCGTGACGATTACAACCCGGAGCTGGAGCAGTACACGCTGCACGTTACCCAGCACACGCCGCCGACCGCCGGACAGCGAGAGAAGCTGCCGCTGCATATTCCGTTGGATATTGAGCTGTATGACAATGAAGGCAAGGTCATTCCGCTACAGCATAATGGTCACCCGGTGCACCACGTGCTCAACGTAACGGAGGAGTTCCAGACCTTTATCTTCGATAACGTCTATTTCCAGCCCGTGCCGTCACTGCTGCGTGAGTTTTCTGCGCCCGTGAAGCTGGATTACAAATGGAGCGATGCGCAGCTCACCTTCCTGATGCGCCATGCCCGTAATGAATTCTCGCGCTGGGATGCCGCCCAGAGTCTGCTGGCAACCTACATTCGTCTGAATGTGGCGCGCCATCAGCAGGGGCAGCCGTTATCGCTGCCGTTACATGTGGCCGATGCGTTCCGGGCGATTCTGCTGGATGAGCAGGGCGATCCGGCGCTGATGGCGCTGATCCTTACGCTGCCCTCTGAAAATGAGATCGCCGAGCTGTTTGAGATCATCGATCCCCAGGCGATTGCAGCGGTGCGTGATGCGCTGGTGCGTACGCTGGCGAAGGAGCTCAGCGATGAGTTCTATGCGCTCTGGCTGGCGAACCAGCGTGATGAGTACAAGGTTGAGCACGCTGAAATCGGTAAGCGCGCACTGAAAAACGTCTGTCTGAGTTATCTGGCATTTGGCGATGTGGCGCAGGCCGATAAGCTGGTGCAGGCGCAGTATCACGCCGCCAACAACATGACCGATGCGCTGGCGGCGCTCTCGGCAGCGGTAGCGGCGCAGCTGCCGTGCCGGGAAGCGCTGCTGGCGGCGTACGACGATCGCTGGCACCAGGATGGACTGGTGATGGACAAATGGTTTGCGCTACAGGCCATCAGCCCGGCGCCGGATGTGCTGAGCAACGTGCGTAAACTGCTGACCCATCGCTCCTTTACCATGAGCAACCCAAACCGTATCCGTTCACTGATTGGTGCGTTTGCGGCGGGCAATCCGGCGGCGTTCCACGCCAAAGATGGCAGCGGTTATCAGTTCCTCGTGGAGATGCTGACCGATCTGAATACCCGCAATCCGCAGGTGGCAGCGCGAATGATCGAGCCGTTAATTCGTCTGAAGCGTTACGATGCTGAACGTCAGGCGTTGATGCGCCAGGCGCTGGAGGCGCTGCAAGGGCTGGATAAGCTCTCGGGCGATCTGTATGAGAAGATCACCAAAGCGCTGAACGCATAAAAAACAGAGCGTAATGAATGGCGCCGCTACAAACATCCGTAGCGGCGCAATTTATCGCGCATTTTTGCTCAACGCTGCTGCGCAAACTTCAGTGGCCGATCAGACTGGCCACGCTTCATTACGCGATCCAGCACTTCTGCTTCCAGTTCAGCCAGCCGCGCAGAGCCTTTGCGCCGCGGACGCGGTAAATCCACCGTTAAATCCAGCCCAATCTGCCCCTCTTCAATCAGCAGGACGCGATCGGCCATGGCCACCGCTTCACTGACATCATGCGTCACCAGCAGTACGGTGAAATGGTGCTGCTGCCACAGCGACTCAATCAGCCCCTGCATCTCAATGCGCGTCAGCGCATCCAGCGCCCCGAGCGGCTCATCCAGCAGCAATAAGCCCGGTCGATGAATCAGCGCGCGCGCCAGCGCAACCCGCTGCTTCTGCCCGCCGGACAGCGCCGCAGGCCACTCGTTCGCCCGCTCCGCCAGGCCAACGGCCTCCAGTGCCGCCAGCGCTGCGCTGCGCCATGCGCGGCCTTTCAGGCCAAGACCGACATTATCAATCACCTTTTTCCACGGCAGCAGGCGCGCATCCTGAAACATCAGACGCGTTTCTTCGCGTGCGTGTGCCAGCGGCGCATTGCCCGCCAGCAGCTCGCCGTGTGTGGTGGACTCCAGCCCGGCCAGCAGACGCAGCAGCGTACTTTTACCGCAGCCGCTACGGCCCACCACGGCAACAAACTGTCCGGCCGGAATATGCAGGTCAATATGGCGCAAAATGGTGCGGTTACCATACTGCTTGGTTACGCCATTGACGCCCACCGGGGTGCCGCTGTTCAGACGCGCCGGGCTTAACGTTGCGTTGCTCATGCGTTCTCCTCCTTCAGTTGGTAAGCCGGATGCCAGCGCAACCAGAGGCGTTCCAGCAGCTGCGCGGCCACATCGGCCAGTTTACCCAGCAGGGCGTAAAGAATGATGGCGACCACCACCACATCGGTTTGCAGGAATTCGCGCGCGTTCATCGCCAGGTAGCCAATACCGGCGTTAGCGGAGATGGTCTCGGCCACGATCAGCGTCAGCCACATCAGGCCAAGCGCGAAACGCACACCCACCATGATTGACGGCAGCGCGCCCGGTAAGATCACCTGAATAAACAGGCTCCAGCCAGACAAGCCATAGCTGCGCGCCATCTCCACCAGGCCGCGATCAATATTACGGATGCCGTGATAAGTGTTGAGGTAGATCGGGAACAGGGTACCCAGCGCAACCAGGAAGATTTTGGCGGACTCATCAATGCCAAACCATAAAATGACCAGCGGGATCAGGGCCAGATGCGGCACGTTGCGCAGCATCTGTAGCGAAGTGTCCAGCAGTCGCTCACCGGTACGCGAGGTGCCGGTGATCAACCCAAGAATCAATCCGAGAGATCCGCCAATCGCAAAGCCTATTGCCGCTCGCCAGCTGCTGATCGCCAGATGCTGCCAAAGCTCGCCGCTGGCTGCCAGTTTCCAGAAGGTAATAACAATATTCTCCGGCGACGGCAGAATACGCGTTGATAACCAGCCACTCTGTGAAGCAATCTGCCACACCGCGACCAGCAGTACCGGCAGCGCCCACGGCAGCAGGGCATGCGACAGCTGTTTTGTTGCTTTGGCCATCTGCGGCTCCTTAACTCTGTGACACTTTTTGCGGGGTGAAATCATTGGCCACCGCTTCACCGTGCGCGGATACCACACGCGGGGCCGGCACATCAGGAACCGCCAGATCGAGATGCGGGAACAGTAGCTCGCCCACGCGATACGCCTCCTCCAGATGCGGATAGCCGGAAAGAATAAAGGTCTCAATACCGAGATCCTGATACTCCTGCATACGCGCCGCTACCGTGGCGCCATCGCCCACCAGTGCGGTGCCTGCGCCGCCACGCACCAGCCCTACACCGGCCCACAGATTGGGGCTGATCTCCAGCTTGTCACGGCGTCCGCCGTGCAGGGCGGCCATACGCTGTTGGCCTACGGAGTCGGTGCGGGCGAAGGCAGACTGCGCTTTGGCGATAGTGGCATCGTCGAGGTGAGCAATCAGACGATCGGCGGCTTGCCAGGCCTCTTCATTGGTTTCCCGCACAATTACGTGCAGGCGGATGCCAAAGCGCACCGTGCGACCCTGCGCCGCCGCTTTGGCACGTACCTGATCAATTTTCTCTTTCACTAACGCCGGCGGTTCGCCCCACGTGAGATAGACATCAACCTGCTCAGCCGCCAGATCCTGCGCTGCATCTGATGAGCCGCCAAACCACAGCGGGGGACGCGGCTGCTGGAGCGGTTTAAACATCAGACGTGCACCGCGCACTTTGACGTACTTGCCGTCATAATCGACGGTTTCCCCTTCCGAAACCCGGCGCCAGACGCGGGTAAATTCAGCCGATTCTGCATAGCGCTCACGGTGATCGAGGAACACGCCGTCACCGGCCAGCTCCTCCGGATCGCCGCCGGTCACCAGATTAAACAGCGCACGACCGTTGGACAGGCGATCGAGCGTCGCGGCCTGGCGGGCAGCCTGGGTAGGCGAAATCACGCCGGGGCGCAGCGCGACCAGAAAACGCAGGCGCTGCGTCACCGGGATCAGCGAGGCGGCAACCAGCCAGGCATCTTCACATGACCGACCCGTGGGAATCAGTACCCCACCGAAGCCAAGCCGGTCGGCGGCTTGCGCCACCTGTTGCAGGTAGCCATGATCGACCGGGCGGGCGCCTTCAGCGGTGCCAAGGTAGTGGCCGTCGCCATGGGTCGGAAGAAACCAGAATACGGATACGCTCATGATGTCACTCCTTATGGACGGGCTGATTGGGGATGCCAGATGCGGTCAGCAATAGTGACTTTCACCGGCATTAAATGGCTGGCATAGAACAGATCGGCCGTTTGCTGCTGAGCCTGCGCGGTGTGCGCGCTGACCGGCGTAATGGTGGTGGGCGGGCGATGATCAAGGTAGCTGGCGATCACCGGCTGCGGCAGGCCCATCGCCTGGGCCAGCAGCGCGATACTCTGGTCGCGCTGGTTTAACGTCAGGGCATCGGCGTCACTAAAGGTGCGCAACACCTGCGTGATAACATCGCCATGCGCTTCAGCAAACGCGCGCGTGGCTAAGTAAAACGAACCGGTCAGGTTCAGCGTGCTGCCATCTTTCAGTACGCTTACATTGCCTTGCTGCAGCGCGGCGGAGTAGTAGGGATCCCAGATCGCCCATGCATCAACGTCGCCCTGCTGGAAAGCGGCACGCGCATCTGCAGGGGTCAGATAGGCGGGCTGAATATCGCTAAAGCTGAGCCCGGCCTCTTTCAACGCGCGCAGCAGTAAGTTGTGCGAGCTGGACCCTTTCTGGAACGCGACTTTGTGGCCTTTCAGATCGGCGACGCTGTGAATCGGGCTCTCTTTCGGCACCAGAATCACTTCAGATTTCGGCTTTGGCGGTTCCGAACCGATATACAGCAGATCGGCACCGGCCGCCTGGGCAAACAGCGGCGGAATATCGCCGGTACTGCCTATATCAATGCTATTGACGTTTAGCGCCTCCAGCATTTGCGGGCCGGCCGGAAATTCAATCCATTTGATCTGCGTATGCGGAAAGCGCTTCTCCAGTAGCTGGTGGGATTTGGCCAGCACCATACTGATGGAGCCTTTTTGGTAGCCAATACGCAGCTGTGCTGGCGTATCGTTCGCCTGAACGGCACCGCTCAGCGCAAACAGAGCGCTGAGCGCCGGTAACAGTAAAGCGGTCACTATCCTTTTCATCGGGGCTCCTTTATACCGCTTGTGCATAGGGCTGATGACGGCGCTGCAGCGCCTGCCAGAAGGTATCAAGCGCTTCATCAATGCGCTGGTTCAGCAGGTCATCCAGCACGGGCTGACGGTCATAATTGGTGATCTGCGTGTCGCTGGCGAATACGCCATGCAGCACCTCCTGTGCCTTCAGCGCGTTCAGGACGGGTTTCAGGGCGTAATCCACCGCCAGCATGTGCGCCACGCTGCCGCCACTCGCCAGCGGTAGCACCACTTTGTGCGCCAGCGCGCGTTCCGGCAGCAGATCAAGCAGCGTTTTTAACGCGCCAGAAAATGACGCCTTATAAATGGGCGTGGCGACAATCAGGCCGTCAGCCAGCGCGAGATCTGCTTTCAGCGCCGTCAGCGCCGGTGAGTCAAAACGCGCATACAGCAGATCTTCCGGCTGAAAGTTGTGAATATTCCATGGCACAACCTCAACGCCACGCGCTTCCAGCCTCTGCTGGCAAAGGCTTAGCAGCGCCGCCGAGCGCGAAGGAAAGCGAGGACTGCCCGCCAGCGTAATAACCCGCATCGTCACTCCTTATAACTGAAAGTTATTGATTATCTATTATTGAGAACTGATGCGTTTAATCCTGACAGAGCGGGCGGCGAGGCGTAAATGATTTATCCGGCAATGATTAGTCGCAGAGCGGGATTACCCGCGCGCCTGTAAAGAGGAGAGAGTGAAGAAAAAAGGGACGCCTCAGGTTTATCCTAAATCCGCACCCGTTCAGGCCGCTTCATATAAGGGCGCCGCGTCACGCTTTACGTTTTAATGATTAAAAAGCCTGAAGCGTGACATTACTGGAGAGGAAAAAAGCGCCATGACGGAGTCAGTTACACTTTACCGCTGCGTTTTAAATTAAATTCCCGCAGATAACCAGGGGATTATGCGGTGATTCATTTTAATTCCTGCGACAGGGAATCGGATTAATGCCAGAGGAGAAACGTGTTTCTCTTATTTTAAATGGCCTGGCACTGATGAATAAGTGTATCAAAATCCGGATAAGTATTAAGAAGTGCATGTGTTGTTATTAATGCTGTAACAGCTGTTGCCGGTTTTATCTGCGGTGGATAACAGTTGCTAAAGAGAAATTAAACATTCAGCGTCTGATAATAAGGCTGCCTGACGAATAGAAAGTAGAATAAGCGTTTAACGACTGTTTATAATCCCTCGAGTTTAATGACGACAGAAACTTACAGCGATTATCTTTGCGTTTATTTACGCTGCGTTTTGCCGCGTGTGTGCCCTGGCCGTTATCCAGTTTTATTCTTAGGGAGATGAATATGGGAAGTTCCGCCCCTGCTCAGCGTTTCGCTGAGCCACCAATGGCTGCGCCGCAGCCGCCACTCGCCGCCCTGGCCTGCTACAGGCTGCAGAGCCCGGCTGCAGGAGATGTCTCTGCCTCTGCGCTGCCGGATTATCCGCAAGGTATATACAGCGAGGATGATTTTCTGCTGTTTGCTGCCGATCCCTGGACGCCTTCCGCCGCGGTACTGGAAGAGATCGCCGGCCTGAGCGACCAGCGCCCGGAGCTCAACTGTTTTCTGATCTCCCTTGCGCCGCGCTCGCTCACCAGCGGTCTGCACGCCTCTGTTCAGCTGTTTCAGCAGCTGCAAACGCAGCGCGCCTGGCGCCAAAATAACTTCGCGGTGATCCTGCGCGCCGGGCTGGCGAAGACCGCTGCGCCGCTGGAGACCCTGCAGGATGTGATGCTGGCGGGCCTGTTAAACAGTCAGTCCGTCTGGCTGGTCAATGCGGCAGAGGAGAGCGAGGTAACAACAGAAAATCCGGCGCTCGCCTATCAGCAATTTATGTCGGAATATGAGAAAGTCACACGCCTGTCACATTTTATTCCGGAGCGAAACCGCTATCGTCAAAGTTATTTACGCAACGGATTAATGCAATTAGTGCAGCAGGAGTTAAATCACGAGAGCCAATTCTCTGATAATGTGCGATACGCGCTCTCTTACTTTGCCAACGATTTTCCGGCAAAAGGCGTGATGGAGAAACTGATGCTGAAACAACCGGACATCTATTTCTCATTAATGAAAGTGAGAAAAAGTCGCTAACTCAGCGCCAGCGTTAATTTTAAGAATTACTCCCGTGTGCGTTCCGGTATTTTTATGTCAGGCTTACCGCACTGAGAAAAATACCCAGACGCCAGAACCCTTATGTCCATAAAACGTAACGCGATTGCCAACTATGTTGGCCAGATCTATCTGACGCTGTCAGGTATTTTAGTTGTACCGCTCTATATTCAACATTTAGGCATGGAAGCTTACGGTCTCGTTGGCTTCTTCTCTATATTACTCACCTGGCTGCAGCTGCTGGACGCCGGTGTCTCCACGACGCTGATGCGCGAAGCGGCACGCTACCGGGCGAATCAGGCGGAGTTTGTCTGGTTCCCGGCGCTGTTTGCTACGCTGACCAAATTCTTCCTCTTCTCCACCCTTGTGCTGGTGGTGCTCGGCTGGCTGGCCACACCGTGGATCGCCACGCACTGGCTGGATGCGCGGCATCTGCCGGCAGAGGATGTAGTGATCGCCGTGGCGATCATGGTGATTACCGCGGCGATCCGCTGGCGTACCAGCCCCTACCGCAGTGTGATTGTGGGGTTTGAACATCAGGTCTGGCTCAACGGCGTCAACCTGATCATTACCACGCTGCGCACTTTTGGCGCGGTGCTGGTGATTCAGCTGTTTCCTAACCCGGTGCTGACCTTCTTTGTCTGGCAGCTGCTGGTATCCATTGCCGAAGCTGCCTGCTGCATCTGGAAATCCTGTCAGCTGGTGCCACGTGCGGCACGCAAAGAGAAGCGCGACGATCTGAAGGGCGTGCTGAAACCCTTTATTCGTTTCGCGCTAAGCGCCGCTTTCTCCAGCGCCGTCTGGACCTTTATTTCGCAGATCGACCGCCTGGTGCTGTCGAAAACGCTGCCGCTCAGTGAATACGGCTCCTTTACTGTGGTTGCCACGGCAGCGACCGGTATTCTGCTGCTCAGCAGCCCGATTATGCAGGCGATTGTCCCACGTATGACCGGCATGAAGACGCGTCAGGAGGGGGATGCGGAGTCACTGAAGCTCTACCGTTACACCACGCAGGCGGTCTCCATCTTTATGGCACCGCTCAGTATTACCATCGCCTGTTACGCCGGGCCGCTGCTGTGGGCGTGGACGCAAAAAAGCCAGATTGTTGATGAGATGTCGTTTGTGCTGAGCCTCTATGCGCTGGGCAGCGGAATCCAGGCCATCTGCGGGTTGCTCTATCACCTGCAGTACGTCAACGGCAATCTCAAGCTGCACATGAAGGGCTTTACCTGCTTTGCCGTGCTACTGGTGCCGCTCAACATCTGGTGTGCCATCCACTTCGGTGCGCTGGGAACCGGCTGGCTGTGGGTGGGACAGAACATCTTCTATCTGGTCGGCTGGGCGTGGCTGGTGCATCGCCGCTTCGCACCGGGCATTCACTTCACCTGGCTGACGCGTGATGTAGCGCTGATTTGGGCCGTGTCAGGGCTAATCACCGGGCTCAGCACCTTGCTGCCGATTGACTGGAATCAAAACCGCTGGATCAACCTGCTGTGGCTGGGGCTGATTGGCGCTGTAAACCTTGGCGTGTGCTGCCTGTTGCACAGCCTGGTCCTGAAACGCCTGCGCGCTCCGTTACTGAAAGCAGAGAGAGGATAAACATGACAACCCGTCGCAATCCGACCGTCTCGGTCATTATCCCTAACTGGAACTGCGCGCCGTGGCTGCCGGAAGCGATGAGTTCGCTGCTGCGCCAATCCTCACCGCCGCAAGAGATCATCATTATTGATGATGGCTCAAGAGATAACAGTGTGGCGTGGCTCAACGCCTTTGCCGCACAGCACCCGCAGGTGACTCTGCTGAGCGGTGAGCGCGGCGGCGTCAGCGCGGCCCGCATGAAGGGGCTTGCGGTGGCGACCGGAGATTTTGTCTACTTCATGGATGCAGACGATTTTGTCTCAACCGATCTGTTCGCTGACTTTCGTCGCGTGCAGGCGCGCCATGACGATCTTGATCTGTTCTGCTTTGGCGCGAAAATGTTCTTCGATCTGCCCGCCGCGCAGCGTCAGTATCAGTCTATTCATCAGCGCCACGTCAGCGGATTAATGCCGGGTGGTAGCGCCAGCCTGCGCACGCTAATCCAGCATCAGTCCGCTCATCGCGTGGTGTGGAGCAGCATTATCTCGCGCCGGCTGATCGATCAGCTTCAGCTGCAGTTCCTGCCGATTCAGAACCATGAAGATGCGCCTTTCATGTTTGCCCTCTACATGCAGGCGCGGAGTTTTTACTGCACCAGCCAGAGCTATTACTACAAGCGCTTTATGCTGACGTCACTGTCGCAGAGCACGCGCGATTTTTCGTGGATAAAAAACTACTTTATCGCCCGCGGCAGCAGCGAGCAGTTCCTGCGTGACCATCAGCTGCCGCTGGATGAAGCGCTGCTGGATGACTACTACCAGACGGTGATGCAGGGCTGCCTGTCGCAGATCCGCTATAACCACGTGAAGGTGCCGCCGGAGTGGCTGCCGCAGGTGAATCAGGTGGTGCGCAAAGTGCTGCAGCGCAGCGCGCGCCATAAGCTGCTGTGGTACTGCCCGACGGTATGGCGTGGATTACAGGCCTGTCGGAACCGGATCGGACGCTATTCCGCACGTCGCTGACGGCGATCAAATTGTCTGACCCCAGAGTAATTTACTTTTGCGCCAGAGCACCTTACCATTCTGGCGCACAAATTCCCGTGCACCCGACTTTCACGAAGCTTCCGCCATTCAGGAGAGTGCATGTTATATCCTATCGTCCGGCCGGCGCTGTTTAAGCTCGATCCAGAGCGCGCGCACGAACTCACCTTTCAACAATTACGCTTTATCAGCGGCACACCGCTGGAAGGGCTGATTCGCCAGTCGCTGCCGTCCCGTCCGGTTACCTGCATGGGGCTGACGTTCCCGAATGCGCTCGGCCTTGCTGCCGGTCTCGATAAGAATGCAGAGTGTATTGATGCCTTTAGCGCCATGGGGTTTGGTTTCGTTGAAGTGGGTACGGTTACGCCGCGTCCGCAGCCGGGTAATGACAAGCCGCGTATGTTCCGTTTGGTGGAGGCGGAAGGCATTATTAATCGCATGGGATTTAATAATCACGGTGTTGATCATCTGGTCGAAAACGTTAAAAAGGCGCGCTTTAACGGTATCCTCGGCATCAATATTGGTAAAAATAAAGATACGCCTGTTGAGCAGGGCAAAGACGATTATCTGATCTGCATGGAGAAGGTCTATGCCCATGCCGGATATATCGCGATCAATATCTCCTCACCCAACACGCCAGGATTACGCACGCTGCAATATGGAGAAGCGCTGGACGATCTGCTGTCAGCGATAAAAGCAAAACAGAAAGCGTTGCAGGCCTCGCACCTGAAATATGTGCCGGTTGCGGTAAAGATTGCGCCGGATCTCTCTGAAGAGGAGTTGATTCAGGTCGCAGACAGTTTAGTTCGTCATCAGATTGATGGTGTTATTGCAACAAACACTACGCTGGATCGTGCGCTGGTGACTGGCCTTAAATATGCCGAAGAGGCGGGTGGATTAAGTGGCCGCCCGGTGCAGTCGCGCAGCACGGAAGTAATCCGTCGCCTGGCACAGGAGCTGCAGGGCCGTCTGCCGATTATTGGCGTGGGCGGCATTGATTCTCTGGTGGCCGCTCGGGAGAAAATGGCGGCGGGCGCCACGCTGGTGCAGATATACTCCGGTTTTATTTATAAAGGTCCGGGTTTAATTAAAGACATCGTGACTCACCTCTAAGACATTTCTCACTTTCCCCGGCCGGGGGGTTTATTTATCCCTCCGGCTCCTTTATATTTTGTCCTGCTGGTGTATTTTTCAGCTTTTCCTTAGAGAATATTTTTAAATTAAGCGCCATTACACCCCAAATAGTGTGGATTGCCGTGAAGCAATCGCAGCAGAGTCAGGCTCTATGAGACCTGAATGCAGACGGGTTTAGCGCAGTGATAAACCACAGGGCACATCATGAAAATAAAACCGGATGACAACTGGCGGTGGTATTTCGACGCAGAACATGACCGCATGATGCTGGATTTGGCCGACGGCATGCTGTTTCGCTCACGTTTCTCGCGCAAGATGCTGACGCCGGATGCCTTTAATGAGTGTGGTTTTTGCGTTGACGATGCGGCGCTTTACTTCTCCTTTGAGGAGCGCTGCCGGCAAAGTGGATTAAAAGGCGATCAGCAAGCGGAGCTGGTATTGAACGCGCTGGTTGCCAGCCGCTTTCTGAAACCACTGATGCCCAAGAGCTGGCACTTTACCCGCTATATCCGCAGCTGGCAGCCCGCCGCAGGTGATATGGTTGCCGTGACGCTGGCCGACAGCGGTGAGCAGGCGCAGCTGCTGGTGGTAGAGAGCGGCGAAAATGCGGCGCTCTGTCTGCTGGCGCAAAATGCACTGACGGTGGCCGGAAAAGGTATGCAGCTTGGTGATGCCATCAAGATCATGAACGACCGCCTGCAGCCGCAGCAGCAGGAACAGCCCGCGCATTATGCCCGGGCAGTGTAACGCTTACGCCAAATCAATATCACCTGCCGGAATACAGCTGCAGCTGAGAATAGTGCCGTCATCCCGTACTGCGCTCTGCTTCAGCGCTTTTACCTCGCCTGAGACCAGTGTCATCCTGCAACTGCCGCAAATGCCGGCGCGGCATGAGTAGGGCACGCGGAAACCCTGCATCTCCAGCTGTTCCAGTAAGACCTGCTGGTTGTCGCCGGTAAAGGTGGTGCCCTGGTAGCCAATCGTGACGTTTGCCAGGCTGCTGTTTTTTACCGCCAGCGTCTCCACCACCTCTCCGGGCCCGTAAGCGCGCGGCGTCTGGCGTTCAAGCACCTCCAGCGTGTCGCCCACGCGGATAATGCCGCTGTTAAGCGCTATCAGATTTAAACCAAAATCGATGTCGCCGCTACCGTCCTGCGCGCTGCGAAAACGCTGCAGCGTGGCCAGCGGTTCGCCGTCGGGATGTTTACGGCCGCTCTCGGTGCCCACCGTGGTAAATACGCAGCGGCTGCATGGCTTCGGCATCTCAAATGTAATCTCGCCAATCTTCACCCGTCTCCAGCTGTCCTCTTCCCAGGCGCTGGCGCCGCTGATAATCAGATTGGGCCTGAACTGCTCAACGCGCACGCTGGCCGGGCAGCGCTGCTGCAGATCCTGCAGTGAAGCCATGTTCACCAGCAGATAGGGAAAACCATCGGCAAAGCTGAGCGGGATCGCGTCAAAGCGTTTTACGCGACGGGTTAATTCGTCGCCGACCCAGCGCAGTTGCACCGGACGCGGAAAAAACTGACTCAGCCAGCGGTTGATCGCGTCCGGCGCGATGCGGGCAGTAAAGTGGTTGCCCCACACTTCGGTGGGCGCGCCCTGCGCCGCGAAGTCGGCAAAACGGATCAGCGCCTGGCTGCCGTCCGGCGCGGTAATAAACAGTCCGTCCGGCAGCAGCGCGGGCGTGAAACGCACCATCTCAGGAAACTGACGTGCAGTGATAAAGGTGCCGTCCGGCTCGGTCACCATGAAGATGCGATCGAACGCCAGACCGCTTTCCTGCACCTGCGCGTGCGACAACTGCAAACCCCGCATTGACTTAACCGGGTGAATAAACAGGCGAGAGAGCGTAATCATCGGAACTCCGTGCGGACAAAAAGAAGCTAACTTTATGACATAGGACGCTGATTCGCTATAATGCGCAACAATTTTAGCAAGAGTAAAAGTGACGATATGAATTCTCTGTTTGCCAGTACGGCGCGTGGGCTCGAAGAGCTGTTAAAAACTGAGCTGGACGCGCTGGGTGCGCAGGATTTGCAGGTGGTGCAGGGCGGCGTCCACTTCCGAGCCGACGACCGTGTTATGTACCAAAGCCTGCTGTGGAGCCGTCTGGCTTCACGTATTTTGCTGCCGCTGGGAGAGTTCGGCGTCTGGAGCGATCTCGATCTCTATGTCGGTGCGCAGAGCATCCCGTGGAGTGAGATGTTCGACAGCAATACCACCTTCGCTATCCACTTCAGCGGCATCAATGAGGTGATCCGTAACAGCCAGTTCGGCGCGCTACGTATTAAAGATGCGATCGTTGATAGCTTTACCCGCCAGAACCTGGAGCGGCCGAGCGTGGATCGTGAGCAGCCGGGTATTCGTATCAACGCCTGGTTAAACAAAGATCGCGTCAGCATCGCGCTGGATCTGAGCGGCACGGCGTTGCACCAGCGCGGCTACCGCCAGCAGACCGGCCAGGCACCGCTGAAAGAGAACCTGGCGGCGGCGATTGTGATGCGCGCCGGCTGGCAAAACGGCACGCCACTGGTGGATCCAATGTGTGGTTCCGGCACGCTGCTGATTGAAGCGGCGCTGATCGCCTGCGATCGTGCGCCGGGCCTGCTGCGCTCTCACTGGGGCTTTACCCGCTGGAAAAAACACGATGCGGCGTTGTGGCAGGAGGTGCGCAGCGAGGCACTGCAGCGTGCGCGCACCGGCACGGCAGCGACCACGTCGCGCTTCTTCGGCTATGACAACGACGGCCGCGTGCTGGAGTGGGCGCGTGCCAATGCGCGCCGCGCCGGCGTGTTTGAGCTGTTCACCTTTAACCAGCAGGATGTGCTGAAGCTGAAAAATCCGCTGGCAGGAGAAGCGATCACCGGTACGGTGCTGAGCAACCCGCCGTACGGCGAGCGTCTGGAGAGCGAACCGGCGCTGATTGCGCTCCACAGCCAGCTGGGCCGCATCATGAAACAGCACTTCGGTGGCTGGAATCTGTCGCTGTTCAGCGCTTCGCCAGAGCTGCTGAGCTGCCTGCAGCTGCGTGCGGAGCGCCAGTTCAAAGCGAAAAACGGTCCGCTGGAGTGCGTACAGAAAAATTATCAGCTGGCAGCAAACAGCGCAGAAGGCGGCGCGCAGATTGCCGAAGATTTCGCCAACCGCCTGCGCAAGAATATTAAAAAGCTGGAGAAGTGGGCGCGTCAGTCAAATATTGAATGCTATCGCCTGTATGATGCCGACCTGCCGGAGTACAACGTGGCGGTCGATCGCTATGGCGAGTGGGTGGTGATTCAGGAGTATGCGCCGCCGAAAACCATCGACGCCAGTAAAGCTCGCCAGCGTCTGTTTGATGTCATCAGTGCCACCTTAAGCGTGCTGGAGATCCCGGCGAACCGTCTGGTGCTGAAAACGCGCGAGCGGCAGAAGGGTAAAAACCAGTATCAGAAGCTGAGCGAAAAGGGCGACTTCTTCGAAGTGCAGGAGTTCAACGCGCGCCTGCTGGTGAACCTGACCGACTACCTGGATACGGGCCTGTTCCTGGATCACCGTATCGCGCGCCAGATGCTGGGCCAGATGAGCAAGGGCAAAGACTTCCTGAACCTGTTTGCCTACACCGGCACCGCCAGCGTGCACGCCGGGCTGGGCGGCGCCAAATCCACCACTACGGTTGATATGTCCCGCACCTATCTGGAGTGGGCGGAGCGTAACCTGCGTCTCAACGGTCTAACCGGCCGTCAGCACCGTCTGATGCAGGCAGATTGCCTGAGCTGGCTGCGCGAGAGCGATGAGCAGTTCGACTTAATCTTTATCGATCCGCCGACCTTCTCAAACTCCAAACGCATGGAAGACGATTTCGACGTGCAGCGCGACCATCTGATGCTGATGCAGAATCTGAAACGTCTGCTGCGTCGCGGCGGCACTATTATGTTCTCTAACAACAAGCGCGGTTTCAAAATGGATCTGGACGGCCTGGCACGTCTTGGTCTGCAGGCGCAGGAAATTACCCAGAAAACGCTGTCGCAGGATTTTGCGCGCAACCGTCAAATTCACAACTGCTGGCTGGTTAGCCACGCCGGTAAGGAATAAGTTTTATGTCTCTGATCAGTATCCATGGCGCTTACCTCTCATTCAGCGATGCGCCGCTGTTGGATAACACCGAACTGCATATCGAAGAGGGCGAGCGCGTCTGTCTGGTTGGCCGTAACGGTGCCGGTAAGTCCACGCTCATGAAGATCATCAACGGCGAGCAGCCGCTGGATGATGGCCGTATTATTTATGAGCAGGATTTAGTGGTCTCCCGCCTGCAGCAGGACCCGCCGCGCAACATCACCGGTTCGGTGTATGACTTTGTGGCCGAGGGCGTTGCCGAGCAGGCTGAACATCTCAAGGCCTATCACGCGATCTCGCATCTGGTGATGGAAGACCCGAGTGAAAAGAACCTGAATGAGATGGGCCGCCTGCAGACGATTCTGGATCATCAGAACCTGTGGCAGCTTGATTCGCGCATCAACGATGTGCTGCAGCAGATTGGTTTAGCGCCGGATACCGAGCTCTCTTCGCTCTCCGGCGGCTGGCTGCGTAAAGCGGCGCTGGGCCGCGCGCTGGTGAGTAACCCGCGCGTGCTGATGCTGGATGAACCGACCAACCACCTCGATATCGAAACCATCGACTGGCTGGAGACCTTCCTGAAGACCTTCACCGGCA